>VOFE01000759.1_pt1 | contig 26001 bp, 56 predicted proteins | sample 5384071 | NCBI WGS metagenome assembly VOFE01 (sample SAMN12384724, study PRJNA508395) | human gut metagenome | isolation source: healthy gut D | host: Homo sapiens
CTGCCTGAGCGTTTCCAGAATATACTGATCCAGGCCGTCGGGCTTTGCGTTATATTTCTGGGCATCAGCGGCACATTACAGGAAATTCTTTTCAGTAGGGGGAGAAAGGCATCACATCAGGGGAACGATGATGATGATTTTCTCACTGTCATTGGGGGCGCTTTTGGGAGAACTTCTGAATATTGAAAAACATACGGAAGAATTTGGGGAATGGATAAAAATCAAGTCGGGCAGCGGCGGTGACACCAAATTTGTGGATGGTTTGTCAGCACGTCCCTGACCATCTGTATCGGGCGCCATGGCGGTGGTGGGGAGCTATCCGGGACGGTATCACCGGTGATATCTCCATGCTCTGTGCAAAGGCAGTTCTCGACGCCATTATTGTCTTTGTCATGGCTTCGTCTATCGGCAAAGGATGCATCTTTTCGGTAATCCCTCTGGGGCTGTTCCAGGGCGGCATCACCCTGCTGTCCCGGGTCATAGAACCTCTTCTGACAGGCCAGGCTGTCTCTAATATGTCTTTAGTCGGTTCAATGCTGATATTCTGTGTGGGAGTCAATCTGATGTTCCATCAGAAGATTAAGGTGGCCAAACATGCTTCCGGCATTGATTTTTGCCGTTATAAGCGCATTTCTGCCGTTCTTCTGAAACCTTTGTGCCAAGTCACGGAAAATAAATAATACATATATTGAATAATTTAAATTAAATCGTAGTAAACGAACTAATGAGAAGCTGTAAAGCGGAGTATTAAGAGAAAGCAGACAGAATAATTTCTGCCGCCTCTTAATACTCCGCTTTCTGTTATACGCTGCCGCTGCGCAATGAGGTGAGGCTGTTACATTAACCGGAACAATCCTATTACCTTGCCCAGGATCTGGACCTCATCAAGGATAATCGGATCCATGGATGCGTTCTGCGGCTGCAGACGGAAACGGCCCTTTTCCTTATAGAATGTCTTGACTGTGGCAGAGTCATCCACCAGTGCTACGACAATCTCGCCATTTCTTGCAGTATCCGCTTTTGCTACAATGACACGATCTCCATTATAAATTCCGGCATCTATCATGCTGTCGCCCTTTACTTTGAGCATAAAAATCTCTTTATTAGAAGCATCTCCACAGGGATCGGAAAATAATTTTCAATGTTCTCCTGGGCAAGAATCGGCGCACCGGCAGCCACGGTACCCAGCAGCGGCACATTGACGACTTCGCGGCGCGCTAGGTTAAAGGTGTCGTCAATAATCTCAATCGTACGCGGCTTGGTGGGGATCCCGCCGGATATAGCCGTTCTTCTCAAGCTGCTCCAGGTGAGAATGGACGGAAGAAGTGGACTTAAGCCTGACTGCTTCGCAGATTTCAGAACGGCCGGCGGATATCCCTTCTGTAAAATAGTCTCTTTGATGTATTCTAAAATTTCTCTCTGTTTATCAGTGATTTTACCCTGTGCCATATATGTACCTCCTCTATTGATATAATAGTAACATATGTTCGAAAAAAAATGCAAACCTTTGTTCGCTTTTTTTTGCGTAAAGCCATTGACAAACACATGTTCGTTTACTATAATAAAATTACGGAAAAGAACAAATGTTTGGAACATAGATTCGTTTACCAAGGAGGACACGGGGATGAAAAAGGGGATTTTAGTTTTACTTGTTCTGATTGCAAATATTAAGCTCAGGTTTTTTCGGCCACAATCTGATGCAGGCCATGGCCGAGGAGGAAGCGGCGGTCAGCTATAGCAAATATTATACCAGCATACGTCTGGAAGAAGGCGACACGCTCTGGAAGCTGGCCGAAAGATATAACAATCATTCGAGAAGAGCATGGAAGCCTATGTGCGCGAATTGAAGAGCATGAACTGCCTGATAGACGACACAATTCATGCAGGGAATTATCTGACGGTCACTTATTATAAAGGCAGAACCGGAAGATTATTAGTTACTGTTCACACGGTTGTGTTCTGCGAGGTGTTTTCGTGCGTATTTTTGCACGAAAATCCCGAGTTACACGGCGCCACGCGATGAAAAAAGTGAACTTTTCACCACAATCAACGGCGTTTTTTTTGCCGTTTCTGTGCATCGCGAAGCGTGTTATTGTTTACATCATGCCGCTTTTGACATGATGTGAACAGTGACATTATTAAACGGACGTAAAGCCGGGTAGTTTCAGAATGAATTGATAGAAATCAATCAGATTTTATGATATACTTCCCATAAAAGATAAAAATGGAAAGGGAGAGTGAATTATGATACTATCGGGCCAGGAGATCAAAAAAGCATATGGGAAAGGAAAATTATTGAGCCTTTTGACGAGAAGAGAATTAATCCCAACAGTTACAATCTGTCACTCGCTGGAGAACTTTGGTTTATGATAATCACGTTCTAGACATGAAAGAGCCGAATCCCGTCTCGCGTATCATTATTCCTGAGGATGGCCTTTTACTGGAGCCGAACAGATTATATCTGGGACGGACAAATGAATATACCAGCACCAGCCGTTATGTTCCATACTGGAGGGACGTTCCTCCACCGGGCGTCTGGGCCTGTTCATCCATGTTACGGCCGGATTCGGGGACATAGGATTTTCCGGTTACTGGACTCTGAAATTTTCTGTGTACAGCCGGTCAGAATCTATCCCAATGTTGAGATTTGCCAGATTTATTACCACGATATCGACGGCGAGTATGAATTGTACAAAAGCGGTAAATACCAGAACAACACGGGAATACAGCCAAGTTTAATGTATAAAGATTTTGAGAAGTAATCTGACGGCGGTACGGTTTGTCTGCACAAGGTGTTTGAGGAATGGAGAGCATACTCGTGGTTGAAGTTTATTATATAGAAGATGATGAAAATATCGCGCAGGCGGTGAAAGAATATCTGTATGAAAAAAAAATTGTATCGTTTCGGTCTTTGCAACAATTACAGATGCGAAGAAGGCGATTACGAATCATTTGCCTGCCATTGTACTGGTAGACTGAATATGCCGGATGGCCGAGGCGATATGCTGTGCAGCTGGATACGATCCAGGTGGCGGAACTGCCGGTTATCTTTTTTTGACTGTCCGGGGCGATTCCAATGATATTGTTTCAGGATTCAGGAAGGGAGCGGACGATTACGTAGTAAAGCCATTCGAGCTGGAAATTCTGTATTCCCGCATATGTGCGCTGCTGCGCAGGGCAGGAAACGTATCAGGCCAATATCTCACCTGCGATCGAATCTCGCTCGACCAATCCGGGATGATGGTTTTTTTGGGGAAGAGGAGATTAGCCTGAGTCAGCCGGAATATCAGGTTCTATTGCTTCTGATGCGGAATAAGGGGAAAACAATAACCAGAGAAAGACTGCTCGAACAGGTATGGGACTGTAATGGGCAGTTTTGTGAATAATAATACTTTTACCGTTACAATTAAGCGCCTGCGTGAGAAGCTGCATCAGCCGTTATGCCTGAAAACAGTCAGGAGCTTCGGATACCGTATGGAGGATACCTTATGATTGGCAGAAAAATGTGGGGGAATTTATTGCTCATTCTGTCGGCTGGTCTGATTGCATCCTCCCTTACCGCCGTTTTCGTGGCAGGATTTTATAACCGCAGGCAGTTTCAGATGATAAGCAGCGTGAGCAGTGCAATTATAGAGGAGGATCCGGCACTGGAACCGTCCATACTGTTGGCCCTGAAGGCGTATAAGAACCAAAATCCCGGTATGCAGAACCGAATATGAAAATGTACTTACTGCCTATGGGTACCGGCAGTCTGATTTCATAAACCCTGCATCAATATATGTGCTTCTGCTTGCTGTGGCAGGTTTTACAGCAGGCAGTTTTTTATTTCTTGCCGTTTTTATAACCTGGCGCAAGAAGGAAGAACTGCGTATACAGACAATGGCCGAAGCGCTTGAAAAATCAATTCCGGCAGTCCGGACTTCGTCCTGAGGCGGGGGAAGACAGTTTTTCAAAACTGCAGGATGAGATATATAAAACAGTTACAATGATGCATCAGACAAGAGAGTCCGCACTGGAAGAAAAACAAAATTTGCGGGAAAATCTGTCCAATATTGCCCATCAGCTCAAAACCCCTGTAACGGCCATTTCACTTTCAGCCCAGATGATGGAGACACATCCGGATAAGAATTATCCTGCACAAATACAAAAGCAGATAAAAGACTGATACACTTGGAGGAGTCTCTGCTGCTCCTGTCGCGCCTTGACGCCGGAACCCTTTTTCCTGGAGAAAGAGGCTGTGGATGTCTTCACCGTTCTTACTCTGGCTGCCGACAATCTGCAGGAGGTATTTTCCGAAGCGGATGTATCGCTGAATATCCCCGAAGCGGGTGAAGTGGAAATCACGGCTGATTTAGACTGGACAATGGAAGCGGTGATGAATCTGCTGAAAAATTGCATGGAATATTCTCCGGCTGGAGGAACTGTCCATTGCTCCTATGGTCAAAATGAACTTTACACGGAAATACTCATCTGGGATGAGGGGAAGGGGTTTCAAAAGAGGATATCCCCATCTTTTTGAACGGTTTTATTGTGGCCAAAATGCTAAAAAGAATGGTATCGGCATTGGCCTTTCCCTTGCAAGAGAAATTATTGAACGTCAAAACGGCACGATTCGGGCCAGCAATATTCCAGATGGCGGAGGATGTTTGAAATCCGGTTCTACAGTCACTGACCAGTCACTTTGGCCTGTTATAATGAAACTGCATTAAGTATTATAACAGGATAGGAGAAGATGTGTGGAAATATTAAGATGTGAGAATTTAAATAAGGTATACGGGTGGAGATAACTCGGGTAGTTGCTCTGGAACAAATCAATATTGCAGTCAACAAGGGAGAGTTTGTCGCTATTGTAGGCGCATCCGGTTCAGGTAAATCTACGCTGCTTCATATTCTCGGCAGTGTGGATAAAACCTACGGAGGGAAGAGTAGTGGTGGAGGGGAGGGATATCTCTTCTTTAAGCCCGGCGCAATCTGCCATATTCAGGCGCAGGAAGGTGGGACTGGTTTACCAGTTCTATAATCTGATCCCTACGCTCACTGTCAAAAAAATATACTGATGCCGCTTTTACTGGATCAAAAAGAAACCGAACCTGGAATATTTTGATGAGGTTGTAAATTCCTTAGGTCTCTCTGATAAACTGGAAGCACTTCCAAACCAGTTATCCGGGGACAACAGCAGAAGGACCGCGATTGCCAGAGCACTAATCTACCGTCCGGCGCTGCTTTTGGCCGATGAGCCTACCGGTAATCTGGACCGGAAAAATTCTAAGGAAATTATGGATATGTTAAAGTTGTCGAACCGCAACCTGAAGCAGACGATACTATTGATTACGCATGATGAAAATATTGCGCTGGAAGCGGGCCGTATCGTTACGATAGAGGACGGGCGTATCATCCGTGATCAGAAACGGGGTGGCAGATAATGTGGAAAGATTATTCTGTGGGGTTTATCAAAAACAACCGTGCATCCAGTATATCCATCATGGTGGCCGCTTTTATATCCAGTTTGTTTTATCTTTTTCTGTGCAGCATGTTTTATAATGTATGGGTTTATGAAGTGGAAAAAGATTGTTTTGGAGGAAGGGATTGGCAGGGCAGGCTCACCGGAGTAACGGATGCGGGGGACTTACTCACAATAGAGAATTTTGCTAATGTGGAAAAAGCGGTAGTTAACGAAGCTTTATCCGGTGAACAGGGTATCGTGGCTGATATTTATTTCCACAATGTCAGGACTGTTTACAAGGACATGCCAATGATCGCAAAACGGCTGGGGTTTAGATGAAAAAGGCGGTATCCTGCCATGCACTTCTTTTGTCCAGATACCTGATTCATGACCCGCAGGATGAGACACCTGCTGTTGCTGACACTTTACCTTGTGATTCTGTCGTTGGTTTCCCTGTCCCTGATTCTGATTATCCATAATTCTTTTGCGGTATCAATGAATGCCAGAGTACACCAGTTCGGCATATTATCCAGCATTGGGCTACGCCGGTACAGATACGGATTTGCCTGATGCAGGAAGCGGCCGTGCTTTGTGCACTGCCGATACTGTCGGGTAATATTATAGGAATTGTGCTGAGTTTTGCAGCAAAGAGAGGGATTGAGTACATTGCAGCCGGCATGCCGGGCCAATTGCCCATGGTTTCCATTACCATCCTTTAGTATTAATTCTTGCTGTATTGTTGTCAGTTTTAACTGTGCTGTTCTGCCTGGCTTCCTGCCGGAAAATTAAGCAGGATGACGCCGTTGGAAGCAATCAGGGGAACAGGTGTAACAGGGCTGAGGAGAAAAGGCATTCTCCAATTCTCTCAATTTTATTTGGTACAGAGGGGGGAACTGGCGGAAATGCGCTGAAGGCGCAAAGGAAAGCGCTGCGCACTTCCACATTGTCTCTGACCTTGTCATTTATGGGGTTTACAATGATGCTGTGTTTTTTTCTCTTACCGCTCTCAACACCAAATACACTTATTTTCAGCGTTATCAGGATGTCTGGGATATTATGATAACAATAAAAGATACCAAAATTGAAGATTTCCGGCAATCCGGGCCGGCACAGGCACTGGGGGGATGGCAGAAGTACGTGATGCCGTCGCATATCAGAAGGCAGAGGCACTCATTCAAGGTGCCAAAGGATGCCGTCAGTCCGGAGCTACGGCACTTGGAGGCCCTGCTGCGGTTGCCGGCGCTTCCGTATCTGAGTCAGAAGGCGTATGGCAGGTAAGGGCTCCGGTTATTGTTATGGATGATGCGGCATTTATAAGGTACTGTGAGGATACCGGTATCACGCCGGGGCTTGACGGGACGATAATATTGAACCGGATATGGGATAGTATAAACAGCGTTTTTTTTCGTTACAGGCAGTATGTTCCATATATAAAGGAAGACCAGGAGACCATAGTACTTCAAAATTCCGGGAACAAGGACACAGAAGAAATCCCTGTACTGGCTATACGCAGGTTCCGCCGGTTTTAAGAGAAGAGTATGCCGATTATTCTCTTGTACAGTTCATTCCGTGTCATTGTGGCATAATATGAAGGGGAAGACAGGAACTGCCGAAGCAGATACAAATCTCCGGATATTAGCCGGGAAAGGGGTTACCCTTGCGGAACTGAATCTACTGGAGAAACAGATTACACAGATGCTTGGACGTTCTTATGAGATTGAATCCGAGAACCGCATTAAGGCCCGGATTAGGAATGATTCCATCATAGACAGCTATAAGCTGGTTATGGGAGCCTTCTGTTCTCTGCTTGCGATGATTGGGATTGCCAATGTGTTTTCCTATACGCTTGATTTATGCGTCAGAGAAGGCGGGAATTTGCCCAATATATGTCTGTGGGTATGACGCCTGCCGGCATAAGAAAGATGTTTTATGCGGAAGTGCTGGTTATTGCCGGGCGTCCGGTTCTTATCACCCTGCCTTTGACTTATTTGTTTATTGTATTTACCGCTAAAGCCAGTTATTTGAATCCGGCGGAGGTATGGCCGGAGGTTCCTGCCGCCGCAATTGCTGTCTTCAGCCTGGCTATTGTGAGCTTTGTGGCCCTGGCATATTATATCGGCGGTAAAAAGAGTTCTCAGGGAAAATTTATCCGATGCCCTGCGCGATGATACAATGACTTAAAGGTTGACATTGTTTCCGGTTCCTGAAAATGAAAAGCAGGATACCGGGGACAATATCAGTTTTCCGTCACAGTTCAGGCAGCATCAGCTGTTACAGTGATACACGGTGAAATCACGGCTTACAAACTTTCAAGTTGACATTTTCCGGATTTTAGCTTATAGTAAATTTCAGAATAAGAAGACGTAAGTTCTTCATAAGAAAAGGAGTTGGTTGTTATATTGGCAAATGATAGGAGTATGGTGAGAACAAAATAACAATGCAAATCAGACAGGGACTGGTGTATACTTTTTTATTGCACACGGCTTGTTGTCGTGTTTTTTGTACCTTTTTTAGTATGCCATTCACAGCCTGTCAGCTTATGAAGGAGAAATACGATTTGAATAATCATGAAAATTGCATATTAATCAGCAGCGGTAAAAATTGGGTAGAACAGGCGGCTGTCGATCAGTTAAGAGGCGTCAGCAGACTTCCGGGAATGATAAGAACCGTGGGACTGCCGGATCTGCATCCGGGAAACACGCCTGGGAATGGCGGCTTTGAGCCGGGGAAGATTTTATCCTCATTTAATTGGTAATGATATTGGCTGCGGCATGAGCCTTTTTTTCCACACAGGTAAGAAGAAAACGGTTTAAGATGGAAAAATGGGTCACACGGCTTAATTCCTATCCGGGAACTGGGAGATATCCCCTGTGATAATCCTTATGAGGAAGAGTGCCCGATACGCGATTTTGGAACTATTGGTTCGGGAAACCATTTCATTGAATTTCAATGCCTGGAACAGGTATATGATGAGTCTGCCGCAAAGGCAATGGGACTTTTAGGCGAAAACGTCTTGGTTCTCATCCATTCCGGTTCCAGAGGTTACGGACAGGAGATCCTTTCCCGCTATAACAGACCGGAAGGGATAGAGGAAGATTCCATACAGGCTGCGGCCTATCTGGCAGCTCATGATGATGCACTTAAATGGGCGGGGCGCAACAGACTGGCGGCTGCCGGAAAGCTTCTGGATTATCTGAACACTGACAGTCAGCTGGATATTTTGATGGAAAGCTGTCATAATTACCTTTGAACAGACCGAAGACGGGTGGCTTCACCGAAAGGCAAGCGTATCCGCAAAGCACGGGCGGTGGTTATCCCGGGTTCCAGAGGCAGCCTGACCTATGTGTGTGTTCCGGAAAGGATACCGGAATTTCCCTGGATTCCCTTTCACACGGAGCCGGAAGAAATGGGCGCGCAGCGTCTGTAAAAAGCCGGATTGACCGCAAATATGACAGGAATTCCATACGCAGTACTAAGTTCAAAAGCCAGGTGGTATGCCATGACACGAATCTGCTGTTTGCGGAGGCGCCGGAGGCATATAAGAATGTGGAACAGGTCATCGCATCCCTTCAGGAATTCGGATTGATCGAGGTGGCTGCCACACTGCGTCCGCTGATTACTTATAAAGGGTAGGTGGGGAATATGAGAATACAAATCAGTTCCGGCCAGGGCCCGGCAGAGTGCGAACTTGCGGCAGAGCTTTTTTTACAGGCAGCTTCAAAAGGAAATAGAAGATATAAGGATGGTACAATGCGTCAGAGGAAGTAAGGCGAAGGGCTTTTCCTCCGTCATATTTGAGACGGAAGAAGATATGAGCAGTCTTGAGGGAAGTATACTCTGGGTCTGCAAAAGTCCATACCGTCCAAAGCATAAGAGGAAGAACTGGTATATAGATGTGAGTATTCTGAAAATATGCCTAAGCTGACGCAGGAGCTGAAGCTGCGCTTTGAAACATTCAGGAGCGGAGGCAAGGGCGGACAAAATGTGAATAAAGTGGAAACAGGCGTGCGCGTTATCCACATTCCCACAGGTATTTCAGTTGTATCCACAGAAGCACGGAGCCAGCATATGAATAAAAACTGGCAGTCAACCGTCTCTGTGACATATTAGCCGAGAGGAATATGGAGAGCGGAAGGAAGGAAAAAGAACTGGCGTGGCTGGAACATAACCGGCTGGAGAGGGGGAATCCGGTGAGAATTTATGAAGGCGGTAATTTTGTGAGGAGAGACCGCTGATTTCAGAAACATTGTATCTGGGAGCGGAGGAGCATGAAGCAGAGCGGCTTGTATCCATGCCCCTGCCTCCTGATGCACTTTTGCTTTTATGCCGGATGAAAACCACATGAAGGGCCGGAAGGGGAGAGAATGTTAGTTATTGTTACTATTTATCTCTTAATTGCACTTTATTACGTGCGCTCCGCCGTCTTTCGTCCTCTAAGGCATAATGCTTTTTGGTCGTGTTGACATCTTCGTGGCCGAGAACATCTGCCACCAGATAAATATCGCCGGTTTCCCGATATAGATTCGTGCCGTAGGTGCTTCTGAGCTTATGGGAGTAATCTTCTTTAAAGGGGTTACAATTTTGGCATATTTTTAACAAGGTTTTCAACACTTCGTACATTGAGCCTTTTTTTCTGAAGGGATAAAAAAAATAGTGCGTCTTCATGTCCCGGTTCGGGGAGTGATGTGTTTACGTTCTGCCATATAATCGGCCAGCGCATCTTCAACCTCCGCGCCGAAGTAGACGATGACCTCCTTGCCGCCTTTTCGGTGGATTCTGATGCCGCCCGTATTAAAATCCACATCATTTATATTCAGGCCGACGCATTCGGAGACACGTATTCCGGTTCCAAGCAGGAGTGTCATTAATGCAAGATCGCGGATTTTAGTTTTGGCATGAAACGCCTTCTGCTTTTCAGTCAGTTGCGCACCTGCTTCAACCTGGTCAAGAAGGCTGGCGACCTCATCGACCTCAAGACGTATGATTTCCTTTTCATGAAGTTTTGGAAGCTGAACTAATGCGGCCGGGTTATTCTTAATACGTTCGTGTCGGTAGAAATAATTATAAAAGCTTTTTAATGATGCGATTTTCCGCATGATTCCCCTGCTCTGTATTAACTAAATCTTCCTTTTTTCCGTGGAATGGCATTTCAGGAATTCCATGTATTCTTCAAAAAATCCATCACCTGGATTTCATCCAGAACAGTGAGAGAGAAGTCACGCATTTCACAGTTGGCAAAAAGCGGGTTTTCCTGTCTGAGAAAATCAAAAAATGTCTTTAAATCGTAAGCGTATGCAATTCCCATCTGGGAAGAAGTCCTGGGTTCAATTCCTCTGAAGAAATCAGCGCAAAAGGGCGGCAGTTCCTTTAACATCTGGCGGAGCCTTTTTGTATTCTCATTATTTCCTGTTCATGATAGGAGAGAGCAGCCATTATTTTCACCTCGCATTATTTGGCAATTTTTTATCCGGCCATCCTTCAATGTTTCCTTCGGTAATGGCATGGAAAAGGCGTTCCTTAACCCCAGGCGCCTGTAAATTCAGTTGTTTTGTTAATTGTTTAACATATTCGCGTTTCGTTTTTCCATCCACCGGACAAGGATTTTTGCATACAGGAAGTGAAAATCTGTTTTTAAATCCAATTACATCAGCTTCAGATACATAAATCATCGGACGGATAACCGTAAGTTCCGTCCGGTCCAGAAAGGTTTTAGGAGAAAACGCATAAAAGCGGCCTTCATAAATTAAAGATAATAACATAGTTTCAATCAAATCATCACGGTGATGTGCATAGGCTATTTTATTGCAGCCCATTTGTTTTGCCGTTTCATTGAGGGCGCCTTTCCGCATTTTAGCACAGAGGGCGCAGGGATTTGATTCTTTCCTGGTTTCAAATAGATTTACCAATATCCGTCGGTACAACGGTAAATGGGACAGATAATTCACTGCACAGGGATCGAAACCGGTGATAAATCAAAAATTTTCAAAAACCGAGGTCTACAGTAATTGCAGACAATTCAAATTCATTAGGATAAAAACGTTTAAGTCCATGCAATGCATATAATAAAGTCAGACTGTCCTTGCCGCCGGAGATACCAACGGCAATTTTGTCACCAGAGTCAATCAGAGCGTAATCATCCACGGCCTGACGGGTAAGACTGAGTAATCGCTGTAATTTCATAAGAAGAATGCTCCTTGGTAGGTTTATTGTCCAACTATTCGATAAAGTAGACTTTCACGAATAGTTGGATATAGGACAGTACTACTGTTTTATATAAAAATCAATCAAATTGAAGGAATTAATTTTATATTTATATAATAAGCTCTGGCCGCAGATGAAAACAGGCGTCATGTATAAGTACAGCGCCTGTTTTTCTATCTTTTATTTCTTTTCAACCGCGACCCAGACTTCACAATGATAATCCGGTGAATAGACATCTGCCGACGGGTATGCCTCGAAGTCGGTTCCTCCGCAGGGCTGGTATTCACTGATGGGAAAAAATTCACTGTAAATCTGCTGGATACAGTTTCTGGAACGATTCCGGCATCTTTCCCACGCATGGGAATACAACATAGGTGTGAGCAGGTATCTCCTCCACGATTAAATCTTCCTCTTCCACTTGTAAACCATTGTACATAGCACCGATTGCATACATGGAATTCCTCATCAGTGGCATCTTTGCCGAAGCTGGCTCCTACAATGTAGTCTTAAAAAATATTTTCTCCGAATATATTTGCAGAGAGATTCTATCGCCGTCCGAACCGCACTTCTTCCAGAATTTAATCTCTGCTGCTGTCAGTTCCTGGCTGCGGAAACCTTTTTCTTTTTCATGATCAGTTTAAATGCCTCTTTCGTCTCAATTCTGTAATCCATCGTATTACCTCCGTTTAAAATAAGTTTTACGGAAAGACGGGAAAAAGATTTTTAAGACGGCACTGTTGTTTTAGCCTGTGACGGAGCAATTCCATGAAATCGTGTGAATGCCCTGCTGAAGCTTTCCGGCGTATCATAGCCATATTTCATTGCAAGGTCGATAATCTTTTCATTAGATTGAAGCAATTCGCTTCCAGCCAGCGACAGCCTTCTCCAACGGATATATTCACCTAATGTAAATCCGCACAGAATACTGAATACACGTTGAAAATGAAAGCTTGAGGAATAAGCCCGTTTTGCAGCCTCTTCATAATCAATCGGTTCTGTGATGTGTGCCTCAACATAGTCAATGGCTTTCTGTATACCTGTAATCCAATCCATCTTTCTCCTTTCCCCTCTCCCTGCGTTACGCATCGTCACAATTCAGCCGGCAAGAATGTTACCGCGTGTGAAAACCTGTCTGAACTGTTGCTGCGTATATACATATCTTAAAGGATTAAGGGAGGTTTTCTCTTGACATTTTGTGCGTCCGATGTTGTGCTGAAACTCAGGCAGTTCCCGGACATGAAATTCATCAAAATCCGCTATTTTTCGGGACATACTCCCAAAGTTTCCAGCAGTTCATTGTGCGGCCTTTTTTGCATCCATCTGGAATATATCAATATGGTTCAGATCCGCGCTTCTGTCGGTAAAGGCAGGGAACAAAAATCCGTATTCCGGTTTTCCGGGCTCATACTCGCCGGACAGCGGGCAGACAGCGCAAATGATATATTCAAATACCTCTTCCGATTCCCACAGCCTTTCTTTATCGGAAGCCTTTGAGGGAATGTCGAAACGATCATGAAATACCAGAATGGCATATTCTTTATCCGTCCTGTATTTCTCCATGACAACATCATAAAATGTATCCATCAGGGCGTCATTCTTTAAGACCGCATTCATTCATCGCCATGAGCAGCTGCCACATGCTGCCCGGTTTGCGGACACTTTGGGGAAATTCATATTTTTTCAGGTTCACATTTGTTGGTGAAAACGGGTTTCCTTTGCCAGTGCAAGCTTTTTCGTCCGTTCCGGTGACGATAGTTTTAGAAAATTTGTATTAAAACTCCATCAAAATCACCATCCTTATCCACATAGCATCCTGCAATCCTTGTGAAGGAAGTGCGGGCAAGGGTCATCCGCCTCGTCAGTTCCAGCATATCTTCTCGGTTTATCATGGTCTGTGTCCTTCTCTGTTAATATTTAAATATACGGGCAAATCATTCGGAACATTTCATCCGAAATAGGATAATATTATAACACTTAAGAAGCGACTCAGCAACTCAATCCGACGGTCATCTGCATAAGCTTTGCTGCCGTTTCATTCACCGTTTTGTATCGGATTGAAATAAGCCGGATTTCCTCCATTCTTATTTTTCAGGATATCTATTCATTTCTGATTACTCCTTCTTCTGAATCGGCAAAAGGCATAGCCTGCGCTCAGTTCAAGAACGCAGGCTATGCCTTTTGTACCGAATGATATGATGTTGGGGTCAAAAGGTCTTTTGACCCCTTTGATACCGGATTGCTCCGCACTTCAATAAAATATATTTTGCGTTGCCTTAATTACTTGCCGTTACTTTTCACGGAAGTTTATATACGTATTGATTCTTTATTTAAGTATGTCTTCTTTTTCTCAAGAATTGCCTCAACAGCCGCACAGGCCGGGCAGTCACAGAACTTCGCTCCGGCAGCTTTGATTTCCTTTGCATGAACTGCAATATTGGCAGCGGTATCGGCTCCAAAAAGCGCAGCTCCGGCCTCGAACCCGCAAAGCTGATCAAATTGTCAATCGGCATGATATCCGCCTCAAGTTCATCAATATATTTTTGGTTTCTTCTGCCTCCTGCTCTGTTCCCACCGCATTCAGCCATGCCTCGGCTGCAGCTTTTGTCTCGCTGCTGCAGGTTGGCGCACCGATTAACTCATGAGTTTTTCAACTGCGAAGCTTAAAATATCTTTCTCCATGGAACATACCTTCTTTCTGATGAAATATGATTAACAGTAACGTTTACTCTGCTCTTATTTTATCATAAACAATAAAATGATGCAAAGCAAAGCGTGTTATCTTAATCTAATAAAGAACGGTAATAAGGCCAGTTTGCATCCATAACACTGACCGTGACGTTGCTGACGCTTCCGCCTGTCTCGTGGATGCATATCATCTGGCCGTTCGGCGCCCAGGCCAGGAACATGACGACACGGGGAATTTACCCCCAGTCTTATGATAATGTCGCCTGGTTTTAAGTCGGACTGGCTTACCGCCCTTCCGGCATATATCAGCCCGCTGGTGCCGAGATTAGTCAGGATCTTTCCAAGGGAAGACCAGTAAACCCAGTTTACCCATCCGGAACAGTCAAGTCCTGATATGATACGTCCTTTTCTGTCGGGCGGGGTAATAACGGCAAAATTATTGCCCTCGTAACCCGGCGCCTTTGCCTTACCTCCATAATAGTATGGAATTTTGCCGACAGACTGCAGGGCGTATGTAATGACACCTTTCTCTCCCTCGATATATCGTCGGGAAGCAGTTTCAGATACTCACTGATCTCCGTAAAGGTCAGCGGCTTTCCGAGTGCCAGTTCAATTGAGGGACAGATTATATAAAGCGCCCAGTCCTGGCTGTTCAGCCGGTTGACATAAACTTTGCCGTAATCGAGCCATCCGTTCCAGGCCTCTGTCTTCATGTGGCTCTCTTATCCAGGGTAAAAAGGTTTTTCCGTTCTGAAAGCCCGGTAATACGGGCCGTGATGGTCAAATCGACATGGCCGGGACAAAATTTTTCCTTCTTCGTTGAGCTGTATCTGCGTTTCCTCGGCTGCCGGAACAGCATCGGATTCACCGTCCTGGCCGCCCCTGCATGCTCTCCTGCCGCGGCGGCGGGTATCTTCGGAGGACCGGACAGCTCTGACGGTGATGCCTGGGCTGCAGCCGCTTCCTGTGAAGCCTCAGATGCCCCATTCTGCCCTTCCGGCAAGACATCTGAAGGAATTTCCCGCCTGACTTTCACCGGAGGTCTCTGAAGGCGCTGATAAGGCGGGTTCCGTCTGCATCGTCATCTGATTCCGCATCATTCGGATCACACAGCCGTCGCAATAATAAACAGCACCGACTGTCACGCTGTAACCGTGGGATAACTGCCATAATTCATCAATATAGCTTTTGAAGTTATCCACATCGGTCCATCCAGTAAACCAGGTGTAAACGCTGGCCATGGAAGCGATTTCCAATGCGTTGGAATAGAAATACTTTTGCCGTCTCCATCGTAAAATTGAAAGAGACGTTTTCCACGACGGGATCAGCCACGTAGCCGGATTGGCCGGATCGTGGGCTTTGTTGGTCGGATCGTACTTACCGGTGACGGAGGATGCCGGATGCCGGGCATTTAGCGGCCTGCTCTGGCGACGCCTGCAGCCCCGGTAAAAAGCTCGGATGTCCATTCCGCATCTTTACGGTTCAGATACTCATACATCTGTCCGCCGTAGGAATCAAGGCCCTTGTATGAAAGGACAGCTTGAAAAAAATCGTAGAATGGTTTCAGGTTATACTTCAGCAGGCGCATAACGCGCTCCTGCTGCGTGGCCGTCTCATCCTCGGGGATATCTCCTGCTCATCGGGATAGAGAGCGCCATCAGATTATACTTAAAACACGGAAGGAGAATAGGTTTCCTCCGTTTTTCGAATCCAGCCCTGAGAGATAGGAGGCTGAATTACCGGCAAATTGATTTAATAGATTCATAATCCGGACAGGCAGCGAGCCGGACTGTGATATATCCGCCGCATTATCATGAGAAATACGAATTGCCTGTTCCGGCGCTGGTGAAACAGCCGGCGTATAGGATCCTGCAATTGAAATAAGCAGGAACCGGATGCAGTCATAACCAGGATTCTCGTTATCAGTGGATGGAACTTTCTCATTGGGGTAACTCTTTTCTAGTTAAGTTATTGACATTATAAAAGACCAATACGCCTGTTCAAAACAAACAGGCATACCGGTCTTATTATATCAGTTACTTATAATTCTTTGTTTTAAAAATTCTTGTTTCTTTTTGGCGAATTCTTAATTATATCAACTTCTCCCGTCATAGCCTACGGCGCTGCTGCTGATGCACATGTCATAGCTCTTGCAGCTTCCCCAGCGTTTGCTGGAATAATAGTATAATAGCTGGCCCTGCGTTTGTCTGTTTTGATCATGATATCTTTTGCTTTTGCCTCATCCACATTGTGGCGTTCCATCAGATGGCGGATTTTATCCTCCTCGTCACCGCAGATAAAGACGCTGACGGTATTGGGATAATCGGCCAGCGCATAATCCAGCGCAGCGGCCTACGATGACACAGGATTCTTCCTCCGCCAGCTTCTTGATTGTATCGAACTGGGCCAGAAGATCTTTGTGGTTAATCGGCATATCCATATATGCGGAGGTATTGTATCCCAGAATATGTATCCATAACAAGCGAATAGAGAAAACTGCTTGTCGGCTTCTCATCATGAGTTTTAAACAGTTCTTCACACAAACCGCTGTTCTTTGCAGCGAGTTAAAAGCTCCTTATCATAACACTTCACACCGAGATCTGCTGCCAGTTTCTGTCCTATCAGTCGTCCTGCACTGCCACATTCACGACCGATTGTAATTACTAAATTACCCATCATCGATCTCACTCCTTTCAATTTGTAAAACTATTCTGCTTCTTGCCTCTATTATAACGCAAAAATTCTGAAAAGTCATTATTAAAATTGCAAATTACGTGCAGATTTTGAAGCGGCTAATCCGCCAGACTTGTTTCCTTTAAGGAAGCGTGCATTTTATCGCCCACTTCCTTTCATCGCGTCGATTACCTGATCCGCGGGTACAAAACTGACAATCCCAGCCAGAGCCATATCTGCGCTGGTCAGCGCATTGACGGCTCCCAGGACGTTCCGTTTGATACAGGGCACTTCCACGAGTCCGGCAACCGGATCGCATACAAGGCCCAGCAGGCTTTTAAGGGCAATTGCCACTGCATTTAAAATCATATCCGGTGAGCCTCCCTTTAAAAATACGAGGGCTCCGGCAGCCGGCCGATGCGCTCCCTATCTCAGCCTGACAGCCGCCCAGGGCTCCGGCAATATACGCACGCTCTGCTATGACCTGGCCGATTCCGGCGGCAACATAGAGGAGCGTATCATTTTTCATCCTCAAACCAAACTCGGCACAGCCGGGAATCAGGACTGGCCGGAAGCACTCCGCAGGCTCCCGCAGTCGGGGCGGCCACAATCCGTTTCATACAGGCATTCGATTCCCCATCTGAAGTGCCGCTCTGATGACGGAATTAATGAATGGTCCGCACAGAGTATCCCCTGCTCCATATAAGCCGTCATCAGCGCCCTGTCCCCGGACAGGCCGCTTGCCGATTTGAGGGACGGATCATAGGAAGAGGCCGCTTCCTTCATGGCCTGCCACATGGACTTCATACTGCTTAAGGAGTCCTCTCTGGTGACGTCCCTCTCCTGCATATCGTCCTCGAGCACGGCTTCATCAAAAGCTGCTCCGTGTTCGGCAGCAGTACTGCACAATGGAATCAAGTGATTTATATGCCATATGATTTGAACCTCCGGGAATTAGAATAAACGGCATACTTCAGTGCCGTTATGGTTTAAGGGTTACTACTCACAGCTTCGCGCCGTGTAACTCGTGATTTTTCGCGCAAAATACGCACGGAAGCACCTCGCGGGATACAGGCCGTGAATAGTAATGTTTGGGTACAATATCGTATCCGTTCCGATAAGATGAACAGTTACAAAATAGCTGCAGATTCAGGCAGGTAACCTTAAAGATGCCCATAACGGCTTCAGGTGCCTCCAGCCTCAACCGGGATATTCTGATCCGTCTCAATCACCATCACGGCATCACCGCCTTTTGCTGCGGTGGAGCGTCATGGTTGCGATATTGACCGAGCCTGAGGCCATCAGAGACGTAACCTCGGATACGTAGCCGGGCTTATCGATATTGTGGATAATCAGCACCGGACGCTCTCCGGTTACGTTGATTTCCACACCGTCCAGTTTGTTAATCATGATACGGCCGCCTCCGAGCGAGGACGCCTGCATCCGGATCCTCCGGCCAGACGCGGACAAAATGTCGGAAAGAGCCGTGTTTGGATGCGCTCCGCCGATTGTATCATGAATAAAACCGAATTCAAGCCCGGCTTTTTTCAGCCTCCCTGAAGCTTTCAGGAATTTTCATATCATCCGGCTCCATGTTAAGAGCCCGGCGACAATCGCCCTGTCCGTTCCATGGCCGGCTCCGGTGAAGAAAAAGAACCTGACAGAGTGATGGCAGCTTTGACCGGCGGTTCTCCCAAAAGCTTGCGCGCCGCCAGCCCGATACGCACCGCACCGGCTGTATGGGGCTTGACGGGCCGACCATAACCGGGCCACAGTATATCAAAAATATTCATTTGTACCCTCCAGAAATGTTACTCTTCACCCCGCCAAAAAGCGGCGGGCGGCATTGCCGGACGTATCAAGTTAAAGCGGCGCAGTTTCTCAAGCAGTTCCTCAAAATATTTTGGCAGCGGCGCTGAAAACTCCATATACTCTCCTGTGCGCGGATGGAAACCGGGAACTCCGGCATGCGGGGTCTGCCCTGTAAACGGAAGGGCTGTTTCGCCGGGCCATATACCTGATCGCCAAAAGCGGATGTCCGATGCTTGCCATGTGTACCGGATCTGGTGCGTGCGTCCTGTTTCGAGCCTGCACTCCACGAGTGTATATCCGTGAAAACGTTCCAGCACTTTATAATGGGTGACGGCGTCCTTGCCGTTTTTACTGTTGATGCTCATCTTTTTCCGGTCATTCGGATGATGTCCGATAGGGGCGCGAATTGTCCCTTCATCGTCTTTGAGACTGCCGAATACCACGGCATAATATTTCCTTGTGATAGAATGAACCTTTAACTGCTCCGCAATGGAATTATGGGCCAGGTCGTTCTTGCATACGATAAGGACTCCTGTAGTATCCATATCGATCGGTGGACAATGCCGGGGCGCATGACGCCGTTGATACCGAGAAAGCTGCTCCCGGCAATGATGCATCAGGCCGTTCACGAGAGTTCCTTCAAGTGTCCGGCGGCAGGATGTACTACCATGCCTTTGGGCTTATTGATCAGAATCACATCCTCATCCTCATAAGGGGATGTCATCATCTCCTGCGCCGTAATCTCCGCTTCCAGCTTCCGGCACCTCGAAAAGTAACCGTATCGCCGGCCGCTTTTTTTGTAGCTGCTACCGGTTTTCCATTCACCTCCACCAGCTCTGATTTTAAGAGCTTCTGGAAAAGGAACGCTTGACTATAATCAGGACAGCTTTCCAGTAAGAAATTTGTCAATTCGCAGGCCGGAAACTTTTTCCGAACAATGTATTCTGTTTCAAACTGCATTCTCCTTTTCCTGTTATTCTCCATTCTCCGATTTTTTTCTTCTGTCTTCCGAATGAAAAGAAATTCCAGTTCCTCGTCGGAATAAACGAAAAAGAAAAGGAGAATCAAAAGCAGCGTGGATATCACTACGTAACAGTCTGCCACATTAAAAATCGGAAAATCTATTAATTTGAAATATAAAAAAATCCACCACATAGCCGTTCGCCACCCGGTCGATCATATTGCCTGCGGCGCCGGAGACGAGCAGGAACAGACATCCGGTAAACGGCAGGTATTTTTTATCAGACGGCATACGAAACAAGAGAAATACCACAACAGCTATGACGGCAAGGGCGATCAGAAAGAAAAAATCCCTGTTTGCCCTGCATCATTCCAAATGCAGCCCGCGGTTTTCTGAGTAATACAGTTCAAAAGACACCATCCCAGATTACAAACGGCTGCTTTCCTTTTAATTTTACGACTGCCAGATACTTTGTCCACTGGTCGAAGCCGATGCTGACAACGAGACCGGCGAGAAAAAACAGAAACTGCTGTATTTTTTTATTCATTGATTTCCTCCTGTGTCAGGATGAACTTAAGCGCTTCCTCCATCTCACCGTCCGTGACGGTCGATCCACATAGGCACAGCCTACGCTTTTTAAAAGGATGAAGTTAATCACTCCGGATTCCATCTTCTTATCATTCTTTGTCGCCTCGATAATATCGCCGGCCGTCAGGGCGAAACACGCACCGCAATATGAAACCGCATTAATGCCTCTTTAAAACGCTCTGTTTCCGCTTCTGTAATCATACCTCTGCTCTCGGACAGACGCATGGCGGCAAGCGCTCCGAGGGCGACACATTCGCCGTGAAGCAGTTCAAAATTTTTGAGTTTTCGATGGCATGGCCCAGGGTATGTCCAAAATTCAGGAGCATCCTGTCTCCCTTTTCCGTCGGGTCCGTTTCCACAACTTTTCTTTTAATCAAATTGCTTCCGGCGACGGTCTGTCTCCAGGACAGTGAGATCCTGGCTTCAATTTCACCGGCATGTGAAAGCAGCCAGTCATAGTATTCCCTGTCCCGTATCAGGCCATGCTTGATCACTTCGCCCAGCCCTGCGGCAAACTCGTTGTCCGGCAGGGTTAAAAGGGTTCTGATATTCGTATAAACGAGTTTCGGCATATGAAAGGCGCCGACCATATTTTTGTAAGAGTCGAAATCAACGCCTGTTTTTTCCGCCGATACTGCTGTCCACCTGGGAGAGCAGGGTGGTTGGAATCTGGATAAAAGAAATTCCGCGCAGATGGTGGCGGCGGCAAAGCCCGCAGAGATCGCCCACGACCCCGCCCCGAGGGCTACCAGCATATCACTCCTGTCAAAGCGCTCCAGAATCAGCCGTTCATAGAGCTTTTGGACAGTAGACAGATTTTTATGCGCCTCTCCCGCCGGAAAACATAAGAAATCACGCTGCTGCAGCAGGATGACAGGATTTCGGCCACTTCCTCAGGTAAAGCTCCGACACTGCAGAGTCGGTGACAATGCAGAGTTTACCGGAAGCAGAGACATGTTTGCGTACCTCCTCCTGCAGGCCGTTAAAATCTTGTGTCATAACAATATCGTATACAGGCTCGCCGTTCAAATGCACAGTAAGTCTGTCTGTAGTATTCTCAGATGTATTTTTGCCATTCATAATCGTTTCTCCTTATCCGTATTTGGGCAGTTACTGTTACAGCCGCTATTCCGAGAGGTGTTTCACTCGTATTTTGAGTGAAAATCTCGAGTTTAACGGCGCGAAAACGAATCGTAACTTTCGGCATGTATTTGCGGACTATATATATTTTCGGCATTGACGAAAGGCGCCCTTTCTTTGTCTGATTTCCGGCGCCGGTATAGCGGAACTTGCCGAGACCGCGGACCGATATAATCTCTCCTCCTTTAACTGCCGGCCGGGAGAGATGCACAGGCGGCCGTCTATAAATACCCGCTCCCCCCTCAATAAATGGGAGGGTCTTTGACCGGGACGTCTTAAAAACGAGGAAATCACGCTGTCCAGACGCGGAGATGCCACGCTTCCGCTCACCGTCTCGCAGTTCAGGCGGCCGCCGGGGCCTGGGCGTAGCGGGCCGGCAGCTGACCTGGGTGGTGGCGCACCATCTTAAGCTCCTGGATTAAAAAAGGAGCCATCTTCTCCAGACAAAAATAAAACAGCCGTTTTTCATTCATCAGAATATCGCCAATACAGCTTCGCGATATTCCAAGGTTCATAATGGCCCCCAGAAAATCCCGGTGTGTCAGAGCCTCTGCAAAGCGTGGACTGGCCGGAACGGCTTCAGTATACTGATTGGTAAATCGGCTGTTTTCATCTTCATAAGACGGCAGAAAACAAACAATTTTCCGTTCGGCAGTCTCATAACCTCCGCCCATCAGCCAGGTGACAGGAGGAAGCGTACGTTCATGGAATGGAAAATTGTCTGTTCATTTAACGTCAGAAAAATCGGTATATGACCGTATATCACGCTGATAGCAGAGCGCCGCCAGCCCGATATACGCTTTTTTCAGTAATTGTTCGTCTTTATCCTGCATAATAATGTTAAAGTGAAGGTTGTTTCCGGAAATATTGCAAAGAGCCGTCAGCTTAAAAGCTCCGGGAAATCGCCGGATAATTCTACGGTTTCTGGTGTTGCAATAAATATGTAATTGGAAATCTTCTGCAGGTTTTCCGTTCATCGAATACGTGGCGCCTGATGCAAATCAATAATTCTCTGCGCCACTTCCATATGGATGCCCTCCATGTTCATGACGACAGCTTTTCCTGCCAGCAGATAATCGCAAATCTCCTGAATCCTCCATGGAGGTAGGTTTTATTAGAGTCACTTCATCCTCCTCATAGGGACTACTTTTGTTAAAGGAACGTGAAAGAAAACGGGGCTTTGGCTCCGGTTCCTCATCATAGTCATAGTCTTCTTCTTCTTTTTATTAAATAACCGCTTTTGGCAGGTTTCATCTTCATAGTCGTCATCGATGAAGTAGTCTTCATCGTCTTCTTCTGTTAAACGCATTGTATCCATTAGTTTGTTCAGAATACCTATACTAAATTTCTCTCCCATATTTTGTCCAAGTAACCAAAGATTCCGGTACCGACTCTAATCATGGTTGCGCCCTCTTCTATTGCTGTCATATAATCACCGGTCATTCCCATCGAGAGCACAGCCATATTAACATTATCGATGTTTTTGCTTTTTATGTCAACATTTAATTGATATAATTTTAGAAAAAATATCGCGATTTTCTTCAGAATTTTCAAACAAATGGAGCAATTGTCATCAGTCCCTTTATGTGTACATGGGAGAATTTGGAAATAATGGTAACTGCCTCCAGAACTTCGCCGGCCTGAACCCATACTTGCTTTCCTCTTCCCTGATATTGACCTCCAGAAGGATGTCGACATCAATGTTTTTTGGCCGCCTCTTTTCAATCTGTTCAGCCAGATTTACTGTATCGACGGAGTGGATCAGGACTGTTTTATCGATGACCTGGCGTACCTTGTTCTTTTGCAGATGTCCGATCATATGCCAGCGGATGTCATCCGAAGTGCGGGCGCCTTTTCAAGAATCTCCTGAACCTTATTCTCACCGAAGTCACGGACGCCGGCATCATATGCCTCCCCTGAAGTTCCACCGGTTTTGTTTTTACTGACAGCTATCAGCGTTACATCCTGAGGCTGCCGGTTCGAAGCCCGGCAGGCCGAAACAATATTTTCTTTTACATCATTTAAATTTTCTCTGATCATTCTGACACACCTTTCCCAGCGTTATTGGTATATAATCTGTCCTTCCGTTACCGTAGAGGCGTTAAGCACGATGTGATCATACACGGAAAGACCATATTTTGTCCCTTTTCTATTATGTAATATTCACCGTTATTCGTCAGTCTGATATCTTCTGAACACGGCATAGCCCTTGTTAATATTGTAGACTCCCCTTAAGCGTTGCGACAAGGGACCAATCTGATAACGCTCACTGATCCGGCTTTACAATATAATCTCCGCTCTTAAACCCGGAATCGCTTTTATCCACATAATAATATTCTTCCGTGGAATTATATATATCGGCGGTGTAAATACAATGGAGGATTCTCCGATTCCATGAATAGACTTCCTTTAAGAGGACTCCGACATGGTGGCGTCTCCGCCCTGAGTCAGATAATCGACCGGAACCGTAAAAACTCTTTTGATGTTACGGATGAAACAGGGATCTTGAGACCGGCTGGATTCTCATCTGACACGATTTCAAAATCGATAAACCGGTCGGAAGCAAACTGTACCATAAACTTATCAAAATCCATCTTTGCCGTAAAGCTTATCGTATCCCCGTGATCTGGCTGTAGGAACCCCTGCATCGAGAAATCCGTGCTTGCCGGCTTGATTTGTAGCGTCTTTCTGTCTGCATAGGCCGTCTGATCCTCTTCGCTGAGAGGAAACACAACCACCAGTTCTCTGAGGTGATCAGTTTGTAAACCGGCGTGCCGTTCTCGATTAAATCTCCCGCTTTGCCAAAGGAGCGTTTATAGAGTGTGCGGTCAAAGTTGATGCCTCGAGATATCGGAGGCGGTCATCCTTCATAGGAATCTATCGCATAAGAAACAATACCGGGCTGATCCGCATAAACCTGCTGGTAATTAATCCCCGTTCCTTTAATAGCTCGTCCATACCGTCAAGTGCGTTGAAGTTCATATACTCCGCCACGGAGGCCTGGAGGAATATTTCATCATCATAAATAGCTCCGAAGCGGCTGTCGCTGTAAGAGAGGCAGAAGGAGCTGAGCTGCTTCTTCAGTTCGGAGAGATTTTCATCGGAGAGAGGGGCGGCGTTTTCCTGGTTCTCCTCCAGAAATTTGCCCAGCTGTCCTGTTTCATCCAATGAATAAACACGGGCGCCCGCAGCGCGCGTTTGCCTTCCCTTATGTAATAATTGACAAAGCCTGTCCTGTCGGCCTGTCTGACGGTCTCCTCTCTCAGAATAATCCCTGTGTGGCTCTTGTCATTTACGATACTGCCCTCGACCACTTCATAGAACTGTATCTTATCGCGGCGGATATACGTGTAAACACTGAAGGAAAGATAAACGAATATCATGGCAAAAATAATCATGCCAACGTTTATGTTCAGTGGTTTTTATAGCGGATAACTTTTTTTGTTTTAGCCATGATGTAATGCCGTTCTCCTTTCCTTTGTATTATAAGAGTAATTGTCAAAAAATTCAAGCAAAGAAAGAGCGCCTGGCCGCAGCACTCTTTCTTCCAAAGTTATGTACCATTAATGTAACTGCTCATACGGCACGAAACAGTTTTCCGCTGTTTTTGCGCATCGCGAAGCGGTAACGTATGAAGGTACTGTAAGTTACCCATTTATAACGAAACAACCACATTTGGTCTTGCAATCTCAGGTAACGTATCTGCGTCCATGGAAATGCTGAGAACAAATGTAATATGATATTTTTCACTGATAGTCTCCAGCGTCCGGTAGGTCGCTTCGATATCCTCGCCCTCCAGGCAGGACAGCTTGAGGAAGCTGTCAAAATACATCTGCTCAAGATCATGATCCTGACAGATGATTCCGCAAAGAAAACCTATAAATCCTTCACTGGAAGTAATCGGATATTCCTGTACGTTGATGAGACGAATCTTATTATTCAGCTCATACATATGCTTTGCACTTTTGTCAAGATAAACTATCGAACCCTTGGATTCTTTTTACTGCTGTATTCGCCATGTCCAGTAAATACTTAGTCTTTCCTTTACCCTTATTTCCCGCAATAATCTGAACCATAACAATCTCCTCCTTGGATTTTTATTTAAGTTGTATAAAAGTCATTTAATCTATAAATAATTATAGTATAAATTCATAAAAAACGCAATCACTAATTGACAATTTTAGAAATTATATTTGTCATATTATCATAGAGGGAAGGACGACTGTCTGATTTAAGGACAACGGAAATATACTCTTTATCCTGGCTGTCGTTAGAGGCCATAATCAGGCAATATCCTGCAGCCTGAGTCGTTCCGGTTTTTCCGCCGAGGACGCTGACTCCGGCCGGTGTTTCACGCTCTCCTTTCTGATACCAGTTCCCCACAGTCCAGGTTTTCGATACGGCTTCCCCCGGCGCCGTTCTGATAATTGGCTGTGTAAGAATCTTCAGCGATTATCTCTCTGAAAAGCGGTAGCTTCATCGCTTCATTGAACATCAG
>VOFE01000809.1_pt1 | contig 26001 bp, 33 predicted proteins | sample 5384071 | NCBI WGS metagenome assembly VOFE01 (sample SAMN12384724, study PRJNA508395) | human gut metagenome | isolation source: healthy gut D | host: Homo sapiens
ACAGTTTTCGAACCTGGGATTCGTGGTGATCGACGAACAGCATCGCTTCGGCGTCGAACAGCGGGCACGGCTCTGGACGAAGAACGAGCAACCGCCCCATATCCTGGTGATGACCGCCACGCCCATTCCCCGCACGTTGGCGATGACCCTCTACGGCGACCTGGACGTTTCGGTGATCGACGAGCTGCCGCCGGGACGACAGCCGATCCGCACGGTGCACTACACCGACGCAGCCCGCCTGCGGCTTTTCGGTTTCATGCGGCAGGAGATCAAGAAGGGAAGACAGATTTATGTCGTCTATCCGCTTATCAAGGAGTCCGAAACGATGGACTACAAAGATTTGCAGGACGGCTACGAAGCCATCTCGCGCGACTTCCCGCTGCCGGAATACGTCACGACGATCTGCCACGGCAAGATGAAACCCGAAGACAAGGAGGAGTCGATGCGTCAGTTCAAGAGCGGCGAGGCGAATATCATGGTCGCCACTTCGGTCATCGAGGTCGGCGTCGATGTACCCAACGCCACCGTCATGGTGATCGAGTCGGCCGAACGATTCGGCCTCTCGCAGCTTCACCAGCTGCGCGGCCGCGTTGGACGGGGCAGCCAGCAATCCTACTGCATCCTCATGTCGGGCGAGAAGCTCTCGAAGGAGGCCTGCAGGCCAGGCCCGCCTGCGGCTCGACTGGCAGAAAGCGATGTGCGAAACCAACGACGGATTCCGCCTGGCAGAGCTGGACCTCAATCCCGGGCTCGACACACCGAGGTCGGCGCCGTGGAGGTCAAGACCAGCGACAGCGAAATCGCCGGCCGCAAATACTACAAGGTCGAGGGCATCGGCCGCACGCTGCCCACCTACCGCTGGTTCTTCAACCTCGAAGACATCTACACGGTATGGATCGACCCGGAGACAAAGCGCCCCGTACGTTTCGAAAGCGACCTGCACGAAGGCGACTATACGTTCCAGAGCTACTACAACTACGACTGGGAGAACAATCAGGTCTTCACCCGCTGGCGCCGCCGCCAGAAACCCTATCAGGAGAAAACCATGCCGCTGACGCCCGAAAGCATGGACGCCATCGCGCTCTTCTTCACCATGCGCGGATCCGACGCCGACAGCTTCAAGCCCGGCGAGCCGGCGACGCTCCAGATGGTGCTTCAGGACACGATCCGGCACCTGAGCTACCGCTTCATCAACCGCGAGACAAAGAAAATCCGCAACATGGGCAAATTCAAGACCCTGAAGTTCGAATGCCAGCTGGGCACCTCCGAAGGGTTCTCGTTTACCGACGGCACGGTCTTCACGCTCTGGATCTCGGACGACGAGAACAAAATCCCGCTTTACATCGAATCGCCCGTGCGCGTAGGCAGCATCAATGCCTATATTTCGGGCTACAAAGGGCTTAAATACCCGATGACGAGCCTGATAAAATAAAAATTTTATATCTTTGCAGAAACGAAAGTTACCCCGGCAACATCAAATTAATCCTATTTCCGAAAAACCAGCTTTTATGGAAGAAAATAAGCAAGGATACGACCCCTCGGAATTCGAGGACGACGATTACATGACCTCGCAGCCCGTCCCGGAAAAATCCATCCGCGGCTACCGCATCGTCATCATCATCCTGTCGGTGATTCTGGTGGCCCTTTCGGCGCTCTATTTCAGCATCCACCGCCAGCAGATGATCGACAACCGGCTGCTGCAGAGCGACCGCGACTCGATCCAGAACGATCTGGGACGGCTGATGACCGACTTCGACAACCTGCAGGTCACCAACGACAGCATCTCGGCGGGGCTGACCATCGAACGCGACCGCGCCGACTCGCTGATGACGCGCCTCAAGAAGGAGCGTTCGTGGAACCTCGCCAAAATCAAGCAGTACGAGAAAGAGGTAGGTACGCTGCGTACGATCATGAAGGGCTACATCCGTCAGATCGACTCGCTCAATACGCTCAACAAAAAACTCATCAGCGAAAACGTCGGCTACCGCAAGGAGATCTCGTCGGCGAAGCTGCGCGCCGAAATGGCCGAGGAGAAGGCTGCCGAGCTGGACAACAAGGTCCGTGTCGGCGCCGTGATCCGCGCCCGCGACATCACGCTGGCGGCGCTCAACGCCAACAGCAAACCGGTATCGCGCGTCAAGAACGCCGCCCGCCTGCGCGTGGACTTCGTGCTGACGGCCAACGAGCTGGCGACGCCGGGCGAAAAGACCGTCTACGTCCGTATCACCTCGCCCGACGGCTACGTGCGTGTCAACCACCGAAGGCCATGCCGACCTTCGACTTCGAGGGCGAACGCCTGAGCTATTCGGCCATGCGCGAAGTGGACTACCAAAATCAGGACCTCGACGTGGGCATCTTCTACAACAGCACCGGATTCGCCGCAGGCACCTACACCGTGCAGCTCTTCTGCCGAGAGGCCGCCTGATCGGCACCTCGTCAAATCGCCATGCGAACCGCGGCACCGGGGTCCGGCAATCCGCCGTTCCCCCGGCTGGAAGCCTCCTACGTGTTCGAACGTCATGGCCGACCCCGGCCGTAGCGAAGACCGGGAATTCTGTTTTCGGCAGCACGCACGGCCTGCCGGAAAGGAAAGAGCACGCCCAACGAAACGGGCAGGAACGCAACAGAGGCAACGACAGCGGGACACCGGCGAAATAAATAAGAGGCAGTGCCCAACAAAAAGTTGGACATAAGCTTTGATACTGGCTGAACTGAACGCCGTTTTGTTGGTCAAAAACCGTTTGCCCGTTTTAGCGACGCGCCGACAGGGCGCTCGGCGGGAGATTAAAGAGAGTTCGGCGATGTCGCTTCATACGGCCAACATGCGGCCCGTTGTGGTATCAGGCGCTCAACCTGCTTATCTTTAACGGAAACAACGGCAAAGTTCGGAGCCCCTGTTACAATGAGTTACGGCTGAGCAGATGGGGCGTATCTATTATGAAGAAGGTGAATCCGGTCTTTACCGTGATAATCGAACTGCTGGACAAACTCGAAACTTAATAAACAGGAAACAACCACAGGAAGAAAATGACCTGCTGGTCGAAAACCAACGTCTTCGGCGAGGCGATTACTTAAAAAAATTGAAGGGTCTTCCGTCGAGGAACGCATCGTGGCGAGAGGAGGAACGGCAAAGCCATCGAAGAACTAAACGGTAGGAACAAACCCTTCTCGGTGCCGCTATTGGAAGTTCGCGGGGGATGGCGCGTAGTACGTTCTATTATCATCTGAACCGCCGTTAAAGTTCCCCTGAGCCATAAATCCCACAAACAAGGCACTGGTCGTCGCCTGAGATTCGGGGTGCCGGGCGAAGAGAATATATATACCACGATCATAAGGGACGTTATGGTTACCGCCGTATCACAGTAGAGATGCACAATCGCGGATATTCTATAAACCATAAAACGGTACTTAGGTTAATGAACGAATGTGGAGTTAAATGCCAGGTGCGCCTAAAAAAATATCGTTCATACAAAGGAGAGGTTGGTGCCGTGGTGCCCGACTTGCTGAAACGTAATTTTATGGCGGAACGTCCTAATCAAAAGTGGGTTACAGACCTTACTGAATTTCTCTGTTCGGCAAGAAACTTTATCTGTCGCCTATTATGGATATATAACAGGGAAATAATAAGACAGAACATCCGACCTTTACCAAACAATGAAAATGCTTGAAGGCCAGAAATCCTCACCGAACTTATACTTCACGTCGGATCAGGGTATGGCAGTACCAGACAAACAGATCGCTATGGGCAATATCGGCTGCGGTGAAATCAATGGCAAACTATTAAAATAAAAGTGAAAACACTGAGCATGTCTCGTACGGGAAACTGTTTGGATAGGGCGGTCATGGAAAACATTTTGGCCGACTGTTAAAATCAGAATTATTATATTTGCGGGGAACTGGGATATCGAGGTCTGGGTTCTTTCCTGCAAGGAAGTTGGAGGAATACATAACGATACTGCAATAACAAGCGAATAAAGATCGCGGAACAACATGAGTTGGGCGGCAATACCGAACTCATGCTATCTGAATTATTAATCAGTCCAAACTTTGGGGTGCACATCAATCCATCGGGCTTCTCCTCATACAGCTACCTATATCGGCGAGGAGCGCAAGTTGCTCAAACCGGCCGGCCCGGCGAATACGGCTTATTTGTTCTCCTCCTGCCAGATCAGGGCCGAAGCGCCGAGAATCGCGGCATTCTTACCCTGGATACCGCTCGGAAGCAGCTTCACCTTGTTCTTGAATGCAAAGAGCATATTCTCCTCCATGTACCACTGCGTAGGCTCGAAGATCAGCTTGCCCGCCTTCGACAGGCCGCCGAAGAGGAAAATCGCCTCGGGCGAGGTGACCGTCACCACGTCGGCCAATGCACGGCCCAGCAGCTCGCCCGTATAGCGGAAAGCCTCCAGCGCCACCGGGTCGCCCTGCTCCGCCGCAGCCGAAATCATCGACGCATCGAAGTCCGCGAAGGCAATGTCGCGCAGTTTGCTGGGCGCCGTCATCGTCGCCATCAGTTCGAATGCCGTACGCTTGATACCCGTAGCCGAAACATAGGTCTCCAGGCAGCCCCTCCGCCCGCAGCCGCACTCGCGGCCGTCGCGCTCGACGATGACATGGCCGAACTCTCCGGCAAAACCGTCGTGGCCGTAAATCATCTCGCCGTTGGAGACGAAGCCCGAACCGAGTCCCGTGCCGAGCGTAATCATCACGAAGTCGCGCATACCTTTGGCGTTGCCGTAAATCATCTCGCCGATCGTCGCGGCATTGGCGTCGTTCGTCACGAGCACCTTCACACCCGCCGAAGCATCTCCGGATGTCGTCCGCCAGCGGGAAGACGCGGCGGCTTTCATCGGGATTGGGGTCTCCCTCGCGGAATTTCCAGAGGTTGGCGGGATTCTCGACCGTACCTGTGGATAATTGGCGTTGGGGGCGCCGATGCCGATACCCGTCAGTTCGTATTCGAACGAAAGGCTGTCGGCCAGTGCGTGCATCGCCTGGCACAAATCTTCGACGTAGGCCGGATAATCGTCTACTGGGGTATTTCTTGGTCGAAATGACCGATTCGGCATACAGGTCGCCGTTTTCATCGACAAGGCCGAAGGCGGTGTTGATGCCGCCGATATCCACGCCGATCGCGAGTTTTTTCATAATATGTCCGGTTTAAAAAAGTTAGCAATTATCAGGTCAAAGTTAATCCAAAATTCGGCTACTCCAAACTTTTTTCCTACTTTTGGGACAGATTCCGCTCCAAAATGTCAAGACTATTATCCAAGTTTCAGCATGCAAACGAACGAGCAACTGCTCTTGGCAATCGAAAATTATCTGGCCCAGACCGAGTTCCCGGCCGAACCCGGCAGGTTGTACGCACCGATCAGTTATTCCCTCACGATGACCGGGAAACGGTTGCGTCCCATGTTGCTGATGCTCACCTGCGGAATCTTCTCCGACCAGCCCCAGGCGGCCATGCCGGCAGCGGCAGCCGTCGAGGTCTTCCACAACTTCACGTTGCTGCACGACGACATCATGGACAACGCGGCGATGCGCCGGGGCAACCCTTCCGTCTTCGCCAAATGGGGACAGAACGTCGCCATCCTGTCGGGCGACGCGATGCTCATCAGCGCCTACCGCCTGTTGAGCGAATACCCGCCCCAAGTGCTGCCGCAGATCCTCGCCCGCTTCAATACGATGGCCATCGAAGTCTGCGAAGGACAACAATACGATATGGATTTCGAAGCCCGGGAGTCGGTTTCGGTCGAGGAGTATCTCCACATGATCGAACTCAAAACTTCGGCCCTACTGTCGGGTGCGACCGTCATCGGAGCGATCATCGGCGGGGCGGGCGAAGAAGACTGTCAACGCCTCTATCGTTTCGCCACCGAACTGGGACTGGCGTTCCAGTTGCAGGATGACCTGCTGGACAGTTACGGCGACGAACGGCTGGGCAAGGCGATCGGAGGCGACATCCTCGAAGGCAAAAAGACCTACCTGATGGTCATGGCCCTCAGCAAGGCGTCGGCCGCCGAGCATCGAATCCTCGCTTCGACCTATTCCGATCCGACTCTTTCCGATCAGCAGAAGATCGCGCGCGTGCGGGAGGTTTTCGACAAACTGGGCGTCGCCCGTCTGACCGAACAGCAGATCAACCACCGCTTCGAGCGGGCGTTGAACACTCTCGATACGTTATCCGTACAGTCGGAAGGCACGGCCCGCCTGCGGGAGTACGCCGGCAGCCTGATCGGACGCAACAAATAAATCCTCGGCCCAATGAAACGCAGCGACATAGAGATCATGGCTCCTGCAGGAAGTTACGAATCCCTGGCATGCAGCGATCGACGCCGGAGCCAACTCCGTTTATTTCGGAGTGGGAAGGCTCAATATGCGGGCCCAATCCGCCGCCAACTTCACCCTGGAAGATATGGGGCAGATCGTTTCACGATCGCCCGTGAACACGGCGTGAAAAGCTATCTGACGGTCAATACGGTGATTTACGACGAAGAGATCGAAACCCTGCACGCGACCATCGACCGTGCCTGCGAGGTGGGCGTGGACGCCATCATCGCCACCGATATGGCCGCCATCCAATATGCCCGCAGCGTCGGCATGGCCGTACATATCTCCACGCAAAGCAACATCTCCAACATCGAAGCCGTCCGGTTCTTCGCCCAATGGGCGGACGTAGTGGTCCTGGCCCGGGAACTGGACCTGGTGCAGGTCGCCCGTATCAGCCGGGAAATCGAACGGCAGCGGATCACGGGCCCCGGCGGAGAGCTGGTACGGATCGAAATGTTCGCCCACGGCGCCCTCTGCATGGCCATATCGGGCAAATGCTACCTGTCGCTCCACACCAGCGACGGATTCTCGGCCAACCGGGGAGCCTGCCGGCAGATCTGCCGTCGCAAATACCTGGTTACGGACCCCGAAACGGGCGAAACACTCGACGTGGACGGCCAACTACGTACTCTCGCCCAAGGACCTCTGCACGATCGACTTTCTCGACAACTTCATCGCGCGGGCGTCCGGGTTCTCAAGATCGAGGCCGGGCGCGGGGTGCGGAGTATGTCAAACGCGTGGTCGAGTGTTACGACCGAGGCGCTCCGGGCCATCGAAGCCGGGGAATACACGCCGGAACTGGCCGCCGCACTGAAAGAGCGGCTGGCTACGGTCTTCAACCGCGGATTCTGGGAAGGCTACTACGCAGGACGACCCGTCGCCGAACACAGCGAACATTACGGCTCGGCAGCCACGCGGCGCAAGGTCTACGTGGGCAAGGTGACCAATTTCTTCAAAAAGATCTCGGTGGCCGAAGTGCTCGTCGAAGCGGCTCCGCTGTCCGTGGGAGAGAGATATTTTCTTCATGGGCGCCACGACGGGCGTCGCCGAACAGACGCTCGCCGAGCTGCACGACACCGACGGAAAGCCCGTCCCGTCCGTCGCTCAGGGAACCTTGTGCGCGGTACGCACCCAAGGGACGATACGCCGCGGCGACCAGCTCTACAAATTCGTCGATGCGCAATAGCCCGCGCCGGCCGGACAGGACGACATATATATCAAGGAAACGCCTTCGGGCGTTTTTTTCGTTACGATTTTCAGCCAGCGAAAGCACTCAGACCCGCTTATCATAAAATTTTTATCGAAAAACAATAAATTTTATTTGTTTTTCAAAATTTCTTTTGTAAGTTTGCAGTGTCGCAATTAAAAAAGACATCCTATGGAGATCGAAAAAAGTCATCCGCATGCTGGCCGTATTCATCGTCGTGGCCGCCTTCGCGCTCTCGGTAGCCGCCCGGCTTCTGTTCCCCGAAGTTTCGCACCTGTCCGACACGCCGCTGCTGATACTGCTGATCCTCTCGGTCTGCGCCATCTGGCGCGACGCCCTGCGCTCCGAAAAGCAGAACGAAAACACAAACGAATAACCCCATGAAAAAACTCCTTCTGTTCGCCGCAGCGGCGGCCGTTCTCGCCTCCTGCGCACCCAAGACGGCCCCTGAGCTGCCGATGGAAACCTTCTTCCGCAATTCGGAGAAGACCGGTTACCAGATATCGCCCGACGGCCGCTATTTCTCCTACATGGCGCCTTACGAAAGCCGCCGCAACATCTTCGTACAGCCCGTGGACGGCAAGCACGCCGTGCGCATCACCTCGGAGACCGAGCGCGATCTGGCCGGATACTTCTGGGCCGGCGACAACCGCATCCTCTACCTGAAAGACACCGGCGGCGACGAAAACTAAGCTCTACGGCGTTGACATCGACGGCAGCAACCCGAAGGCCTATACGGCCATCCCGGGCGTGCGCACACAGATCATTGACCCGCTCGAGGAGATCGACTCGCTGATAATCATCGGCACCAACCAGCGCAATCCGATGATCTTCGACCCCTACCGGCTGAACCTCAACACGGGCGAGATGACGATGCTGTGCGAGAATCCCGGCGACATTCAGGGCTGGCAGACCGACCACAACGGCCGCCTGCGCGTGGCTTACGCCATCGTGGACGGCGTCAATTCGCAGATCCGCTACCGCGAAACCGAAGCCGAGCCTTTCCGTCCCGTACTGACGACCAACTTCAAGGAAGGCGTTTCGTTCGCCACTTTCACCCCGGACAACAAGCTGGTCTACGCCATCACCAACCTCGGACGCGACAAGGTCGCCCTCGTGCTGATGGACCCCGCGACGTGCGAGGAGATCGAACAGCTCTACGTAAACGACAAATACGACTTGGACAACATCTGGTACAGCGACGCGCAGAAGAAACTGCTCGGCGTCTCCTACACCGGCCACAAAGGCACCGCGCGCCACTTCTTCGACAAGGCGACGGGCGAGATGTTCGGCCGCATGGAGAAGCACCTGCGCGGTTACGAAGTCGGCATCAGCGGCTGGAACAAGGCCGAAGACAAATACATCGTCTATGCGGGCGGCGACCGCACGATGGGCGCCTACTACCTCTACGACGTGAAGCCGACACGATGACCAAGCTGGCCGACCTCGCACCTTGGATCGAAGAGGAGCAGATGGCCGAGATGATCCCTGTTAACTACCTCGCGCGACGGCCTCGAGATCGAGGGCTACCTCACGCTGCCCGTCGGCAAGAACGCTTCACAACGCCAAGAACCTGCCCGTAGTCGTCAATCCGCACGGCGGCCCGTGGGCCCGCGACTACGTGGGGCTTCAACCCCGAAGCGCAGTTCCTCGCCAACCGCGGCTACGCCGTACTGCAGATGAACTTCCGCGGTTCGACCGGCTTCGGACGCAAATTCACAGAAATCGCCTACGGCAAGTGGGGCCAGACCATGCAGGACGACATTACGGACGGCGTGAACTGGCTGATCGGCAAAGGCATCGCCGATCCCGCGAAGATCGCCATCTACGGCGGCAGCTACGGCGGCTACGCCACGTTGCAGGGTATCGTGAAGGATCCCGACCTCTACGCCTGCGCCATCGACTACGTAGGTGTATCGAACCTCTTCTCGTTCCTGCAAACCATCCCTCCCTACTGGAAACCGATGCTCGACATGATGTACGAGATGGTCGGCAACCCCGAAAAGGACGCCCAGATGCTGCGCGAGAACTCGCCGGCACTCAACGCCGAGCGCATCAAGACCCCGCTGCTGGTGGTGCAGGGCGCCAACGACCCCCGTGTGAACATTAACGAGAGCAACCAGATGGTCGAAGCGCTGCGCAGCCGCGGCGTGCATGTCGACTACATGGTCAAGGACAACGAGGACACGGCTTCCACAACGAGGAAAACCGCTTCGACTTCTACCGCGCGATGGAGAAGTTCCTCGCCAAATACCTCAAGGGCGTCGAACCGCAGGGCGGGATCGTGCCGGAGAGCGACCGCAGATAAACCGGAATCACAACCAGCCACAAGCATACTACCATACCGTTTTTTAAAGTAAAAAGTTCAAATTCATAGTTGTGAGAAGGGAGGCCCGGAAATTTCCGGGCCTCCGTTTTCATGCGAGCCCGGCACCCGTTTTGATTTGCGGACGGAAACATGTATTACCTTTGCAACCCCTCCGTGCTACAAGCACCATTCCCTGAATTTGAATTGACATAGCGCCGCCTGCGGACGGATTGCCGATGCCCCGCCGCTTGTGGGCCATTCTGGCCGTAGCGTTCGGCGTCGGACTGTCGGTGCTTGACAGCGCCATCGCCAACGTCGCCCTGCCGACCATCGGGCAGGAGCTGGGGATCTCGTCGGCCGACTCGATCTGGATCGTCAACGCCTACCAGCTGGCCATCATGGTCTCGCTGCTGTCGTTCTCGGCGCTGGGCGAGCTGGTCGGCTACCGCAAGGTCTACATCGGCGGGCTGATGCTCTTCACCGTGGCTTCGGTGGGCTGCGCACTCTCCTCATCGCTCCCGACGCTGGTGCTGGCGCGCGTGATGCAGGGGTTCGGCGCCGCGGCCGTCACATCGGTCAACACCACGCTTATCCGCATCATCTACCCCAAGGCGCAACTGGGACGCGGCATGGGCATCAACGCCACGGTCGTCGCCGTGTCGTCGGTCGCAGGCCCGACCATCGCCGCAGGCATCCTTTCGTCGCCGAGTGGCCGTGGCTCTTCGCCGTGAACATCCCCATCGGGCTGGTGGCGCTGTGGCTGAGCCGCCGCTTCCTGCCGGACAATCCCGTGCGGGTGAGCACACGCCGTTTCGACTGGCGCGACGCCGTAATGAACGCACTGACCTTCGGCTTGCTGATGGCTTCGGTCGAGGGATTTTCGCACGGTCTCGATCCGCGCATCCTCTCGGCCGGCATCGCCGCACTGCTCGTCGTCGGCTTCTTCTTCATCCGCAGCCAGCTGCGCGAACCCTATCCGCTGCTGCCGTTCGACCTGCTGCGCATCCCGATCTTTTCGGTCTCGGTCGTCACGTCGATCTGCTCGTTCCTAGGGCAAATGCTCGCCATGGTAGCGCTGCCCTTCTACCTGCAACACGAATTCGGCTACGACGAAGTAGCCACGGGACTGCTGATGACCGCATGGCCCGCCGTGATCATGGTCGTGGCCCCGGTCGCCGGCCTCCTCATCGAGCGTGTCCACGCCGGACTGCTCGGCGGCACGGGGCTGACGGCCATGGCCGCGGGACTGTTCCTGCTGGCATTCCTGCCCGATGATCCGGCGCCTTTCGACATCGCATGGCGGCTGGTGCTCTGCGGTGCCGGCTTCGGGCTTTTCCAGTCGCCCAACAACAGCATACTGATCGCCTCGGCTCCGCCCGAGAGGAGCGGAAGCGCCAGCGGCATGCTCGCCACGGCGCGTCTCATAGGCCAGATCACGGGCGCCGCGCTGATGGCGCTGCTGTTCCACATCGTCCCCGACGACAGTACCCACACGGCGCTCCTGCTCGCGGGAGGCTTCGCCCTGACGGGCGCCGTCGTCAGCCTCACCCGCATCCGGCTGCCGCTGCCCGAAGGACTAACCCGGCGCAGAAAATAACCGGAAGCATCTCCGACCGAAACCCCGAAGAACCGAAACAAACATCCCTCTACACCCCGAATACAGATCCGACATGAAATATCCGTTCCTGCTCGCCGTCCCTCCTGCTCTGCGTCTGCAAACCTCGCCGCCCGCCCTCCGATACGGACACGGCCTTCTACAAACCGCAATGCATCGATCTGCCCCCGCCCGCGGCCGGCCGGAGACGCCCTCTCCGCCCACCGAAACCATCCGCCCGACGCAATTCATCCGCCCGCCCTACCTGCGGCCCGGTGACACGGTGGGCATCGTCACCCCGGCGCGCAAACTCAAGGAGAAGGCCGACACGGCCAAAGTCCGGGAACGCTTCGAAGAGTGGGGGCTGAAAGTGAAATTCGGAGCGCACTACGCCGACCGCGAACAGCCCTACTTCGCCGGGACCGACGCCCGGCGCGCCGCAGACCTGCAGGCCATGATCGACGATCCCGGCGTGAAAGCCGTCGTCAGCTATCAGGGCGGCTACGGATCGGTGCGCCTGCTCCCGCTGCTCGACCTCACGCCGCTGCGCGAACAGCCCAAATGGATCGTCGGCTTCAGCGACGTCACCATGCTCCACATGGCGCTGGGGCGGTTGGGCGTCGAAAGCCTTCACGCCACGATGCCGGGCAAGTTCCGCTTCGGCGCCGATGAAAAACCCGAAGCGATCGTCTCGGACGAATCGTTGCGCAGCGCGCTTTTCGGCCGCTGGACGCGCATCGACGCCGCCGCACACCCGCTCAACGTCTCCGGCACGGCCCGCGGACGGCTCGCGGGCGGCAACCTCTCGCTGCTCTGCTCGGCGATCGGCACGCCCGAACAGCCCGACTTCGACACCCCGACGGTGCTGTTCATCGAAGAGATCGGCGAACAGATGTACCGGCTCGACCGCATGATGCAGCAGCTGGAGCGGAGCGGAATACTGGCCAAATGCAAGGCCGTTCTCGTGGGGCATTTTACGGACATGCTGGGACAGAAGCACTTCGGCGTCTGGGACCCCTGCGACATCATCGCAGCCTATGTCCGTCCGCTGGGGATTCCGGTCGTCTTCGGCATCCCCGCAGGCCACGAAGACCCCAACGTCGCCCTCTACATGGGCCGCGAGGTCGCCGTCACGGTCAACGATGCGGGCGCAAGCGTCGAATTCTGACCGCAGGCCCGCCCCGCCGGACATTTACCCCCGTCCGCACCCTCCGCAGAAGCCTTTCCGCAAAAAATAGCCGCCGCAGGGCGCGGGCTTGTCATATTTTTACTATTTTTGTAAGAGGTGGAGAATGTGCCGCCGCACAAGCCCTGCGCCGACGGTTGCCGCAGGCGCCGCAAACGGAATGCAAATTAAAACGCCATACTATGTTTTCAGCTAAGACCTACGCTGCGCGCCGCAACATGCTGCGTACGAAGATCGGCTCAGGGATCATCCTGCTGCCGGGCAACTCCCTTTCGCCCAACAACTATCCGAACAACGCCTACTATTTCCGGCAGGATTCGTCGTTCCGCTACTACTTCGGGCTGAACACCCCGTCGCTGGCGGGCCTGATCGACGCCGACACGGGCGAAGAGGCGCTGTACGGCGACGATTTCACGGTCGAGGACATCATCTGGACCGGTCCGCAGCCCACGCTGCGCGAACTGGGCGCCGAAGTCGGCGTCACGGCGACGTTCCCCATGGCCGAACTTGAAAAGCGGCTCCGCAAAGCCGTTTCGCTGGGCCGCAAGATCCACTACCTGCCGCCCTACCGCGGCGAGACGAAGCTCCAGCTGTCGGCGCTGCTCGGCATCAAGCCCGAACTGCTGCACGACTACAAGTCGGTCGAACTGATGTTCGCCGTGGCCGAAATGCGCGAGAAGAAGAGCGCCGAGGAGGTCGAGGCGATGGAACGCGCGTTCCTGATAGGCTACCATATGCACACGCTGGCGATGCATATGTGCCACCCCGGTGTGATCGAGCGCGAGATTGCGGGCGCCATCGAGGGCATCGCCAAATCCAGCGGTTCGGGCCTGTCATTCCCCTCGATCGTCTCGCAGCACGGCGAGACGCTCCACAACCTCAACGCCGACGGCGTATTGGAGCAGGGGCGGCTGCTGTTGTGCGACGCAGGCTGCGAGACCGTGGACGGCTACTGCTCGGACCACACGCGCACCTACCCCGTCAGCGGCCGGTTCACGCAGAAGCAGAAGGAGATTTACAACGTCGTACTGGCGGCACACGACCATGTGGCGCGCATCGTCAAGCCGCATATGATGTACACCGAGATACACAACGCCGCCTACATGACGCTGGCCGAAGGGCTGGTGGCGCTGGGACTGCTCAAGGGCACGGCAGCCGACGCCGTGGCCGCGGGTGCCATGACGATGTTCATGCCCCACGGGCTGGGGCACGGGCTGGGCATGGACGTGCACGACTGCGAGGCGATGGGCGAGCGGAGCTTCGACTTCTCCTCGATCGCCGAACGCGCCGCCAAGTCCGCGACCTGCATTTACCGTGCGGCGTGGCGCATCGAGCCGGGGACGGTGATGACCGACGAACCGGGGCTCTACTTCATCCCGGCGCTGATCGACAAATGCCGGGCCGAGGGCCTATACAAGGGCATCGTCGATTACGACGCGCTGGACGCCTACCGCGACTTCGGCGGCATCCGCATCGAGGACGACATTCTGGTCACCGAAGAGGGCAGCCGCATGCTGGGCGACAGGAAAATTCCGATCACGGTCGAGGAACTCGAAGCCGCAGTAGGCCGGTAACGTGAAGCGGATTTTCATTTTCCCCACCATCGAGGAGGCCAAGGCGTTCATCCTCACCCAGCCTCGCGATCCGGTCTTCGTGGCCGGAGTCGGCGCAGCGGAGATCGCGGCCGCGACGATCCGGGCCGTGAAAGCCCGCAAGCCCCAGCTGGTCGTGCTCGCAGGCATCGCGGGGGCGTACGACCGGAGCCTGCAGCGCGGCGAGGTGGTCGAAGTGGTCACCGAGCGGATCGCCGGGATTCCGGAACGTTACGCCCGCGAATACGAAACTTCGGGACCCGATCTGGGACTGCCCCTCGCGGCGGGCGTTACGGTAAACCGTTCGGGAGACGGCCTGCGGGAGACGGGCCGGGAGCAGGAGTTCCGGGAGCAGGAGTTCCGGGAGCAGGAGTTCCGGGAGCAGGAGTTCCGGGAGCAGGAGTTCCGGGAGCAGGAGCAGGAATTCCGGGAAACAGGGTTCGAGATTCCGGAGCCGGAAACGAAGTCCGGCGACGCAGTTTCGGCCCCGGCCGGACAGGCGCTGCAACCGGCCGGAGAGAGGGCGGACAGCCCGGAACAGACCTCGGACATGCAGTCCTCGATCGAAAAAACGAGCGGCACGGACGGGCAAAACGCGCTGCCTGTGATCGGCGACACGAATGACACGGACGGACAAGGCTCGCTGCCCGGAATCGACAGCACGGACGGGCAAAGCGCGCTGCCCGAAATCGAAAACATGGAGGGCGCGGCCTTTTTCGCCGTGTGCGAAGCGCTGGGCGTCGCCTGCTGCCAGATTCGCGCCGTGTCGAACTATGTCGGCGAACCCTTCGACCGATGGGCCGGAGGGCTGGCCGTCGAAAACCTTACCGCAACATTAACCCAAATATTCGGAAACGATGAATAAAAAATGGATGCTCTGGGCGGGACTGATCCTGATACTGGTCGTCTTCATCCTGGTCTGGCAATTCGCCCCCGCCATCCAGCGGTGGCTGGCCAACGTATTTATCGACATCATCGTCCTCGCGCTGACCTTGCCGCCGGATGGCTGCTGGGCCGCTACGGGGGCAGGCGCAACCGCAACCGCGATCAGGAGAACGCCCGCAACATCACCGAGGCGCAGAAACGGTGAGGCTGAAGCTGCGCATCTCGCCGTGCCCGAACGACACTTCATGTTCGACGCGCTCGTTAACGGCCGCATCGACACGGGCAGCCTGCGCTTCGAGGTCGAATACCACGACATCGAGGCGCTCAACCGCGGGGTGCAGGCCGGAGATGCCGACGTGAGCAAGATAAGCTGCGCCGTGCTGCCCGCCATCGCGGAACATTACGCGCTGCTCGACAGCGGTGCGGCACTCGGACGCGGCAACGGGCCGTTGCTGGTACGCCGCGCGGGCGATCCGCGGCCGATACGCCGCGTGGCCGTCCCGGGAGTCCACACTACGGCCAACGCACTGATGATGCGCCTTTTCCCCGGATTACGGAGCGCACGAATCGCGGCTGCCGTCGAGCGGGGCGATTTCGACGCAGATCCGCCGTTTCGTCTACCGGCAGCGGCAGTTGGAGCTGGTCGCCGACCTAGGGGGCAGTTGGGGAACACCGGGCTGCCGCTGCCGCTGGGCGGGATCGCAGCCCGGCGCAGCCTGCCGGACGAGGTGCGGCACGAGGCCGAACGCCTCTCCGCCAAAGCATCGGCAGTTCGCGCAGCTATATAAAACGCCTGGATGACCCGTGATCGACGCGCACATCGCACTTTTCGTCAACGACTATTCGCTCTCGCTGGGCGACGAGGGCCGCCGTGCCATCGAGGCCGGGGGTGATCCCAGCAACCGCCGGCCACCTCCAACACGTTCCGTCATGAAGTCCGTTTTATTATTGTTCCGCCTGATCGCCGCAATTCGGTGCAACGGGCGAGGCGCGGCGCCGCAGTCGGGTACGCTTCCTCGGTGCGGACATTCGACCCAATCCGTCGTCGTAGGGATGGAAAAGAACGGCAACAAAACCACCCTCCGCAGGAAAACAGCCGGGGGGCGGGCGGTTTCGCGCATCCGGACAAGAAGCCGTCGGCGCGCGGATATATGGCCAGAGTTGAACAGGCCGCGCAGGAATGGATACGACAGACAAACGCCGTGGGTTTCGACGGCGCATGGATCCCGCTTTTCGGTCAACGACAATATTCGTCTCTCGACCGATGGGCGACGATGACCGGGGCCGCTCTTCCGGCTGCCGTCGGCAAACGCTGACGGGGATTGCCTGCGCGACAACGAACTCCTGACCGACAAACCCGCAAAATGTACCGCACGACCAAACCTGCCCAACACCCGCATCGAAGTGGCGGACGCCCTGCGCGGCATCGCCGTGGCGGGAATTATCCTGTTCCACGCCCGCGAGCACTTCAACCTCTATTGGAGCGGGCTGGATTACATCCGCGCCGGATTCGGAGGTTGGGAACAAACCGTGGCCGGCGCGCTGGGATTCCTGCTTTCGGGCAAGATGTACGCCATCTTCGCATTGCTGTTCGGGCTGAGCTTCTTCATCCAGAGCGACAATCAGGCACAGCGGGGCAACGACTTCTCGCTGCGCTTCGCATGGCGCATGTGCTGCTGTTCGGCATCGGACTGATCAATGCCGCGATCTACAACGGCGACGTGCTGACCTACTACGCCCTTTTCGGGCTGCTGATGATTCCCATCGGCAAGCTCCCCAACCGATGGGTGTGGGTCATAGCGGCCCTGCTTTCATCCAGCCGCTCGAACTCTGGCAGTATTTCAGCGGACATACGCTCTCGATCCGCGGCATCGAAGGCATGGAGACCCTCTATCCCACCCTCGCCACGGGCACCTTCGCCGAGAGCGCCCGCGTGAGCCTGCTCTACGGGCCGATCAGACCTCGTTCGCATGGGGATTGGAACACGGCCGCGCCACAAGGTCATCGACCGCAGGGGTAGTATCGAGGCGAACAACACGCTCTCGGACAACACGGATATCGAGCACGAGTACAAGCGCTCGATCTATTCGACCATCCTCTTCACCGAATTCATGGAGCGCAAGCTCAACATCATAGACTGTCCGGGATCGGACGATTTCTGCGGAAGCCTCTTCTCGGCCTTCAAGGTGGCGGACGTGGGCGTCATGGTCTTCAACGCCCAGAACGGCTGGGAAGTGGGCAGCGAGATCCAGGCCCGTTACGCCCGTGTGCTGAACAAGCCGCTCATCGCTTTCGTCAATCAGCTCGATTCGGACAAGGCATCGTTCGACACTACGCTCGAATCCATCCGTGCGGCCTCGCGCGTGAAGCCCGTCGTAGTACAGTATCCGGTCAATCCGGGCCCGGGATTCGATGCTTTCATCGACGTACTGCTGATGAAAATGTACCGCTTCAAGGATGAGAACGGCACCCGCGAAGAGCTCGACATCCCGGCCGAAGAAGCGGAGAAGGCCCAGGCTCTGAACAAGGAGCTGGTCGAAGCAGCCGCCGAATACGACGACGCCCTGATGGAACTCTATTTCGAGAAGGGCACACTGACGCAGGACGACATCCGCTCGGGCCTGAAAATCGGCGTATCCCGTCGGGCGGTCATGCCCGTATTCTGCGGCAGCGCCAAGCGCGACATCGGCACCAAGCGCCTGATGGAGTTCATCATCAACGTAGCGCCCGGCCCGCTGAAGGCCCCCGCCTTCCTCTCGACCGAAGGAGAGGAGATCCGGGCCGACGAAGCGGCTCCGGCCGTAGCGTTCATCTTCAAAAGCCAGCTCGAACAGCACATCGGCGAAATATCCTACCTGCGCGTCATCCGGGGCAAGCTCACCGAAGGCATGGAACTCCTGAATACCCGCACGGGCAACAAGGAGAAGCTCTCGCAGCTCTTCGCCGTCGCGGGCAAGAATCGCATCAAGGTCACCGAACTGGCCGCCGGCGACATCGGCTGCACGGTGAAGCTCAAGGGCACGCGCACCAACGACACGCTCTCGGCGCCCGGAACGCCCGTCACGATCGACCCGATCGTCTTCCCCGAACCCCGCTACCGTGCGGCGATCAAGACCAAGGACCAGGCCGACGACGAAAAACTGGGCAAGCTCCTGAACGACGCCAAATACGAAGATCCGACTATCCTGGTGGACTACTCCAAGGAGCTCAAACAGACCATCATCCAAGGCCAGGGCGAACACCACCTGAACATCCTGCGCTCGCGCATCGCCTCGGAGAACAAGCTCCAGTACGATTACATCGCCCCGAAGATCCCCTACCGCGAAACCATCACCAAGGTAGCCCAGGCGGACTACCGCCACAAGAAACAGTCGGGAGGCGCGGGTCAGTTCGGCGAGGTGCACCTGTTGATCGAGCCTTACACCGAAGGCATGCCCGAACCCAAGAGCTACAAGATCCCCGGCAAGGGAGAACTGGCGGTAAACATCAAGGGCAAGGAAGAGTACGACCTGCCCTGGGGCGGCAAGCTGCAATTCTATACGGCGATCGTGGGCGGCGCTATCGACGCACGCTTCATGCCCGCCATCCTGAAGGGTATCATGGAGAAGATGGACGAAGGCCCGCTGACGGGTTCCTACGCCCGCGACATCCGCGTCATCGTCTATGACGGCAAGATGCACCCGGTCGATTCGAACGAGATCTCGTTCAAGCTGGCGGCCCGCAACGCCTTCAAGGAGGCATTCCGCAACGCGGGACCCAAGATCATGGAGCCGATCTACAACGTCGAGGTCCTCGTGCCGAGCGACTACATGGGCGCCGTGATGTCGGACCTCCAGAACCGCCGCGCGATGATCGCCGGCATGGAGTCCGACAAGGGCTTCGACCGCCTGAACGCCACGGTTCCGCTGGCCGAGCTGTACCGTTATTCGACGACCCTTTCGTCGCTCACGTCGGGATCGGCGACCTACTCGATGAAATTCTCCTCCTACGAGCAGGTTCCGGCCGACGTGCAGGACAAGCTGCTGAAGGCCTACACCGACACCGACGAGGAGTAAATCGGCGGAATTTTACAAAAGAGGGTTGCCTATGTGCATTAGACAACCCTTTTTCATGTCGCTATGTACGCCGAAATTGCCAAGAATCGTATTTTCGAAAGGCAATCATATGTCCCAAGATGCCATTATCCGACGGTCGCCTATTCGCGGCTCATGGCCGCATTTGTAAATTCTACCCTTTCCCTGGCTCCCCTCCACGAAGGGAGCTTCGGGCCGCTACACACCCAAAGAGGGCTACTAAAACCGCATTTCGGAAATGCAAAAGACGGATCGAACGGCACTTTTGGGGTACCTTACCGCTCCGATTTCCGGTTCGGCCGCCGACGGCCCCTCTTTTTCATCTTCATCGCATGCGAATCACTTTTCGGCTGCCGGGTCGTATTCGCCCGTACGGACCATCTCCAGGGCTTTTTCCAGAATTTCATCGCATCCGGTATGCAGACCTTCGACCGTGGCATGTACCGGTATATCGATCCACACACCCGGCGTGCGGGTGTGCGGATCGTCCGGATAATAAACTCCGAAACCGAAAGCACGTAAAAAAGACTCCATGTTAATTTAATGTTAACAATGACCGCCACAACCGGTCCATCCGGATTTTTAATGTAAATTTGTCTGAAATTTTGTGTAAAAAATCCCGAACATGAGCGAAATCTACACCGTCATCGTCGTTATTCTGGGAATCCTGGCCGTTTCAGGCCTTTTCGTGGGCGTCACCAACGACGCAGTCAATTTCCTCAACTCGGCCATCGGTTCGAAAGCCGCCCCCATGAAGACCATTCTGCTGGTCGCCTCGATCGGCATCCTGTTGGGTACGGTCACGTCGAGCGGCATGATGGAGGTCGCCCGCAGCGGCATGTTCAATCCGGGGCTGTTCACCTTCCACGAAGTGATGATGCTTTACCTGGGCGTCATGTTCGCCAACATCATCCTGCTGGACCTCTACAATTCGTGGGGCTGCCTACTTCGACGACCGTATCGCTGATCTTCTGCCTGCTGGGATCGGCCATCGCCGTGTCGATCTACAAGATCTCGAACGACGGGGCCCTCGGCATGGGCGACCTGAACCATTTCATCAACACGGGCCGCGCGATGGGTATCGTTTCGGCCATCCTGCTCTCCGTAGTGATCGCTTTCACGTTCGGCACCCTAATCATGTATATCTCCCGTCTGATCTTTTCGTTCCGCTACACGGCGATGTTCCGCCGCTACGGATCGCTCTGGTGCGGAGCCTCGCTGACGGCGATCCTCTATTTCGCCGTCTTCAAGGGTCTCAAAACCCCGCTCGCCGGAAGCGACCGCGATCGAATGGATCGACCACATATCCTGTCTCTCCCTCTTTTTGTGCTGGGCCGTCGGCAGCCTGCTGCTGTTCTTCCTCCAGCGTCTCAAGGTCAACATTCTGCGCCTTACGATCCTCTCGGGAACCTTTGCGTTGGCCCTCGCCTTCGCAGGCAACGACCTGGTGAACTTCATCGGCGTGCCCGGTAGCCGGGTTCGACGCATACACCATCGCCCGTCATGCCGGCGACAGCACGATTCTGATGGAAGGGCTGAACGACAACGTTCCGGCCAACTTCCTGGTCCTGCTGGCCGCGGGCGCCATCATGATACTCACGCTCTGGACCTCGAAAAAGGCGATGCACGTCACCGAAACCGAGCTGTCGCTCTCGGCGCAGGGCGAGAAGGCACCGAGCAGTACGGTTCGTCGCTCCTCTCGCGGACCATCGTACGGGCCGCCCTGAATGCAAGCAACGCGATCGACCGCACGATCCCCAAAAAAATCCGGGACAAGATCAGCAGCCGCTTCCAGTACGAAGACATCGAGCACAGCGGCGCGCCCTACGACATGATCCGCGCCACGGTCAACCTCACGACCTCCGCCATGTTTATCGGTCGCCACGTCGCTCAAACTCCCCCTCTCGACGACTTACGTCTGCTTCATGGTAGCCATGGGATCGTCGCTCGCAGACAAGGCATGGGGCCGCGAAAGCGCCGTGTATCGCATCTCGGGCGTCATGACCGTCGTCGCCGGCTGGTTCATCACGGCCGTCGGCGGTTTCCTGATCGCACTGTCGATGGGGCTGGCCCTGATCTACGGCGGTATCCTGGCCTTCATCGTCATCACGCTGTTGTGCGGGTACATGCTCGTCAAGAGCAACTTCTGTCAAGAAGAACAAAGCTCCACCGAAACCGCCGCCGTGAAAGCTGCCGAAACCGGCTCCGACATCATCATCGCCAACCTGCGCGAAGAGGTCTGCCACACGATGGAGTGCGCCACGAAGATTTACGACCGCACGCTGATCGCCGTCTTCAAGGAGAACCGCAAGGTACTGCGCGACATGGTGCGCGAATCCAACGAACTCTTCTACCAGTCGCGCGAACGCAAGTACACGCTGCTCCCCACGCTCAAGAAGTTCCAGAGCGGCGACATGAATACGGCCCATTACTACGTACAAGTGGTCGACTATCTGAACGAAATGACCAAGGCGCTGGCGCACATCACGCGCCCTGCGTTCGAACATATCGACAACAACCACGAAGGGCTGTCGAAAGAGCAGGCCAGCGACCTGATGCACATCAACGACGACGTGGAGTCGATCTACCGTCACATCAACAACATGCTGCGTACGGCGACTTCTCGGAGATCGAGATGGTGCTCGCGCTGCGCGACCAGCTGTTCGAGGCGATCGCCGAGGCCATCAAATCGGAGCTTGGGCGCATCAACGAACCCGGTCGAACACCAAGGCGTCGATGCTCTACCTGACGATCCTGACCGAGACCAAGAGCATGGTGCTGCAGTCGCGCAACCTCCTGAAATCGCAGCGCTACTTCCTCGAACACAAGGACGGGCCGCTGCAGTGGCTCAACAAAATCAAGTAACTCCGCCTCCCGCCGGGAAGCAAAACGAAATTCACCATGGACATAGCACAAGCCAAACGCCGGGAGAACATCGCCGAATACATCCTCTACCTCTGGCAGCTGGAGGATCTGCTGCGGGCGCTGCAATTCAGCCCCGAGGCCATCTACTCGCAGCTCATCGCTCCGCGCGGAATCGAAGAGGGACAACGCCACAACTACCTGCTCTGGTACATGGACATCGCCAACCTGCTGCGCGAAGAGGGCAAAGAGGAAAAGGGGCACCTGGAGCATACGCTGCACCTGATAGGGGACCTGAACGACCTGCACCTGCAACTGATGAAGCTGCCGATCGGGGAGCACTACCGTCAGACTTTCGCCAAGCTCGAACCCGAACTGCCGCGTCTGCGGGCCGTGCTGGGGCGCGAAATGAGCGACATCGAACTCTGCTTCCGGGCGCTCTACGCCGCGATGCTCTACCGCATCAAGGGCGAAGGAGGCAAGAGCGCCGTGAGCGACACCATCGAATACGTTTCTCCCGTCATCGCCGAACTGGCCGACATGTACGGCAAGGTCGAACGGGGCGAGGCGGACCTCTTCAAAGACACGGCACCGGAACGGTAACCGATCGTAAGACACGGGACGAAAGCGGATTGTGCGGAGTCGCACCCGAAACGAAGAAGAAGAAAAATTTACGATATTTTTGGCAGATCAAGAAAAAGATTATACATTTGCACTCCGCATTGTACGCTAAAACAATAAAAACACGATAGATCTATGGCAATGAAAAGAACATTCCAGCCTTCGCGCCGGAAGAGAATCAACAAGCACGGATTCCGTCAGAGAATGGCTACGGCCAACGGACGCAAGGTTTTGGCTGCGCGCCGTGCGAAGGGTCGCAAGAAGCTGACCGTATCGGACGAATCGACGTTCAAGTACGCTTAATTCCTTCGGGATTCAAGCCATAGCAAGGGCGGTGCATTGATGCACCGCCCTTGCTGTTCAGTCGGTAGAAACGCTTCTTTCCGACCCAATCTTTTAAGCGGTGCGTCCCTCTTTTTCCGGCGACAAAGTGAAAGTGCCCCAGCCACGTTTTTTCGGAAGAAGGCCGTAAAAGCTGCAAGGCAAAAATTACCGGTTCCCAGCATAGTTCACACGCCTTTTCTTTCGCAGAAAAGGGCAAAAGAGCCGCATCCGATCCTGGTTTACCGCCTCGCCGGGCGAACGCAACGCACTCGAAGACTTTGCGTCCTTCCGCTCCGAGTACCCCGGAGGTAAGTACGCCACCGATTTTCCGCAAACACACAATCCGCACTGCCTGTGACGACGAATCACCCGCCTCGAATCCCGTACTTGAACGTCGACTCGTCCGATACGGTCAGTTTCTTGGAGCGGTTTTCCGGCAACGAAAGCCAGGGCATATGACGACCGTAAAAGCCGGGCAATGAATCGCGGAAACCGTGCTTGTTGATCTTTTCCGGCGCTAATTGGTAGTTTTCTCTTCATTGCCATAGCTATATACTTTTTATTGTTTCAGACATTTTTACGGATTGCAAAAGTACAACAAAAAAGTTATCCGCAAAAGTTTTTCGAGAAAATTATGGAAAAGCCGGGGAAAAAACCCCGAAACGGCCCGGACAAGAAGAGGAGGGGCCGCACGGTTTTCATGCGATAGTTTTGTAAAATAATGGGAGATATTCCGGGAAATCCGGAGCGGCGTTTGCCGCAAGGTTCGCCTCCCCCATTCGCTCAAAACAGATCGAACATGGCAATATTCAAAGTCGAAGGCGGCCGCCGACTGCGGCGGTGAAATCACGCCCCAGGGCGCCAAAAACGAAGCGCTTCAGATACTCTGCGCCACGCTGCTCACTCAGGAAAAGGTAATCGTACACAATGTCCCGCGGATTCTGGACGTCATACAACTCATCGAGCTGCTGCGGCGCATGGGCGTCGAAGTGGAGCGCCTGTCCGAAGAGAGCTATTCGTTCCGAGCCGCCGACATCGACCCGGACTACCTGCGCTCGGACGACTACTGCCGCCGGGCCAGCCGCCTCAGGGGGTCGGTGATGCTGCTCGGTCCGATGCTGGCCCGCTTCGGCGTGGGCTACATCCCCAAGCCGGGCGGCGACAAGATCGGCCGCCGCAGGCTCGACACCCACTTCATCGGCTTTCAGAAGCTCGGCGCCACGCTCGATTTCGACATCGCCGACGTTCTTCATGGTCGAAGGAGAACTCAAGGGAACCTACATGCTGCTCGACGAGGCGTCGGTGACCGGCACGGCCAATATCGTGATGGCGGCCGTGATGGCCAAAGGCCGGACAACGATCTACAACGCGGCATGTGAACCTTACCTCCAGCAGTTGTGCCTGATGCTCAACCGCATGGGAGCGCGCATCTCGGGCATAGCGTCGAACCTGCTCACCATCGAGGGTGTCCGATTCGCTCGGAGGCACGAACACACGCTGCTGCCCGACATGATCGAGGTCGGCAGTTTCATCGGTCTGGCAGCTATGACCAGTCGGAGCTGACGATCAAGAACGTCTCGTTCGAGAACCTCGGCATCATCCCCGGCCCAGTTCGCCCGCCTGGGCATCCGCTTCGAACAGCAGGGCGACGACATCCATATTCCCCAGCAGGAGCACTACAGCATCGAGACCTTCATGGACGGCTCGATCATGAACATTGCCGACGCACCCTGGCCGGGCCTGACGCCCGACCTGCTGTCGGTATTTCGTGGTGGCGACCCAAGCCAAGGCTCGGTGCTGATCACCAGAAGATGTTCGAAAGCCGTCTGTTTCTTCGTCGATAACTGATCGACATGGGGGCCCAAATCATCCTCTGCGACCCGCACCGCGCCACGGTCATCGGCCACGACCACCGCATACGGCTGCGCGCTACGCGCATGACCTCGCCCGACATCCGCGCGGGTGTGGCGCTGCTGATCGCCGCCATGTCGGCCGAGGGGGTCGCGCACGATCCAGAACATCGACCAGATCGACCGCGGCTACCGCGACATCGACGGCCGCCTGAACGCCCTCGGAGCCCGGATCACCCGGGTCGAAGAGTAACGACCGGCCGATGCCCGGAATAAGGAAACGAAGCAAAGCAGTAATAATATGTTTTTGGAAAATGCCAGCCGCAAGGGCTGGATCGAAGTGATCTGCGGCTCGATGTTCTCGGGTAAGACCGAGGAGCTGATCCGCCGCCTCAAGCGAGCCAAATTCGCCCACCAGCGGGTCGAGATCTTCAAACCCCGCATCGACGTGCGCTACTCGGAGGAGGAGGTCGTTTCGCACGACGCCAACGCCATCCGCTCCACGCCGGTCGACTCGGCGCGGAACATCCTGCTGATGACCTCGGACGTCGCCGCACGGTCGCGCATGCCGCACATGAGCGGAGAGACGAAGACATAGGACGAGCATACGTAGGTCATGACCAGCGCCGGAATCAGCCCCACCCAGCGGTTGCGGCCGTGCCGGTTCAGGAAAGCCGTAATCATCCACAGCGTGACCATCGCCAGCGTCTGGTTCATCCATGCGAAATAGCTCCACATTGTCTCGAAAGGCAGACCGAAAATAATGACCAGGCCCGCAGCGAAGAGCGGGATACAGATGCAGATTCGTTTGCGCAGCGTGCGCTGTTCGAGGCCCATAAATCGGCGACGATCAGCCGTGCGGAACGGAAAGCCGTATCGCCCGAGGTGATCGCGCAGGCCACGACTCCGAAGATCACCAACCCGGCCAGCACCTCGCCCAGCGTATTGCGGGCGATGCGTCGACCATCACGGCCGCCTGCCCGCCGTATTCGGCGATCGCGGCGTTCAGCCCTCCGACGCCGTTCCAGAACGCCATGGCGACAGCCGCCCAGATCAGGGCGATGATGCTCTCGGAGATCATGGCGCCGTAAAACACGGGCCGGGCCTGACGCTCGGAGCCAAGACAGCGGGCCATCAGCGGCGACTGCGTGGCGTGAAATCCCGAAATA
>VOFE01000853.1_pt1 | contig 26001 bp, 26 predicted proteins | sample 5384071 | NCBI WGS metagenome assembly VOFE01 (sample SAMN12384724, study PRJNA508395) | human gut metagenome | isolation source: healthy gut D | host: Homo sapiens
CAAATGCTGGAGGAACGATTGGAATTGATGTTGGAATCAAAACATTCTATTCTGACAGCAACGGAAATACGGTATCAAATCCCAGATATCTGGAACGCTCCATGCGAAAACTCGTAAGGGAACAGCGCAGACTTTCCCGGAAGCAGAAAGATTCCCATAACCGCGGGAAGCAGCGGCTCAGGGTAGCCAGAGTGCATGAGAAAATAGCCAATCAGCGGAATGATTTCCTGCAGAAACAGTCAACGATGCTGGTGTGTGAAAACCAAACCATCTGCATCGAAGACCTGCATGTAAAAGGAATGATCCGGAACCATAAACTGGCAAAGTCGATAGCCAGTGTTTCGTGGGCAAAGTTTTTCGAGATGCTGGAATATAAAGCCAGCTGGTATGGAAATGAAATTCGAAAGAGTACCAACGATGTATCCGAGCAGTCAAACCTGCAGCTCCTGTGGCTACAGAAATCCACGGATAAAAAATCTGAGCATTCGTATCTGGGAGTGCCCGAAATGCCATGCAGTTCATGACCGGGATACGAATGCAGGCATTAATATTCTGAAAAAAGCACTGCAGATGCAGTCTGCATAAAGATGAAAAGCTGTACCGTAGGGCATACGGGAACAGTATAAAGATAGCCTGTGGACACCGTGTAAGACATTGCAGTACCGTAAGAGGGCTGTGACGCCCACAGGATGCTGAAAAGCCTGAAGGAGCTGGAGGAGGAAGAACCGCAGCTTCATATCATGTGGGATGAGCAGCTTGGAGAAATCCATGCCATGCTGATGGGTGAGGTACAGATCGAGATCCTGAAGCATCTGATCTGGGAGCGCTTTCATGTGGCAGTAGAATTTGGGACCGGTAATATCGTATACAAAGAAACCATTGCCGCACCGGTGGAAGGTGTGGGACATTTTGAACCGCTTCGTCATTATGCGGAGGTGCATCTTCTTCTGGAACCGGGAGAGAGAGGAAGCGGACTGCAGTTTTTCACAGCGGCAAATGAAGATCAGCTGGATCGGAACTGGCAGCGGCTGATCCTGACACATTTGGAGGAAAAAGAGCATCTGGGAGTCCTTACCGGATCACCCATCACCGATATGCAGATCACACTTCTCACCGGGCGGGCACATCAGAAGCATACGGAAGGTGGAGATTTCCGGCAGGCGACCTACCGTGCTGTGCGCCAGGGCCTCAAGAAAGCGGAGACACTTCTTCTGGAACCCTATTACAGCTTCCGACTTGAGGTTCCGGCAGAAAATGTAGGCCGTGCCATGACGGATATCCAGAGGATGCAGGGAACCTTTCAGGGGCCGGAAACCCAGGGAGAGCTGTCGGTGATCACAGGAAGTGCGCCGGTGGCAAAAATGAGGGATTATCAGAGCCAGGTAGTTTCCTACACAAGAGGCAGAGGTCATCTGACCTGTACTCTGAAGGGCTATGAACCCTGTCAGGATCAGGAGCAGATCGCAGAGGAGATCGGCTATGATTCCGAGAGAGATCTTGAGAATCCTACAGGCTCTGTATTCTGTGCCCATGGAGCAGGCTTCGTGGTTCCCTGGTATGAGGTAGAAGAATATATGCATCTGGAAGGAGCTCAGCTTCCGGACAGTAATGATGCCTATGAGGATTCCGACAACAGCTCTGCAGGAGTGCGTTCAGTTCAGGGAACAGCCAAAAACAGTCCGGATCACAGAACAGCCAATGCCGGCCGTGGAAAATATACCTCCATGTATGGAAGCTACGAAGAGGAAAAAGAACTGAAGGCAATCTTTGAGAAAACCTTTGGTCCGGTGAGCTCAAAGAAATACAGCAGTAACAGCCGAAGCTTCGGAAATCCGGAAAGCGGAAGCAGCTTTTCCGGGAAGGGAGGCAAAGGTGCAGCAGATTCCGGCCTTCCGGCAAAAACCGGTCACGGCGCCTGGAGAAACAGCAGTCCGGCCATCCACAGAGAGGACTATCTGCTGGTGGACGGCTGCAATATCATATTTGCCTGGGAGGATTTAAGAGATCTGGCACAGGCAGACTTTCATGCGGCACAGTCCAGGTTAATGGACATACTAAGCGATTATCAGGGGATCAAGGGCTGCATCCTGATCCTGGTATTTGATGCCTACCGTGTGGAGGGCCATCCGGAGGAAACCTTCCAGTATCATAACATTCATGTTGTCTATACAAAAGAAGCGGAAACTGCAGACCAGTATATTGAACGCACTGTCCATAAAATCGGACGGAAGCATAACGTGACAGTTGCCACATCAGACGGACTGGAGCAGATCATCATTATGGGACAGGGAGCCGCCAGGATCTCAGCGCGCGGATTCAAAGATGAGATCGCTTCCGCAAAACAGCAGATGAGAGAAGAATGGCAGGAGCGCAGGGACAACAGCAAAACCTATCTCTTTGACAGTATGACACCGGAACTGAAATCTCATATGGAAGACATCCGTCTGGGAAGAAAGAAAAAAGAAGAATTATAACAAAAAATATATGCCCTCATTGTGGGCATATTTCACAAAAATAAAAAAACTTTTTGAATTCTTTTGCAAATAAATGGGAAAAGTAGTAAAATAAGGATAGAATCCTCAGTGAGAAGCTCCTTGTCTGGATATATAACCTGGCAGGGAGCTTTCATTAGAGCACAATAAAGCGCCAGGATAACAAAAGAAAAGTAAAAAAATGAAAGGAAGTGGAAAAATGTTTGAAACAGGCGAATATGTTGTGTATGGTCGTACCGGCATCTGCCAGGTAACAGGAGTTACCACAATGAGGGTAGATGGTTCCTCCGGCGAGAAGCTTTATTATGTACTGAGGCCCGGAGGAGAAACAGATGGGAAGATATTTACACCGGTGGAAGGTGGAAAGCAGGTGCTTCGCGGAATCATTACGAGGGAAGAAGCGGAGAGGCTTATCGATGAGATCCCATCCATTGAGACACTGAGTATTGAGAATGAGAAATTCCGGGAGGATAGCTACAAGAAATGCATCCGTACCTGTGAATGCAGAGATCTTCTTCGGATCATCAAGACGATCTACGTCAGAAAACAGGCCAGATTATCTCATGGCAAAAAAACAACCGCTACAGACGAGCGGTATCTGAAGCTTGCAGAGGATCATCTCTATTCTGAATTTTCCATGTTACTGGATATCCCCAAAGAACATATGGCAGATTATATTGAACAGCGAGTACACCAGCAGGAGGAAGCCGAAGAACAGGTATGCGCTGTTTGACAAAGCAGAGCGTATCTGCTATGGTATTTCCGGTAACCTTCCAGAAATCCTGTATCTGTGACAGAAGCTTCACAGGAAGTGGAGAACAGATCCAGGATCAGTCTGAATGTTATAAAGAAAAGGAGATGCCAGAGAAATGAGAGAACAGCTTACCCGCAAGGATGTTGAAAAAATAGAGCAGGAGATCGAACACCGTAAACTGGTAGTACGTAAGGAAGCCATTGAGGCGGTCAAGGAGGCACGTGCCCAGGGAGACTTAAGTGAGAACTTTGAGTATTATGCAGCCAAGAAGCATAAGAATCAGAACGAGAGCCGCATCCGTTATCTGGAGAGGATGCTGAAGACTGCATCCATTGTATCTGATGCTTCCAGATCTGACGAAGTGGGAATGGACGATATCGTGGAAGTTCTTTTTGAAGAAGATAATGAGGTGGAGAAGTACAAAGCTGGTTACTTCCATCCGCGGAAATTCCATGGAAAACCGTATCAGTATTGAATCGCCTATCGGCAAGGCACTGCGCGGTCATCGTGTAGGAGACCGGGTGGAAGTAAAGGTCAATGATGATTACAGCTATTACCTTGTAATAAAATCCATCGACAAGACCGGATCTGAGGATGAGGAGATCCGCGGATTCTGATCACAGATCGCAGGGCAGCTCTGCTCATGAGCATGCAGCTCAGCGGAATGAGAATATCCGCAGCACAAAATACATCATAAGGATAAAAACCACTGTACGATATATAGGACAGAGAGATCCTGACGGGAAATCGGTTTCCCGTAACAGGATCCTCTGTTTTATTTTTTTACACAGATTTTACATTCCAGTGGGGAAAATTTTACAATAGGCCGCTATTATGAAAATCGTTGAAATGAGAAAAAAGGAAATCAAACATATCAAAAAAGAGAAAGTGAAGGAGAGTATTATGGACTTTTTCAGCGTACTGGCATTGCTTGGCGGCCTTGCTATTTTCCTTTATGGAATGAACTTAATGGGAGACGGGCTTGCGAAGGTTGCAGGCGGAAAGCTTGAGCGGATCCTGGAGACACTTACCTCCAATCCCATCAGAGCCGTTCTTCTTGGAATGGGTGTGACTGCAGTGATCCAGTCATCCTCGGCAACTACCGTTATGGTCGTTGGTTTTGTAAACTCGGGAATCATGAAGCTGTCCCAGGTTGTGGGAATCATCATGGGTGCCAATATCGGTACTACCGTAACCTCATGGATCTTAAGTCTTACAGGTATCCAGAGTGATAACTTTATTATCCGGCTTTTTAAGCCGACGTCATTTTCACCGATACTGGCACTGATCGGCGTGGTTCTGATCATGTTTACAAAAAGCCAGAAGAAAAAGGACGTGGGAGCGATCTTTGTAGGCTTTGCGATCCTGATGTATGGAATGAATGCCATGAGCGGAGCTGTGGAACCTCTTGCAGAGGTACCGGAGTTTACCGGAATGCTGGTGAAATTCTCCAATCCGATCCTTGGAGTTGTGGCCGGAGCAGTGCTGACAGCGATCATTCAGTCGTCCTCCGCATCGGTTGGTATCCTCCAGGCACTGTGCCTTACCGGAATGGTACCGTTCAGTGCAGCACTTCCTATTATCATGGGACAGAATATCGGTACCTGTATCACTGCGATCCTTTCAGCCATCGGAGCCAGCAAAAACGCAAAACGTGCGGCTATGGTCCATCTGTATTTCAATCTGATCGGAACCATGCTGTTCATGGCAGTATTTTATGCGATAAATGCAGCAGTACATTTTTCATTTATGGCACAGGCAGCGACTCCGGCCGGGATCGCGATCCTGCACAGTGCCTTCAATATCACGGCAACTCTTGTCCTTCTTCCGTTTGGAAAGGCTCTGGAGAAGCTTGCCTGTCTTACTATCCGCGACAGGAAGGAAGAGGAGGAGAAGGTGGCAGCAGATCCGGATTTCATGATCCTGGAAAGCCGTTTTCTGGAGAAACCTGCATTTGCAGTTGAGCAGAGCAGGAATGCAGCGAAAAAAATGGCAGAGGATTCTCACAGAACTCTGTTTACCGCTCTGGACCTTCTGAAGAATTTCAGTGCAGAGGGTAAGGCTCTGGTGGAAGAAGCAGAGAAAAAGGTAGACCGTTATGAGGATGAACTTGGAACCTATCTTGTAAAACTGAACCAGAAGGATCTTTCCGTTCATGACAGTCACAGTGTTTCCATCATGCTCCACTGTATCGGTGATTTCGAGAGGATTTCCGATCACGGTGTGAACATCATGGAATCCGCACAGGAGCTTTATGAAAAAGGCCTGAAGTTTTCAGATAAGGCGCTGGAAGAGTTACGTGTCATGGAGCATGCGGTGGAAGACATTGTAGATATTGCTTACAAGGTTTACGAAAATCAGGATGTGCAGCTTGCGAGAGAGATCGAGCCACTGGAGGAAGTGATCGATGAACTCAGCAAGGAACTGAAGTACCGGCATATCCAGAGACTTCGCGCCGGAGAATGTACCATTGAAATGGGATTCATCCTGTCCGATGTGACTACCAGCCTGGAGCGTGTGGCAGATCACTGTTCCAATATCGGTGTTTGTGTGACACAGGTTCATGAAGATGCTTTTGATACACATCAGCACCTGAAGCAGATCAAACATGGGCCGGACGAAACCTTCTACCGTGCGCTGGAGGTGATCCGGAGTCAGTATCAGCTTCCGGAAATAAAGGATGAGCCGGCGGTAGCCCAGATGGCAGCGGCAGGCAGCCAATAAAAAGATATCGAAATAATGCTATGCCCTGGTTATCTGTATCAGCAGACGGCCAGGGCTTGTGCAGTAAAAAGAAAGCAGTTATACTGAAGGCATGGAACAAAAAAGACCAGACGATTATGAAGTGCCAACGGCAAAAAAACGAACAGAGAGGATATAGAATGATCTACTGTGTGGAAGATGAGAGAAATATCAGAGAGCTTCTTGTCTATACCCTGGAGACAACAGGCTTTGCGGCAGAAGGTTTTGAAACCGGGGCAGAACTTGACACAGCCATGAAAAAAAATCTGCCGGAACTGATCCTGCTGGATATCATGCTCCCGGGTGAAGATGGGTATAATATTTTGAAACGACTGAAAAGTGACACCAGGACCCGGGATATCCCGGTGATCATGGTCACAGCCAAAGAAGCGGAGTTTGACAAGGTAAAAAGGTCTGGAGGGCGGCGCAGATGATTACATCACCAAGCCCTTCGGGATGATGGAATTTGTAGCCAGGGTCAAAGCGGTCCTTCGGCGCTGCGCAAGGCAGAGCGAAGAGAGGGAACTGCACTGTAAGGGTCTTCGTGTCAATGTGTCCCGTCACGAAGTCAGCTATCAGGGTGAGGTGAAGGAGCTGACCAGAAAGGAATTCGAGCTTCTGGAATATCTTATGGAGAACAAAGGACTGGTCATGTCCAGAAACCAGATCCTGTGCCATGTGTGGGGCTATGATTTTGACGGAGAAACAAGGACTGTAGATGTTCATGTACGGACTCTCCGACAAAAGCTGGGGGAAGCCGGAAATCTGATCGAGACAGTGCGTGGCGTGGGATACCGGATCGGAGATCATGTATGAAAAAGAAAATTCTGCATCATACAAGCATTATGATTATTTTTGCTGTTCTTGTCACGTTTCTGGCAGCAAGTGTGATCACCTACAATAAATTAAACACATACATGCAGCGTGGAGTCCGTGAGGAAGCGCAGTATATCTGCCTTGCCATGGATGAGTATGGAGATTCCTTTCTCACAAAAAAGCTTCAGACAGTATCATCAAGTCGTGTGACTCTCATCCGTAAAGACGGAACCGTTCTCTACGATTCTGAGGCCTCTCCGAAAAAACTGGCAAATCACAGTGATCGTCCGGAATTTATACAGGCAGAAAAAAAAATGGAAAAAGCGAAAGTATCCGTTATTCAGAAACCTTTGCAAAAAAGACCTTTTATTATGCGGTGAAGCTGGATGATGGAAACGTGCTCCGTGTAGGAAAAACCGTAGACTCCATATATTCCACATGGATCTCAAGTCTTGCTGTGCTGGGACTTCTGATGCTCCTGGTACTGATCCTGGAGTTTGTTTTTGCACAGAGACAGACCAGAGAGCTGATTCGTCCGGTCAACAATCTGGATTTGGAGTATCCGCTGAACAATGTGTGCTATGAGGAGCTGCGTCCCCTTCTTGTGCGGGTGGATGAACAGAACCGGCAGATTCGGCAGCAGGTAAAAGAACTGAAGGAGGCAGAGGAGATCCGGAAGGAATTTTCTGCAAATGTTTCCCATGAGCTGAAGACCCCGCTGATGTCCATTTCCGGTTATGCGGAGCTTATGATGAACGGCATGGTTCCGGCAGATCATATACAGGAATTTTCCGGAAGGATCTACCATGAATCAATAAGACTTTCCAATCTGGTAGCGGATATCATCCAGCTAAACAGATCGATCCAGTTGATAAAGAGGGACACATCATTATGGATTTTTCCCTGTTTGATGCAAAAAGAGCCGGATTTGAGAAGGTTATTTTTATTATAAAGAAAGAAAATGAAGACAGTTTCAGAGAAGCAGTAGGAAACCGTATGGCAAAATATATGGAGGTTTCTTATGTATTTCAGGATATCAACAACATTCCGGAAGGTTTTGAAGTTCCGGAAGGCAGAGTGAAACCGTGGGGAACCGGACATGCAGTCCTCAGCTGCATTGATGAGATCGACGGGCCATTTGCTGTTATCAATGCAGATGATTATTATGGAAAACATGCGTTTGAAGCAATTTATAATTATCTGTCTGAGCATGAGGATGATGATAAGTATCGTTATGCGATGGTCGGATATCTTCTGAAGAATACAGTAACAGACAATGGTCATGTGGCAAGAGGAATCTGTACGACTAATGAAGAAGGGGAACTGGTAAATATTACCGAAAGAACCCGCATTGAGAAGCGTGACGGTAAGATTGCATTTACTGAAAATGATGGAGAAACCTGGGAAAATTTACCGGAGGATACACTGGTTTCCATGAATATGTGGGGATTTACGAGAAGCATACTGGACGAGCTGAAAGCAGAATTTCCACAGTTCCTGAAGAAAGGACTTACTGAAAATCCGATGAAGTGTGAATATTTCCTGCCGGCAGTCGTAAGCAATCTTCTGGAGGCAGACCGCGCAACAGCAGCGGTTCTTCCGTCGGCAGATAAATGGTACGGCGTAACTTATAAAGAAGACAAACCGGTTGTCGTAGAAGCGATCCGCAATCTGAAAAAAGAAGGTCTTTATCCGGAAAATCTCTGGGAAGAGTAGAAATTTGTTAAAATTTAGTAAATAGTTCATTTGATTTACTAAAAAATACAAATAATTTAGTAAAAACACTTCCATATAGGCAGGATGTGTGCTATAGTGTGTAAAGAAAAGTAAATGATTCTAATTTCAGGAGGAAAAAATCATGGCAATTTTAGTAACAGGCGGAGCCGGATTTATCGGCAGTCACACATGTGTAGAGATGCTGAATGCAGGATATGAAGTTATTGTAGTAGATAATCTTTGCAATGCTTCTGAAGAAGCAATCAGACGTGTAGAGAAGATCACCGGTAAGAACGTTACATTTTATAAAGCAGATATCAGAGATAAAGAAGCACTGGATCAGATTTTTGACAAAGAAAGTGTAGAATGTGTCATTCATTTCGCAGGACTTAAAGCAGTCGGAGAATCTGTTGCAAAGCCACTTGAATATTATCAGAACAATATTGCAGGTACACTTACACTTTGTGATGTTATGCGTAACCACAATGTGAAGAACATCATCTTCAGTTCTTCAGCAACGGTATATGGTGATCCGGCATTTATCCCGATTACAGAAGAATGCCCGAAGGGAACCTGTACGAATCCTTATGGATGGACAAAATGGATGCTTGAGCAGATCCTGACAGACCTGCATAAGGCAGATCCGGAGTGGAATGTTGTAGATATTGATTTTGATAAAAAGCTGCTACATATAAGGCGAACGATCTCACGGATAAAAAATCTTGATTATTCTGGTGAATCTGATGACGAACCCAAAACCGTTTTAATGATAGGTCCTCCTAAATCAGTCTCATCCATCAGGGATATTCCAATCCCTGATTTTTTTTATTGAAAAAATGAAGCGGATTGCTGCTGAACCTGATTCATACCTGCTGACGGGTACGAATCGTAAATGTATGGAGCCCAGAAATATACAGCGTAAATTCCAGAAGCTCCTTCAGCAATGTGAAATCCCCAGTATCAACATTCATTCTCTCCGGCATGCTTTTGCCACCCGTTGTACGGAAATGGGATTTGACAGCAAGACACTTTCTGAAATTCTGGGACATTCGTCCGTCAAGATCACCATGGATATTTATGTGCACAGCAGCATAAAACAAAAGCAGAAGTGCATGGAAAAGCTGAACTATTAGCAGTCAGAATTATGGTCAAAGTAGGCCGGAAGTCCTCATTTATACGGGTTTCCGGCCTGTTTGTCGCTTATGGAAATGATAAGTGACAAAAATAATAATTTAGATAAGTTATATTATAATGATTTTTCTTTGCAAAAAACGGAGAACCAAAATGAAAGAACCGGAAACCGGCAAAAAAGAAAACACCGGAAAAAGCGGCTACAGCATCACAACCTGGCGACTGCATCTCTGGTGCAGACATCCGGAATGGCTGCGAACCACACAGGAATTTTATAACCGGATCGCTGAATTTTATTACAACCTGCTTCTGGATCATACGGATCTCTGGGAACTGGGAAGCCAGCAGACTTTACGCGAGCTGGAGATCATGAGCATTCCGGGACGAGGCGGACGCATACCATCAGATCCCCTCCCCTGGCAAAAGGTTCCACTGTATTTTCGAAGAGCAGCAGCCAATGAAGGAATTGCTTCAGCCAAAAGCTATCTCAGCCGTTTTGCCCAGGATGAGAAGATCGGCAGAGCCGAGAAACTAAATGCAGCAGTTACCTATTACAAAGGAATGTATCAGGATTTTTCCACTAAAGAGATTACGTTGCGTGTCTGGACAGGAGACACATGGACCTGGATGCATTGCCGGCTGTCAGGCAGAGACTTTCCGGAAAACGCCAGACTCATGTCACCATCCGTAGTTTTTGAATACAAATATGACATGCTGCATGTTCCAGTACGTCAGAACAATGAAAATACAGCAACCGTACGTCAGAGGATGCAGGCAGGATGCAGGATACTCTGTATTCAGTTTACAAACAGTGATGCCTTTGCAGCAGGCGTTGTTCTGGACGGAACCGGTCAGGAGATTGCAGTGAAGTTCTGGAAAGGCGGAAATGAATACAGCCACCATTGCAGAAAGCTTCTGGAAAAGATCCAGAAGTCCCAGGAAGCAACCGGAGGCAGACAGACAGGCAGAGTTGATCAGAAATACTGGATGCATCTGAAACATCTTTCTGAACACTATGGACACCAGGTCACAAGCCAGATCTTACGTTTTGCCGTAGAGCAGGACGTCTCCGTGATCGTACTTCCACGTTATAACCAGGAATATTCCAGAAACGTCATGAAAGGCTCAGGAAACTGGGGCCCGCTCCATTTAAGCACCAGGATCCGCCAGTATCTGGACTACAAAGCCTGGAAAAACGGAATCATTGTTATCGAAGTCCACGCCACCGGCATCAGCACAAACTGTGCCAGATGCGGCGCAGAAATCATTCGGACTGACACCAGAACAGAACTATGCTGCTGCGCCAATGGACATCAGACGAACCGATATCTGAATGCTGTGAGAAATCTGGGGAAAAAGTGCCTGACACAGTTTGGACGCAGAGCATGAAGGGAAGAACAAAGCAAACAGAACATCAGTATGAAAAGCAAGCAGATGGATTGACCTTATGGCATGTCAGAAAACAGATGTCATAAGGTCAGTGCATCGGCTTTGCCGTGCTGACAAAAAGAAAGCGAAAGCAAAACACGGTGTATATCAGTGATAAACACCGTCGGGTTGAATACCGCCTGTCGTGTGTGTACCTGAAGAAGGTGCGGGCACGGCGAAGAATGTGCCGGCTTTTGAGTTGGGGAGTGTATTCGAAGTTATGAAAAATAAAAACTTGCATATGGAGGATGAATAGAAAAAAGAGAGAAAGCATGTAAGGAAATATTGAAATGACGAAGAATACGCCTACAGTAAAAATTATAGTAGCAACACATAAAAAATATGAAATGCCTCAAGATGCAATGTATCTTCCACTGCATGTTGGCGCAGAGGGAAAAACAGATCAGAATGGAAATCCGCTGGATTTAGGATACCAAAAAGATAATACAGGAGAAAACATTTCAAACAAAAACGCTGCGTATTGTGAGCTTACAGGCTTATATTGGGCGTGGAAAAATCTTGACACGGATTATACAGGATTGGCACATTACAGACGCCATTTTGGAAAGAAAACCAAGGCACCATTTGAAGGTGTTCTTACGTATAATGAGTTGCGCCCAATGTTGGAAAAATATAAAATTTTTGTACCTAAAAAAAGAAAGTATTATATAGAAACCTTATATTCCCATTATGAACATACACATTATGCATCTCAATTAGATATCACCAGAGAGATAATCGCTGAAAAATATCCCGACTATCTGAAAAGTTATGATGAAGTTGTAAAACACACTTACGGATATATGTTCAATATGATGATCATGCAAAAAAGATATCTGAATGATTATTGTGAATGGTTATTTGATATTCTCTTCGAGTTAGAAAAACGCATCGATCCACAGGAATTATCAGCATTTCAGGGGCGATTTTATGGAAGAGTAAGCGAGATAATATTTAATGTGTGGCTTGATGGTGAGATTAAACTAGGAAAAATTAAGAAAAATGAGATTAAAGAGTTGCCTTACCAGCATATGGAAAAGATTAATTGGTGGAAAAAGAGTACAGCGTTTTTAAAAGCTAAGTTTGTTGGAAAAAGATATGAAGGGAGCTTTTAAATAAGAGGATTATGAATGAAAAAATATTAATTTCATATATTATTCCAGCATATAATGCGGCTGATACATTAGAAAGAGCTGTGGAAAGTATTACACATACTTGTAACATGGAGAAATGTGAAATATTGATTGTTGAAAATGGATCAACTGATTACACCAATAGTGTTGCATTAAAATTAATTCAAAAATATGGAGAAAATGTTAAACTAATTCATTCGGAAAAAGGAGTGTCAAGAGCTAGAAATGAAGGATTGAAAAACGCCAGAGGAGAATGGATTGTCTTTGTCGATGCAGATGATTATATAGTATCTAAAAGCAAAAAATATATTTACGAAGATATATTAAATGCTAAAGCGGATTTGTATGTATATAGTTACGAGATTGGTAATAGAGCAAATTATATAAACAATAAAGAAGAGAAAACATATTATTTTAATGACTCTGCAGAAAAAATGAAGTTGGAAATGATCGCAAATCCAACAAAATTCATGCAGGTTTGGGGAAAGATTTTTAGGAAAAGCATTATTTATGAAAATAGAATTGGCTTTAATACAAAAATGCAGCTTTCAGAGGATAGTGATTTTACATTACATTATTTAATGCATTGTTCCAGAATTAGCATAAGTGATACGATATTTTACCATTATTCTATAGACAATGAGTCTACGATGAGGAGTAACGCAGATAAAAAAGTACTTCAATATATTGAAGCTATGAATATAACGAGTAAGTATATTGAAAAACAACATGAAAATGTACAATTGGCATTTAATGATTATATTTTAATGCATTTAAATATAGCCTGTGTTAGAGGTATATTTTGCGTTAATAATAAAGAAAATTATGTAAAAAAAATAGAGCATATAAAAAAAATTATAAATACACCTGTATTCAAAGATGCGATAAAAAAGTTCCATATAAAGAATAATTTTTCAGCGAGAACATTGCCTGTTTTTTTTATGAAATATAAATTGGTTCATATTGCGTATCATATATATTGTGCGGGCATATCAAAATTATATTTACGAAAAAAGTAGAAATTAAAATAGTCAAACATTAAATTGTGAGGAAACCTATGTATAAAATATTAGTTTTTGGTATGACAGAAAATCCAGGTGGGGTAGAGAGTGTTATTATGAATTACTATCATTACATGGATAAGAATACCTTTCATTTTGATTTTTTATGTAATTCATATAATAAAATCGCTTTCGAAGAAGAAATTATTTCCAATGGTTCACAAACCTTTCATTTTCCTGCGAGAAGTAAAAATTATAAAAAATACAAAAAAGAATTAAAAAATTTTTTTGAAAATAATGCCTCTAAGTATGATGCAATATGGGTGAATGTGTGTAGTCTTGCCAATATTGATTATCTGAAAATGGCAAAAAAATATGGGATAAAAAGAAGAATTATACATAGCCATAATTCTCAAAATATGGATAGCAGGTTAAGAGGAATTTTACATAAATATAATAAAAAAAGAATTGCTTATTATGTAACGGATTTTTGGAGCTGCTCAAAAGAAGCTTCGGAATGGTTTTATGATTCTTCAATAATAAAAAAATCTATTATTATCAGTAATGCGATAGACGTAGAAAAATATTGTTTTGATGATGTGAAGCGAAAAAAATTGCGGCGAGATTTGAAGTGGGAAGAAAATTATATCATAGGAAATATAGGAAGGTTGCATTTCCAAAAAAATCAAATGTTTATTTTAGACATATTTGAAAAACTTATAAAAAAAGAACCAAAAGTAAGATTGATTTTAATAGGTGATGGAGAAGACAGGACAAAGCTTGAAAAAGAGATTGATAAAAAGAAACTAAATAAGTATGTATATATGGCCGGAATTCAGAAAGACATATGTGGATGGTTGAGTACATTCGATCTGTTTTTGTTTCCATCTAAATTTGAAGGCCTCAGCATGGCTGCGATGGAAGCTCAGGCAAATGGAGTACCTATGTTAGCATCTGACAGCGTAATTCCTAAAGAAGTTAAAATTAATCCATCATTTATATTTTGGAATTTGGAAAATTCAGCGGAGTCTTGGGCAGAAGAAATTTTAAATATCAAAGAAAATATAAACCGAGTGTCCCAAAAGGAGATAGTGGATAATTTTACAATGCGAGGATACGAAATTCATACTGAAGCAAAAAAATTAGAAAAATTATTGTTGAATGGTGTGGTGAACAAATAAGTTTAAAAATAAAAGAAACGGTAGTGGAATAATGGACTGATAAAGAGAAAATAAAAAAAACAATCAGACAATCAGACAATAAGGCTATTTCTATGAGACGTTTAATAGGGAAGAAAGATAGGAGCGCGTTTTATGGATATATATCGCACAATAACTATTTAACCTTTATATATTAAAGAAAGGACAGTGAGATAAGAGATTTGTGTTTTATCTCTGTAAAGTATGAGAAAGTTAGATAATACGGAAGTTAAAAAGTATATTTTGAATATATTATGTGAGTTTGCGGCATTCTGTGATCAGAATGGGCTGAGATATTATTTATCGGGAGGAACTTTGTTAGGAGCAGTACGCCATAAAGGGTTTATTCCATGGGATGATGATGTTGATTTATTAATGCCACGTCCAGATTTTGATAAATTACATGATTTATTAAGAAAAGGAAATATTCGACCATATTATAAATTAATCAGTCTACAGATGGGAAATAGTTTTTGGCCATTTGCCAAAATTATAGATACAAGAACCTATGTAAAAATGAATATTCAAATGTTGATCAACATTTGTGGATTGATATTTTTCCGATGGATGGTCTTCCGGATGATAAGGAAGAAAGTGATATATTGTTGAGTAAAGCGGAACCATTAAAAAAATGGATTAATCGATGCAGTGCAACTATAGGAAAAGGAAAAGGTTTTGTACGAAGTATAGTTAAAATACCGATGATTCTTTTTTTGCGAATGTATACACCAGAAAGATTTGGGAGAAAATTAGATAAACTGGCTCATCAGTATGATTTTGACAAACAGGAGTATATTGGTGGAGTTGCTTGGAGTTTGGGTCCTAATGAAAGAATGAAAAAGAAAGAATACTTACCATATAATGATGTGGAATTTTGTGGGAAAAAATTTCATGCGCCAGCATGTTGGAAGTTTTATTTGACACAAATATATGGAGACTATATGCAACTTCCGCCAGAAAGTAAGCGGATAAATCATGAGTTTGATGCTTATATTGAGGGATGATTGAGGGAAAGGCGGATATAATAAATGAATTATTATGTTGTGGAAACCGATAAACATAAGTTGATACAAAAAACAGCTGGAGTTAAAGCCAGACAAGATGTAGAAACTATTTTTAAGTGGAATAATTTTAAAAAATTGAGATTCCATGCCTGATAGAAGGACGTGAAAACAAAACAAGATTAGGAAAAATAAAAGCACATTATGATGTTTATATGTTATGGAAGAATGCATTAAAAAAAATAAAAAAAAATGATTGGATATATATTCAGTTTCCATTGTTAGAACATACAATGCTGTTTTCATTACTTATAAAAAATTTGGAAAAAAGAGGAATACATACTTCAATAATCATACATGACGTTGAGGCAATTCGTTTTACATTAAGAAATGATGTTCCATTATCTCGAAAAATTAGAATGAGATTTGAAGAAATTAGTTCATTTAAGAATTGCAGTAAAATCATTGTGCATAATGAAAAAATGAAGTCATTTATGCATGAAAAATGGAAAATACATAAAGATAAAATGGATATATTAGGAATATTTGATTATTTAGTTGAGAATTATAATGAAGAATTATTAGAAAAGAGAAACTTAAGCAGAAAAGGTCCAGTTATCATAGCGGGAGCATTGAGTAAACACAAGGCTGGATATATATATAATTTACCGGAAAATTGTAACTTTAATTTATATGGAATTAATTTTGAACGAGAAAAAGCTTCTTCAAATACAAATTATGTTGGGGCATTTAATCCAGAAGAATTAATTTATAATCTACAAGGTAGTTTTGGCTTGGTCTGGGATGGGGACAGCAGTGCTACTTGTACTGGAGTTTATGGAGATTATCTTAAAATTAATAATCCGCATAAGACATCAATGTATTTGGCAGCTGGAATTCCTGTAATTATATGGGAAGAAGCTGCATTAGCAAATTTTATTAAGAAAAATCATTGTGGAATAACAATAAAGTCAACAGATGAAATTAGAAACATAATAGACAATATGCTCGATGAAGAATATGAAACATTAAAAGCTAATGCGTGCAAAATTGGTGGGAAATTAAGAAGAGGATATTTCTTAAAAAGTGCAATGAAACAAAGTATATAATATTTGTGAAGTTATATTGAACTTCTAATATATGAGGAACAGGTGAAAATGTTTAATCTTATAGTACTTATTTTAGTAACAATTGTATTTTTAATGTTTGGGTATTTAATTACTCATGCAGATATTTTTTCTCCATTTTGCGTTTTTTGTGAAATGTTTTTAATTGCAGAATTTTTGTGCCTTTTTTTTGTAAGGATGTACAAGGTAGAAATTCATTTGAATACTATTTTAGTAATTGCTTTAGGAATGATTTCATTTGGAATTGTTAGTGTTTTTTTTAACATGAAAAGAGTTGATGTTCGAAATTATGGAGAACAACATTCTAGAAATTATATTTCTATAAATTATTTGATTCAACTAGTATTTCTTATTTTGGAAGTTCTAGTAGTGTTTTATCATGCTAAATATATAAAAGATGTTGTAGCTGCGTTTGGGTATAGTACTTCATCAATTTTTGATATAGCCGGCAAGTACCATGTCATTGCACTGTTCAATTATAATAATTTTATTGAAAAGGCAGTCTCTGCATCTTTTATATATAGACATGGTATTGTTTGGATAACTGCATATGCATATGTATTGCTTTATATTTTAATTAATAATTTAGCCGTAAAGAAAAAAATAGAAATTATACAGATAATATATTTGGGAATTTATGCATTTGATCAGATGTTATCAGGTGGTAGAACTGCATTATTTAGGATGATAACTGCAATTTTGATAATAACGGTAATATGTTTTGGACTTAATAAACGTCGAAATTTTACAAAGTTATTATTTAAAATTGTAGGTATTATTTTTGGAATAATTTTATTACTTATCGGAATCAATATGCTTTTAAATCGTACGGGTGAGAATAGCACTTTAAATCTAATTCTGGAATCAATCTATGTATATATTGGAGCTCCAATACAAAATTTGGATACGTATTTACAAGGAACTCGTCATACACCTGAATTGTGGGGCAGTCAGGTGTTTCGTAATATCTATACATACTTGGGAGGAAAATATGGAATAAGTCAATATTTATATCAATTAGATCTTCCATTTTTAAAACATAATGGATTAAATACTGGTAATGTATATACAACCTTTTATCAGTTTTATTATGATTTTGGTTATGATGGTATTGTACCGCTTATGGCAATAATTGCTTTATATTTTAGTTGTGCTTATAGAAAAATATATAACAATAAACCTTTTACAATAATAATATATGCATATTTATTTAATGATTTAATTATGTTGATTTTTTCAGACAGATTTTACGAAACGGTAGCATCAATAGGTTTTGTGAAGCACTTGTTAGTCACATTTATATTATATAAGGTGTTGATTGATAAAGGAGTTGCATTGGAGTATAGACATGGGATTAAACTTAAATTCAAAAGGCAAAAGAAAACAGTAATACCAATGGGAACAAATTAGAACAAAAAATGGACAAATAATCAAGAGATAATTGAATTTGATTAACACGAGCTAGAGACTAGGAGGTTCAAGGGATGAATATTGCAGTGATTTTTGCTGGAGGTGTTGGAAGCCGTATGCATAGTAAAGATCGACCGAAACAGTTTCTTGAAATGTATAATAAACCAATAATAATACATACATTGGAATATTTTGAAAACCATTCTATGATAGATGCGATTGTGGTTGTGTGTATAAAAGATTGGATTCCATATTTAAATAAACTTCTTTATAAATTTCGTATTGAAAAAGTAAAATCTGTAGTTCCTGGAGGGGAAACAGGTCAATTATCCATATACAATGGTCTTAAATCTGCAAAACAGATTGCAAAAGATGAAAAAAGCATTGTTTTAATTCATGATGGCGTTAGACCATTGATTAATGAGAAAGTAATTAGTGATAATATTCAATCGGTGATTAAATATGGTTCTGCAATCACAACAGCTAAAGTAAAAGAGACAATACTTGTTGTTAATGAGGGAACAGCAACAATTGATTATGTCCCAAGTCGGAACAATTCAAGAGTTGCCAAAGCTCCACAAAGTTTTTGGCTAGATGATATTTTGAAAGCTCATGAAAAAGCACTTTCAGAAGGTGAAAAGAATTGTATTGATTCTTGCACAATGATGCAAAGATATGGATATGATCTTTATCTGATTGATGGACCAGGAGAAAATATTAAAATTACAACACCAGAAGATTTTTATACTATGCGAGCTATTCTTGAAGCAAAAGAAAATGAGCAAATATATGGGCTTGAATAAGGATAATAAAAAGCTTATAAAGAAAAATAAATTAAAGGAGGAGATGCTGGATGAGAAAAGGACCGCTAGAGGATGATTTGCAATATATCGCAAAATATCCGTTACAGTATGAGCAGCTGAAGGAAACCACTGTTCTGGTAACTGGGGCAACTGGGCTTATCGGAGCTTCAATAGTAAGAGCACTTATAGCAGTAGAAGGTATTCATATTATTGCATTAGTGAGAAATATTGAAAAAGCAAATAAATTATATAGTAGACATGAGTTGGACAATATTGAGCTTATTGTTGGTGATATCACATTTCCTATTAATGTTAATAAAAAAGTTGACTGGATCTTTCATTGTGCTGCTGTAACAACATCTAAATTAATGATTGAAAAACCAGTAGAGACATTATCTACAGCAATAGAAGGTACAAAAAATATTTTAGAACTTGCTTGTAAAAATGAATGTAAATCAATGGTATATATTTCATCAATGGAAATGTATGGAACATTTAATAATTCTGATACAGAGATAACAGAAGATAAGATTGGTTACATTAATCCATTGAAAGTACGTAGTAATTATCCTGAAAGTAAGCGGTTATGCGAAAATATGTGTGTTGCATATATGAGAGAATACGGAGTTAAAGTCAAGATTGCTAGGTTAGCACAAACGTTTGGCGCAGGAATTTTGCCAGGGGAGAATCGTGTATTTGCTCAATTTGCTAAAAGCGTAATTTCAGGAAGAGATATAGTATTGCATACGAGAGGATTATCGGAAGGAAATTATTGTTATACTCGAGATTGTGTTTTAGGATTATTTATAATTTTACTTTACGGAGAAAATGGTGAAGCATATAATGTGGCAAATCCAAAATCACATACTACAATTGCAGAAATGGCGCATATGGTTGCGGATAAAATTTCAAATGGGAAAATTAAAGTAATATACGATATTCCTAAAGATAATGTATTTGGTTATGCAGAAGATACGAAAATGAAGTTAAATTCTGATAAATTACAAGCTTTAGGGTGGACACCAGAAATAGGCTTAGAGGATGCATATAAGAGAATGATTGAACAGATGAAGATTGAGGAAATATAGAGTAAGTACGAAAATCTTATAAGTAAGAGAGTAGAAAAAATAAATGAAAAAGAAATCAATAAAACTAAATTTTGTTATGAATATAATTCTGACAATGTCTTCTTTCATTTTTCCATTGATAACTTTTCCGTATGTATCAAGAGTTTTATTGCCAGTTGGAACAGGAAAAGTGTCGATGGCAACATCTGTTATTACATATTTTTCTATGTTTGCTCAATTAGGTATTCCTACATATGGAATTCGGGCGTGTGCAAAAGTTAGGGATAATCGTGAGAAACTTTCCAAGGTGGCACAGGAACTTTTGATCATTAATATAATCATGAGTATGATTTCTTATATGGTATTGATTATATTGTTGTTTTATGTACCTAAATTTAGATGTGAAAAAGAATTGTATGTAATATTGAGTTTTAACATTATTTTGACATCTATCGGCATGGAATGGTTATATAAAGCCTTGGAACAGTATACTTATATCACAGTACGATCAGTTATTTTCAAATTTATCGCACTGATTTTTATGTTCTTTCTCGTACATAAACAGACGGATTATGTTATTTATGGTGGAATAACAATTTTTGCAGCTTCTGCATCGAATATTTTAAATTTGATTAATGCACATAAATTTATAAATCCGAAGCCTGTTGGAAATTACAATTTTGGACGACATCTAAAACCAGTATTGATATTCTTTGCTATGTCATGTGCAACAACAATATATACAAATCTTGATACGGTAATGTTGGGATTTATGACAACAGATACAGATGTGGGATATTATAATGCAGCAGTAAAAATTAAAGTAATCCTTGTGAGTGTTGTAACATCATTAGGGACAGTATTGTTGCCTAGAGCATCTTATTATATACAAAGAGGAGAATTGAAAGAGTTTCATAGAATTACAAGAAAGGCATTGAATTTTGTCTTTTTAATGGCAACACCTTTGTTTGTATATTTTATTTATTTTGCAAAAGAAGGGATTTTCTTTTTGTCAGGTAATAATTATGTTGGCTCTATTATACCCATGCAGGTGATTATGCCAACTCTTTTATTAATTGGTATTACAAATATACTTGGAATTCAGATACTTGTACCAACAGGACGAGAGAAAATTGTATTATATTCTGAGATTGTTGGTGCTGTCGTGGATGTCATTATCAATGCACTATTGATCCCGGTTTATGCGTCAACGGGAGCTGCAATAGGTACATTGGTTGCTGAGTTTGCAGTTTTTGTTGTCCAGTTTTATGCGTTAAAAGATGAAATTTTGAATACTTTTCGACAGATACATTATATAAAAATATTAATTGCATTGTCTGTCGGTAGTATTGTATCTTTGTGGGTGAAAATATTAAATTTAGAATGTTTTTTTTCATTAGTAATATCATCACTTCTTTTTTTTGGTGCATATGGATTTGTATTACTGATTTTGAAAGAAGAACTGTTTCTTGAAATTTTTAATACAATAAAAAATAAAATAATATAATATCTGTTGCATTAAATGATGAAAGGGAGAGATTAAATAAAAAGAATGGAAAATGTAAACAAAAACAACATATATCGGCAAGAAGATAAGGATATATTAAGAATTATATTGGTAGCTTTGGTAGTTATAGGTCACGGGACATATTATAATATAACTACAAAATTTGGAGGCATTAATTACGGAACTATGATGTCAGATGCGTCTATATCTGATACAATGTTTCATAAAATTACAAGCATTTTAACAAATTTTATTTATACATTTCATATGCCAGCATTTATAGCGCTATCTGGAAGTCTTTTTTCATTGAAAAAGAATATTAATACCAGGGGAACTATTATAAAAAAGACAAAAAGGTTACTGGTTCCATTTATTGCTGTATGGATTTTCTGGAATTTACCTGTTAAATATTTTTCGGGTTATTACCATGGTGTTAGTATAAAGGGAATGCTATTGCAGTTGATTTTTCCTTCATGTGTATATTTATGGTATTTAGAATGTTTGTTTTTTGTGTTTGTCATTGCAAGTTTTGTTTGTAAATTAGAAACAAAAAAGCAAATAGTTATAGTTAGCTTTTGTTGGTGCATAGAGTAATCTTATATAAAGGATTGGATCAATATCACGTTTTGGGAGATCCTTTATATTATCTTTTATGGTTTTATCTGGGATATAGATTGGAAAATATGATTGAGTGGTTGAAAAAACATAATATTTGGAAAGATTCATCGATATTATGTTTGTTTGGGCTGGTATGTTTATCTTTTATTGTCGATAAAATAGTAAAGATTCATTTTTTCCATTTTTTGAGTTCGTATATTGTATGTCCATTTTTTATGTTGATAGTTTTAAACTATATAGTAAGGCATATAAAAATAAATGGTAGAGCAATAAAGTCATTGAGTGACTATGGAATGGGAATATATTTGTATGCAGAACCATTAAATTATTTATTTTTATTTTGGTTTTATCGTTTTTGTGGAATTGAATTTTTTGGTTCAGAGTTCGGGGCAGCAATAATATATTTTTCAAGAATTGTTATAACACCAATAATAGCAATAGGTATTACATGGATATTAAAAAAATTTAATTTGAAATATTTATATTAATAAGGCAGATAGAAAGTTAAAGATGTAACTAAAGAAATTGATAACAGGGAGAAATTAAAATGATGTACAATTATTTAGTAGTAGGTTCCGGCTTATACGGAGCAATCTTCGCGCACGAAGCAAAAAAAACAGGAAAGACAGTTCTTGTAGTAGACAAGCGACCGAATATTGCTGGAAATGTTTACACAGAGAAAACAGAAGGTATTAATGTACATAAATATGGAGCACATATTTTCCATACTAACAACAAGAAAGTATGGAATTATATCACTCAGTTTGCAGAGTTCAACAGGTTTACAAACAGCCCGGTCGCTAATTATAAAGGGGAACTTTACAGTCTTCCTTTTAATATGTATACATTTAATAAAATGTGGGGTGTGGTAACACCGGAGGAAGCTGCAGCGAAGATCGAAGAACAGAAAAAAGAAGCTGGAATTACAGAACCAAAGAATCTGGAAGAGCAGGCAATTTCACTGGTCGGACGTGACATTTATGAAAAGTTGATCAAGGGTTATACCGAGAAACAGTGGGGACGTGACTGTAAAGATCTTCCTTCGTTTATTATTAAACGTCTGCCGGTTCGTCTGACATTTGATAATAACTATTTTAATGCTTTGTATCAGGGTATCCCAGTTGGAGGTTACACGAAGATGGTAGCAAATCTTCTGGAAGGTATTGAGGTTCGTTTGAGTACAGATTATCTGGAAAACAAAGATGAATTAGATGCGATGGCTGAAAAAGTAGTTTACACAGGTCCGATCGATGCATATTTTGACTATAAGCTGGGTACTCTGGAGTATCGTTCCGTGCGTTTTGAGAATGAGACACTGGATAAACCTAATTTCCAGGGAAATGCAGCAGTGAATTATACGGATGGGGAGACTCCATGGACCCGTATCATCGAGCATAAATGGTTTGAGTTTGGTAAGGATGAGGAGGGTAATGATCTTCCTAAAACGGTGATCAGCCGAGAATTCAGTTCTGAGTGGAAGCCGGGGGATGAGCCGTATTATCCTGTTAACGATGAAAAGAATGGAGCTCTTTACGCAGAGTATAAAAAGCTGGCAGAAGCTGAGACAAATGTGATTTTTGGCGGACGTCTTGGTGAATATAAATATTATGACATGGATCAGGTTATTGCGGCTGTATTAGACCGCTGTGAAAAAGAATTGCATTAAGATCAGGAAATGAGGGGAAATTAAATGCAAACAACATTACTTATCATGGCTGCTGGTATCGGTTCCCGTTTTGGCGGTGGTATCAAACAGCTGGAGCCGGTTGATGAACAGGGCCATATCATTATGGATTATTCGATTCATGACGCAATCGAAGCAGGTTTTAACAAGGTGGTTTTTATTATCCGAAAGGATATTGAAAATGAATTTAAGGATGTGATCGGGAATCGGATCGAGGCGGTCTGCAAGGCGCATTCTGTTACTGTGGAGTATGTTTTCCAGGATATCAACGATATTCCGGGAGAACTTCCGGAAGGCCGTACGAAGCCTTGGGGTACCGGACAGGCGGTTCTGGCTGCAAAGGATGTTTTGACAACGCCTTTTGTTGTGATCAATGCAGATGATTATTATGGAAAAGAAGGATTCCGTGAGATTCATGATTATCTTGTAAAAGGAGGCCAGTCCTGCATGGCTGGTTTTGTGTTGAAGAATACGTTGTCTGATAATGGTGGTGTGACACGTGGTATCTGCAAAATGGATGAGTATAATAATCTGACGGAGATTGTGGAGACTTCCAATATTGTAAAGAATGCAGAAGGTGCCGAGGCGGACGGCGTAAAGCTGGATACAGAATCACTTGTTTCTATGAATATGTGGGGATTGGCACCGGAGTTCCTGAAAACGCTGGAAAGTGGTTTTCAATATTTTTTTGAAAAAGTGGTTCCGGAGAATCTTATAAAGGCGGAATTTTTGATTCCAACATTTATTGGAGAACTTCTGGCAGAAGGAAGGATATCCGTAAAGGTTCTTCGTACCAATGATACTTGGTATGGTATGACTTATAAAGAGGATGTTGCTGCAGTGAAGGATAGTTTCAGAGAGATGTTGGAAAAAGGAATTTACAGAGAAGAGCTTTTTGCTGATTTATAAGAGTTTTTTTGTATAAAAGCGAGACCGTCAGTAAATGGGGATAATGTTACTATTATTTTATATAGAAGGCATATAAGAATATAGAATCATTTGCAAATGGCCCCAATATATAAAGAAATAAAGGAACATTGTGATGAATATATCGGTGATGAATTCGAAGGATAATTGGAATATATTTAGCAAAAATCGTAATGCAATTTATGGTGTGGCGATAATTTCAATTATGATATTTCATTTTTTTGAAGATATAGCAAATTCAAATTTATCCGGAGGGGGATTGGGATTTTTAGGCAAGTTGTATAACACATTCATTGGTAGTGTTGGAGTTGAGTTCTTTGTTTTTCTGTCCGGCGTTGGATTATATTTTTCGATGTCAAAAGATTCCAATATTTTGCATTTTTTTCAGAAGAGAATAAAGAGAATTTTGCCAGCTTATCTTATGGTTGCTATTCCATATTGGATTGTGATTGATCTTATTATCATGCAAAAAGGTGTCAAGATGTTTGCATTTGATTTTGGCTTTGTTACATTTTTTACACAAGGGACAAGAACCTTTTGGTATGTGTTATTTATTGTTTTTGCATATTTAATTTATCCATTTGTTTATAAGATATTGCATGTAAAGTGGTCAGATTGGGGGCAACTGTTAATTCTTCTTATTATAGCTTTAGTTATTCAATTTTTACCGAGAATTGTAGCTCCTGTATTGAATTTAAATATAGAAATTCTATTGGGAAGATTTCTTGTTTTTTCATAGGGTGTTGGTGTGGAAAAAAAAAGTTTACCAGAATGCTTGTATTAATAATATAGATAAAATGGGAATTTTATTTGGAGTAATGATAATGCTGTGCGGCTTCATATTAACGCTCCTTATGAATGTTATAGGGATAAAGACATTTTATTTTCTGTTTCTGTGAAACGTAAGTTGATACCGGTTATGGAGTCAATGACCCGGGCTGCTTTGAGCTCGAGTGATTGGAAGCCGGGGGTCTGTGATGTAAGCTCCTGAAGCTTCCGTTTATCTTTGGAGTATTTGATGAAGAGCATGACTTCTTTGAGATTGCTCTGGAGTTTATCAAGTTCTTCATCCTTTATCTCGGCAGGTGAGAAGAGATTGATCCGGTAATCCGGGACCATGGAAAGAATTTCGGGGTCTTGGACAGAGAGCATTTCGTGGAGGCTTCTAGGAGCGTTCCAGGTGTCGGAACCGAAGTACACGACCGTGGTTATGACCGGGATCAGCCGGTCATCCTTGTAGAAGCCGGTGAGATATTCTCCGGATGTACAACAAAGAGGTATGGGATTATATTACGAAGTTTGCAGAGTTCAACCGGTTCACGAATTCACCGGTTGCGAACTACAAAGGCGAGCTTTACAGCCTGCCGTTTAACATGTACACCTTCAACAAGATGTGGGGTGTGGTGACACCGGAAGAGGCAGCGGCAAAGATCGAAGCGCAGAAG
>VOFE01000887.1_pt1 | contig 26001 bp, 37 predicted proteins | sample 5384071 | NCBI WGS metagenome assembly VOFE01 (sample SAMN12384724, study PRJNA508395) | human gut metagenome | isolation source: healthy gut D | host: Homo sapiens
GCATAGTCCACATTTTATTACCATGGCAGTCAAGCATGTTATAACCAACTAAAAGTTCATCATGTCCATCCCCGTTAATATCAATTGCAAAAGGAAAATGTCCGGTATTCTTATCACTCTGGAAATGCCACATAACCTCAAGGTCATCGTTAAGTGCATACACTCTGCAATAACGATCTTAATGAGAATATCGCGTGGCTTTTCAAGACCACGGAAATTACATATACGCATACCGTCAGGATTAATTCTGTCAAATGCGTAGATTTTATCAGGAACACCGATAATAGTTCCGTCCTCTTCTGGTGTAGAGAAAGGTGCTTTGGCACGTTTCTTCACTTCACCTGTTCTGCCATCAAGAATCAGCACTTCAAAATTCTTGGCTGTTATAACCTCATCAAAGCCATCACCATCAATATCATATATCTGCATAGGCATATCTGCTGATATAGTTCCAATGTCGTGATTATCAGTAGGTTCACCATGCTGCCATAATATATTGCCATCAAGGTCAAATGCGGTGAGACAGCTGATTGTTCCGTAAGCATCACGATTTACTCTTTTCTGGCACTGAGCCATAACCATCTGATACTCGCCATTGCCAAGCAGATGACCAAAACGAAGCTGTCTTCCGGTGCCGCAGCCTTTGAGGTCAATTTTCTTAAGAAGCTTCATCTTAGGATAATGTGCCTGTGCATTTTCACATTCAGCTTTATAAGCATTTCTTGCAGCATCAATAGAAGCAGCAGTACTTTCAGAAGTAGTAACATTTACAAAACCGAACTGTGTTGGGATAGTTGCAGTAATGGCAACCTTGCCACCCTGCCTTGCATATTCAGTGTCAAGGTCAAAATAAACCTTATCATCAACACTGCATATAACATGGCTGCCTTTAATCTCAGCCTTAAGTACATAAGTATCATCACAATTATAATCAAAAGGTGCAGATTCAATAATACTAACCTCTTCCTTATGACGATACTCAAGTCTTAACTCATGCTCTTCAAAAACAAGGACAAGAAGATTAGCAGAGTTCTGACAACAAAAACCAATGCCGGCATTGCCCCATTTGGTAGTAAACATACGCACACTTGCAGTTATAGTATAATCGCGCCAGAATCTGTCACCGCTAGTGAGCATAGGAAATGTGCGATGTGGCTTGTCATTACGGATACGCATCTGCTCCATAAAATGTTTTCCATTATATTCAGAAATAATCCATGAAGCCCCCTGACCGTTATAAGCGTGGTTGCATACCGGGTCATACCATTTACCATAATATCCGGGATAATGGATAAAATGATACTCACCCATTGCCGAATGATTCTTATCATAAGGAAATTCACCAATAGGAAAATCAGAGAAATCTTCATTAAGTAAAATAAAATCTGCCATAATAACCTCCATGAGGTAAGTAGTCATGTGCGCCATGTCTGGTGGGATAAGAGCAAGTCCGCAGGATGTTTCCGGATTTAACATATATATTTCATCACCTACATAAAGGGTGCAGGAACCAGAATATATAAACATCAGCTCCCATCTGTTATGTTCATGAAAATGTTTCATCTTATAAGATGGAGGCACAGTAGCAATATCCGTGTGGAAATTGTCATTAATAAAATGGTACATTGCCGTCTCCTTTGGTATATGAATAATATCTTACGAAGCAAAATCATATACTGATTATAGGTCGTTTATAGAGAAACTGTTACTGATTTTTTACATATTTTTTTGATTTTGAAAGATTTCGTGCTGTTTTTTTGTATCTATAAAAAACAATGTGAATATAATAAAAGCATCTTAAGAAGCAGAAACAATTTAATATTAAGGAGGAATAATATGATACGAAGAAACAAAATTATTGCTTCTGTTGCCGTAAGTGTCATGACAGGCGTTCTTGTTGCAGGCAACTTAGCTCCATTACAGGGATACTATGCATTTGCACAGGAAACAGGAGTAAAAACTGCAAGGTATTCAGCAGTAAAAGACATTAACAAAACATTAGAAGGTTACACACCAATCGACAGTTCAGATCCGGTTGAATTCGGTGGAACTTACATTAAGTATCAGGGTGAGACAATCCAGTTGTCGGAGACAGCCATATATCTTGATGGATCGTTATCAGATGAGCTTGCTGCCCAGTACCCATATGTATATAACGATATTACTAAGGCATTGTCAGCAGATGCATTAAAGAATGGAACAGCAGACAAACCAATGACAGTATATGTTGCACCATATGTGTATTGGATTGATGATCCGGCAAAGAACAGATACAGTACAGAAGACCGAGGGATATTCAGTACCTTATGGAATGGTTGTTAATTCAGAATATCTTACTATCAAAGGTCTTACAGGAAATCCTGATAATGTTGTATTAGCAGGAAACAGAGGACAGTCACATGCCTCTAACGGTAACTACACAATGTTCAGATTCAACTGCAGCGGTGCACTTACAGTTAAGAACATAACAATAGGTAACTATTGTAGCGTTGACCTTGATTATCCGCTTATGAGTGAGCTTAATCAGGCAAAGAGAACAGAGACAATCACACAGGCACAGCTTGCTGATGTTTCAGGAGACAAGATGTTTGCAGATAACTGTAACTTCATAAGCAGACTTAATCTTGACCCAATAAATGGAGCATCAAGAAGTCTTTATAACAACTGTCATTTTGAAAGTACAGATGATGCCCTTAATGCAAATGCTGTATATGTAGGATGCGATTTTGATTTCTACGGAAACAGACCATTATATTCATCATATGGTACAGGTTCAACATTTTTAGGTTGTACATTTAATTGTAAGATATTAAATGTTGAAGCCGAACCTACACAGTTCTTTACTAAGGAAGGTGGCACAATTACCGCAGTAGACTGTGTATATAACAGTAATTTAAGTGTACCTATATCAATTGGATGGACTAAAACACCATCAACTTCATTAAAGTGTTATCAGAGCAACATAATTCATAATGGACAGAGCATTACAATCGGTGGCGAGGGTGCTAAAGAAACCGTTGATATGACAGGCAAGTCAGTACTTGATGCCTACAAGGTTGTGTCAGGTGGTAAGACATATTACAACACATACAATCTTTTAAAGGGCAGTGACGACTGGGATCCATTAGGAGTTAAGGATGTAATTAAAGCGACCGGACAGGACACAGTTGCAACACAGCTTTCAATAACATCAGATGTCACACAGAGATTGAATCTGGAAAGGAAACAGCTTCAATAGGAGGAACAGTTAACTATTTCTATGGAACTAATGATACAACACAGAAGATAACATACAGCGTATCAGACGAAGATAAGGCATATGTGAAGTTAACAGATAATGGTGACGGAACATGCAAAGTAGAAGGTACTAATAATGATGATGCAGCTAGGAAGGTCATTATAAATGCATCTACAGAGTCAGGTCTTGAAGCAGCAGTTGGAATTACTGTAAAGCCAAGCAAGATTGAAGCACCAGCATTTACAAAGGCACCAGTTATTACTAATGACGGACAGGGAAGTCTTAAAGTAGATTACTCACTTGATTTAGGAAGCAGAGAAGACATGTCTGCAATCTCATGGTACAGATGTACAGATGCAGAGGGCAGCAATCCTATACTTGTAGCAGTAACAAGAAATGATTCACCAGAGTATACATATAAGTTAACAGCAGGTGATGTAGGATATTACATCATGGCTAAGGTAGAATCTAAGAACATCAGAAGTGATTATGGAACACCGGTAAATACAGTATATGACAAGGCAATCGGAGTGAAAGATGTAAGAAGCAAGAACCTTTCTACAGATTTCTCTAACTTCCCTAATATAAAGCAGTCAGAAATCAAAGCTGGCTTCTGGACAGTAGATTACAACCGTCCAGCAGATACAGAGAGCTTCGGAAGCTGGCAGGGAGCTGATACAGAAGAGCCTTGGAAATATGGAACAACAGGTAATGGCTGTGTAGGGGCAGGATTATATGAAGGAACACAGGGTTCAAGAATTATGTACACACCAGTTGAGGGTACATATGGTGATATGTCACTTGAGCTTGTAGTTGACCCGGCTAAGACAGCAGGTCAGGGATTTGGTAGTGCAGGTCAGTATATGGATGTACTTCTCAAGTTCGATACATCAACACTTACAGGATACGGATTAAGAATAGTAAGAACTAAAGCATCATCTAATGCCGTAACATTTGTACTTGTAAAATATGACAACGGAACAGTAACAGAAATCTCTGATGAGGTTATCGCAAGCTGCTATGCAACAGGTTGTACAATCAGCTTAAAGGTTGAAGGTAATAAGCTCACTGCTCATGTTGAGACACCAACAGAACAGCTGGCAGATCAGGCAGCTAAGGGATATCCACATGTAGTTGACCTTACAGCAGACATTGAAGTGAACAGCTTTGGTGGTGTTGCAATCCAGCACACAGGAACAGTTGGTTCAGGCGGATGGCAGAATACAACAATGCTTCATAACTTAAATGTTACATGGGAAGGTGAGAACAACCAGAACCCTGAATATGTTGAAGGAAATCCATCAGATAACGAGAATCCGGCAGAGAAACCAGATGATTCAACAGGAACTTCAACAGGAGCAGATACAACAGTTAAGACAGGCGATATGAGCCATGCAGGAATGTATGCCGCATTAACTACAGCAAGCCTTTGTGCATTGCTTGGAATGGCAAGCAGTATACATGAGAAGAAGAAAAGATATCTAATTTCATAAGAATTTTCTTTACAGGAGCACCCGCAATTATATTGCGGGTGTTTTTGCGTGGTGAATGTGTGACCGTATGTGATTGACATTTTAATTATTATGCTATAAAGTTTTATAGAACTAACCAGTATAAGATGGAGGATAAAACTTAAAAGCATGAAATATAATATCAGAAAATATATATTGGCAGGAATTACAGCAATTCTTGCGGCGGCTGTTCTGACAGCATGTGGTGGCAGCAAGCCAGAGAAGGACGATACAGTCCAGAGTACACAGGAAATATTTGCAATGGATACATATATGTCGCTTACTGCATATGGCAAAGCAATTCAGAGGAAGCAGTAAGTAAAGCAGTTCAGGAGATTAACCGGCTTGATGCAATGTTTTCGGTAGGAAATGAGGACAGTGATGTTACTAAGATAAATGAAAATGGAAGCGGAGAAGTATCGGAAGAAACTGCATTTATAATGAACAGGGCAATGCAGGTATCTAAAGAAACTAAAGGTGCTTTCGATATTACGATATACCCGGTTATGGAGCTGTGGGGATTTACCACCAAGAATTATAGAGTGCCTGAAAGCAGCGAGATTGCAGAGGTACTTAAGCATGTTTCTTATACAAATGTGGGGATTAACGGGCAGCAGGTGACATTATCAGATGGTGCAAGCATTGATCTTGGCGGAATTGCCAAAGGTTATACTTCCTCAAGGGTGATTCAGATTATGAAGGACTGCGGCATAGAGCATGCAATCGTAAATCTTGGAGGCAATGTGCAGGTGCTTGGAAAAAAGAGCGATGGCTCGGACTGGAGGGTTGCCATACAGAATCCTGACAGTGAAAGCAGTTATCTTGGCGTATTAAGCACTGCTGATAAGGCAGTTATAACATCAGGTGGATATGAGAGATATTTTGAGCAGGACGGACAGGTATATCATCATATTATAGACCCACAGACAGGTTATCCATCAGAGAGTGACCTGACATCGGTTACAATTGTATGTTCAGATGGAACTACAGCAGATGCATTATCAACTGCGCTTTTTGTAATGGGGCTTGATGGTGCGAAAGAGCTGTATAGAAGTGGCTCGCTTGATTTTGAGATGATACTTTTCGATGGAAGCAAAGTATATATGTCAGAGGGAATAGCTGACAGTTTTTCAACAAATATGAACACGGAAATAATTTCCATACAACCTTAATGAGAATTATTATTAACAGTCTGTATTGACAAATGCAGGGACTAAAATATATTCTATAGAACAGTTAGAAAAAACTAATTAAAGATAGATGAAATTACTTTTTGTTTATGAAAACTAACCGTTGATATAAAGACTAGAAGGAGCAGACATGTTATTAATAATATCACTTATAATCGTAGCTTTATTCATATATTTTCTTAAAGGTTCACTAAAAAAACACGCGGGTATCTACTATATAGGGGCGGCAGTAATCTCTATTGCGGTATTCCTGCTTGAGTTTCTGCCAATGCCTTTGTTTGTAAAGAACAATATACTAGGAATATTTGCAAAAGGCTCTATTGGAACGGCAATGTTCGTTGCAGTAATGTACACAGGTGCACTGCCTAAGGGCAGCAAGCTGATTGCACCGCTTATGAAGATAAGAGGTGAATTGTCAATTACAGCGGCAATACTTGTCCTGTGTCATAATTTCACATATGGAATAACATATTTTAAAATGCTTTTTATTAAGCCGGAGGCATTATCAGCAACACAGCTTACAGCAAAGCAATAATAAGCCTTGTGCTTATCATAATAATGATTGTGCTTACAGTAACTTCATTTCAGGCTGTAAGAAAGAAGATGCAGGCTAAGAAGTGGAAGCAGTTACAGCGCACAGCATATGTGTTTTATGGTCTTATGTATGTTCACATTATGCTCATTAACATACCTTATGCAAGACTTGGACTTGGTACTTATATTGCAAATGTTGTTATCTACAGCATAGTCTTCTTAGGATATGCAGCTATGAGAATAGCAAAGGCTGTATCAGTAAAGGCAGCAAGAGCCGGAAAGACATACGGTAAGAAACCAGAGACGGTTCTGTATGGACTGGCATTGGTTATATGTGCAGTGATGACGGTGTCGTGCTTTGCAGGAAGACAGACAGTGTCGGCATCGGAAGACAATGAGGAATGGAACGATTTCTTTAACGAAGAGACAGTTGCAGCAATGGTCAAAGAGATTGAGAGCAGTACGGCTAAGACAGATGCCGAAGGAACAACACAAGAGAGTCTGGAAGAATCTGTTTCATCAGATGGACAGTCAGACTCACAGGCTGGTGGTGTAGGAAATGAAGTGTCGGGAAATAGCAATAATTCCGGTTCGGATAATGTTTCTGGTAATTCATCAGGTAATAGTTCTGACAGTGGTAATCAGTCAGCTCAGCCGGATAATGGTTCTGACAATAGTGGAGAGCTGAGCGGCGGTTCAGGCAGTGACGCACCGGCTAATACCAAATTTAAAGCAGATGGAACTTATACAGGTTCCGCTGTGTGTGAGACTTATAACTATAATATAACGGTTACAATAGTCATATCGGGAGATACGATTACATCGGTTACTGCTGAATCAGAAGCGGGTGCGCAGGATGTGCAGTATTTTTAATATGGCAAATGCAAAGGTTCCTGCACAGCTTCTTGCAAATCAGAGTACATCAGGTGTTGACAGTGTTTCTGGGGCTACTAAATCAAGCAATGCCATAAAGAGGGCATTTTACTATGCTTATAAATCGGCTAAGAAGTAGAGCAGATTTGTAATAGAAAAAAATTATAAGGAGGCAAAATTCCTCTCCTCACCAATGGGTTCGGATTTTGCTTCGCAAAACAAGGAGGAATTATGAGGAAGAACATTTTTACTAAGATTCTTTGCTGTTGCAGCCGCTACTGTTCTTGCAGTTACAGCACTTCCAGCTCTTGTGTCTGATACACATGCAGCAGATGATGATTATTCATATGTATATGCTGGACTTACATGGCAGGAATACTGGGCTAATGAGGGCGTATATAACGCAGGAGATGTAACAACATCTAATGAGAAGGATACAAAAGGTGAGTATGATAAGGGAGCTTTTGATACAGTAACAAGAGCTACAACTAACCATGGTCTTCACAGAGGAAGCTACCAGTGCATGGCAACAATTGATACAGAAGATGGTAAGAAGTATGAGCTTGCCGGCTGGACTGGTGATGCAAAGAATCAGATAATGATTCTTACAGATGGTACACAGCTTTCATATAGTAAGGGAGTAATTACTAATACAGATGGTACAACATCTAAGCTTTCTTCTTATGAAGTAACTGGTATTAAGTATGTTCCGGTTAAGGTTAAGACATCTGATCTTGCTGATTTTGAGCAGCATTACAAAGTTGTCAAGAATGGTGAGAAGTTATACGGTGGATTTGGTGAGAACAAGCTTAGCTCATATGAGTATACAGCAAAGCAGTTAATGCAGATACTAACGGACTTAAGACAGCTGTTAAGAATGCAGATGGAACATATTCATTCTCTGCAAGACAGACTGGAAGTGGGAAAGTCATTTGCAGAGCAGGATATAAGTGTGGCTGCTAACATTACCTCTACAGTAAAAGATGCTACAGGTTCATACGGTGAATTCTTAAGAGTTGATATTAATGGTGATGGTTATGGCGCATTAGGTGCTATGATGCAGGCTGTTAAGTGGACATATTATGGAAATGATGCAACAAGAACAAATGCTGTTGCTACATATGGTACTAAATTCGCAGCAGATAACTGGATGCACAAAGTAATGGGAATCCAGCTTGGACTTACAGATTCAGCACGCTGCCAGTTACCAGCAGGATATGATGGAACAGGTTACTGGTCACTTACTGTATATGCATTAGGATATACTGATACTACAATTGATTTTGAAGCAACTGATGCTAATATCGTTAAGATTAAAGCACCTGTAAGTGATACATCAAAGCTTTCAGCAGCTATTGCAGCAGCAGATGCACTTAACGAAGCTGATTACACAGCCGAATCCTGGGCAGCTATGAAGCTTGAGTATGAGGAAGCAGTCGATGCACTTGCAGTTGCAGAATATCAGGCAGATGTTGATGAGGCAACAGAGCATCTTACAGCAAGCAATCAATGCATTAGTAAAGGTTGATGCAGGTACACCTTCTGGTTCAGAAGAGTCTGATAACACAACAGAAGCAGGTACTTCAGATACATCTGTATCAGATGTTAAGACTGGCGATGCAGACAACATGGCAGTATATTCATTAGCTGCAGTACTTGCTTTAACAGCAGGTGTAGCAGTAACAGGCAGACGTAAGATTAAGAATGTAAGATAACTGATACGCTAAAATCTAATAAAACTATAAACAAGCCAAAGAACCGGGTCGGAGAGAATCCTTTGAGGGATTTTCTTGCGATCGGTTCTTTTTACCTGTTAATCTTAATATCACCCATATTAACATCAGCATTTATACTTTTACCGCTGCCGGCATTATTAGTATAGCTGTGAGAATAAGTAGAATCATTAACCTTGATGTCACCTAAGTCTACAGAGATTAGCACTGTATTTATCAATATCCATACCGCTTATTTTCAGAGAACCCATATCGACAGAAAGGTTAAGGACATCACTGTCACAGTTTGTAAGCAATATCGCCCATATTGTTATCAGCAGTTAAATTCTTAACGGCAGAATCAACGATCTTAAGAGAACCCATATCAACAGAGAAATCAGCAGAAGAAGCATGTATATTGTTAACATCCATATCACCCATATTAAGGTCAGCCTGAATAGAATTAAGACTGATATTGTCAGGAATAGTAATTGTAAGTGTGCAGTCTGAGTTTTGATATTAGTCATAAGATGTACTTTTACATGCTGTTCAATATTTAATGAAGTTCAGAAACAGATACAGCAGGCTTAAACTTTTCAGCACCCGTATAGATAACTTCAAGCTTGCTGCCTTTCTTAATCTCAACACTGCCAAGATTCATATCAATAGATATGTCTGACACATTATCATAAATAGAGGAATTTTCAATATATTTGCCACTAGATGCCATAGTCATGCGTGTAAAAGGAGAAATGTTAAATACATTGCCAAGAACGCCGATAATTATGCATATAAGTGTAATAAAATATATAATTGACAGATAAATTCGTTTCTTCATAATTACACCTCCATGGAATCGTCTTTAAGTATACTTTTGAATATAGCGTGTATTACAGCTGCAATAGGCCATATAACCCATGTTAAAGCCCATGCAAATGTGATGAAACTGACTGACAGATATATACATGTAACTGTAGGCCAGAAAACAGACATAATAGTTGTTGCAGTATTGTTAATATATCTGACTTCTTTATTCTCCTTCTTAACATAGCTGCCGGCTACATTGTCACCATTAAGAGCAAGTAAAGTCCTACATGAAGTCTCAACCATTGAACCGAAAACAATAAGGAATACGCCGACACTTACTATACAAATCATTGCTGCACCGCCGATATCGTCAAGTCCCTGTACTGGGATTGCATCAAAAACAGCGGCAGGGACAAAGCTAATAATACACATTATAATTCCAAGAGTGCGGCACACAATAGAAATGTTGCGAAGTTGTTCCTTCTTATCCTGCACATATCCGACAGTGGCATAATCGATGATACATTCGTGTTTCTTAATATAGTCGTATTTATTCATTAAAGAATTGGTTATTATAAATATGCCAACACCGCAGGCAACTATAATAAACAGAGCAACAGTGCCCATTGTCTGGAGAAAATTATTATGAAATGCACTGCAGGCTGCCGCTGGAACTACTGAGAAAATACATAAGAAAACCCCTAATGCAGTCAGAAATGCATGTCGCTGCCGGCACTTACAAAGCTTCTGGCTTCATCCTGTGTTAAAGTGCGTCTGTTATCAACAGGAGCAGAAGACTGTCTGTTAAGTCGAGAGTTTCTGCGAGTTCGTCAAGATTGCCGAATTCTGAGATAACAGTACCTACAGCCTCATTCTCGCTTTTTACCTTCACTGATAAGTTCATTATATTTGTCCTCCATCATGCCCCCACAATTCGTCTTTAGCCTTTAAAACCTCAGTAGTTGGGGAGATTGGCAAACATAGTTTCAAGATAACTTTTAATAGTATCCATACATTAATTCTCCTTCACAATAAATTTTCAATAACTTCTTTAGTAAGAGCCCACTCTTTGCATTTTGACTGGTAATACAGCCGTCCTTCGTCAGTAATCTGATAATAGGTGCGCTTTTTTTCCGCCATTCTCGCCTACTCCGGGGAATGAAGTTATATATCCGTTCTTTTCCATTCGTGTAAATGCGGAGTAAAGAGTAGTTTCTTTAACAATATATTTCTCATTGGTCATGGCCTTAATCTGCTTAGAAATCTCATAACCATAAGATGGCTTATCAAGCAGAAGATACAGGATAATTGTATCGTTGTAGCCTCGTATAATGTCGCTGCTGATGCCAGCCATGCATACTCCTCCCTTCGAATTAATTGAAGGTGATGATTCACCTGATAATAAATATTAAATAAATGATAATTACTACGACAGGCGATACTACGACAGCCGTAGTACATCTGTCGTAGTATATATAACATGATATGCATAATATGTCAACAGGAGAATATAAAAATCCCTCAAAAGCAGGTAAACAGTGCTTTTGAGGGATATATTAAACATGTGGATTATTTGAAATATACTTTAGCTGCAGTAGCAGCCATGATATTTTCCTTGTCAGGTGTTGATATTTCATTGCTTAAGACAATGTAATCAATAAGGTGTCTGTAGCTGTCCTTGCACAGATTCATAGGCAGGTCGCTTCCCCACATAAGTCGGTCGCTTCCGACAAGTTCGATGGCGCGTTTAATATAATGGATTGCGTCAGGATAAGGGTATCTGGCGTCTTTACCCTGATTAGAAGGAAGGCTTGCAAGGTCGAATACAACATTGTCAAGCGTGAGTGCCTCCATTCCTTTAAGCCAGACATTTTCCTGAACACGGCCTCTTGGGGCAAGCAGATGGCACACAACAAACTGCGTGTCAGGGTGTCTTTTAATTGCGCGGGCGAGGATTCCGGCGCCAGCACTCGGCAGGGTAGCGTCAATATCGAACACAACAGTATTATTATGCATTTCAGCATATGACAGCATTTCCTCAATAACATCACCATCAAGGGGAATAGTAGGATGATAACTCATAAGACCGCTTCCGGTACTTACCTCGAATTTTACAATCTTAATTCCGAGGTCTTCAAACAAATGCTTTCTTATAGAATCAACATTTCTGCAGAATGGGTCGTAAGTAGGCTGCTGCAGTGACAAGACGGTCAGGATATTTCTTTGCAGCCTCATAAGTGTAGAGATTCTGCGGTCCTAAGAAATTGCCCTGAAGCATAACAGCCTTGGAAACACCAGCTTCATCCATAACCTTAAGAACCGCTTCCGGAGTTACATCATATTCACCGAGACACTCTGGTATCATCTGGAATATAGTTCCATCAGCGTAGCTTGCGTAACCTCCGCCTATAGCCTGCATTTCTCCGCTGTTTCCAAATCCATTGATGCACGGCATATATGAATGTGTGAGTCAATTATGTTCATAGTTAAGCCTCCTTGTTGCTAGATGTAGAAAGAATATTGAGATTATGTCCATACAGAAATTCATTAATAATTCCAATGTCATATTCACATTTGTTAATCATAATTATAATTGCAGCATCGCGGCTGACCTTGGAATACAAAGGGCTTAAGCCTGCAGTTTTTAACGCACGGTTGGTATCAGTAAGATTCATATGGCATGCGATGCAGAGTGCAATTACTCTGTCACGGCTTGGATTGGTACGATTGCCATTAAGTATTCCGTATGCATAATTAGCTGGAATATCACTTTGTCGTATAACATTACTTAATTGAAGTCCGTAGCTTCCTATATACCGGTTAAAGAATTCGCTGACAGACATCTGTGAGTCAGTATCCTCTTCATTACGGTATCTGTTAAAATGTTCAGGCTCAACTGAACTTAAGATTTTATCAAGTTCATAAGTCGGTTTTCGTTCATTATTAATTCCGCCTTTCACAATAGAGTACACATTTTCTATTGATATAGTGTATAATAATAAACACTAAATTACAATAAGGATAAAAATATGACTTTAGAAGAAGAGAGCAGGCTGTCATTTTACAGGGAACTGACAGTACTTGATGAAAAAAAGAATATAGTGCTGGTGCAGGATATAAGGAACAGTGAGCTTTGCGTTAAAAAGACACTTGATATATATTCGCATGATGTATATGAAGCAGCTTGCCTCTGTAAGAATTGAGGGAGTTCCTGCGGTAAAGGAATGTGTTGCTGATGAAGGAAAGCTTATAGTAGTTGAGGAGTATGTGCAGGGCAGGAGCCTTAAGCAGGTATTAGATGAGCAGGGACTATTAAACGAGGAACAGGCATATGATATTGCAGTACAGCTTGCGGACATTCTTGTGCGACTGCATCAGTTAGAGCCGGCAATTGTCCACAGAGACATTAAACCATCTAATATAATTATTGAAAAAAACGGACATGTGAATCTTATAGATTTTAATGCGGCAAGACATGTTAATGCAGATAAGAATGAAGATACCAGAATGCTGGGAACAGTGTATTTTGCTGCACCAGAGCAGTTTGGATTCGGGCAGTCTGATGAGCGTACGGATATATATGGTCTGGGAGCAACAATTAATTATATTATGACAGGTGACAAGCCGGGAGCAGGAATTGCAGAGTGCAGATTTTCAGATATTCTTAAGAAATGCCTTATGGTAGATGCAAAGGATCGATATCAATCGGCTGAAGAGCTTCGTGGCGTGCTGGATATGTTAAATTATAGTATAGTACAGGATAATAGGAAAAAAGCTGAAACAGCATTTGGTAAGGATAATACCATTTCGATTGTGAGAACCTATCGTAATATAAGAATATAATTGTTAAAATGTACAGGAAATATCAGAAAAGGAATTACGATATTGATACTTCATGGCGCAGATATCTCTTTGCCGGGATTCAGACGGCTGAATGTCGTGTATTGTCTGATTGCGCTAGTATGGTATGCGGTTATTGTATGGATGACAATAACTTTTGCAGTTACGGACAGTAAAACGGGAATACCGGTAACGGGCGGAGAACTTACAATGTATAAGATAGCTGTATTTGTACTCCTATTTTGAATGACAATGTGGTTTGGCAACTATCTTAATATAAGGAGAAAGCTTCCGGGAATGAAGAAGATAAATGTATTAAGCACTATTCTGACATTTGGGTATGCATTTACGATTAGCTTTATATTTTTAGCTTTTTTTGCAATATTTATGGCAATTATAGGATATTTGTAATTATAAAAAGACAGGATATATGTTGAGACTATTCAATATTATATCCTGTTTTTTTTTGTGCTGTCAAGCACACGGTTTGCAGCCATCATTGTGATAACATCCATTATATGAAAAAGATATTTATATATGCAAACATTTCCCTTCCAATACTGGCAGGCAGTCTGTTTTACTATGTGACTTCACCACAAGTCATATTTGTACAGAATATTGACAGGCTGCTTGGAGTCAGTCTGCATGTTGGAACGGAGAACACATTTGTAGTAAATTTGCGTAGTTATATGCCAGATATGCTGTGGGCGTATGCACTGGTATTTTCATTAATGCTGGTTACAGGTAATAAAACAGCTTATGTATGGAAAATGTTTGTGATAGCAGGCATGTTTTCGACAATTATGGAAGTCCTTCAGGTTACCGGATGTGTAAAGGGAACATTTGATGTGATGGATATTATTGTTGAGATAATTGCAGAACTGATGGCTGTTTTATTATAAAAAGACATGATATGAGGAGGAAATCATATGAAAAGAATCAGGAAGTACATAGGGGTACTGCTGTGTCTGATAGTATTTCTTTGCAATGGCGATGGGAAGTGGATCTGACACAAGCGTAGATAACAGTAATGCGAGTGGGGCTTCGGACAAGACTGGCACAGAAAGTGATAATGTTGTCATGGTAGGTGGAAGCTTTGAGAAAGATGGATTAAAGGGTGCCGTTAATGATGCAGATACAGATTTTACCGATTACGATGATCCATATGGATTTTACAAGCCTGGTGATGGGAAAAAAATATGTCAAAGCAGATTTTTTATTTGAAAATAACGGTAAATCTGATGCTTATGTAAGTAGTGCAGATTTTAGCTGTTATGCAGATAATGAGAGCTGTGATCAAAGTTTTATCGCATCTCTAAATGAGTTCTCAGGAGATACATTATCAACTGGTCGTAAAATAAACTTCAGTGTAGTATTTGCAGTTCCAGTTGATGCAGAATCTATCGAACTGGAATACACAGCCAACATATGGTCAAGTGAAAAAGTAATAATAAAGCTTCAGTAGGAGGAGTAGAAGATGAGAGTTTGGAAACTGGTATCAGGAATATTATCAATTATATTATTTGCAGTAGTTATGCTTCAGTCATGCGCCGCAGGAGTAGTTAATGCACTTGAGGACAATGGTGGCATATCAGGAAGTGTCGGCGTAATAGTTGGAATACTTATGCTTGCTGGTGGAATCGTTTCGATAGCTACAAGAAATAAGACAGGAAAGGGTCACGATATAGCACTGATTGTACTTTTCGGACTTGCCGCTGTATTCGGATTTGCAGGATACGGCAATTACAGTGACTTAGTAATCTGGTCAGTATGGTGTCTTATAAATGCTGTTCTAGCAGTTGTAAGCATAATTAAGAATAGATAAAGAAACCCATAATTATTAAAAATGTCTGGTGTGCCGCAGTAGTGCAGCATGCCAGACATTTTTTCATTAGTCATATTAATAAGTAATCTCCCTGCCTTCTTTTCTCCACTGTCTGAATTCAGCAGAAGCAGAAAGTAAAAGGTCAGATGATGAGTTAAGTGCAGTTTCCACAGAATCCTGAATAACACCGATGATGAAGCCAATTCCGACAACCTGCATTGCAACATCATTAGGAATACCAAATAATGAGCATGCCATAGGTATAAGCAGGAGTGAACCACCGGCAACACCAGAAGCACCACAGGCAGAAAGCGCTGCAAGAATACTTAAAAGAATTGCGCTTGGAATATCAACAGTAATACCTAAAGTATTGGCTGCGGCAAGTGTCATAACAGTGATAGTTATTGCAGCACCATCCATGTTAATAGTTGCACCGAGCGGAATAGTTACAGAGTAAGTATCCCTGTCGAGTCCCATATCCTCACATTCCTTCATATTAATAGGAATATTGGCAGCGGAGCTTCTTGTGAAAAATGCAGTGAGTGCGCTCTTTTTTAAACATCTGAATACAAGTGGGTAGGGATTCTTGTGTGTACACCAGAAAACAAGAATCGGGTTGGTAACGAAATAGATAAAAAGCATAGTACCAACGAGAAGCATAAGAAGCTTTCCATATTCCTTAAATACTGACATACCATTGTTTGACACAGTATCAAATACAAGTCCCATAATACCAAATGGAGCAAAATTAATAATCAGGTAACAACCTTGGAAAGACCATTAGAGATATCTACAAGCATATCTTTAGTAGATTCCTTGGCATGTCTACATGCAATACCGATAACAACAGCCCATGCAAGAATACCTACATAGTTAGCTTTAGTAAGAGAAGTAATAGGATTCTCAACAATATTCATCAACAAAGAGTTAAATACATCACCAATACTTCCCGGTGATGACATTTCTTCAATGCCTTCTGTCAGAGTAAGCGTAACCGGAAATAATTTGCTTGTAAATACTGCGATTACAGAGGCAAGAATGGTACTGAACATGTACAGAATAATTACGGTTTTAATAACACCACCATGACTTTTTCCTGAATGGCATAAAGAACTTATGACAAGCACGAAAACAAGAAGCGGTGCGATAGCCTTAAGTGCACCAACGAAAACGCTTCCGAAAAGAGCAATGCCGGAAGCCTTTGGAACGAGCAGGCCAAGAATAATACCAAGAGCCAGTCCTCCAATAATTCTTTTAATGAGACTAATACTGATCCATTTGTCTAATAATTTTTCATATCTAACAGATTCTCCTATGCAAAACTTTTTCTATTATAAACTTACAGAATTTATTTGACAACTAATACTGTAAAGAATAAAAAATATATTGTAAAATATGAGATAATAATTACATAAGAGAGCAGACAGATATGAAAAAAGAATTATATATTATTTTAAAAAAGGATATAGTGCTGACGGTAAGCTGGGTGCTTGGGCTGCTTCAGCATTTTTAGTAAGACCGGATAAAGGATATGTAGGTTATATTGACTGGCGTTCACTTGGAATATTGTGGAGTCTGATGATAATAACAAAAGGTTACATGAATAACGGCATCTTTGAAAAAATCGGACATGCACTTCTTGTGAGAACACGGAAAATGTGGCAGCTTGTGAGCGTACTTGTTGCACTGTGTTTCTTTAGCAGCATGCTGATTACCAATGATGTTTCACTGATAACATTTGTTCCGTTTGCGATAATGATGCTTAAGCAGTGCGACAGACAGGAACTTATGATACCGGTTGTAGTATTACAGACAATAGCCGCGAATCTTGGAAGCATGCTTACACCGATTGGCAATCCGCAGAATCTGTATCTATACGGACTTGCGGGGGGGTGGGAGCATGGCAGTTCATAATGTGGCTTCTGCCATATACAATTGTTTCGGCAACGCTTCTTATTATTTCAATAATGCTTTTAAAGAATAAAAATGCTGATGTGAGCATGAAGGATACAGACGATAATTCAGGTCAGAAAGCTGTACCTGTAAATGTGTTGTTATATACAATTCTTTTTATCATCGCATTACTTGTTGTTGCAAGAGTACTTCCGTGGTATGTACTTACAGTACTGGTGCTTGTTACTACATTTATAATAGAAAGAAATGTGCTTTTGAAAGCAGACTACGCGTTGTTGTTAACATTTGTCGGCTTCTTCATATTTACAGGCAATATGGGAAGGATAGAGCCGGTTGCATTATTCTTATCAGGTATTGCTGATGGCAGGAAATAGGCGTTGGAATCATTACAAGCCAGTGTATAAGCAATGTTCCGGCGGCACTTCTGCTGTCAGGATTTACGCATAATATAAAGAACCTTGCACTTGGAGTTAATATTGGCGGTCTTGGCACACTGATAGCTTCAATGGCTAGCCTTATATCATATAAGCAGTATGTCAATGAAGTGCCAGATGGAAAAGGAAAATATTTTGTTACATTTACAGTGTATAATGTGATATTTCTGATTGTGTTATATGCGTGTACAAAGTTCATATGAGAGGAGATATTATGGATTCGATTAATTTATGTTATGAAATGTGCGATTACATAGAACAGAATGGTGTTGTAAAACTGGTTGAAATGTGAAGCTTCGCGACAATCTTAAGAAAGAGCTGTTACATTTTCTTATATACATATCAATGACAGATGGAAGATATGGTGAGGAAGAGAAAGCATTTATAAAGAAAAAACTGGGATTCGATGTGAGTGCGTCAATGGCGGCTGATATCAAGAACCGCAACATGCTTGGTGCAGGATATATCACAAGAGTGCCGGAGACATTTAAGTATTTCATATTAGCCAATGCCGGTCACAAGATTAAGAACGACCGATACGACAACAAAGAGGCACGTACGCTGGCAGAAACCTACCGCAAGCTTGGGCAGGAATATCTGGCTGCGAATACTGGAAGTACCGAGGTTGAGATAAATGTTTTATCATCATACTGTGTAATGTTAGATGAGAATCTTAAATCATATGGTCTTCTGCGTCCTGATTACAAGAGTGCGGCAATACAGGCAGAGACAGCGGATGACGAAGAGCCGGACGCAGATGAACTAATTGCAGAACTTAATTCACTGACAGGACTTACTGCAGTAAAAGAAGATGTCAATGCACTTATTAATCTTCTTAAAGTCCAGAAAATGCGTGAGCAGATGGGAATGAAGCAGACAAGCGTCAACAAACACCTTGTATTCATGGGAAATCCTGGAACAGGAAAGACGACAGTTGCAAGACTGCTTGCCAGAATATATAAGGCAATAGGGGCAATATCCAAAGGTCATCTTGTAGAAGTAGACAGGTCAGGGCTGGTATGTGGATATATAGGACAGACTGCATCCAAGACTGCGGAAGTAATAGAGTCTGCGCTTGGTGGAGTTCTTTTTATAGATGAAGCATACACACTTACTAATGGCAAAGGGCAGGGGAGACTTCGGGCAGGAAGCTGTAGATACATTATTAAAAGGAATGGAAGACCACAGAGATGATTTAGTTGTGATAGTAGCAGGCTATACAGAACTTATGGAGGAATTCTTAGATTCCAATCCGGGATTGCGTTCAAGATTCAATAAATTCATCAATTTTGAGGATTACACAGCCGAGGAAGAAGTAGAGATACTTATAAATAACTGCAAGAAGCAGGAATACATGTTATCAAGAGATGCACTCGAAGAAGCCAGAAGATTTTTCACAGAGCGTGTCGCCAACAAACCAGAAGGTTATGCCAATGCAAGAGATGTAAGAAACTATCTTGAGAAAGCGATATCTAATCAGGCTAGCAGGATAGTGGGGCTTAAGGATGTTGATAAGAATATATTGGCGATGCTTGAGAAGGAGGATTTGGTGGGGATTGAGTTGTGACATACGGGAGGTTGTGGCAGACGAACGCTGTGGGCGGGGGATAGTGTCATTTTCAGACACGCTCCCGCTCGGTGTAAAACGCAACTGTACTAAATTCGCTGGTTAGCCGCATAAAATGCGGCTTCCAGCTCATTAAGTGCAGGCGTTTTCCAACGGTCTGAAACTAACACTATCCACCTGCCCGCCGCTTACGTTCTTTGCCCCTCCCGATGTCGCAGGCTCATCGGGAGCGGGAGTGGACTTTAGTGTGTAGGGAAGGCACAAGGAAGTCCAAAAGGGAAGCCGAAGAGTGGCAGATTGGACGTTGGAGTGGGGAGAAGGCATGATGAGGTCCAAAAGGGAAGCCGAAGAGTGGCAGATTGGACGTTGGAGTGGGGAGAAGGCATGATGAGGTCCAAAAGGGAAGTTGAAGCGTGGAGGATTGGACGTTGAAGCGGAGAAAAGGTGAGATGAAGTACAAAAAGGCAGGAGAGGAGAAATATAATGGGAACAGTATATTTTACACGACATGGTCAGACTGTCTGGAATGTCGAGAACAAGATATGTGGTGCAACAGATTCACCACTCACAGATTTAGGCCATGAACAGGCAATAGAGTTAGGAAAGAAGATCCTTGAAGAAGGAATACAGATAGATGAAATCCTGTATTCGCCACTTATAAGAGCGAAAGCTACAGCACTTCATGTATCTGAGATTACAGGAATACCAGCGCGCGAAGAGATAAGACTTAAGGAACAGAATTTCGGTAAATACGAATCAACACCAAGAGATGGAGAAGAATTTGCAAAAAGCCAAATGTAACTTTATATGTAGTTTTGATGGAGGAGAGACAATGCTTCATCTTGCACAGCGTATATATAATCTGCTTGACGAAATTAAGGCACAGCCCGATAAAACATATCTTTTAGTTGCACATAATGGAATTGCACGAATGGTAAAGTCATATTTTGAAGATATGGGGAACGAGGAGTTTTCGGCGTTTAAGATAAAGAATTGTGAGATATTGAAGTTCGAGTTGTGACATACGGGAGGTTGTGGCAGACGGACGCTGTGGGCGGGGGATAGTGTCATTTCAGACACGCTCCCGCTCGGTGGAAAACGCAACGGCTGTACTAAATTCGCTGGTTAGCCGCATAAAATGCGGCTTCCAGCTCATTAAGAGCAGGCGTTTTCCAACGGTCTGAAACTAACACTATCCACCCGCCCGCCGCTTACGTTGCCGCCCCTCCCGATGTCGCAGGTTCATCGGGGGACTTCTGGCGGGGTGGGTTGGATGAAGGCTCACCTCAAAATTTTTGCAGACTCAGGTGAGCGAAGCGATATCGTCAGGGTTAGTTTCGGGATTGTAAGAGGTCGGGAGAGTCAGCGGGGTTAATTGTGTATATTTCCTGGAGCAGACCGTTGGAAAACGTCGGCACTTAACGAGGCGTGGGAGCCGCCTTTGACGGCCCCCGGGCGAGTTTAGTACCGCTACGTTTTTCATCGAGCGGGAGCGGGTCTGCGGAAGGAAATATGCCAATTAACCCGGCGTCCGTTCTCCCTTCCCCTTCTCATAATCACCCAAACTAAAACACAATACCCCTAGACCGCATCATTTCTTTGAGCTATAATCAAACCCGGCTGGGAAAGCCAATGAATTGTATAGGGAAAGAAAGGCAGTAATATGTTTAACAAATCATACATTAAAAAGGCTGCAGCGATAGCAGCAGTAATACTTGCGGCAACAGCACTTCCGGTTAATATGGCAAATGCAGATACACAGACAACAGGAAGTACTGTGACAGGAAGTACTTTAACAGGAATTACAGCAAATCAGGCAAGCATCAGAATACACAGAAATCCGCACAGCATCAGAACTTGTGGAGGCAGCAAAGACAGCTACAGGTAATTATAAGCTGATGACAGATGTTGATATGACTGGAATTGAGTGGACACCATGGGATTTTTCTGGCACATTTGACGGCAACGGACACAGCATACTTAACCTGTCAGTAAAGACGGTAAGTAAGCATACAATGATGACATATGACGGTAACAGAAAAGAGTATGAAACATATGGATCCGGCTTTTTTGGTGTTCTTAAGGATTCGAAAGTAACAGGTCTTAACATATACGGTGCAAGAGTTGAAGTAACTTCAACAGAACCGTGTTTTGCAGCACCAGTGGCAGGTCTTGCTGATAACAGCGATATATCAGACTGTATAATTAAGGATACATATGTGTCACTAACAGATTCAGCTAAGATGTGGGGAACAGGCGGAATTGCCGGATTTGGAAGCGGCAATCTTGATAACATCACTACAGATGTAACACTTGTCTGCGTTGATACAGATGCAGCCGTAAGAGATGAGCAGTTTATGGGTGGTGCTTACGCAGCCGGCTTCCTTAATATAAGAAATTGTTCTATAACAATAGATGGATATGATTCAGACCACGGATATGTGCATGATGGCGGACTTGTCGGCATGTATATGGTATATCCATTGGAACTGTCAAAGACATATCAGGGCGAAGTGCTTAACAACAAAGTTAAGGGAATGATAACATTTTTCGAAGACAATACAGACCGCCGTGCATACTGTCAGGCAAATATGGGTGAGGTCATGAACTGGACATATGCATATTCAGGCTTCACATCAGATTTCAAGAGAAATGAGACATATGATTATTCAGTTACACTCCTTCCTGAAATGTGCAGCAATCCTTCATACTCTGACACAGTAACAGAGGCAACAGCAGCGGATTTCGGCTACACAACACATACATGCAAAGCACATGTGGTTATACATATTCAGATAAATACACAATACATGAGCATAAGGTTGACAATTACAGTGTTGTAAAGGAAGCTACGGGAACAGACAAGAAAGACGGAATAGAGGCAGGAACATGCAGCCTGTGTAATCAGACCGTTTACAGGGAATATCTTTGCAAATGTAGTAACAGACGACAACACACAGACAACAGACAACAAAGTATCAGATGTCAATGGAAAGAAAGAATCCAATAGCATAGTTGTAATATTTGTGGTTATTGTTGTAGTGATAGTTGCGATAATAATCGTAACAGTAGTCATGATGGTACAGAATAATAAAAGAAAAAGAAGACATAACAGACAAAGAAGACGCAGATAGAAGGGAGCAGTTATGGAAGATAACACATTTATAAATGTATCAAAAGATATGATGTCATTCATAGAGAAGAGTCCGAGTGCATTTCAGGTAACGGCGAATTTTATGGATTTGCTGGACGACGCCGGATTTGTGCGCCTTAATGAGAGGGACAGATGGCATCTTATACCGGGTGGCAAATACTATGTAACAAGAAATGATTCTTCCATAATAGCTTTCAGAATGCCGGCGGCAGATGGCTTTATCAATTATCAGATTGCAGCCGCACACAGTGATTCACCGTCATTTAAGGTAAAAGAGAATCCTGAGCTGACACCGGACAAGAATTATGTTTCGTTAAATGTGGAAAAATACGGCGGCATGCTCATGGGCACATGGTTTGACCGGCCGCTTTCAGTTGCAGGAAGGGCAATAGTAAGGGAAGGTGCAGTATTAAAGCCAGTCCTTGTAAATGTAGACAGGGATTTATGCATAATTCCTAATCTTGCAATTCACATGAACAGGGAAGCCAACACAGGGCTTAATTATAATGCACAGAAGGATATGATACCGCTTATAGGAGAGACAGAATCCAAAGGGCTTTTTTGACAGCATAATAGCAGACGCGCATTGCACAGACAGATAAAGAGTCAGTGATAAGCAGTGATCTGTTTCTGTACAACAGACAGGCAGGAACTATATGGGGTGCGGATAATGAATTTATATCAGCACCAAGACTTGATGATGTGATGTGTGCATATTCATGCATGAATGCGCTTATAGACAGTGATGAGAGCAACCAGGAAAGCGTTGCGGTATGTGCGGTATTTGACAATGAAGAGGTTGGCAGCAGCACCAAGCAGGGAGCAGATTCAACATTTTTATCAGATGTGCTTATGCGTATAGTCTGCGTGTGCCGGCAAGGATAATGAGGATTATATAAGGGCGTGTGCAGGTTCTTTCATGCTTTCAGCGGACAATGCGCATGCGGTTCATCCTAATTATCAGGAGAAAGCTGATCCGACTAACAGACCTCATATGAACAAAGGTATAGTCATCAAATACAATGCCAACCAGAAATACACAACAGATGCGGTTTCTGCGGCAATATTTAAAGAAATATGTACAAGAGCGGGAGTTCCGACGCAGGAATTTGCTAACCGTTCAGATATTCCGGGTGGTTCAACACTTGGAAATATAGCTAACTGCCATGTGTCAATGAACACAGTAGATATCGGGCTTGCGCAGCTTGCAATGCACTCACCTTACGAGACAGCAGGAATTATGGACACAGAATACATGATAAAGGCAGTAAAAGAATTTTTCGAGACAGCCATTGTAACTAACAGCAACGGCACATTTACATTAGAATAACAGAAAGATACAGTATATGAGCAATACTATATATATGGCCCCGATGGAGGGACTTACAGATTTTACATACAGAAATGCCTATGAGAAAACATTTGGAAAAGGCAGAATTACAAAATATTTTACACCGTTTATCTCACCTAATAAGTCAGAGAATTTTCTTGCAAGAGAAATAAGAGACATAGACCGCGGGCATAATAAGGATACCTATACGGTTGCACAGGTCATGACTAATGAAGCTAAAGGATTTTATATGGACAGCAAAAATGCTTTATGAAAAATACGGCTACAGCGAGATTAATCTTAATGCCGGCTGTCCGTCAGGCACAGTTGTTTCAAAGGATAAAGGCTCAGGAATGCTTCGCGACACAGAAAAGCTTGACCGTTTTCTTGATGAGGTGTTTGAAGATGCATTTATAAGAGAGAATATTAAGGTTTCGGTCAAGACACGAATCGGTGTTGAAGATGATGACAGTTTTCCACAGATAATGGAGGTGTATAATTCTTATCCTCTTGAGGAACTTATTGTTCATCCGAGTGCGTACGGATTACTATAGAAATGAGCTGCATCTTGACGCTTTCCGATACGCAGTGGATAACAGCAGGAATAAATTAGTGCTTAACGGAGATATATTTACAAGGAAGAATTTACTTGAGATGAAGGAGATGTTTCCGGAGGTTGATACATTTATGCTTGGAAGAGGGCTTATCGCGGACCCCGGACTGATTAATGTATTAACAGATGATAATCCTGAGGCGATGGTGCGAGATCTTAATGCAGATAAGAAGCTGATGAAAGAGCTTCACGACCTTGTATACGCAGCCCGCACAGCCATAATGCCGGGAGATACACATGCCATACACAGAATGAAAGAAATGTGGTGTTATATGGAATATGTGTTTGATGATTGCAAAAAGAAATCAAGGCAATCAAGAAATCCCAGAGAATGGCTGATTACAAGGTTGCAGTTGATGTGTTCTTCAACAAGGCAGTGCTTGTTGAAAGAAAGAATATTATATTTTCAAAAAAAAATTCTAAATCAGTGACAGGCAGTATCATATCAGATATTGTCTGTCTTCTTTTTTTCTGCTGGTGACCTGTCATAAAGGCAAGCACCTGTCTTGGCAGGAATCTGCTGCCAAAAACTCCGGCTTTCATTGTAAATGTCGGAACAATGGTAAGTTTGCCTGTAAACATTTTACAAAGTGCATAATAGGCGCAGTAATCAGCAGGAATTCCTGATAATGCGAACTTTACATTGGCAACATTGTTGAAGTTGGTATCAACAGGACCTGGACAGAGCATGCTTATGTGAACGTTACTCTTTAAGTCGCGCAGTTCCCCGTGTATTGCAGTAGTGAGGCTTGTCACATAAGCCTTGGTTGCATAATAGGTAGACATATATGGTCCACCAGGAAGCGACCCGGCACTTGACGCCACATTCATGATGTAGCCCCTGTCACGTTGTATAAAGCCCGGAAGTAAGTCAAGTCCAAATTTGTGTGCCTATAAACAATTCAAAAATATAACTCTTAAATTCATCTTTCAGTTATGTGGTTTTATCTACGCTACTTTTATCTTCAAGAGATTTGACTGAATGGAGCTTAGTTTATCATAGTACTCTTTCATATCAAAGATTTTATGACCTACACTCCATTCATTATGATCATCTTGAAGGACTGCACCAATTAATCTAATAATAGATTCTGTATTAGGAAAAATCTGAATAACTTTTTCGCGTCTTCTGATTTCTCTGTTCTCGCGTTCTATTATGTTGCTGGTTCTTAATGCTGTACGATATTTTGAGGGAAGTGCCATGATGGTAATACTATCTTCAAATCCTTCATCAAGGACAGTCATTGCTTCATTTGCAACATCCTGATATTCATCGTATATAGATTCTTTTAAACGACGGGCCTCTTCAATAGTAGCTGCGTTAAACATGTCTCGTAACTCAGAAGCTAAACCAGTGCTGTATTTTTAGGACACTTATCTATGATGTTTCTTGTAAAGTGAGCCTGACATCGCTGCCATGAAGAGCCAGAGAAACTCTCCTTTATTGCTTCAACAAGCC
>VOFE01000966.1_pt1 | contig 26001 bp, 39 predicted proteins | sample 5384071 | NCBI WGS metagenome assembly VOFE01 (sample SAMN12384724, study PRJNA508395) | human gut metagenome | isolation source: healthy gut D | host: Homo sapiens
TGCGCCGTTATTAAATCATCGTCCGTAGGACGATACCACAATTCTCCATTTTCAATTTTCCATTTTCCATTAAAAGCATCCGGAGGATTTATTATGCCTTACTATGGATATTACGGCATTGACATGTACTACATCGTACTGGTTCTGCCGTGCGTTTTATTTGCATTCTGGGCGCAGAACAAGGTAAACAGCACGTTTAACCGCTACTCGCAGGTGCAAAATCTGCGGGGACTGACTGGCGCACAGGCGGCGGAGGCTGTTCTGCGGTACAACGGCGTTTCCGGTGTGCGGATTGAGTACGTTTCCGGCAAGCTGACCGACCATTTTGACCCGAGAAGCAACGTCATTCGGCTGTCGAGTGCGGTGTACTCGTCCACGTCGGTGGCGTCCATCGGCGTCGCCGCGCACGGCAGGGCATGCGGTGCAGTACGCCATCGGCTATGCGCCGATCAAGCTGCGCGCGGCGATCATCCCGCTGACGCAGTTCGGCTCGATGGCGGCGATGCCGCTGCTGATCCTCGGCCTGATCCTTAACACGAGCACGCTCGTCACGATCGGCATTGCGGCGTTCGCTCTTTCCACGCTGTTCCAGCTGGTGACCCTGCCGGTGGAGCTGGACGCATCCCGCCGCGCTTTTGCAGACTATTCAGCAGAACGGCCTGCTGACCGCAGACAGTACCCGATGGCGAAAAAAGACGCTCACGGCGGCGGCGCTGACCTATGTTGCCGCGCTGGCGACCTCGCTGGCACAGCTGCTGCGTCTGGTGCTGATTTTTGGAGGAAGAGACCGCAATGATAGATAAACGCCCCAAAACACCGCGTGAGGTGGCGGCATTCTCGCTGTTTTCCATGGCAGAGGAGGCCGCCTGGTCGGACGGTGCGCTGCACCACTATTTATCCCGCGGGACTGGACAGCCGCGACGCGGCGCTGGCCTCGCGGCTGACCTACGGTACGGTGCAGAACCAAATTTTACTGGACTGGTACCTGCGGCACTTCTCGAGCGTGCGGCTGAAAAGATCGCGCCGCGTGTGCTGGCGTGCCTGCGGATGGGTCTGTATCAGCTGATCTTGATGGATAAGATACCGGCGCATGCCGCTGTCGAGACGGTCGCACTGGTCAAGCACTACGGTCATGCAAATGACCGCACGGTCGCCTTTGCCAATGCGGTGTGCTGAAATGCCGCAAATGCGGCGCAAAACGGCTCTTTGCCGCGCCTGAACTGCCCGGATAAGGAAAGCTACTACGCGCTGCAGTACAGCCACCCGGAGTGGCTCGTGCGCCTGCTTTCCGAGCAGTACGGCCAGAAGCTGACGCAGAAAATCTGTCAGGCGGATAACGCGGACGCGCCGATTTCGGTGCGCGTGAACACGATGAAATGCACGCCTGCCGAGGCTCAGGCAGAGCTGGAGGCCGCCGGACTGACCGTGCAGCCGCACGAGGCATTCCCGGAAATCCTGCTGTGCAGCGGCGGAGACGCAGCCGCGCTTCCGGCGTTTATCGAGGGCCGCGTGACCGTGCAGGACGCGGCAAGCGCACTCGCGGCGGCGGTCGCTGACCCGAAACCGGGCAGCACCGTGCTCGACTGCTGCGCGGCGCCCGGCGGCAAGAGCTTTGCCATGGCTGAAAAATGCAGGGGAAAGGCAGCGTCACCTCGTGCGATATTTACGAGAACAAGCTGAAGCGCATCCGCGACGGCGCAGCCCGCCTCGGACTGCCGAATATCCGCACCGAGCTGCAGGACGCCTCGGTCTGCCGCGAGGAGTGGAAGGACAGCGCAGACGTTGTGCTGTGCGACGTGCCCTGCTCGGGACTGGGCATTATCCGCAAGAAACCCGAAATCCGGTTCAGAATCCGGACGAAATCCGGACTTTGCCGGAGATTCAGGCGAGAATCCTTGCAAACTGTGCACAGTATGTAAAGAAGGGCGGCACGCTTGTCTACTCGACCTGTACCATCCTGCAGCGGGAAAACGAGGACGTTGTCCGCGCATTTCTGGCGGAAAAACAGCGATTTTGAGGCCGTTTCGTGGACGCATCCGGTCTGCGGAGAGAGGGCAGACGGTATGGTGACGCTGCTGCCGCCCGTTCATAATACGGATGGATTCTTTATTGCGAAAATGCACCGGAAGGTTTAATAATGGAAAATTGAGAATGGAGAATTGAGAATTGTGGTATCGCGCAAAGCGCGATGATTCAATAACGGCGCTATGCGCCACACAGACGCAGCGCGGACGGAACTCGCGCAAGGATAGCGTCATTTTCCATTTTCCATTCTCAATTTTCAATTAAAAGGTGAAAATAATGACTGAAATTAAATCATTATCAATAGATGAACTGAAAAGCGCTTTGAAGGAAATGGGCGAAAAGCCGTTCCGTGCGGGACAGATCTTCAAATGGCTTCACGAGGGTGTGGAGTCCTTTGAAGAGATGTCCAACTTATCCAAGGACTTACGGGCGCGTTTAGCGGAAAATTTCCTGCTGACCGTACCGGAGGTCGCCCGCAAGCAGGTGAGCCGTGTTGACGGCACGGTGAAATACTTATGGCGTCTGCGGGACGGCAACTGCGTGGAGTCCGTACTGATGCACTACGAGCACGGCGTGTCCGTCTGCGTTTCGACGCAGGTCGGCTGCCGGATGGGCTGTAAGTTCTGCGCGTCGGGACTCAACGGACGCACGCGCAGTCTGTCCGCAGGCGAGATTCTGGACGAAATCCTGTTCATGCAGAAGGACAGCGGCGAAAAGGTCTCCAACATTGTGCTGATGGGCACCGGCGAGCCGCTCGATAACTACGACAACGTGCTCAAGTTCCTGCATCTGGTGAGCTGCCCGGAGGGAATCAACATCGGACAGCGCCATATCTCCTTGTCAACCAGCGGAATTGCTGATAGAATAGAGATGTTAGCACGGGAAAACTGCAGATCACGCTGTCCGTATCGCTGCACGCGCCGGATGACGAAACACGCTCGTCCATCATGCCGGTGAACGACGCGTATCCGGTCGAGCGCCTGATGAAGGCGTGCCGGTACTATTTCGACACCACCGGACGGCGCATTTCCTACGAGTACATGATGGCGCGCGACAAGACCGACCGCCCGTGGCAGGCCGACCTGCTGGCGAAGCTGCTGAAAGGAAGACCGGCGCACGTCAACCTCATTCCGCTGAATGAGGTGGCGGAAAGTCCGCTGAAGCCGTCCAGACCGGAAACCGTCCGCAGGTTTCCAGCAGGCGCTCGAGAAGCGCGGCGTTACCGCGACCGTGCGGCGCAAGCTGGGTCCGGATATTGATGCGGCCTGCGGTCAGCTCCGTCAGCGGCAGCTGAAGGAGGACGGAAAGAGCAGTTCTCGTGATTAACTTGAATATTCTCACATATAAACACAATCGAAGGAGGTTGTGAAATGGAATATTTCGGCTTGACCGATAAGGGACGGGTGCGCCCGACCAATCAGGATATTTTTCAGATCGAAGCGCGGAGGACAACCAGACCGCGCTCCTCGTCGTGTGCGACGGCATGGGCGGTGCAAATGCGGGCAACGTAGCCAGCCGCTTTGCCGCGCAGAGCTTTATCGAGTCCGCGGGTGACGCTTTAAGCGGCACGCTGGACGAAACGGCACGGCAGAACCTGCTGACGCAGGCGCTCAAGCAGGCGAACGAGACGGTTTTCTCTCTGGCGGGCAGGCAGCCGGAGTTCCGCGGCATGGGCACGACCCTGGTTGCCGCGCTCATTCAGGGCGACTGCGCGACCGTTATCAACGTGGGCGACAGCCGCGCGTACCGCTTTGACGGCGAAGCCATGCACCAGATCAGCGAGGACCACTCCTATGTGGAGGAAAATGCGCCGCCGCGGCAAGATCACCGAGGCGGATGCGCGCACCCATCCGCAGAAAAACCTCATCACCCGTGCGGTAGGCGTGGAGCCGTGTGTCGAAGGCGACCTGTTTGAAGTGCGCCTGAACGAAAAGGGACATGCTGCTGCTCTGCTCGGACGGTCTGACCGGCATGGCGGAGGACAGCCGGATCGCGGAGGTGCTGGCAAACGCGCCGACGCTCGAGCTGGCCGGTGACGCGCTGCTGCAGCTGGCGCTTGACGGCGGCGGCCGCGACAACATCACCGTTGCGCTGTTCACCCTCGGTAAAAAGCAGGGAGCGTGACGGACTATGGATAAATATATCGGCAGTATGCTCGGCGGACGCTATCAGATTGAGGAGATCGTCGGCGTCGGCGGCATGGCGGTCGTTTACCGGGCGCGGGATACCATTCTCGGCGCGATGTGGCACTCAAGGTGCTCAAAAAGAGTTCGCGGAGGACCCGGATATCCGCAAGCGGTTCTCCATAGAGTCGCGCGCCGTTGCCAAGCTGAGCCACCACAATATTGTTTCCGTGTTCGACGTCGGCAGCGAGGACGGCACGGATTATATCGTTATGGAGCTGATCGAGGGCATCACCCTCAAGCAGTATCTGCAGCGCAAGGGCCATCTGTCTTGGGAGGAGACCATTTTCTTCGCCGAGCAGGTTGCCCGCGCGCTCATGCACGCACACCCGCGCGGCATCATCCATCAGGACGTTAAGCCGCAGAACGTTATCATCCTGCGGGACGGTACGGCAAAAGCTGACCGATTTCGGCATTGCCTCGTTCGCTGCCGCGCAGGAGACCCGCGTGGTGCAGGAGGCCATCGGCTCGGTGCACTATATTTCTCCCGAGCAGGCCAAGGGCAGCAAGATCGCACTACCGCACCGACCTGTACTCGCTCGGCGTGATGATGTACGAAATGCTGACCGGCAAGCTGCCGTTCGAGGGCGAAACCGCACTCCAGATCGTCATGCAGCACATCAATGAGGTGCCGATCATCCCGAGTGCGTTTGTGCCGGGCATCCCCAAGGGCATGGACGATATTGTCATGCACGCCATGAGTGCGCACATCAGCCGTCGGTATGAATCCGCGGAAAAGATGTACGAGGACATGGAGGTGCTCCGCTCGGACCTGAACGCGCGATTCCACTATGTGGCAAGTGAGGACAACTCGGGCGAGACGCAGATCATCGGCGCGGACATTCAGCGCGCGGCGCGCCGCAGTGCGGCAGAGCATGAAGCTGCTTCCGTTGAGGGCGCAGCTGCGCCGCGCACCCGCACACGCACGCAGACCCAGACCCGCACCCGCACCGGTTTCCGCAGGAAGGAGCAGGATGAGCCGGACGGCTTTTTGAAAAGCTGGCGGAGCGTCCCGGCATGGCGGTCGGCATGGCGGTCGGCGTGATCGCGGTGATCAGTCTGCTGCTGGTCGGCATTCTGGTGATCACCGGCGGCGGCGACAAGTCGGAGAAGATTATCGTGCCCGATCTCATCGGACGCAATATCGACGAAGTGATGGCCGACCCGGATATAACCGACAACTTCACGGTAAAGGAAGCGACCGAACGGCAGGAATCCGACCGTCCGGTCGGTGAGATACTCGAGCAGGACCCGGACGGCGACGGCAGGAAAAAGGCAACCAAGGGTACGATCATCACGGTAACGGTATCCTCGGGCGGCGAAAACGTCAAGGATACCTACAAGGTGATCGACTTTACCGGCAAGACGCTCGATTATGTACAGGCGGCGCTGGCGTCGCACGATATCAAGTGCGAGGTCGTTGAGGAATACAGCGACGACGTGGAGGAAGGCAAGGTCATCCGCACCGACCCGGAGGCGGGCGCCGAGCTGGAAAAGGGCGCGACGCTGACCGTCTATATCAGCAAGGGCAAGCAGAAGGACGATAACGAAAACGTCTCCGTGCCCGGTCTGCTCGGCATGACAAAGGACGATGCGGAAAAGGCCCTGACGGAAAAGGGGTCTGTCCATCGGCTCGGTGAACGAGGTCGAGAGCACCGCTGAGGCCAGGTTCGGTCGTATGGCAGTCGCAGGATGCGGGCGCTGAGGAGGTCGCAAAGGGCACGGTCAACATCCAGATCTCCAAGGGCAAGAGCCCATCGAACAATAACTCGCCGGATAACAGCGGCGGCAATTCCGGCGGTCAGGACAACGGCGATGGCGACTACGATGATACGCCGAGCCTCGGCAGTGCGACCATTCCGGTTTCGCTGCCGGACAACACGGATACCGCGCACGTTATCATCTATGTGGACGGCGTCATCCAGTATGACGACACCTGCAGCACGAGCGGCGGCAGCACGTCCATCTCGGTGAGCGGCTCGGTGGGTGACCATGATGTTACGGTCAGCGTGGACGGTTCGACTACCTCGCAGACGTACACATTCAGTTAAAAAAACGGAGGAATTAAGTTTGATCGAAGGGATCATTCTGAAGGGCATCGGCGGTTTCTACTATGTGGATACCGCCGAGGGTCTCATTGAATGCAAAGCACGCGGACGGTTCCGCAAGACCGTGGGCAAGCCTATCGTCGGGGACCGGGTAACGCTGGAAATCCAGCCGGAGGACGGAACCGGCTATCTGCAGACCATCGCGCCGCGCAAGAACAGCCTGATCCGGCCGGCTGTGGCGAATCTGGATCTGGTCGTTGCCGTGGCGAGCGCGGCACCGCCGGTGACCGACCCGTTCCTGATCGACAAGGTAACGGCGATCGCGGTGCACAAGAACATGGACGCACTGGTCGTCATCAACAAGACGGACGCGAATCCGGGCGACGAGCTGTTCGAAACCTACCGCAAAAGCGGCATCGAGGTGCTGCGCGTGAGCGCGCACACCGGCGAGGGCATTGACGACTGCGCGAGCGCATCCGCGGCAGGGTGAGCGCGTTTGCGGGCAACTCGGGTGTCGGCAAGTCGAGCGTGCTCAACCGTCTGGACAGCTCGTTCGGCGCTGAGGTCGGTGCGATTTTCGGACAAGATCGGCCGCGGCAAGCACACCACCCGTCATGTGGAGCTGCATCCGATCGAAGGCGGCGGCTACATCGCGGACACGCCCGGCTTCTCCTCGTTTGAGACCGAGCAGATGGATTTGGTTCTTGCCGAGGATCTGCAGTATGCGTTTCCGGAGTTCGAGCCGTACATCGGTCAGTGCAGATTCACCGGCTGCGCGCATGTCAAGGAAAAAGGGCTGTGCCGTTCTCGCGGCGGTCGAGAACGGAGAAATTGCGAAACCCGTCACGAAAGCTATGTAAAGCTGTATGAAAGTGTAAAGGATCTGAAGGAATGGGAACTTACCAAGGGCGGCACGCGCTGATTTTTGCGGCTGCACCGGAAACCGATTACGGTTACATCCGCGCGTTTCTGCGCGAGCATCCGGACGCGCTCGTTGCGTGTGCGGACGGCGGTTCTGCGGCATGCGCGGGCGCTCGGTCTGCACCGGATTTCATGATCTCCGACCGGGATTCCATGACCGAGGTAGAGGGCGACGATGTGATCCTGCTGAGACCTGAGAAGGATGACACGGATTCGCAGAGCTGTCTGCGGGAGGTGTTCCGCCGCGGCTGCCGCGAGGCGACGCTCGTGTGTGCGACCGGCGGGCGCATCGACCATATGCTGGCAAACTCTCGCTGCTTGAGGAAGCAAAGACGCTCGGCGGTCACCTGACCATCCTCGATCCGTACAACCGCGTCGAGCTGCATCAGGGCGGACGGCAGGAATTCATCATGCCGGAGACGTTTACCTACTTCTCGGTCGTGCCGATGGACGCGGTGCTCGAGGGCGTGACCATCGAGAATGCAAAATATGAATTAACGAACGGCACGGTTACCCGTGTCGGCATGATCTCCACCTCGAACGAGGCAAAACCGAACAGCCGCTTTGCCGTCACGATTGAACGGGGAACGGCTCTGATTATCTTCTCACGCGACCGTGTTTTGTGAAAATTCCACACCTGACCCGCCAATATCGGCGGGTTTTTTTATTGTGTCGATTTTGCAATTTATTAAGTCAGGACTTGCAAAAATAAAGTTCGCAGGCATATAATAAAAACACATGATAACTGATGAGAGATATAAGGGAGTGCTGAGCATGGCATTGAAGCCGATTTCCAAGATTGCAGCAGGTGTGCAGGCGTCCACGACGCTGGCCATTGATTCGCTGTTCAAGCAGATGAAGGCAGAGGGCAAGGACGTTGTCGGCTTTGGTGCCGGTGAGCCGGATTTTCCGACGCCGGAGCACATCAAGCAGGCCGGTATCGAGGCCATTGAGAACAACCAGACCAAGTACACGCCGGCAGCCGGTCTGATGGACCTGCGCAAGGCAGCCTGCTACCGTCTGAAGGAGGACTGCGGTCTGGACTACGAGCCGACGCAGATCGTTGTGGCTTCGGGTGCAAAGCACTCGGTTTATATCGCGCTGATGACGCTGTGCAACCCGGGCGATGAGGTCGTTATCGCGGCTCCGTACTGGGTAAGCTACCCGAGATGGTAAAAGCAGGCAGGTGCAATCCCGGTCATCGTAGCCGCAACCGAGGAGGCGGACTTCAAGATCACCGCAGAGCAGCTGGACGCCGCCATCACCGACAAGACCAAGGTGTTCATGCTGAACTCTCCGTCCAACCCGACCGGCATGGTATACACCAAGGCCGAGCTGGAGGCCATTGCCGAGGTCTGCTGCCGCCACAACATCTACGTTATCGCGGATGAGATTTACTGCAACCTTGTATATGATAACAATGAGTTCGTTTCGTTCGCTTCTCTGGGCGAGGACGTGAAGGAGCGCACCATTCTGGTCAACGGCGTCTCCAAGACCTATGCCATGACCGGCTGGCGTATCGGCTACAGCGCGTCCAATCCGCAGCTGGCCAAGGTGATGGCGAACTACCTGAGCCATTCCACCTCTGCACCGTCCACCATTTCCCAGCAGGCGGCTATCACTGCACTGACCGGCCCGCAGGAGGATATGCAGGTGATGAAGCAGGCGTTCGAGCAGCGCCGCGACCATCTGGTAGAGCGCATGAACCAGATCGAGGGCGTTTCCTGCATCAAGCCGGAGGGCGCGTTCTATGTTATGATGAACATGAAGGGCTTCCTCGGCAAGACCATGTACGGCAAGGTCATCGAGAGCGCCGAGGACTTCGCGCAGCTGTTCCTTGAGAAGGGTCTGGTTGCGACCGTTCCGTGCACCGCATTTGCCGCGCCGGGCTTCGTCCGCTGGAGCTATGCGACCTCGCTCACCGAGATTGACAAGGGCCTCGACCGCCTCGAGGCGTTTATCAAAAACGCGTAAGCATTCGTAATTCTGAGCAGCACTCTGAAAAGGGTGCTGCTTTTTTTTTTCTGCACCGACCCTCTGGGGCACTTGAACTGCGCAGGCGGTTCGCCCTTTTCGGGCGGCAGTTTTTCAGCACCGGCTGAGCGGGGGACGCGAACTGCGTAAGCGTGTTCGTCCCTAACGGGCGGAGAGTTTTTTCGCTGAACCTCAGCGGGGAGTTGCGCTCTGCGGAGCGCGGGGATTCGCCGCGCCCGCGGCGGGGCAAGAGGGTAGACACCAAGGTTTCTACCCTCTTAACTCCCACTTCCTTTTATTTCTTAGTCTGGCGCAAACCGGAGACCGGCGACCGCTGCGAAAAGGGGAACGGCAGAGGATTCTTTCTACCGTAGGGGAGCACAGTGTGCTCCCATGTCGAAACGCCTATACGCAGTGCCGGATACCGTACTGCTACACAGGTGGTTTACTCTGCGCAAGCGCAACATAACAGTGTTGCGCAACGCGTTAGTCTGGAGATTATGGACGGCACCTACGAATCTATCTATTTAGTAGCATTTATCCTCGCAGGCCCTGTCTATAATAACGCGCTAAAGAATCGCGCGGCACTGCTATGCCGCGCCTGCGAAGACTTTCCGGTCTGTGTAGCAGTACGCTGTCTGTGAACTGCGAAAAAGGTGGAGAAAGACACGCTACGGTAACCCGACTGCCGTTCCCCTATTTCGAAGCGGTCACATATAGGCAATCTGCGCCAGATTAGGAAGCAAGGGAAAGGTAGGAGTCCAAAGAGGAAGGGAAACCGCAGGTGTCCCTTCCTTTTTGCCCCCGCGGCGGGCGCCGCGACGCTCCCCGCCGTCCGCAGACGGCGAATCCCCACTGAGGTTCAGCGAAAACTCTCCGCCCGTTGGGGCGAACACGCTGACGCAGTTCGTGTGCCCCGGCTTTCCGGTGCAGGAAAAAGAGCCGCCCCGTCAGGGCGAACCCGCTAACGCAGTTCGCGCGCCCCGGTCAGCCGGTGCAGGAAAAAAGAGCCGCCCCGTCAGGGCGAACACGCTAACGCAGTTCGCGCGCCCCGGTCAGCCGGTGCAGGAAAAAGGGGAGGACGCAAAATCTAACGGCGAAACCGCTGCAAACTTTGTTTATTGCTACAAGATAGCGCAAAACCGGTCGGTTTTGCTTGAAATGACCGGTGCAAAGTGTTAAACTAAAATCGGACTGTTATGGAAGATTAGATACCATCCAAGTCCGTTATTTCGTTATAATTTGGATAAAATACACACCGGAAATGACGAATAACATGAACAACGTGTACGAAAGCCCGCTTTCTTCGCGCTACGCTTCCAAGGAGATGCTCTACACCTTCTCCTCGGATATGAAGTTCTCCACCTGGCGTCGGCTGTGGCTGTCGCTGGCTAAGGCGGAGCGGGCGCTCGGTCTGCCGATCACGCAGGAGCAGGTGGACGAGATGGCCGCGCACCTGACCGACATCGACTACGATGTGGCCCGTCAGCGCGAGAAGGAGGTACGCCATGACGTTATGGCGCACGTTTACACCTTCGGCAAGGCGGCTCCCAAGGCGGCTGGCATTATCCACCTCGGCGCTACCAGCGCGTATGTCGGCGACAATACCGACATCATCCAGATCCGTGAGGGTCTGCTGCTGGTTCGCAAAAAGCTGGCGACCGTACTGGACAAGCTGGCGCAGTTCGCGGATGCGCACAAGTCCCAGCCGACCCTCGGCTTCACCCACTTCCAGCCCGCACAGCTGACCACCGTCGGCAAGCGCGCTACTCTGTGGATGAACGAGCTGCTGATGGATTTGAATGAGGTAGAATACCGCATCGAAAACCTGCGCATGCTCGGCAGCAAGGGCACGACCGGCACGCAGGCGAGCTTCCTCGAGCTGTTCGACGGCGACGAGAGCAAGGTTAAGGAGCTGGAGAAGTGCATTGCCGACGATTTCGGCTTTGCAGGCGTGGTTCCGGTCTCCGGCCAGACCTATTCCCGCAAGATCGACGCGCAGACCCTTGCAACGCTGGCCGGTATCGCAGAATCCGCTTCCAAGTTCGCAACCGACCTGCGTCTGCTGCAGCACCTGAAGGAAGTAGAGGAGCCGTTCGAGGACAAGCAGATCGGCTCGTCCGCGATGCCGTATAAGCGCAACCCGATGCGCTCGGAGCGTATCTGCGCACTGGCGCGCTACGTCATCTGCGACAGCCTGAACCCGGCGTTCACCTCGGCTACCCAGTGGTTTGAGCGCACGCTCGACGATTCTGCGAATAAGCGTATTTCCGTGGCGGAGGCGTTCCTCGCCGTTGACGCAATCCTCAACATCATGATCAACGTCGTTTCCGGTCTGGTCGTTTACCCGAAGGTCATCGAGGCGCACGTTATGAACGAGCTGCCGTTCATGGCAACCGAGAACATCATGATGGACGCCGTAAAGCGCGGCGGCAACCGTCAGGACCTGCACGAGCGCATCCGCGAGCACTCCATGGCTGCTGGCAAGCGCATCAAGGAGGAGGGCCTCGAGAACGATATGGTTGACCGCATCGCCGGCGACCCGATGTTCGGCATGACCCGTGAGCAGATCCTCGAGCACCTCGACCCGTCCGCTTACATCGGCCGCTGCCCGTCTCAGGTAGACGAGTTCCTGAACGAGTGTGTTCGTCCTGCCATTGCACCTTATCTGACTGGCGAAGATGTAAAGGTTGAGATTAACCTGTAAACCGGAAAGTTTATCCCTGAAATTGACAGATATCCCGCTCACGCGGGATATTCTGCCGCTTATGCGTCAATGGCGCATAAATGTTGCACAATTCATGCAGAATGATTGACTTTTTTGGCTATTATGCTGTATACTAAATCAGTTGTGTAACAAAAAAAAAATTACTTGGAGGCACTTGCAAAAAAAGAGTGTAACTTCCTTTATCGCGGTCATGCTGATCATCATTTTCTTCGGCGTGACGGCGGTAACAGGAGTGTACATTCCGGGCGGCTGGACCATGCCGTTCCGGAACACGGCAACGTCCGACACGTCTGCGACGGATACGAGCGATACCTCGTCTACCGACAGCAGCGCAGACAAGGCGGACAACACGGCAGACAGCACGGATGCGTCTGCTAACACCTCTGCTGACTCGGCTTCGACCGATTCCGCAGACACGACAGACTCCGGTCTGAAGGCCATCATCCCGAGCGTACTCGATACCGACAACGGTATCCGTCTGGGTCTGGATCTGGTCGGCGGCTCCCGTATCGTATACGAGGCCGAAATCCCGGACGGCTACGACATGAACAACCTGTCCGACGACATGAACTCGGTACAGAAGGTCATTCGTCAGCGTCTGACCGACAAGGGCTTTACCGAGGCTACTGTATCCCTCAGCGGCGAGAACCGCGTAACGGTTGAGATCCCGCAGATCACCAATCCCGAGGAAGCCGTGCAGACCCTGGGCACCACCGCTCAGCTGACCTTCCTCGATGCCGACGGCAAGGAGTGGCTGTCCGGCTCGGACATCAAGAAGGCGTCCTACGGCTACGGCAACCCGACGAACGGCATGTCCGATCAGCACTACGTTGAAGTGCAGTTCACCTCCGAGGGCCAGAAGAAGTTCGCTGAGGCGACCGGCTCCGTTGCTGCCCGCACGGACGGCACCAACATTCTGTACATCATGATGGATAACCAGATCATCTCGTATCCGCCTGTTTCCGAGAAGATCGACAACGACAGCTGTGTTATTACCGGCAACTTCACCCGCGACAGCGCGACCGAGCTGGCAAACCTCATCAACGCAGGTCAGATTCCGTTCTCGCTCAAGCAGGTAGAACTTCGCTCTGTCGGCCCGCAGCTCGGCGCTGACGCGATGAGCTCCAGCCTGAAGGCAGGCCTGATCGGTCTGGTACTCGTTATGCTGTTCATGATCATCATGTACCGCATTCCGGGCGTTGTTTCCTGCCTGGCTCTGTGCTTCTACATGGTTATCGAGGCGCTGCTGTTCAGCCTGATCCGCGTAAACCTGTCCCTGCCGGGCATTGCAGGTATCATCCTGTCCATCGGTATGGCGGTTGACGCAAACGTCATTATCTTCGAGCGCATCAAGGAGGAAATGGCTGCCGGCAAGACCGTCAAGAGCGCCATTGACTCCGGCTTCAAGCGTGCGTTCACCGCAATTCTGGACTCCAACATCACCACCCTGATCGCGTGCGGCGTGCTGTTCTTCCTTGGCACCGGCACGATTGTCGGCTTCGCTACCACGCTGGGCATCGGTGTTATCGTGTCCATGTTCACCGCGCTGACCATCACGCACTTCCTGCTCAGACGCATGGTGGATTTCCACATCCGCAATCCGAAGGCTTACGGCCTGCGCGAGCGCAAAGGAAGAGAAGAAGCATTTCCCGATCCTCAAGAACTTCAAGATCTTCAGCGGTATCTCTGTCGTACTGATCGTAACCGGCCTTGTTGCGCTGATCCTGCTGCCGTTCGGCAAGAACCTGTTCAACCTGAGCATCGACTTTGCCGGCGGTACCGAGATGGAGTTCAACATGCATACCGCAGTTACGCAGGATATCCAGACCGAGGTCAGCGATCTGTTCAGGACGCAACCGGTGTGGACGCATCCTCTGTAACCTCCTCCGGTGACGGCAACGAGGACGTGCTGATCCGTTCCACCTCGATCGATTCCGAGCAGCGTGCTGCCGTGATCGACAAGATGCTGAAGAAGTACAGCCTTGCCGATACCGATATCCTCAACAACAACGACGTATCCGCTTCTGTCGGCAGCGACCTGCAGCGTTCGGCATTCATCTGCTCGATCCTTGCAATCCTGCTGATGCTGGTGTACATCACCTTCCGCTTCGAGCTGACCAGTGGTCTGGCTGCGATCTGCTGCCTGGTTCACGACCTGCTCGTTATGCTGAGCGTTTACGTTCTGCTGCAGATTCCGCTCGACAGCAACTTCATCGCTGCTGCACTGACCATCCTCGGCTACTCCATCAACGCGTCCATCATCGTATTCGACCGCGTTCGTGAGAACCTGCGCACCGCGCGCAAGGAGCCGTTTGAGGTCATCGGAGAGAAGAGCATCTGGCAGACCATGGGCCGTACCATCAACACCACGCTTACCACGCTGTTCACCATCGGCATGGTATACATCCTCGGTGTTCCGTCGCTCAAGCAGTTCACCCTGCCGCTGATCGTCGGTCGGTATCCTGGCCGGCGGCTGGTCGTCCGTTATGCTGTCTACCGGTCTGTGGGGCTTCTTCCGTAAGAAGTTCCGCCGCCGCCGCAAGATCTAACGACTATCGAAAAGGCACCCGTTCGGGTGCCTTTTTGCGTCCGGCTGAGAGGAGGGGCACTCGAACTGCGTTAGCGTGTTCGCCCTATCCGGGCGGCAGTCTTTTTTCTCTGCACCGGCTGAGTGGGGTGCGCGAACTGCGTCAGCGTGTTCGCCCCTGACGGGCGGGGAGTTTTCGCTGAACCTCAGCGGGGGGATTCGCCGCGCCCCGCGGCGGGGCAAGAGGGTAGACACCAAGGTTTCTACCCTCTTAACTCCCACTTTCCCTTTTGGAATAGTCTGGCGCGCAGCTTGCCGACATGTGACCGCTTCGAAAATGGGGAACGGCAGTCGGGTTACTCTTGCGTTTGTTTCGCAACATATTCGCAGTTCACAGACAGCGTACTGCTACACATACGGGCTACTCTGCGCAGGCGCAACATAACAGTGTTGCGCAACTCGTTAGTCTGGAGTTTACGGACAGCACCTGCGAATGTAGGTGTTTGGTACAATTTATCTTCATAGGTGCTGTCTATCATAACGCGCTCACGAATTGCGCGACCGGGTATGTCGCGCCTGCTGGAAGTAGCCGACCTGTGTAGCAGAACACTATCTGACCCTGCGAACAGGTTGAGAAAGACACAGTAGAAAAAATCCTCTGCCGTACTCTTTTCGAAGCGGTCACATATAGGAAATCTGCGCCAGATTAGGAAGCAAGGGAAAGGTAGGAGTCCAAAGAGGAAGGAAAACCGCAGGTTGTCCTTCCTTTTGCCCCCGCGGCGGGCGCCGCGACGTTCCCGCCGTCCGCAGACGGCGAATTCCCCGCTGAGGTTCAGCGAAAAACTCTCCGCCCGGAAAGGGCGAACCCGCCTGCGGCAGTTCGAGTACCCCGGTCAGCCGGTGCAGAAAAGAAGCCGCCCGTCAGGGGCGAACCCGCCTGCGGCAGTTCGAGCACCCCCGGTCAGCCGGGCCAGAAAAGAAGCCGCCCAGAGGGCAGGGCAGGAAAAGGTGCCGCTTTATCACAATAAAAAATTGACTTAACAGCCCCCTGCGTAGTATAATAACAGCAGATAGATAACAAACCACGCGCGTGAAGCGGTGTTCACAAGGGGGAAGTACGATGAAGTGCCCATTTTGCAGCTTTGAAGACAGCAAGGTCGTGGACTCCCGTCCGACGGACGAGGGTACCAGCATCCGCCGCCGGCGTGAATGTCTCCACTGCGGAAAACGCTTTACCACCTACGAGACGGTGGAGCGCATGCCGCTTATGCTGATCAAGCGCGATGGCACCCGGCAGGCGTACGACCGCCAGAAGCTGCTCAACGGTCTGGTGAAGGCGTGCGAGAAACGCCCGGTTTCGCTGATGCAGCTGGAACAGATCGTCGATCACGTCGAGCAGAAGCTGTTCGGCTCGCTCGAAAGCGAGGTCTCCAGCAAGGTCATCGGTGAGCTTGTCATGGAGCAGCTGCGTAAGGTTGATGAGGTCGCGTATGTGCGGTTTGCCTCGGTCTACCGCCAGTTTAAGGACATCAACACCTTTATGGAAGAGCTGAACACGCTCCTCAAAGATAAATAATTCGGCGGGTATGGTGCAGGCTGTACCCGTTTTTTCATATCGAAAGGAAGATGGATTTATGGACGAACGGCTGCAGAAACAGCTGAATTTCATTCTCGAGATCGACAAAGGAGAAGAACATTTTCCGGCAGACGCATCTCTCCGGCCACGGCCGCCGCGAGAACGACGCCGAGCACGCATGGCACATGGCTGTCATGGCGTATCTGCTGCAGGAATATTCCAACGAGCCGGTGGATGTGGCGCGCGTCATGCTCATGTGCCTGCTGCACGATGGTGGAGATTGACGCAGGCGACACCTACGCCTACGACGCCGACGGTCTGAAGACGCAGAAGGCACGCGAGGACGCGGCAAAGCAGCGCATTTATTCGCTCCTGCCGGACGACCAGAAACGCGGGCTGATGGCTGTTTTTGACGAATTTGAGGCCGACGAGACCGCCGAGGCGCACTTTGCCCACGCGATGGACAATCTGCAGCCGCTCCTGCTCAACAACAGCAACGGCGGCAGCGACTGGGCCGACCACGATGTGACCGCCAAGCAGGTCTACGGCCGCCAGAGCCGCACGGAGAAAGGCTCGGCGTACCTGTATAAGCTCGACGGATAACATTCTGCAGGCGAACATCAAAAAAGGTGCGCTCAAAGAAAAATAAAAATTTCGACCGAGTTGACCATTCGTGGTCAATTTTCGCCGCCGAACGGCGTATGGGTGCAGGCACTTATGCGAAGCAAGGAGGTGAAAACGTGTCAGCTGAGATCATCATTGCGGGACTGAGCCTGCTGGGGACGCTGGCGGGCACGGCCGGCGGCATCATCGTCTCCGGCAAGCTGGTCAATTACCGCATCGAGCAGCTTGAAAAGAAGGTCGAAAAGCACAATAACCTCATCACCCGAACCTTCAGGCTGGAGCAGCAGGTCGCGCTGCTGGACGAGCGTGTCCGCGTGGCTAACCACCGCATCAGTGATTTGGAAAAGGAGGAAGTCGAGTGAACTGGAAGGTGCGGTTTAGGGAATCCGGTATTCTGGGTGCAGATTGTTGTGAGCGCGTTCGCCGCGGTGCTGGCGTATGCCGGTCTGACCGCCGCTGACCTCACCACCTGGGAGAGTGTCGGCGCGCTGCTCTGCAATGCGGTGCGCAATCCGTATTGCCTGTTCCTTGTGCTGTCGAGCATGTGGAACGCCGTCAATGACCCGACAACTAAGGGTGTCGCGGACAGCGAACGGGCAAGAAGTTATGATACGCCAAGCAGGTAAAGGAAAATCCCTCTCGGAAACGAGAGGGATTTTTCGTTGTGGAGAATGGAAAATTGAGGATGGAGAATGGAAAATGAATGGATAGTGCAGGTTGGTATGAAAGCCGGTGCATACCGTAAACAAAGGACGCGCAATGCGTGTCCAAATTCCAACAAATTTGCATAATATAATGAAAAAATGGAGAATGCTCCATCTAAGGTTCATTCTCCATTCTCCATTTTCAATTCTCAATTATTTAGAGGATTTCTTTCAATGCTGCAATTAGCTTATCCATCTGCTCATCTGTGCCGACGGTGATACGCAGGTAATTATCAATGCGCGGCAGCTTGAAATAGCGGATAAAGATACCCTTTTCGCGCAGGGCGGCGAAGATATCCGGCGCTTTCTTGTTCGGATGGGTGACAAACAGGAAGTTTGTCAGCGACGGCAGCACGGTAAAGCCGAGCGCCCGCAGCGCCTCCGCCGAGCGGTCGCGGGTGGTGCTGACCTTGCGGCAGGTCTGCTGGAAATAATCCTCGTCGCGGATGGATGCCTCACCGACAGCGAGGGCGATGGCGTCCATCGTGTACGAGTTGTACGAGTTTTTAACCGCCTCGAGCGTGGAAATCAGCGTCTCGAGCCAAGCGCATAGCCGATGCGCATGCCCGCGAGCGAGCGCGACTTGCTGGTCGTCTGCACGATGAGCAGGTTTTCGTACTTGCCGAGCAGCGAAACCGCGCTCTGTGCGCCGAAGTCCACATACGCCTCGTCGATGATGACAACGCAGTCCTGATTGTGCTGCAGCAGGTCCTCGAGGAACTCGAGCGTTACGCCGCGTCCGGTCGGCGCGTTCGTTCGGCAGGACGATACCGCCGTTCGGCTTGTCGTAATCACGCACATTGACGCAGAAATCCTCGTCGAGCGGCATGTTTTCGTACGGAATGCGGAACAGATCGCACCAGACCGGATAGAACGAGTAGGTGATGTCCGGATAGAGAATAGGCTTGTCCGAGCAGAAGAACGACTGGAACGCCAGCGCGAGCACATCATCCGAGCCGTTGCCGAGGAATACCTGCGACGGCTGCAGGTCAAACCGCTCTGCGATAGCGGTTTTGAGTGCTTTCGCGTTCGCATCCGGTAAATTGCGAGTTTTGCGGCGTCAAATGTGCGCAGAACCTCGGTCACGGACGGAGCGGGCGGATACGGGTTCTCGTTGGCGTTCAGCTTGATGATGTTGTCGGTTTTCGGCTGCTCGCCCGGCACATACGGGTCGATCTTGCGCAGCTTATCGAGAAAAGGCTTGTCCATGGGGAGACCTCCTGTGTTCGTTTTCTTTGATGGGGATAGTTTATCATAATAAAGCGATAAAGTCAGCAGAGCCTGCTGGAATGTATTGAAGACGGCACAGTCACCCTCATTGCCTCGACTACGGAAAACCCGTATTTTTACATCTATAATGCACTGCTGTCCCGCTGCACAGTGTTCGAGTTCAAATCCCTGTCTGCAGCGGATGTGCGAGCGCGGGCTGGAGAATGCCATCGCTGGAAACTTTGGACGGCGTGGGGCAAAATATCGGAGGCTGGAAGAAGACGCGCTGGCGGCGGCCTGCGGCGGCGACATGCGCAAGGCGCTGGGCAGCCTGGAGTTTGCCGTGGCGGGCGCCGCCGGGACGGACCGCAAAGCGGCTGACAACGCGAGGCTTGAGATGATCCAGGTGGCGCAGCGCTCCGGACGGCCATGCGTACGACCGGGACGGCGATGACCACTACGACATCGCATCTCGGCGCTGCAGAAAAGCATTCGAGGCTCGGACCCGGACGCCGCCGTGCATTATCTGGCGCGCATTCTGGAAGCCGGGGATCTGCTGTCGGCCTGCCGGAGGCTGCTGGTCATCGCGGCGGAGGACGTGGGCCTTGCGTACCCGCAGGCCATTCCCATCGTGAAGGCCTGCGTGGACGCCGCCCGGGAGCTGGGCCTGCCGGAGGCCGGACAGGTTGGGCGTAAGCTCGATGAACACGCCGTACGGCTCGATGGAGCGGACAACGCCGCGCACGGTCTCACCGACGGAGAACAGCGCCGCGTTCTGCGCCCAGGTGCCGAGCAGCTCGCGGTGGGTGAGCGAAATGCGCCGGTTTTCCGGCTCCACGGTGCGGACAGCCGCCAGAATGGACTGCCCGACGGTCAATCGGTCGCTCGGGTGGCAGATGCGCGACACGGACAGATTTTCGATGCCGATGAGCGACGGCACGCCGCAGCCTGCGTCCACGAACGCGCCGAACGGCTCCAGATGCGTCACGCGCGCCGGAATCACGTCACCCGGACGGAGGGAATCGAGCAGCCGGTCCTGCGCCTTCTGCTGAACGATGGTGCGCGACAGCCACGCCGTGGGCGGGTCCGTGCTCGTCGATATCGGTGACGACGAAGCAGGTGGGTTTGCCTACACGCGACAGGATGGCAATCTCGCGCGTGTCGCCCTCCGCCACGCCGAGCGCGCAGGACACGCGCGGCAGGATGCCCTGCGCGATGCCGAGGTCGAACAGCAGGTCGTGCGCGGCGGTGCACCGCTGTGCGACGGCTTCCAGAATACGTCCCTCCTCCTGCGCCTGCCGCAGTGCGCCGAGCGTTGAAAATGCCTGCCGAACCGCAGGCTGTACCATGTAGCTGCCCTCGGGCAGATAGGATTCGCTTGTTTTCATATGCAGCCGAGCCTCCTTTGGGGTCTGCCTTACTATATGTGCAGGCAGGGCAGAGTAGCACCAAATTTCGCAAAAGTGCATAGTCTGTAAGCAGAAATTATGGATAAGGGGCTGATTGGATGGGAGATGCGGCAAATATTTCGCTGTCGGCGCTGCGGGACGGACAGCAGGCGCGGGTCGCGGCGCTGCATCTCAGCGGCGGCATGCGGCGGCGCGTGCAGGATTTAGGGTTAGTGCCGGGCACGCGCGTAACCTGTGTGCGGCGTGCGCCCTCGGGCGACCCGATCGCGTACCGGATACGCGGCGCGGTGGTTGCCCTGCGTAAATGCGATGCCGCTCAAATCGAGGTGCAGCCAGCGAGGCGCACCGTGGCGCTGGCGGGCAACCCGAACGTCGGCAAATCGACCGTGTTCAACGCCCTGACCGGCAGCCGTCAGCACACCGGCAACTGGAGCGGAAAAACAGTCGCGTGCGCCGAGGGCAGGCTGCGCGGCGGCGGTCTGACGCTGACCGACCTGCCGGGTACTTACTCGCTGCAGGCGCACTCGGAGGAGGAGCGTGCCGCGCGGGAATTTCTGGTTTCGGGTCAGGCGTGCGCGGTGGTGCTCGTGGCGGACGCGGGCTGTCTGGAGCGCAGCCTCATCCTCGCTCTGCAGGTACTGGAGGTACAGAAAACGCCATTCTGTGCCTGAATCTCATGGATGAAGCCGCGAAAAAGGGCATTGAGATTGATGTTTGCCGCGCTCGAGCGGGAGCTTGGCATACCGGTGATACCGTGCGCCGCACGGCAGGGGAAAAGGGTCTGCACGAGCTTGAAGCCGCGATACGCCGAGCGGCGGCAGGCGAAAATGAAACGCACCCGACCGTCATCCGCTATCCGGCTATGGACGAGGATTTGACGGAGGAGCAGAGGGACGATATTGCAACCGCAGCGGCGGCACTCGCGCGCAGAGGAGATCGCGCTGACGTGCGTCAGACAGCCGGAATGCGCCCGCGCGGGATGACCGAGCGGACGATGTGATCCTCAGTCGGAGGCTGGGCGTGCCGCTCATGCTTTTGCTGCTCGCAGGCGTGTTTTACATCACTCTATTCGGCGCAAACGTGCCGAGCGAGTGGCTGAGCACGCATCTTCTGGCACTCGGCACGCCGTTTGCGGGGTGCGCTTGCGACGCTGGGACTGCCGCCGTTTTTCGTCTCGATGCTGACCGACGGGCTGTGGCGCGTACTGGCAACCGTAGTCTCGGTCATGCTGCCGCCGATGGCGATCTTCTTCCCGCTGTTCACGCTGCTTGAGGACGCAGGCTACCTGCCGCGCGTGGCGTTTCAGCTTGACCACGCCTTCCAGTGCGCGAGAGCGAGCGGCAAGCAGAGCCTGACCATGTGCATGGGCTTCGGGTGCAACGCCTGCGGCGTGACAGGCTGCCGCATCATCGACTCGCCGCGGGAGCGGCTGATTGCCATCCTCACCAACAGCTTTTGCGCCGTGCAACGGACGGTTTCCGCTGCTCATTTTTCTGTGCTCGGTGTTTTTTTTCGCGGGCAGCGCGGCAGGCGGCGCGCTGCTGCTGACCGGCGTCATCGCGGCAAGTGTTGGCTTGACGCTGCTCGTGTCGCGCATTCTCTCGGCAACGGTTTTGCGCGGAGAGGCGGTGTCGTTTGCGCTCGAGCTGCCGCCGTACCGCATGCCGCAGATCGGGCGCGTTATCGTGCGCAGCGTGCGCGACCGGACGCTGTTCGTCCTTGCGAGAGCCGCCGCCGTGGCGGCTCCGGCGGGCGTGCTCATCTGGCTTCTTGCCAATGTGCAGATAGGGGAATACAGCTATCCTGTCGCACATCACGGCATTTTTAGACCCGGCAGCGCGGGTGTTCGGGATAGACGGCGTGATACTGCTTGCGTTTATCCTCGGCTTTCCGGCGAATGAGCTGGTCATGCCGCTCATCGTGATGGGCTACCTTTCATCCGGCACGATTGCCTCCGGCGTGGACTTTGCCTCCTTCCGCGCGCTGCTGCTGGCAAACGGCTGGACGGTACAGACCGCGCTCTGCACACTGGTGCTCACTGTGGCGCACGCGCCGTGCTCGACGACCTGCCTTACCATCCTGCGGGAGACGCGCAGCGCAAAGTGGACACTGGCGGCGGTGCTGATTCCTGCGGGAATCGGGCGTGCCCTTTGCATATTGATACACTGCATGTTTACACCGACAGGCTGAAAAGCAGGCGGAAAGTGCGTTTTTTAGGGTAAACCGTGTAAAAAAGTTAAAAATCTGCATTTCCAAAACAAAACAGCTTGCATCAACCTGCAAAGAATGTTATCATACTAATGGATTCTTTTAGCGTTATCCCTGCCGGTTTTCTGCCCTGCAGACCTCGGCTTTTATGCATGCAGATGCATGCAGGAACACAATTTGTTTTATGCGGCCTGTGATCAATCAATCACGGCATCTATTGCTTGACCGGCAGGAGGTTTTAGCACGAATGAAAGAGAAAAGCACGATTTTGATCGTAGATGATTCCGAACTGAATCGCACGGTCTTAGCCAATATTCTGGGTGACGAATACAATTTTATCGAGGCGGAAAACGGAGCACGCGCGATCGAGCTGCTGTGGACGCACACCGATATCGACCTTATCCTGCTGGATATGGTCATGCCGGAGATGAACGGCTTTTGACGTACTGACCGCGATGAACAACAACCGCCAGATCGAGGATATCCCGGTGGTGATGATCTCGGCGGAGAACGGCATCGAGCACATCGAGCGCGCGTACGACCTCGGCGTTACCGACTATATACGGCGAGTCCGGCTCCCATGTGCGGCACATCCGCATCATCACCGAGACGCTGCTGCACCGGCTGATGGAGCTGACCAGCCGCTACGACCTGACCCCCGAGCAGCAGGATAATATCCCGCTGGCGTCGGCGCTGCACGATATCGGGCAGCGTGCTGCGCTGCTACAAGTCCGCGTATCGAGTGCCCTGCTCGATGCGTCGCTGCAGATCATCAGGGAGCGTCTGCTCGAGGCGAACGAGGGATATACGCACAGCACGGCGCGCACGCAGCAGCTTTCGACCGAAATGCTGCTCAAGCAGGCGACGCCGCAGGTCGGGCGTTCGATTCAGGCGCTCGAGACCGAGCGCATCAAGACCGAGTTCTTTGCCAAGCAGTCCTGCGGCATTCAGTTCGACTATGATACGGCAACGCGCACCATCTCTGTGACGGACCACACGGATACGCTGCCGTTTGCCAGCCGCCTGTATGATGCGGCGGATACGGAAAAATTCACGATATTCAGCAAGGATGACCTGAACCGCCTGGAAAACGCGCTGTCTGCCACCACGCGGGATGCTCCGGATGTCAGCATGCCGATCACCCTGCGGTTTCCGGAGGTCGGCTGGGAACACGAGTATATGCTCGCGGCTCGTGCGCTCTGGTCGAGTGACGCCGCCGCGGTATCTCGGCGCTGTCGGTCAGTTCCGCGAGCCGCAGACCGATATCATGCTGCCGGAGATGCAGCTGCCGGATTCCGGCGCTGTCACATGGCAGACAGCTTGCGGATTCAATGCAGGGCATGAGCCGCATTTTTGATGTGGTGCGGCTGGTTGATCCGAAAAGGGGCGAAAATCCTGCAGCTGAATGCGGACGGCACGTTCTCGGACCGCGTCCTGCCGTGCTTTCCGGTGTAACCACGGAAAGCGATGCAGCAGATGCATTTCCCGCCGCTGCATGGAGGAAAAGACGCATGAGCAAGCTGGAGCTTACCGACGAGTGCGCGTATCAGCTGATTTCGCGCTATCTGGTCGTGGACGGACGCGAGTGCGTGCTCGAGCTGGGCAGCAGGATCAGCGACAGCGTTTGGGTGACGAGCGGCGGACGGCAGTTCCGGCTGGATGCCTCGCACGGAGAGGATTTTTTATCTGGATCCGGTGACAGGCGCGTACGGGCGCCGCTACCTCGAGGACCAGCAGCCCGAGCTGGAAAAGGCGGAGGCGCTGGCGGTGATCGACATTGACCACCTTAAGAAGATCAACGACGAATACGGCCACCTTGCGGGCGACGCGGTGCTGCGGCACGTTGCGAACGTCATTCTCTCGCGCGTCAACATAGCGGACACACTCGTCCGCTACGGCGGCGATGAATTTGTGCTGCTGCTGTCGCATATCCCGCCGGAGAAATTCCGTTCGATACTCGAACGCATTCGGGAGCCGTGTACACGACCGAAATACCGCAGTACGAGAATATCCACCCGACCGTCAGCATCGGCGGTGTATCAGGCGCATCCGCTGGTCGAGGCCATCCGCCGGGCGGACAAGCTGATGTACTGGGCAAAGCAAAAGCGCAACGACGTACAGACCTGAGGAGGAGTACATACATGAATCTGGAAGAGTTTTATGCACAGATCGGCGGCGATTATGCGGACACGCTGCAGCGCCTGTGCAATGAGAATATGGTGAAAAGTTCGTGAAGAAGTATCAGGACGACCCGACCCAGCCGACCTGCACAACGCGGCTCTGCAGCAGGACTGGGAAGCTGCTTTCCGCGGTGCGCATACCCCTCAAGGGCGTAGCGCAGAACCTCGGCTTTGAGCGGCTGTATCAGGTCAGCGCTGTGCTGACCGAGGCCATGAGAGGGGAGAAGCCGCTCGAGGACAGGAGCCTGCTCGATGCCGTGGAGCAGCAGGATGCCGCAATCCGCAGAGCGATTTCGAGTTTGAGAAGCAAAGGACGAACCGTTTGTTGTCCTTTTGAGACTGTCAAAAAAAACTTCGTTTTCCGAACAGTCTCGCCTGAAACCACGCTTTCGGAGAGGAAACCGAAAAAAACCGTGCCCTACGGGCACATTTTTTCTTCCTTGTATAAATTCCGAGATATATGCTGCCGGAATTTATGAATTTGCTTCCGCAAATTCTATTTTTTATGCGTGCTGCCGCACGAAGCGTAAAAATTATAATAATACTTTTTGACAGCCTCCAAAGGACGAACCGTTTGGTTCGTCCTTTTTTCTTGACTTGCCGGATAAAGTGGGTATCCGCAGCTTTAACATAAGAGTAAAGGAGGAAAAACCCATGCAGGTATTGAAAACGAACGCTTTCGCGTGGAAATTAACGAATTCGGTGCTGAGCTGACCCGCTTTACGAGCAAAAAAAGGACGGCACGGAGTACATCTGGAAGGGGCGATCCGGCGGCATGGAAGCGCCATGCGCCCATTCTGTTCCCGATCGTGGGACGGCTTAAGGACAAGACCTACACCGTGGACGGCAGGCCGTATGAGATCACGCAGCACGGCTTCGGGCGCGATCTGGCGTGGCAGGCACAGAAGATCAGCGACACCTGTGGAATTCACGCTCACGCCGAGCGAGTACACGAAAAAGATGTATCCGTGGATTTTATCTGCACCGTGCGCTATACTTTGGACGGAAATGCGCTGAAAAAAGGAGCATATCGTCAAGAATACCGGCAGGCAGCCAAACGGCTGGGCACACACAATGTTGCCGTAGCCGCCCTCGACCAGCTCGATCATTTCGGCGGTCAGCAGCCAGCCCTCTCCCATCTTCGCACCCAGCGAAATGATGCCCTCCGGCTTTTTCATCAGCTCGCGGAAGGAGCCGGGCGCGTAGAAGCCGTACTTGCGCATGGCGTCGTAGCTGGCGCAGCCGATGCCGTCCAGCCAGCCGAGGAAGGCGTCCGCGCCGCCTGCCACCAGCTTGTTGCCACCGTACAGGTCAATGTCCAGCCGGTAGTTCGCCACGCAGTACTCGACGAAGCCCATCAGGCCGGGCAGGTTGACCTCGCAGTCCTGACTTTCGAGGAACTTTTCCAGATCGTTGTTGCCCAGCGGCGAATACTTGACGTAGATCTCGCCGACAACGCCGACCTTGACTTTTGGCACGCGGGTGATGGGAATGGTCGCGTAGTCGGCGGCAATGTCGTAGAACCGGCGTTTCATGTCGTGGGCGGAATAGTTCTTGTCGTCCTTGATCCAGCCCTGAATCGTGGCAATCCACTTCTCGGTCATGGCGTCGGCGTCGCCCTTGTGGTTCTCATACGGGTGGGTCTGGCTGCGCAGCGCGACGAGCATGTCGCCGTAGAAAATGCT
>VOFE01001040.1_pt1 | contig 26001 bp, 44 predicted proteins | sample 5384071 | NCBI WGS metagenome assembly VOFE01 (sample SAMN12384724, study PRJNA508395) | human gut metagenome | isolation source: healthy gut D | host: Homo sapiens
TGTTTCCATTGGTCTCGGTTCCAACGGTTTCTCCGTAGGCACGCGGATTTCCTGTATGAGATCCTGCAGCTGGCGGTTCTCCACTGTTTTTCCAGATTGGAGGCCACCTTGTTTTCATACCCGGAATAGGTATGAACCACATACCATCTTGCTTCGTCAGCCATCTGTTACCCTCCGCTTTTTTACGAACACACGGACAGATGCCGGTTAAGCCTTGGCAACGTCCATCACCAAGCTCAACAGACCCATAAAGCCGCTGTCGAGCGCATAGATAAACAGGCCGAGGATGACAATCGTCACAAGCACAACACCGGTGCTTCTGAACACAGCCTTCGGAGTCGGCCAGACGATCTTCTTTACTTCGCCCTTGCAGTCGCGGAAGAATTTCCCGATCTTCTTGAAGAAACGCAGAAAACCGTTAGGCTTTTTTTCGCCGGACTTCTTCTCCGTCTTCTTTTCGTTCTCAGCCATGTTCTCCGCTCCTTACTTAGTTTCCCTGTGCAGGGTGTGTTTCCGGCAGAACCTGCAGTATTTATTCATCTCAAGTCTGTCGGGATCGTTCTTCTTGTTTTTCTTTGTGTTGTAGTTTCGCTGCTTGCACTCAGTGCAGGCCAGAACAACCTTGACTCTCATTTGTCGGCACCTCCCGTTTCACGGAAAAAATTTGAGGCTTTTTTCACCTCAGCCTCCCTCAAAAGGGTACAAAAAAGAACCTCTTCTCCGAGGTACTTTTACTATAGCATATGTGGCACAGAATTGTCAAGAAAAACTTCAACCGCAGCCGTAGAATGCTATCGGAGGTCTGAGTCCAGCTGTTCCTGACCCCCGGCCTCCGAAAACTTTTTCCATTCCAACCGGTATCTGAGACGCCAAAAGCTAGTTTTGAAGCTTTGCCACAACCTTCTTTTCCTTCTTTTTTTCTTCTCCGGCTTAATCTTTTTGTCCTTGAGTTTCCCTTGTATATTTCGAGGCTTTCTGCAGATCGTCTCCAAATTTGCTCTGCAGTGCAGAAAAGGCTTCGTCGCTCATATGATTGAGAATGACGGCAGTCAAAATAGAGCGCAGATCCATATCTCCATTTTTGTACATATCATCAAACAGGGAGCTCAGCTTTTCTGCCGGCTCGCTGTTGGGGTATTTTACCACCAGGTCTTCGATCTTCGGCACAATTTTCGCCTTGGAAAAAGGTGACAAAACGGATCTGTCCGTAGACAATTCTCTCCTCGTTCATTTCCTCCCGCAATTCAGGGAAAATATTCACCAGGCGGTTGCAGAAGAATAGCGGATCTATGGTCCGTTCGTCATCCTTACCCCGCTTTTTTTCTGCTGGACCACCGCTACACGTTTGGGTCCGCGCACCACGTCAGAAAATCGTTCAGAATGCTCTCTGCATCCGCCCTTGTGCCATCCTTCTCGTCGAAAAGCCAGAGAGAAAGACTGCGCCAGTCACCCGGATTCCCCTCTGCGGTCAGTGTGGTAGAACGCAGCTCAAAACGCTGCCTTTTTCCGGTCATAAAAAGGCTGTAGGCCACCTCGTCGGTGGCAAACATCTCCGCACGCCCCTCCTCCTCTTCCAAAGGGATGGGAGCCTGAAACCCCTGGGCGTCAGCTCCTCGTTCAGCCCGTCACGGATCAAATCAAAAGCCTTGAAATCCAACTGCAATCACTCCACTAATAAGTTACTTTAGGCAGTATAGCATGGAAGGGGGCAAAAGTCCAACTTTTTTTCTGTTTTCCAAGTCTTATCAAGGATTCTGACAACCTCTGAATAAAAGAAAACGGTTGATAATTTCCATCTTTTATAGTATAATGCAATTTCAGATTTGCCCGAAAGGGTTTTGGCCCGATCCAAAACAAAAAAGGGATGTGATCCTAAATGGCAAAACTTGAACTCGCTGTAATTTTCGGCGGCGTTTCCTCTGAACATGAGGTCTCCCTCATGTCAGCTACCTCAATTATTGAAAATCTCTCTAAGGAAAAATACAATATCCATATGGTGGGTATCAAAAAGACGGCCGCTGGCTGCTTTTACAGAGGCGATCCCTCTGCCCTGGCTGACGGAAGTTGGGAGAAAGACGAACAAATGTACCCGCTTTCCTATCCCCCGACAGTTCCGTCCACGGGCTTCTGGTTCTGCACCAAGACGGCGCCCAAGTGCTCCGGCTTGACGCAGTCTTCCCAGCTCTGCACGGCAAAAATGGCGAAGACGGCACCATACAAGGGCTGTTCCAGCTTTCTGGTATTCCCTATGTAGGCTGCGACACATTCTCTTCCGCCGTATGTATGGATAAAGCGGTTACCCATACCCTGCTCTCCGCGGCAAATGTTGAGCAGGCCCATTACCTGTGGTTCTATGCAGACCGGTTTGATGCCGCCCCCGATACCATCAGAAACAAAATCAAAGCCAGACTGGATTTTCCCGTCGTTGTCAAGCCCTGCAACGCAGGCTCCTCTGTGGGCGGCAGCCGGGTAGACCGGTTCGAGGATCTGGACGAGGCCATTCGGAAAGCTTCAAGGGAAGATAAAAAATTATCGTTGAGGAAGGCATCAAAGGCCAGGAAGTGGAGTGCGCCGTACTGGGCAATCGCGATGCGGCGGCATCCATCGTGGGGAGATCGGCGCTTCGGCAGAATTCTACGACTATGACGATAAATATATCAATGGCACCAGCCAGTTGTATATTCCCGCCCGTATTCCTGATGAAGCGGCGGAAAAGGTCCGGGAGACCGCTGTGCGCGTCTATCGGCTGCTTGATGTTCCGGTCTTGCCCGGGTTGACTTTTTCGTCACAGCGGAAGATCACCGGGTCGTTCTAAACGAGATCAATACCCTGCCCGGTTTTACCTCTATCAGTATGTATCCTAAACTTTGGATGTCCATGGGTCTGACCTATGGGGAACTGCTGGACCGCCTGGTGGAGTTTGCTCTGCAGCAGGCAGCAGGAAAGCTGCAATGTTTGGACTGAACTGCTGAAGCAGGGACAGAATGCATGGTTAGCGCATGGCTGTTCCAGCCCTAAAGAAAGGAAAAAGCGACAGTTATGGATAATCGTCCCATTGGGGTTTTTGATTCCGGTTTAGGCGGTCTTACCGCTGTCAAGGAACTGGAAAAAGTGCTGCCTGAAGAGAGCATTGTCTACTTCGGCGACACTGGGCGGGTGCCTTACGGCAACCGAAGCCGGGAGACTATTCTCCGCTACGCCCGGCAGGATATGGCCTTTTTGTTGGATCATGGCGTCAAAGCCATCCTGGCAGCCTGCGGCACGGTCAGCTCTGTAGCCCGCTCTGTGGGAGAAGGGCTGGACGTTCCTTATTTCGATGTGATCGGTCCCACCGTAAAGGCTGCGGCGCGGGCAACCAAAAATGGGAGAATCGGCGTAATCGGCACGGCCGCTACCATTGCCAGCGGCTCCTATCGTGAGATGCTGCTCCGGATCAATCAAAAATTCGAAGTTTTCCCTCAGGCCTGTCCCCTCTTTGTGCCGCTGGTGGAGAACGCTTTCATTTCTCCTCAGGAAGAGATCACCCGTCTGGTGGCGGAACGGTACCTGGCTCCTATGCGGGAATCAGGCGTGGATACTCTGATTCTTGGCTGTACCCATTACCCCATCATCTCCCTACCATCGCTTCCGTCATGGGCCGCGGCGTTGTCCTCATCGACAGCGGCCGGGGAAGCCGCCCGGGCTCTGGCGGATACCTTGCGCAGCATGGATTTGCTCAGTGTGGATGCCTGCCGGGAGAACAGGTATTTCATCACGGATACGCTGGAAAATTTCTCCGGAGTGGCAGAGCTTTTCCTTGGCCACAGCGTACAGGGGCACACGGAACGCATCGACATTGAAAAATTCTAGTGGACTTTTCAAAAGAAGGAACCCGCATATGTTAAAGGAAGATTACAACATTTCAATCACCGGCAAACAGTTTTACGACGAAGAAGCCGGAGAAATCACCTTGAGCACCACCGGCAGCTACACCGAAAAGGGCTCTACCCGGTTTATTGCTTATAAGGAGTATGATGAAGAGGATCCCAAATATCTCACACCTCTGTGCTGAAAGTGGAAGACGGCAAGGTTACCATGATGCGCTCAGGTTCCTCCACCCGTCTCATCCTGGAGAAGGGCAAGCGCCACCTCTGCCTGTATGATACAGGATACGGCGCGCTGACTGTGGGCGTTTTCACCAGCGAGCTGAAGTCCACCTTGAAAAAGCGGGGCGGCGCACTCAATATAAAGTACACTTTGGATATCGACTCAAACCTCTCCAGCAGCAACGAGATTAAAGTGGAAGTGAAACCCCGGCCTGCAGAACATTTTATCTGTTTGGAATAGGATAAGAGAAAGGATGACGAATTTATGTCTCAACTGGTAGCCACCGCGACCCAGACCCTGAAAGAGGCCATTTGCGCCGCGCTGAACACAGCCATGGAGCAAGGCAGCCTGCCCAGGGCAGAGCTCCCTCCCTGTATGCTGGAGATCCCGGCAGACCGTTCCCACGGAGATTGGTCCTGCAACATCGCCATGGCTGGCGCCAGAGTTTTCCGCACCGCCCCTCTGAAGATTGCTCAGGCAGTGAAGGCGGCGCTGGACCTCTCCGGCACCTATTTTAAGACCTGTGAGATTGCAGGTCCCGGCTTTTTGAATTTCACTTATGACAACCGTTTTTTATGGCGAGGTACTGCAGGAGATACACCGTACTGGCGAACAGTACGGACACAGCAATTTCGGGCAGGAAAGCGGGTGCTGGTGGAATATGTTTCTGCCAATCCCACGGGTCCCATGCACATTGGCAATGCCCGCGGCGGGGTCTTGGGCGACGCCCTCTCCGCAGTTCTCGACGCCGCCGGTTATCAGGTAGAGCGTGAATTCTATGTCAACGACGCGGGAAACCAGGTAAACAAGTACGGTCTTTCCTGGAGGCACGCTATCTGCAGATTTTCCAGGGCGAAGATGCTGTGGAGTTTCCGGAAGACGGCTATCGCGGCCCGGACGTGATTGAAAACGCAAGAAGTTTTGCAGAAAAATATGGAGACAGTTATGTAAAAGCTTCTTCTGAGGAGCGGCGCGCTGCTCTGGTCGCCTATGCCTTGCCTTTGAACATCCAAGGCCTGCATGATGACCTGATGCGCTACCGGGTGGAATATGACAACTGGTTCAAGGAATCCACTCTGCACGAAAACGGTTCCGTGGACCGGGTCGTGGCGTTGCTGAAGGAAAAGGGCGCCACCTATGAAAAAGACGGCGCCCTGTGGTTTAAGGGCGGCGAATACGGCAGCGAGGACTTTGTGGTGGTCCGTTCCAACGGCGTGCCCACCTATGTCGTACCGGATATCGCCTATCACTACAATAAGCTGGTCACCCGGAACTTCGATATGGCAATCGACGTCTTGGGGAGCAGACCACCACGGGTATGTGCCCCGCCTCAAAGCTGCACTGACCGCTTTTGGGCGTAGACGCTTCCGTTTGAACGTGGTACTGATGCAAATGGTGCGCCTGGTGCGGGATGGCGAAATCGTAAAAGCCAGTAAACGCAGTGGAAAAGCCATCACTCTGGTTACTCTGCTGGATGAGGTGCCGGTGGACGGCGCGCGCTTCCTGTTTAACTCTTATGAACCCAACACCCGTATCGACTTCGACTTGGACCTGGCAATTCAGCAGGACGCCCAGAACCCGGTGTACTACGTGCAGTACGCTCACGCCCGTATTTGCAGTATTCTGAAAAAATCTGAAGGCAGACGGCATCGAACCCAGAGAATGTACTCCTGAAGAATTGAAACTTCTCTCCACACCGGAAGAGGTTGAGCTGATACGTCATCTGTCTTCCTATACAGACGAGCTTATTTCTGCGGCCAAAAGCTTTGACCCTGCCGTATACCAAAATATGCCGTCTCTCTCTCGCCACCCTGTTCCACAAATTCTATAATGCTTGCCGGGTAAAAGGCGTGGACGAACCCTTACAGGCCGCCCGATTGTATCTCTGCCTTGCCGCCCGCACTGTTATATGCAACGCGCTTTCTCTGTTCAAGGTAAACGTTCCCGACTCCATGTGATTCTCTTAATAGCCCGGAGATTCAGAAAGATGTGGTGAATTTCATGAAACAGATCTTAGCCACCAAACGGCTGTTCCTTCGGGAAATGGGGCAGGAGGATTACTCCGATCTTTCCTCACTCCTGCAGGACAGGGCTGTGATGTATGCCTATGAACACGATTTCACCGCCGAAGACGTACAGGAATGGCTGGATCGACAGCTCCGCCGTTACCGGGAGGACGGCTACGGCCTGTGGGCCATGATTCTCAGAGAGACCGGGGAATTTATTGGGCAGGCCGGGTTAACCCGCCAAGACGCTGCAGGCGAGGAAGTTCTGGAGATTGGTTACCTGCTCAAAGCATGCTTTCTGGCATCAGGGCTTTGCCTCAGAAGCCACGGAAGCCTGCAAAGAATATGCCTTTCAGATTATGCATGCGCCGAAAGTCTGCAGCATCATCAAGGCCGACAATATCGCTTCTCAGAAGGTAGCCAAAAGGGTCTGGGCATGAAAAGGTAAAGGAATTTAAAAGAACTTCTATAACGGAGAAATGCTTCATTTCCTCTATGAGGTAAAAACAAAAAGCAATTTCAATCAAAATATCCCGTCTATAAAGAAAGCCGTCCGCCTGATCTACTTTGGCGGACGGCTTTTTGTATTATGAAAATACTGATAGGCCCTTTTACCCTGGAATCCTATCTGCTGTCAAAACGTCAGCGCCCCTCTAGGAATTCCATACAACCCCTTTGTGAACAAAGTCCCTCAACAAAACAAATTAAAAACACCCTATTCCAGCTCCTGTACAGCAAGCTGGACTTCTTCAAACCAATTTTTCCACAAGGCGACAGCAATGCGATTCCCGGAAGCAGGAAACCACACTCGGGGGCAAAAACTTTCTGACTGGAAGCAAGAAGCCAGAACCCTACTGATACCTCCGAGCAGAAGATAAGCTTCCTGCAGAAACTGCTCAAAAACGGCCTTTCTCCATAGCCGCTTTTTCCTTCCGTTATACTCTCTATCTCTGCCTAGGCCAAAATAGATGCCATAAACGATAACCGCCAGCGAAAGGATAATGGCGCTGACCGCGGCGCCGATAGCCAACGAAGTGTGGCTCAGCGGCCCCGCCACCATACTGATAAGGATGGCAGCCATATCAGCCAACAACAGCAGCTTACAGAATCTCCGTTCCACATCCGTCATAGAACTCTCCCCTTTTCTCGATCCACAGGTGGACGCCAGCCGGTCCTACAGACAAACGGCAAGCCGGCCCAACCAACAGTTTTCTTTATTATACCCCCGGACAGAGGAAATTTGCAAGCTCCGCAAACTGTTCCAAAGCCAGCCTTTCTGCACGGATATTTTTTTCGGCTCCGACAGCCTCTAAAGCCTCTTCCACCCGATGCTTCTGTATTCCCAGTGAGGCGGAAATTGAATTTGCTGCTGTTTTCCGGCGTTGGGCAAAAAGCAGCTTTAGCAAGAGAAAAAAAAAGCTTCATCCAGAACCTGCACCGGAGGTTCCTTGCGCAAATCAAGGCGAATCACGGCAGAATCCACAGCAGGAGGCGGCAGGAAGCTGCCCCGGCTCACTTCAAAGAGTATATGGGGGTTCACAGTGGTAATGTACCGAAACGCTCACCGCCCCGCATTCCCGGGTTCCAGGCCTGGCACAGATTCGCCTGGCCGCCTCCTTCTGCACCATAACCGTGATGCTGCTTATGGGAAGGCCGCCTTCCAGCAATCCCATAATTACAGGAAGTGATGTAGTAGGGTAAGTTCGCGCAAACGCAGACCTGTTCCCCGCCGAGCCGTTCTTCAATCAGCCGGTTCAGATCCAGCTTCAGCACGTCGCCCTCTACCAGTTCTACATTGCTGCAATCCGCCAGAGTTTCCTCCAACACAGGGAAAAGCCTTTTGTCCAGCTCAATAGCCACTACCTTTTTTCGCTCGCTGGGAAAGTTCCCAGGTAAGCACGCCCATGCCGGGGCCCACCTCAATGACCCCCATATTGGGGTCTGCTCCACAGGCTTCCGCCATACGGGGACACACACTGCCGTTGATGAGAAAATTCTGCCCCAGCGCCTTGGAAAATTGAAAGCCGTGACGCGTCAGCACCTCTTTTTTATTTTGGATGGGTCAGATAGTTTAGCCATGTCATGTCTCCCCTTTTTGTCACTTGATAAAGCTTTCTGCATCCGTCGTCGTAAACGCAGGGATACTTTTCCTCCAAGCTCTGCTCGTCCACCTGGAAGGAATTCCTTTCATAGTCGCTGACCAGCATATAGTCCACCTGATACCGGCTAAACAACCCCTGGGAAGCTGCAGGCGACTCGTACATCGCCTGCACTGCCAGAGCGTTCTCCTGATAGTTCAAACCATGATAGTATAGGTACGAAGGCGAACCGCACACAATGTTCCGGCCAGCCAGACAGGCAATCTCATTATTATGACGCAGATCAGTGAGCACCACAGCGTCCGCCGGAATCTGTTCCTCCACAAATTCCGCCAGCTCCACGGCTCCTGAACCGTACAATTCATAACGGGATACCGTCTCCCGTCCCATGGTTAAGACCGCTGAAACCGAACACAGCGCGGCCAGAGAAACCGCCGCCCCTTCCGTACAGCTTTTCCCTTCAGCTTTTCCAGCAGGGTAAAGGTACAGTTGGAAGCTGCACAGCAGAGAAAAGCAAAAGCCGGATAGAGCAGCTTGTTATTGTCGTATTCATTGGGCTGAAACACCACCAGCTCAGCCATCAGCCAAAGGAGCAGCGCAGGCGCATATTTCATAAACTCCTGCCGCTTTGCCTGCAGCAGCCCCAGCAAGGCCAGGATACCTGCAAAACCGATATTCTTCAGATAGAACAGGAGATAGCCGTCTTCCCTGATGCACCACCCAAAACGCCCCCCCGCACAAACCCTCCTGTCTTCGCTTGATCAAACGTCCAGAAGATCAGCTGGGGCAGCGCCAGCGCACAGGCAGAAAGGAATAATGCTCCCCCAAGTGTGCAGCAGCAGCCCGCCCCCACCTCTGCGGCAGGCCCTCCACAACAGCAGACAGACAAAGGCGAAAAAAGAGAAGCAACAGGCCTCCGGCAGTCCAGAGAAGCTGCGGAGCATCCGTAAACCGTTGGCCTGAAGCAGAGCCTTCACAGCTCCCATCACCAGCAGTCCCAAGCCGACACACCACTTTCCAGTCCGTACGGCTATTCGACCCAAGTCAAGGCCATTTAAGAGGGAGAAAACAGCCATCCGCCGCAGACCACTGCAAAGGCCAGAAAAAGAATGGGTGTGAATCATGGGCAGAGTCCCAGCCAGGACTCCCGCATAGAGAAAATACCGCCGCTCACCCTCGAACACAGCCCGGTACAGCAACAGCAAAGGAAACAACACGGCCCAGCCGAACAGCGTGGCGCGCTGGGGCAGCATCATGTCCACGATCACATTGACCCAGCGGATCTCTTCCCCAACCAGATTTGTGGGCGTTTCGTAAAAAGCAGTAAACAGCCTGGTGAAGTTTTCCGGTTCCCCACCGAGAAAAATAAAGGATGCCCAAGCCACCGTTGAAAAAGAAAAATACAAGGGCAAGCGCCGTCCTGCCGCTGCTGTTCCCCAGCATCCGCAGGAAAAACAGGCAGCAGCCAAACAGCACCTGGGCCCCAGCCGAACACATGGGCAATACATAGGCAAACTTCAGCGGCGCGCCGAGCAGATAGAGGCTCGAGGAAATGCTGTCGGAAAGGAACGGATAAGATAGCTTTGTCCCCGGCAGAAGCGAGTAGTCCGGCGGGAAGGTTCCCTGCTCCTTCAGGCTGGTGAGAAAACTCAGGTGCATGCTCATATCCCCGTAGGTGGCCTGACTGCTGTAAACGCGCCTCCTCAAAAAAAGGAAGGATTTCCAAACCAGAAAACAGTAAAATCCCAATACTGCCAAGACACCCCACAGGAATTTTCTGCGGCGCAGCAGGGAAAGCAAACTCTCACCACCGCCTGGAGACCTTGCTCCATGCCGCTTGTACTGCCAAAACCCGGCGACGCCCAAAAGGCAGGCCAGCGCCGCGCCGCAGAAATGAGCTGGCAGGGTAAACTCCAGAAAAAAGCGAAGAGCACAGGACACCACTGCAGCAGTACGCTGCCGCACACACTGCCCAACAGCAGACGGACGCCTCTTCCCTCCTGGGGAACCAGGGCAAGGACACAGGAAATTCCGCACAGCTGGAACAGCGCAAAATACAGCAGCGCCGCCACAGCGCCCCACAGGCTTCCGTTCATTCCTGAACTCCTTTTCTCTTCTACAATGATTTTAATAATTTTCACGCCGGATCATTTTAAAAACAAACTAAAACTACACCGCAGGTAACTATGAGGCCGTCAGCCTACACGGCGCGGATAGCTCCCATCCAGCTTCACAAAGCCATCCGGGCTTCAGGAGAAGCTCAGAGCCACGGTCTTTGATCCTTCCAAAAGCCTGCTGTTGTCATTGAGGATTTATCTGATTTGTGAGTATTTTACCATTTTCGCCCTGTCTTGTCAAAAATCCCCTGCCGTATAATAGAGGCATCTTTAAAAAAAACGGAGTGTCGTTTATGGAAAAACTGCAAAGACGCGACAAGATCAATTACTATCTGGATCTGGCTGAAACGGTTTCCCAGCGGTGCACCTGCCTGCGTAAGCATTACGGGGCTGTCATAGTGAAAAACGATGAGGTCATCTCCACCGGCTATGTAGGCGCGCCCCGGGGACGGCAGAACTGTTCCGATCTGGGCTACTGCCTGCGAACCCGGCTGGGCGTGCCGCGGGAGAGCGGTACGAGCTGTGCCGCAGCGTCCACGCCGAGGCCAACGCCATCATCAGCGCTTTCCGTAACGATATGCTGGGAAGCACCCTTTATCTGGTGGGGAAAGAGGTGGAAACCGGTGAATATGTAAAGGATGCCATCTGCTGTTCTATGTGCAAGCGAATGGTGATCAATGCAGGCATCGCTTTCGTGGTGGTTCGGGACGATCGGGAGCATTACCGCACCATCCAGGTAAACAATTGGGTGGAAGACGATGAATCCCTTCGGGGGTGCTTGGCTATTGAACAGGATACGTCCAGGAACGCGGCCCCTATGGAATGCTGGATACCGTACGCGGCCTGTGTCTTATCAGCATGATACTGTATCACGGCATGTATGACCTGGTGAATGTGAAGGATACTCTGTGCCCTGGTATAACGCACTGCCGGGATATTGGTGGCAGCAGAGTATCTGCTGACCTTTATCCTGCTCTCCGGTCTGTGCTGGCAGCTTTCCCGGCATCCTCTCCGGCGGAGCCTGATGTTGGTGGGCTGCGGCGCAGCCATCACGCTGGTCACCTGGTTTTTTATGCCTTCGGAGCTCATCCAGTATGGGGTGCTCACCCTGCTGGGTTTCTCTGCACTGCTGATGATCCCCCTCCACAAGTTATTAAAAAGAGTTCCTCCTCTGGCAGGGCTGCTCTGTTCCTTCGGCCTTTTCTTGCTGCTGCGCAACGTGCCGAACGGATCCTTAGGCTTTGAGGGGCTGCGCCTGTGTACACTGCCGGATTGGCTCTATGATTCCGAACTGTTTGCTGTACTGGGCTTTCCTGCTCCGGCTTTTTCTTCCAGCGATTATTTCCCCTGATTCCCTGGTTTTTCCTCTTGTCACCGGATATTTTCTCTGGAGCCTGCTCTCCCGCCAGGAAAAAGCGTTAAAATGCCTGTCCGGGTTTGCTCCCCTGGCCTTCCTTGGAAGGCACAGCCTTGTGATCTATCTGGCCCACCAACCGGTATTGATGGCCCTGTTTTGGCTGCTGCCCAACGCACGGGTTCCGGGTGCCGTCTGACTGCGGCGCGCTGAAATTCATACTTTTTTTCACGCCTGTCAGAGTCAAAATCCGACTGTTTTGAAGGAAACTTAAAGCGAGAAGGCTTCCCCCTAACAAAAACTGCTTTGGAACCAAAAGCAAATTAAGATGTTATAAGATGAAATTGGGATAGTTCACAGCACTTCTCTGCGTGTCATCCGATGATAGGCCAACGGCGTTATCTTAAGTTCTAAAACATCTGATTAATTCCGACGGCAGGCTCCGCCTTCACTTAGAGAGGAAAACTTTTATGACCGGGAGCGCTACATTCAGGATCGGGTTGATAAACTGGAGACCACCAGCCTGAAAAAAACTCCTGCGCCTGGAACAGGATGTAGGCATGGCGCGTTCCAATAATCCAGAGTACGACGCAGCAGAACTGGAAGCTGTACAGTTGGCAATCGACAAAGCTCTTAACTCAAAAAAAAAGAAGAATAGGTAGCAAAATGGCAGGACCTTTCTCCCTTACGGGGAAAGGTCCTGTTTTTCACCTGCCTCTATCCAGCCGCCACTCTCATGCCGATGTTCCGGCAATGCTTTTCTGGGGACACTTTTGAAGTGACGTCATTCTATTGTCACCGGAGCAACTATAAAGTCACGGTAGTGGCAGTGGCTGCCGCCGGCTACAGAAGCGCCGATACAGCCGCTGAGATAGGGGGCATCCCCATCCGTGTACCGCAGCAGTTCTTTTCCTCGCTGAGTACCCGGATTTCCGCGCCGCGCAGCTCCGCTGTGAGGGAATGCCATTTTCCAGTTTCCCAGGGAAACTGCATTTCCGTAAGAATCTCATAGCCGTTTCGATTCTTGCACAGCCCAGCAGCCCCTTTCTCCGAAAGTTCCAATGCATAGGAGCGAACCGCACCCTGCACCCGGAAGTTCATACGGTGTGCCTCTCCGAGTATGGGGCACAGCGAAGCAGTAAAGCGGTAATCGGTCCATTCCCGGCCGCCGGTATAGGTTTTCCCAAAGTCGGCACAACTGCCACTGAGTACGCCATCCTCCAGCCTCCAAATCCCCTTGAGGTAGGTAAACTGGCTGATTTCCCGGTGGGACGGACTCCAATTTTTCCACAGACTCTCTGTTGAAATCCACCGAGTAGTCCGGTACTCCGCTGTAATCCATATCGTCCAGAAGCACCACAGCGGTGCCGTTCCAGCCATCCAGCGCGGTGAACAGCACGCCCGCCTCTTCTATGCATCCACAGGGCAGGGCGGGAATGCGGTAACGCAGCAGCGTCAATCTCCGCGTTCAGCACCTCCGGCTCGGCTTTGAGAAGCTCCTGCCGGTTCCTTACATAAAGAGCCGCACTCAGCGAAGGGCCGCTTTCCGCTTTCACCCTCACACTCAGGGTCTGCCCAGGATAAAGCTGGGGAGAAAAACAGGGGTCATAGCGGCTGTCATGGAAATCCTCCGGATGATAGTGGGTTTTCCGAAATACGCGGAAGGCGTACCCCCGGCCTGAGCAGCCGTTTTACCACTGCTTTCAGTGCCCCATCCCAGTTGCTGAGCAGGGATTCCTCCGGCTGTTCTGCTCCATTGCCACACGGAACCCTTGAGTGGAGCCGGGCAGATCAAAATGAGACCTGGCCGCATTTCCCTCTAAATGGGCGCGCCATCTCTCTGGGTACGTTTCTCCTGCAATACGGGAAGCCAGAGGAGGCAATATAGGTGACGCAGCTCGGAACATCCATGCTGTTCAGGCTGCCCATCACGCTGGGAGCACACAAAAGCGTCGTTCAGGGGTTTCTCCAGCGGTTCTCAATTCCCTCCAGGCCACAGAGCGTTCACAGAATACAGCCCATTCCCGACATTGCAATCCGTATCCCAGCCGCACATGTTGCAGATACACAGCGTCTTAGAAAAATTCCCCTGGCCGTACAGCATGGAAGTACCATTACAGCCGAAGTTGGGGCTGATATGGCATGCGCCGGGATACCTGTCATACCCATAATTTTTCCTTCACGTAGGCGAAGGCCTCCCCGCCAATTCTCCGGATGCGCCTGATGGTAAGCGATAAGGTCCTCCGCCACCCTGCGGTACTCGCAGTCTTCGGGATCACTGACAGGCCCTTTCGAAGCACAGTCCCGATCTCCGTTTCGCAGAATGCAGCACTGATACAGGCTGCCACAAACATACCGCCGTACACACCGTTTCCGCCATGAGAAACGCTGGCCGCCCGTCGGGCATAATCAGCCGCCCGCCCGGAGCAGCAGGGTTTACTAGACCCCAGGTGTCAATAAAAATCTGGCCGCCGATCTGCTCCGCTACAGCCGCACCGTTTTGCTCCACCGACCCGGAGCGCGGGGCAGGTATTCCGCTTCGAAGGTTTAGATAGGCCGTATGTTCCGTGGAGTTTCCAACCACCCCACCAGTAAAACCATGCTCATAGGGCGCATAACCAGCCAGGTGAGCCCCATCTCCTCCGCCGTGGCGTTCAAACCGTAGTCCTCCAGCGCCCGCAGGAAAAACATAGGTCCGTTGCTGTCGTCATCGGCAGCGAACTCCCGGTAATCCACCAGGTAGTCCTCCACCTCGCCGTAGGTTTTTCAATCTGTTCGTAACTCCAACCCTCAATAGGGGCGCCGAACCGGACGCCGATCAGCTTTCCAAGCCAGCCGGCATAGAGCTTTTCCATATAGTTATCAGGAATCATTGATAAAATCTCCTTTCTTTTCCGAGCCGTCGTCACTCCTTCACCGCTCCTAGCACCATTCCCTTTGACGAAATATTTTTGCAGGAACGGATAGACCAGCAGGATGGGCAGGGTAGCCACAATGGTGATGGCCATTTTAATGGAATCGGGGTGATATTCACCGTACGCATCTGGCGCATCATTGTGGATTTCGCCTGCTTTGCAATGGCGGTAGCCTCTGCCTGGCGCAGTACCTTCATCAGCACGAACTGCAGGCTTTCCAGATTGGGGTTCGTGACGTAGTACAGGGTATCCTGCCAGGCGCTCCCACTGCGCCACCGCGACAAAGAGGCCCACTGTAGCCAGCATAGGGGTAGACATGGGCAGCACAATCCGGAAATAGACCGCCCATTCCCGGCCCCATCCAAAAAGCCGCCTCCTCCAATCCTTTGGGCAGTTGGATGATATAGGTTCTGAACAGAATCATATAGTACGCTGAAGGCTCCCGGCAGAATATAGACCCAGAAGGTGTTGTAGATGCCCAACTGCTGGTAGAGCAGAAAGGTTGGGATCAGGCCGCCGGAAATGAACATGGAGGTGACGAAAAAGATAAAAAACCGGTATCCCACCAAATTTTTTCTTGGTCAGCGCATAGGCGCACATAGAGGTTACCGCCAGGGTTAGAAACGACCCTATCACCGTTCTCAATACACTGACGCGCCCAAAGCCCGGTACAGATTTTCGTAGCCGAATACCGTTCGGTAACTGTCCAGGCTGAACTTCCGCGGCCACAGTGAAATCCCTCCCGCTGTCGCGTCCCTGGCGTCGTTAAGCCGAAATTGCCAGGATATTTAAAAAGGGATACAGGGTCAGTACCACCACCACCGTCATCACAACGGCTATCACAGCACTGAGCGCGAAATCCTCCCTTGTTTTTTCATGAAGTCTCCCCATCCTTTCTGCTCTTTTTACCTCAGAAAATACTGTACTCGCTCACCTTCCTGGAAAAGGCGTTGGCTGAGAGAATCAGCACCAGCGATACTGCCTGACGCATCAGTCCAATGGCAGTAGCGTAGGAATACTGCCCCTGCTGGATACCTAGGCGATACACATAGGTATCCAACACTTCGCTGTAATCGGACACCATGGCGTTCCCCAAAGGTAAGAGGCGTCAAAGCCTGCGTTGAGCAGGTCCGGCACCGCCATAATCAGCAGCACTACTATAGTGGGGGCAATTCCGGGCAGCGTGATGGCAAAAAATCCGCTTGATCCGCCCTGCGCCGTCCACCATGGCTGCTTCTAAAGCTGGGGATCGATCCAGAAATGGCGCAGATATAGATAATGGCCGACCAGCCCATTTCCTTCAAATGTTGATGGCCGCCACCAGCCCCAGAAGGCCTTGGGAAGAGTGAAAAACATCACGGGCTCCTTTATAATCCCCAGCGCGAAGAGAGCAACCCGTTGACCTGCCCCGATGGGAGAGGAATGTCAAAGCAATATTCGCCACCACTACAAAGGACACAAAATGCGGCAAATAGGAAACAGTCTGTACCAACTTCTTCATCCGCAAGTTTCCCATCTCGTTAAGCAGCACGGCGAAGCCGATGGGAACACTAGTGCCAAATGTGATGTTCAGAAAGCTGATCGCCAGGGTGTTGCGCAGAATATTTCCAAAATTACCGTCTGAAAAAAGCGAGAGAAATGGCGCAGCCCAACAAATTCACTGCCTTGGAATCCAAGGCCCGGGTTGTAGTCAAAAAGGCAGTGGCCATGCCCCAGATAGGCAAATAGGCAAACAGGAACGTAAATACAAAAGCTGGGAGAATCATCAAAAGCAGCCTGCGCTGCCGGATTATTCTGGCGCCAAAGCCCTGTCTCCTTCCCCGGAGAGGGTTTCTTTTTCTCCATCACACATTCTCCTCTCAGGGCGGGGGACAATGGTCTGTCCCCCTTTCCCATACTTTTTCTCAGTCCCAAGTCTCCATTCTTTCCTCATAGAGCGCCTGATAGGCTGTCTCTACGCCGTCGAGTCCGGATTTTTCCAGTTCTGCCGACATAGTATTCCATTCAGTTTCAAATTCTTCTGCCGTTTTCGCCATCACAGCCCGTGGAAGATATTTCTCATAAAGGGTTTTGAGATTCAGAGAGTCCACATATTCCTGGGATTTAGGGTCCAGCTCAATCCGGCAAATTCTGTAATATCTACGCTCATTTCCCTGTGCTTGTCGAAATAATTTTTCTCCGGTCAGGCCCATTTCTCCATTGACCCGTGTAGTGTTTTCATCCCACCACATGCCTACGTCCATTTTTCCCACATAGTCGTACTGTCCGTCCGGATGGTTCACTTCACCGTAGGTAAAGGCCCACAAGCTGTTAATTCGTGATTCCACCACCAGTTTTCGTCAGAGGCCCACATCTCCCCCATCCAGGTAGTGGCCTCGACAAAGGGCCGGCCCGGAAGATACTCGATATCCTTTGTGTACGATATAGTCGTAACCCTCTGTCTCCTCAACGGTGTTCTCCCCATCGAAATCATAGTTGACAATACCCAATTGGGTCAGCCATCCCTCTTCGAATTGAGGTAATTGTAGAACCGCAGGTACCGGTCGGGATCCCGGTTGGCTACGGTCAATGTCATGCCAGAATTGTAGAGGTTTACCGTATAGGGCGCGTAGGCGGTATGCTCCACATCGCTGTTTGCTGCAGGATAGAAGTAGACCATCTGCGTATCTGTACCATTCGCCGCCTCGTAAGCGATCACCTCTGAATTGATCTCCCAGCCTGAACCGATATAGGACCACACTTTGCCAGCCCACGCATTTCTGTTTGAGCATCTCCATGGAAAGTACAGAGCTCTCCACATCCAGCAGTCCCTCTGTGTTCAGCTTGTTTAGAATTGGAAATAGGCTTTCATGTCGTCATTCCGGGTAAAGTGCTGCAGTTTCCCATCCTTCAGAACAAGGCCGTCACTGTAGAAAGTCCATAGGCCGCCGCACCGGTAGAGATGATAGTATCCAGCATTCCCTGGGGACCCATGGCAGGGCAAAGCGGGACCATTTCTGGCTTGTTCCTTTCACCTCATTCAGCAGAGCTTCGTATTCCTCAGGGTTTTCGGTATCTTGTCATAGCCGTTTTCCTCAAAGTACTCGGTACGTACGTTAAAACTGATGCCGGCCTCGGGATAAATTTGGGAATCTGCAAACTGATAACCGCCCGGCATGTAATAAAGTCGCCGTTTTTCGTCTGCGATCTTGTCCTTGAGATCCTTCCAGTTTTCTCGAGAATTTCAGGAGCGTTCTTTTCTAACAGCTCATTGAGCTTCAGCAGTTTTCCAGCGTCCTTATACTGCTTCATCAGAGTTTTATCGGTCAGGTTTCCATTGCCAAAATCGATCAAGTCGGGAAGGTCATCGCTGGCCAGCATAACCCTCAGGCGCTCCTCCGGTTCTGCTGGCGGCAGAATCCATTTCAATCTCACCCCAGTAGCCTCATAAACCTGTTCTATCACAGGGGCTTCCTGCGGAGGCGCTTTGGCCAGAGGGTCCGGTACAAAATAGGTGAACTCGATGTCTTCCTCCCGCGTTCCCTGCTGGACCGCACTGTTCTCGCCGGCAGCACTTTTTCTTCGCTTCCGTTCTCCTGCCGGCTAACGGAGGACGCAGGCGCGCCGGAACAGCCTGCAAACAGTCCACGCAGCCCAGCGAGGCCGCTAAAAGAAGGCCGCTGTCCTCTTCCATCGTTTCATACCTTTTTACCATCTTCCTTTCCCGGGGTACGGGACCATGAGCGTCGTAAACCGCTTTCCAGCCTGCCGGGCTGCTCCCGTCTCCCTCGGTTTATTTGTCACCATTATACGGAGATATCTTCCGGAATTCTATCAAAATTCCGATCATCTCTTTGAAAATCCGATACAAAACAGAAAGGAATCTCCACCTGAGCCCTGGTGCCCTTTCCTCCTCGGACCAGGGAAAGCCCGAATTCCGAGCCGAAATGCAGCTTGATCCGCTGGTCGATGTTACGGCAGCCGATACCATTCCCTCTCCTTCCGGAACGACGCTCTGCAGCAGAGCCTGCAGCCGCATTGTTGATCCCCAGACCGTCATCTTCCACTGTGAGGCAGAGTCTGTCCCCTTTCACAGCAGCGGAAATCACAACAGTAAGCTTTTCCTTCTCCCCTGCCATGCCGTGCTGGATACAGTTTTCCACCAAAGGCTGCAAAGGTCAGCTTGAGCACCGCAGCTTCCTCCAGCTCAGCGGGAACCTGGCAGTGCACCTGGATGCGTCCCGCATACCGCAGCTGCTGCAGTTCAGATAAGCCTCCACTCCCTCCATCTCCTGGCCAAGAGTGATAATCTCCTTGCCCCGGCTCAGGTTAATACGATAAAAGCGCGCCAGCAGCTCCACGCTTCTCGAACAGATTCCCGGCTGTGGTCCAGCGTGAGCCAGAAATAGTGGAGAGAGCGTTGTACAGAAAGTGCGGGTTGATCTGTGCCTGAAGTGAATCCAAGCGGGCTTTTGTCTTTTCCAGCTCCAGAACATATTTCTGCCGGATCATCTCCTGAAGCCGTGCAGCCAGGGAAGTGAAATGCCGGTCGATCTGAGCGATCTCATCCGCCCCGCTCTCTGCCGGCCCTATTTCTGCCTCGCCGCCCAGAAGCCGTTCCATCTTCTCTGCCAACGCACCGGTTCGCCTGGTGATAGAATGAGTAAACAACAGAATCAGCAGAAGAGAAAGCAGGGCGGTGACAGCCAGAAAGGCCGCACTGAGAAAAAGCAGCTGTCTTGCCCGGCAGAAGCTTCCCTGACCGGGCAGGAGAAGGAAAGCCTCCATCCATTTCCGAGCACTGTCTGTATCCATTAGTCCTCTCCCAGCCGGACCAATTCGTTATCCGGCTGATCCGCAGCGTTTTCCGTTTTCCTGCTGCAGAAGAACTGGATCCCCATTCAGGTCGTAAAGTGACGCTCCATAGAGGGGATCCACCGTAGAAAGCACATGGGAAAGCACTTCCGCCGAAACCGTCACAGTCAGGAGATGCTTCCGGGCATATTCGTTTGCAGCGCTTCCTACAAACTTGCTGTAGGCAATCGCCGGCTCCCCGTCTCGTTCTTTCTGTTGACGGGATTCCAGTATTCTGTGTTCCGTTTCAGCTTCCGGACGCCGCTCCAAAGTCCGGTAGCTCCCATACCCGCAATCCGTTCCTCCTCAATGTGCCTTTCAGATACTCCTCCAAATTCACAAAAAATGGCGGCGCAGAAATCAAGGTGGGATTGCCGCTGTAATAGGTCAGCTGCTTGACATCCGGATAGACGTATAGTGTTTCCAGGTATTTTGAATAGACAGAGAGATAGATTTCCTGGGCGTCAATCGGCGCGTCATAGGATCCAGCCAGCAGCTCCGAAATATTCCGGTCTTGACCCAGCGTGTTAACTAGAAGCTCGTAAGATTCAAATAAATTTTCCATTTCGGGAAATCCGTTGGAACTGAGAGAATATATCGCGTTCCAATTTCTCCCTTTCCATGCTTTGGGTCCGGAGAATCAGCATTCCGCCGATCAACGCAATAGGCAGGAACACCGCCAGAAAATAGATGAGGATCATCTTCCCCCGCAGCTTCAGTCTATCGAACGCAGGTATTCCTTTCATTTTTGCTCCCCAATACTGCTCCCGGAAGGCGCCGGGCGCTACACCGTAATACTTCAAAAACCAGGTTGAAGTAGGAGGGATATTTTCGTACCCCACTAAATTGCCAATCTCATACACCTTATACTCGGGGACAGAAGATACCCACGGGCCTTCTCCATCCTCACCGACTGTAGATAATCCAGAATAGTGACCCCCATCTTGTTTTTAAAGACCCTGCGGGTATAGGAAGGGGAAAAATGGATGCGTTCCGCGATCTCCTCCACAGACAGATCCTTTTGATATTCCCTGTCCACGATCTCCTTTAATCTGCTCAGCGGCCGACTTGCTGGAGTTGCTCTTCTGAGCGAAAGCCAGATCCATCAGCGTGTTCAGAACGCCCTCGAGATGTGCTTTGATTTCCTCCTTGGTCTTCAGCTGGAGCAGCCTGGTGTATTCCGCATGGGTGGAAATCCCGCTTGCAGCCGGAGCCACCCGCTTTCTGACCGCCATTACGGCAGAGGCGATGATCTCGATAGCGGTACCCAGAATGCTTTCCCGGGACTGGCGCTTTCCAAAGGCATTGAAACCCGGTCGGAAAATTCCCGCACCTTTTCCCTGTCCCCGCAGCCAACACCGAAAATCACCTCGTCTGCATAGATGGACAGGTCGTTTTCCTCCTTTTCCGCAACGGCTTCCTCAAAAAGAATACCTTTCCGTATCCCATGTGAAAGCACTCCTGCAGGGCGCTGCTGGCCTGTAGGAGCAGGGCTCCCCATCTGCAAGGGTGAAGAACTCAACTCGCTGAAGCCTACGCAGTACTCCCTCACAGGCCAGCTGCAACTCCTGCAATAGTTCCTCCCACAGTCAATGAGGTGTGCCATTACCGCCTCCTCTTTGAGGATGGAAGAAAAACAGAAAATCAGCGTCAAGATCCCTTCCTCCGTCAAGACGCCGGAGGAGCATCCATAGCGGCTGCGCAGGTGTTCTGCAATTTCAGACCTTGCTCTGGTATCCTGCAGTCCGCAGCCATAACTTCGCATATTCTCGGACTCCAAATAGAGTCGCCCCCCCTTTCTTTAACAGCCCATCCCTCCTCCTGCCAGTCTCCTGAAAGCAGCCTCCTCACAACTTCCGCTGCATGTCCGCGCCCGGCAGAACTTCCCGTTCAGCCGGGGACTTCCGGAAGCGCCTCTCCGGCCAGCAGGGAAAGCAGCCGTTCCAACTCCATTCTGTTCACCGGCGAGCAGATACTCCTAGCCCCAGGCTTACCGCCTCCGCGCACAGGAAAAATCCTGATATCCCGAAATAAAAACGATCTCTCCGGAAACCCCTGTTCCCTCAGCCGCCTTGTCATGGCGACGCCGTCCAGCTTCGGCATTTTTACATCAGAAATCACTACATCGGGGCAGAGTTCCAAAAAGCCCCCTCTCCATTTCGCGCCGTCCCGCATATTTTCAAGCTCCAACGGCATGTCTGAAAGCATTTTCTCGATCCCGAACAGTTCCAAATCCTCATCATCCGCCAAAAACACACGCATGGTATTTCCCCCTTTTTATTATATCACCCGTAAATTCGACAAAAATAGCAATATCTGCCACTGGTATCACAAAAGAGCCTGCCGCCCGGTCGTTTTCCCAGGCGGCAGGCTCGTTTATAACCCCATTTTCATTCAGCCGGCGTACTGCGTGCAGGCCATTTGCCCGCTGCCGCTGCTTTTCTTTTCTGTTGAAATATTCTTCCTTCAGGATGGAATAGGACTCATCGTCGAAAATCTGTCCGTCAAAACGCTGAAACGCACGAAGGATTGTCCCCTCATGCCGGAACCCGCATTTTTCAATTACCCTCCTGGAACGTTTGTTCACGGTAAAATGGCTGATGGCCAGCACATCCAGCTTCTTTTTTCGAAGGCACAGCGGATCATTGCCTGCAGAGCTTCTGGCATCAGTCCTCTGCCCCAATATTCTTTGGAAAGCTCATAACCGACAGAAAGGGAATTGACTTTATAACGGCGAATATCCTTCTGAAATTTGATTTTCCCCACTGCGTGCATGGTCTCCTTCAGGACAATGGCATAACAGCCGCTGTCCCTCATTGCCCGGTGGAAATCCCTCTCTGCCTCTTCCAGGTTGGCGGCAGGCTTTGCGCCTGAGGCCAACGCATAACCTCAGGATCAGAAACAAGCCGCACAAAATCATCAAAATCGGACAACCGCCATTTCCCAGCAGCAGCCGTTCCGTTTCCATCGGACTCTGCAAAGCTTCATGATCCCCATCTTTTCTTCCTCACTTAAAATATTGGTAGTATTGGCATTTGATCATGCCGTTATAAAGTTTCCGGCGTTTGTCCGCCTTTCTGCCGAACATGGTCTCAAACTCCTCATCCGGCGTAATGACGCTATAGCTCCAGCCTTTTCTGCGTTCAAACCGTTCTCCCATGACCTTGTAGAGCTTTTCTGCCTCCCCGCAGGTCCAGCAGCCCCCTCTCCATAAGGCGGATTGCAGACAACGCATCCGAAGGGTCCCTCCTCCGAAAACTGGCGGACATCCCGAACCTCTGCCCGAACATGGGCAATGACACCCCTTTTTTAGCGTTCTCCAAAGACAGCGAAACAGCGGCCGGGTCGATATCATATCCGACAGCACGAAACGCCACATCAGTTTTTGCCAAAAAACAGCCCGTTCTCTTTCAGCCTGCCACACCTTTGGCTGTGCATCAACCAACGCTCCGCCTGAAATGCCCGGTTAGCCCCAGGCGCCATGTTCATGGCAAGCATTGCCGCTTCAATCAGCAGAGTGCCGGACCCACAGAAGGATCTATAAAGACGCTGTCTTTGATACAAACAGAAAAAGCCTTCTCCGGCACATAAATGCTGAAAAAGGCTTTGAGATAAAGGGCTTTCAAGGTTCCGCTGTGTTTTACAGCAGGCTTCGGAAGCCCTTTTTCTGTTTATTTGATTGTTGCTGGCCGCTTCTGTGGCTTTTGGAACTTACCCCTCAAAACAGGCTGTCGGAGGAATAATTAAAAAGTGTGGAATAATTAAAAGGTTCAACCCTGGCCACGAAATATTTACACTTGATTTTGATTTTAGTATTGACATACTAAATTTTGTGTGATAGAATACTAACAGAAAGCTAAGGAGGTATCTTTCTATGATGAGTAAGAGCTCGATGGTGATAAAGCCCTATTCAATGCAGCCAACGTAATTAGAAGTTATGGTTTTTGGATCAGTCAAGCATGATTGACCTCCTCTATAGAGTCGTTATGACGAAAAAGGCTCTCTCCGGCAAGGACGATGACTGTGATACCGTTATCGCACCATGCAGAAGTATCAGCTACGCTTCCTCGCTTCCCCGGAGATGCCGATCTGTTTTACTATTTACAACGCTCTTTCTCCACTGGACAGGCAGAGGCATTCTTTCGCTTTATAAATATTGCGAACGACGGCAGAGGCTTTTGCTCGGATGTACTGATCGAAAAATTTTCTGAATACATCGAAGCTGGCACCAGCAAGGTTCTGGTTACCGAGTGCGACAATACGGGCCTTCTCTTCTCGATGTGATTGAATCAACCCAAAGGTCCAGTTTACACTGACCTCGCCAAGCAATAAGGACAGAGGCTTCTTTCGGTCGTGTACGCTGGAATCAAGAACGTAAAATTGCTTGCCGCTGATATTTATAGTTATGGCTTCACCACCGAGAGATACGATCTAATAATCAGTATCCCGATCTTTGGTGGACGAGTGCTTGTAAATGGTGAGGATTTCATCAGCCGAGAACCTGACCTGATTGCTGTGCAGAATTTGCTATACCACATTAACATGGACGGCAATCTTGCGATGGTGCTTCCTGCAAAAAATCACATTTGGTGGCGGCAGTACAGCTGCTCTCAGAGAACATTGAGCGCAACTATAAGATAAAGGAAATAAGTGCTCTGCCCGCCGGTTTGTTTACACCGTACACGTCTATTCGTACCTATCTGTTTGTGTTCTCGACCGGCAGAACAGACGATGTGGTTCTAAAAGCAGTATGAGTCTGACAAACCTATCCGCAAAGCTCGCCGTGCAAAAAGCCTCGTGGTAAAAAAACGAAATCCTTCTTTTCGGCGATGAGTTTGCCGACCTCAATGGCTGGAACGTAGACATGGCACTTTTCCGAAGAGGATGAGGACATCAAGGCATTTTCTAATTCTCCGGTAAAAAAGTTGCGCTTGAAAGATGCAGCAACAGTATTCCGTGGTAAGGCCGTAAATGCGAAAGCCGAAAGTGGTAATGTGGCGGTTATCAACATCTCAAACATCACCGACACAGGAATTGATTATGAGCACCTCGACCAAATCGAGGAGGAAGAAAGAAAGTCTCACGCTACATTCTGGAAGATGGAGACGTTCTTGTAACGGCCAGAGGCACTACGGTCAAAATCGCAGTTTTGAAAAACAACCGATGATCTGTATTCCGTCTGCGAACATCAACGTAATCAGGCCAAAAGACATGCTGCGTGGAGCTTACCTGAAACTCTTCCTTGAGTCGCCGGTAGGAATAAAGATGCTTCAAAGTCTGCAGAGAGGCACTGTGGTGGTAAACATCAACTACAAGGATATTATTGAGTTGGAAGTTCCGGTGTTACCGCTTGAAGCGCAGGATGCACTAATCGAAAGGAATACAATACCGGTCTGAGATTCTATAAAAAGAAACTATCGCCGCAGCCGAGGAAGGCTGGCGAGGTGTACAGCAAGGAATCCAGTCAAAGCTGTATTGAGTCCGTTTTTGGCACAGCTAATCTGATACGATATAATCGACAAACTATGGAGGAAATAATATGGCAACTACTTTTAACGAAGATAACACCATTGAGCAGATGATTATTTCAACCCCTGAAAAGCAACGGTTGGAAGTATATCCCTGCCGAAGTGGCTCCCTCGCATATCGGATGTGCTGGTCGAGCCTATGGTGAAAGAAGCCCTGATTAGATTAAACCCCGAAATCGCAGAGGACCCGTCTCGCGCAGATGAGGTCATATATAAACTGAGAACTGTTATCCTCTCCGTTCAGCCCCACAACCTCGTTACCCAAAACGAGGTTTTCAAGAAGATGATATTTGAGGAAAACTCTTATCCCTTCGGCAAGGATGGCCGTATGGTACCTATTCGTTTTTTTCGGAACAATGCGTAAAGAGGACCTTGCTCTAAACGAATACGTCGTCACAAATCAGTGGGTATACCCGCAGGCCGAAGGTGGAAAGCGACTCGATATTGTTCTCCTTATCAATGGTTTCCCGATTGCCGTTGGTGAGCTTAAGACCCCGTCCGCAGCGCAATCACATGGCTGGACGCTGCCGGTGACATCTCCGCTTACGAGAAAAGCATCCCTGCTATGTTCGTAACGAATGTGTTCAACTTCGCTACCGAAGGGAATGCTATCGATACGGTTCTATTATGCCCATTAACATGTGGGGCCCGTGGCATACAGCAACCCACAAAGCTGAGGGCGGCCTTTGCCGATGTGAAGATCAGCATCGAAGATATGATTACGCCCGAAAAGGTAATGGACATCTTCAGTTCTTCACCATGTTTGCAACGGACAAAAAGTATCCCCGCAAATACAAAATCATCTGCCGCTATCAGCAATTTGAAGGTGCAAATATGATCGTCGACCATGACCGATGAGGCTGGACTTAGCAAAGATGAAAAGAACGAACTTTCTCGCAGGGTAAACATGAAGGCAATCATGTACAACCCGGCTAGAATTCGCAAGGTATGTGAGCATATCGCTAAACATTTCAAGGAGAAAATTGAGCCGAACGGTTACAAAGGACAGGTCGTTGTCTATGACCGCGAATTCTGCTTGATGTATAAGGCTGTCCTCGATGAG
>VOFE01001274.1_pt1 | contig 26001 bp, 27 predicted proteins | sample 5384071 | NCBI WGS metagenome assembly VOFE01 (sample SAMN12384724, study PRJNA508395) | human gut metagenome | isolation source: healthy gut D | host: Homo sapiens
CATTGTATGCTCTCAATGTCGAGATGGTTGGTAGGCTCATCTAGCAACAGAACGTCCGGTTTCTGCAAAAGAATCTTTGCCAGCTCTATACGCATACGCCATCCTCCGCTAAACTCGCTTGTAGGACGTGACATGTCCGAACGCTCAAATCCAAGACCAGTCAAAGTGCGCTCTATGTCAGCTTCATAGTTCTCTGCGCCCATCATCATGTATCTTTCGTGCTCTTGGGTGAACTTCTGAACTAGAGCCATATATTCATCACTGTCATAGTCGGTGCGTTCTGCCAACTGTTGGTTCATCTTGTCGAGCCTAGCCTTCATTTCCGTATTTCCGGCGAAGGCCTTACGCGCCTCTTCACGTACTGTTGTGTCATCCTGAAGAATCATCACCTGCCTTTGGTCTACCAAGCCGTTGACATACGTGGTCAAACGACCGCCTTCGGCCACTACGGCCAACGTAAAGCGGGAATACGGCTCCACCGGATACCACTTGCCATTCGTCCCGCGCCCATAACGCAACCAACTGTCAGCCGTACCCAATACGTTACAACTCCTGACGATTTGCTTCCCTATCGTCAAACAAGGTTTGAACAAAGCGGAATCAGCCTCCCACGACCAATTCTTCCCCTTGCAAACCGTGCCGTGCAAAGGTTGCCCGTCCGTCTCCACGGACACAAATATCGTGAAATCGCCTTTCCGGCATTTTTTGCCAAAATTCATCTTCAGCCCACGGTCAGAAGCGGATGACTCGAACGTCAAACGCTCTCCACGGGACAACAGCCTCTCTTCGAGCTTCACAGGCTCTTCTTCCCAGCGGAAATCGCCGTAAACGGATGTGGGATACCCCGGACGGGCTGAACTGACAATCCAATCGAAATAGTCGCCATGCATCCACGCCAGACGCAAAGGCGAACTTTCGGAATCCGGAAGAATGTAAGGCCGCACGTTGTTCTTACGGGAATGGCGGGTAACAGGCTCTGCCTTCACGTCCCCACTGCGGACATCCACCGTGTACTTGACAATCTCATACACACATCCGAACGCCCCGCTGACGGGCACGGAACAATACACCACCTCGGGATGTGCCGGATCTATGGCCATGCCGCCGCTGTAACAACGTTCGATATCCGGTGTCTGGTGGAAATGCCCTCCGCCATGCGCCAAGAAGATTTCCTTCCAGGCTTGTCCGTCCCAATACGTATAATAGTAATCGTGTTTCTTCTTGTCTCCACTGATTTTGACCATGGCTATCACCGGATGCCCCTGCTTGTCGGTAGCCACCTGCCACACCCAGTCACGCACACCGGGTGTATGATCCACGACCGCTACCGGATAATCTACGGCATATTGCTCCGTACGGTTCACCTTAAACGGTCCGTCGGCAATGGTTGACAACACCTTGCCCTGCACGTCTTCCAGTTGCAAAGTCTTGATGTTGACACGGTTCAGGTATAACCAGTTCGGATTTTCGTTATCCGGATGACCGGTCGTATAGGTAAACATGATACGGTCTTTCCCGTTGGAATAGTATTTGGCATACGGACGCGCCCCCGTGGACTGCACCATCTGGTAAGGCCCCCAGTCTATCTGCACTTCATCGTTCTCATCCGGCAACGACAACCGTGCGATGGTGGGATGCCAACGGATACCACGCCAGCATAAGTAGATATGCTCCGGGTCGTCGGACAATATGAAAGGAGAAGGATAGGTCGTATTGTCTTTCGTCAGGATTTTCTTCTCTTCACCCAGCGTCGTAATGTCACCGGGGACTTGGGAAATACGGTAATAAAAACAGGGTTCGTCGGTATGCCGCGAATAGAATATCATGACACGTTCGTCCGGCAGTACCAGAAACGTCGGATTGTTATGGTCATCCGGTTGGAAATAAGAGCGTATCAGCACTTCCGACCTCCTTCCCTTCAAAAAGTCATATTGAACGGCCTTCACAGCCCCATGCACGTCAATATAACCGACATAACTGCTGTTTATCGTACCGCTTGCATTCTCATAATGCAACGCACGCGGGTCGGCAAACCAGCACCATGCGCCTTCGTCTGCCAGTTTGTCACCTTCGTAAACCGTAGCCTCGGCGGGAGAAAGAGAATTTTGTGCAGCCGCCGTCCTGCAAGTCCGGCCCAAACGGCCATGACCATCAGAAATAACTTTTTCATGAATATGGATTAGTTTAATGATTCCGCCTTTTTAGATAAATCGCTCTCGCTCGGCAGAGCCTGAGCAAGCTCGGTCTGCGCTCGCTTACTCGCGATTTTCCGGCTCTCGCCTATCATGTAATAATAAGCCGCACAAGCCGTCAAAAATATATTCCAGCCTGAATCCACAGGCCGACATACTCGAATGTCACATCCTCCAATAAAGCCCCCATCGTATTGATACGTACGAAACCGTTGATGCCGAACGTGGAAGGGGCCAACCAAGATACATATTTCAGAAATCGGGCACAGCCACTCCCGGCCATGAAATCCCCAGGAAATGAACAACAAGGGCAAGGAGGTGAATACAAATATCAACATACAAGTCTCACGCTGGTACACCAGAATAGAACACGTCATGGCAAAAATATACATGCCAACAAATAAGGCACCATAAACGCCAGCAAGTCGGATGCCTGAGGAATTTGAGCCAAATGGAACAGTTGTGGCACTACAATCAACACCCACACGCTCACCAAAGCATACAGCATCAGGTAGCACAGTGCCTTGCCCAACACCAAACGCACCGTACCTCTCCCTGCCCCTTGAACCAGTTGGGTATGCAACGTAGCCCGTTCGCGGGCAGAACCGTTTATCAGTCCTATACCCAGAAGCAGCGTCTGCTGGATGACCAGCATCAACACAGCCGGAATCAGGAAACAGGCAAACCCGTTCGTCGGATTGAACAAAGCCACACTCTCGTACAACAAAGGTGCGGTAGACACTTCATCCTGCCGCACGGTGGTATTCCCCATCCGTTTGATCTGCAATTCGGTGTTCATATCCAAAGACACGTCCGTACACGCCGTCAGCAGCGCTTTGTAGTAAAGCAATCCGCTCATGTCGCAGTACAAACCGACATACGCCTGTTGCATCCGGTTGACCTTACGGCTGAAATCATCCGGAATACGGATGATGCCATACGCTTTCGTGCGGCGCATCAATTCTTTCGCCTCTTCCATATTTCCCGTCCGCGCCACGACTTTTTACATCGGGAGAAGCATCGACCCTGCGGACAAAGTCGCGGCTGAGAGCCGTATTCGCCCCATCGACCACCACCGCCGGGACTTCCTGACCGTTTCTCCCGTATAAATAAAAAGCATAGAGCAAGGGATAAAGTACCGGTACCAGAATAAAAAGATCAGTACTCCCTGGTCACGCACCACGCGACCGGCTTCCTTACGCCATATAAAAAACGTATCACTGACAGCCTCACGGAATAGGATATGCAATTCTTTTATCGTTCTCATGACAGATTAAGGTATATAATCATAGTTCAACATGACCGTACGCAACCGCTTGAGCAATAGCAACGGAAGTAAAACGAACAACAACAAAGCCAAATAAGGCTTCCAAGCATAAACCATCGGGTAGCCGTTCAGCGTCTGACTGACATAAATCAGAAAATAATGCCTCAACGGGAATAAATTACTCAGTACTTGCAAAGCCGGATGCATAGCCATCACCGGAAACGAAAAACCCGAAATGGAGAACGAAACGACGCCCCACAACGAACTGGCACTCAGAGCCAACCGCAACGTGGGCAGGACAGAAATGAGAAATACTCGAAAGCCTGCGACGCCAGCACCATCAAAAAAGCGGCACACAACAGCGGACCAATACCGCTATGGCACGGGAACCCCAATATGCCATAAAGGTAAGCGTCGTAAGCTGCGGCTACGCTGAAAAAGATGACCGTATGAGGAAGCAATTTGCCCACGAGAGCATTCCACATCCGGTTGTCCGCCATGGCCAACCACTCCTTCCCGGTACCCTCCTTGATTTCGCTCCCGATGGCAAAGACCGTGACCATGAATATCATAATCATCAAGATGCCGGGCAGAATCGTATTGTTCAAATAAACCGAATAGTTCAGCCACGGGTTAGACAAGGCGTGCGTGTCGATGACGATCGGTTGCAAGAAAGCCATAGCCGTACGCTCGTCCATTCCTTTGGCCTGCAACGTCTGCAAGCCGACCGAAGCATTGGCCAATACGGACATCGTACGTAAATCACGATATATCAATGAGCCGGCAATAAGCAGGCTGTTATTGGTATAAAAAAGACACCGTGGGCTGCCGGCTCGACAAAATCTTCTCGGTAGTGCCCTCCGGGATATAGTAGAAAGCATAAATTTTACCTTGTTGCATGGCTCGTCGCGCCTCACTGACCGAGGCATAATCTTCTGTCAGGTGCACTTGACTGAAAGCATCCATGTTACGCAATATTTCCCGCGTAGTGGACGTATTGTCTTCGTCCACCCCTCCCACGGGCATATCCTTGGGCAACCCCTCGTACATCAGCGTGGTAAAGAACAGGCAACAAAGGAGTGGAGCCGCTACCATACAACAAAGGTACAACGGCCGGGAAACCAGCCGCCGTAACTCACGCACCATAATGCCTGCTATACCATGAGACGCCTGCATGCCCGTTGCCTCCCTTATCGTTTGATGATGACCGACATGCCCGGACGAAGCACTTCCCCTTCACTCCCACCGGAACCGCACGCACCTCAAACGTTTTCAGGTCGAATTGTCCGGTGGTTTTGGTAGCTTTCCATGCCGCATAAGTTCCCCGGTCCTTCATGTAAGTCACTTTCAGTTTGATGTCTTTACCGAAAGCAGGCACGTACGCCGTGAATTCTTTTCCCTACGGCCAAACCGCTTAACAAATCTTCACGCACATTGAATGTCGCCCAACGGTCGTCCAGCATCGTAATGTTCATGATAGGCGCTCCCGTACCGACCAATTCCCCCGTTTCGGGGAAAATCTCGGAGACTTCACCGTCCATCTGCGCCAATAATATAGTCTCTTTCATGTAAGACTCCACCTCGGCAATCGCCCCCTTCGCACGTGCGACTTGTGCGGCTGCCGCTTCCTTGTCCTCACGTTGCGCCCCGTTACGCGCCATTTCGTACTGTGCCCGCGCGGCGCGTTCCGTGGCTTTCATCGCCTGGTAATTCGCATAAGCCTCGTCACGCTTCTGCGCGCTCATCACTCCTTCTTCGAACAAACGGTCGACCCGACGATAAGACTTCTCGGCGATGTCCAGACCGGCTTTCGCCTTTGCCACATCTCGTATGCCCCTGCAACTGTTCTGCCCGCGTCCCACGGTCGGCTTTCTCTTTAATCGCCTGAGCTGCCTGACCGGCTGCTTCGGCCTGCGACAGTTTGGCAGCCACATCCGAGCCTCCAATACGACCAGCGTATCCCCGGCTCTCACGTGATCGCCCTCTTTCACATAGAAATGCAATATCCTACCCGGCACCTTACTGGAAACCCTATATTCAGACGCCTCCATTTGTCCCTGAATCGACTCATCGTCATGCCCCAACAGAAGCATGCCTGCGACAGCCACGGCCGCAATGACCACCACGAGCGTTACCAACGCCCATATCACATTATTATTTTGTTTCTTGAGTTCCATACATCCATTTACATTTTATTATCGTCAAGGTTTCATTCTCATTATAATCCCGGGCCTAACGTACCCATAGCCTTTTGCAGATAAGTCTGTGCCAATTTCAAGTCTATCTGTGCATCAATCCTATCCGACTGGGCGGAAAGCCAGGCGGTTTGGGCTTCCATGACATTCGTCACGGAACCACTCCTTCCTTTGAATCCCTTTATCGGCATAACGGAGATTCTCTTCCGCTTTTTCCATGTTCTTCTCCGACAAAGCCAGTCTCTTTTGTGCTTCCGTATTCTTAAACAGACTTTGATTGACCTGTAATTCTATCTTTTCCTGCGCTTCGGTCTGCTGCAAACGGGCGATATTGACTTCACTTTTGGCAGCCTTTACCTTATATATACCCTCATTCCAATGAAAAATAGGCACGGAAAGCATGATGCCCACGTTCCACATCCCACGGAACTTATTCTCGAAACCGTTCAACAATGAAGGATTGGAAACCAAATACCCACCGGTCAAAGCCAACGAAGGCAGCATTTCCGAACGAACCACCCGTACTTTGTCTTCGTATATCTTATGAGCCCAATCCAAACTTTTCAATTCCGGACGATTAGTCCACGCCCGTTGTACGGCATCATCGGGTACCGTCTCCGACACTTGCAAATCCGTCCGGCTTTGCATAAATCGCTCACGCTCGGCAGAGGCAAGCGAACTTGTCTCTGCGCTCGCTAACTCGCGATTTTCATCCGTCAGCGTGAACTTCGTGTCCAAATCCATACCGCACAACTGACAAAGCACCATTTTAGACAAAGCCAAACCATTGTCAACCTTAGTCAATAACATTTCAGCTTCGTTTACTTTCACCTTTACCGTCAATCCGTCCGCCTTGGTAGCCACTCCTTCCCGTATCATCTTCTCCACATCGCCGTCCAGACGGTTTACCAAGTCCAGGAAGCTCTCCGCCATCTTTTTCTTATAGCTCAACGACACGACCGTCCAATAGGCGTCGTCCGTGTTGAGAATCAAATCCTGCAACTGGGCATCATGCTCCGTACGCGCCAATGCTTCGGAAAACTTCGTGATACGGTGATAAGCCCTGATTTTACCCCCATATACAAAGGTTGCATCAGTGTCACAGCTCCAGCCCACATGTTACGGGTATCCGTCCGCAAGGCATCCGTCAGTTCATTGCCCAACTGGTTTAAAGCCGTGGACATGCCGTCCAGTTTTCCGCTCTGTATGGCCTGCTGCAAAGAAGCCGCCAACTGGGGATTCGTCTGTGCGATATGCTGGATGATAGGAGTAGCCGCCTGTGTCAACCTTGCTGCAACGAGGTTCCCATGTGGTTCAGAGCCGATTTCTGCCCGTCGTTCAACAATGAAATTTCATCACTGAAATACATGTACGTTCCCGTGGCTGAGAAATCCGGAAGGAAGTTGGTAAATGCCGCTTTCCGGTCATAATGTGCCTTCCGCATCCTTTCTTTGGCTATCAGCAGGCTCTTGTTGTTTGCAATGGCCATATTCCGGCAACTATCCAGGCTGAGCACACGCTGCGCGTGTAACATGCTGAAAAAAGCCGCGAGAATCAAAAAGCCAAAAAGTCTTTTCATCTTGTCTGTTTTAATATTCCGCTTGATCGTCACCTGAAAATTGCATAGGCAACGATGCAAAAGTATAACAAAAATAGGTCAAATCCTCATGATTTAACCTATTTTCGTACATATTGCACATTCCTCAACATTTCTACTTCTCATAGTTGAAGCTTGCGTTTCCGATATTATGCCCATCGGCAAAAACCGACACGCGATAAGTACCCTTGCTCAAAAACTCATTGACATCCCAATATACCGTCACCGACGTAGCTTCTCCGTTATATTCGATATCCTTTTTAGCAGAATACTCCAAGTTCCGGTTCTCATAGACAAACGTTCCTCCGTTCGTCAGCACTTCGTTGTTCGGTTTGGTGATGCGCACATAAATACTCCGGTTTCCGGCTTGTGCCGTAATGTTCCTCGCAATGACAAAGCTGACGACAAACTTCTTCACATCCTTGACTTTACGGGCCTTCTTCCCACGCTTGTTCTGTCCGACCATGGAAATGCCCGTGGCATCCAGTTGGGAAGCGATGGCCACCTTCTCGCTCAGCGTTTCCTTTTTCCGTAGACAGGTTCGTGATAGTCTGCGTAGCCTGGGTGTACTGGGCTTTCACCTGTTGGTTCTCGCTACGAAGCTGCTCGTTTACTCGGTTCAACGAATCTATTTCATGCACATAGCTTCTCAAGATGCTGCGCAACGTGGCCAATTCTTTTTTCAGACGCATGATTTCGGCCGCATCAGTGGCTTTGCTTCAATTCAGCCAGCAACTCTTCCGTCCGTTGCTGCTCCTTGTCCAACTGGGCGATCAGCGAATCATTGTTGATTTGCGTTTTCATTTCGCTGTACTGCTGGGCAAAGCGGGCATATTCGTTTTCCATCTCCTTTGTCCATTTCCGCCAGTTTCAGCATTTCCTCTTTCTCTGCATTTTCCTGCATGTAAGAATAGACCATGTAGCCTAACCCCGCACAAAGGAGCAAGACTACGACCGAAGCAATGATGATTATCTTTTTCTTGTCCATAGTTGAAGTGTTTTTCGCGTTCCTCGCACGCGCTCCCAAACTTATTTATAATAACGGACGCAAAGATAATTCTTTTCTGCCAAGGCAAAAAGCATTTTTCAACTTTTAAAAAGAAAAAAAGTAGCGGCTGATTTTTATATAGATACAATCTTTTTCCTAAATTCGCGACCAATTACAGAAAATTAACATCCTCGTCATCATGATGAAAAGACTTTTTTGCCGGGCGTTTCATCCGCTCGATAGGTTACCTTTTAAGTGTACATCTCGTAGCATTGCTGTTCTTCTTCGGACTCCGTGTCGCGCTTTTTATCGCCACAGACTATGATTTCCCGAAAGAGATATCGGAAGACTATGCCTTGCAAAGCGTGGCGTTCCTGCGCGGCCTCTGGTTCGACAACGTCATCGCCTGTTACATCCTGCTGCTGCCGTTGGCGGTATTCTGGATAGCCGGATGGTTCGGCTACACCGCCCGTTGGCTTTTACCGCTCCTCTGCGTTCTTCTTCATCTTTTCTATTCGCTGTGTTTCATCATTTCCGCAGCCAATATCCCTTATTTCGCCTACTTCTTCAAGCCCATCAATTCCTCCATATTCAACTGGTTCGACTACGCGGGCACCACGGCGGGAATGGTATTCGGCGAAACGTCCTATTACCTTCCCATCGCCTTGGGACTGGCAGCCATCGCGGCTTTTGCCTACATCACCCTCCGGCTGTCGCGCACGTTCTTCCTTTTAAGCCGGAACGCCGCGCCCCCGGCAAACAGATGGAAGGCCGCCGCCCTTACGTTTGTGGCCGGAGCCGCCCTTATAGGCTTGTGCTTTTTCGGCATCCGCGGACGGCGGGGTTATAACCCCATAAAAGTAAGCCAGGCGTATTACTGCAATGATGCCTTCCTGAACCAATTAGGGATTAACCCGGTATTCAACCTGATGACCAGTGCCATCGACGACAACCGGAAGGAAAACCGCCTCCTGCACCTCATGGCGGAAGACGAAGCCATAGCCCGCGTGCAAACCCTCCTCGGACGGAAGGGCATGGACGGCATCTCGCCCATCGCACACCGCGTGGAAGCCGACAGCCTGCCGACACGCCGCAACGTGGTCGTCATCCTCATGGAGTCCATGTCGGCTCACCTGATGCAAACTTTCGGTCACGAAACCAGCCTTACGCCCTTCCTCGACAGCCTGTGGCAACAATCGCTCAGCTTCAGCCATTTCTATTCATCCGGCATCCACACCAACCATGGCATGTATTCCTCGCTCTATTCGTTCCCGGCCATGATGAAGCGCAACGCCATGAAAGGTTCCGTCATTCCGGTCTACTCCGGCCTGCCCACTGTACTGAAAGAAAACGGCTACCATAACATGTTCTTCATGACGCACGAATCACAATACGACAACATGAATGCCTTTTTTCCGTACCAACGGTTTCGACGACATTTATTCGCAGGAAAACTACCCGGTGGACAAGGTGGTCAACGGATTCGGCGTACAAGACGACTTCCTGTTCCAATACGCCCTGCCCGTGCTCGACCGGCAAGCCCAAAGCGGACAACCGTTTTTCAGCGTCCTGCTCACTATCAGCAACCATCCGCCTTACATCATCCCGCCCTACTTCCATCCGCGCAGCCGGACGACGGAAGAACAAATCGTGGAATATGCCGACTGGTCCATCCGGAACTTCATGACGGAAGCCCTCAAACGTCCTTGGGCGGACAACACGCTGTTTGTCCTCTTGGGCGACCACGGCAAACTGGTGGGCACGCCCGAATGCGAAAGCCCGCAATCGTATAACCACATCCCGCTCATGATTTACGGCGGGACATAGCTCCGCGCATCGTGGACGCTTACGGCGGGCAGGTGGATTTGGCTCCGACACTTTTAGGCCTGTTAGGCATCGGCTACGTGCAAAACGATTTCGGTGTGGATTTGCTGAAAGAGAAGCGTCCTTATATGTATTTCACGGCCGACAACCTCATCGGCGTGAGGGACTCGTCACGCCTGTTCCTTTACTTTCCGGACACGCAGCAGGAAATCCGATACCGCACGGAGGGTATGACGGTACAGACAGCCGAAGACGACCCTGTTTTCCGCGACATGAAGCAATACGGTTTTGCCATGCTCCAATGTGCCGAGGTACTGGTGCAACGGCAACAAACCCTCAACCATCCTCATGGGGGACAAGCGGTAGAAAGCAGTTCCGGCGACCTCCTTACCGGACTTGACATTCTGTCAAAAAGTCAAATCCAAGCATACGAGAATGGCGTATTTGCAGCCCTGTTGGACAATCGGTGCAAATACGCCATTCTCGCGTGTTTACCCATCAACAAAAGTCAGCCTGTACCCGGTCCGGCTTTCATTCGACATCTGGCATGCCCAACCGTCCACATCCCCATGGAAACCCGTCAGCATCCGCAGGGTTATCATGGCAAAACGACACACGGATGACGACATTTTCCGGTCTCCAAATAGAGGAAAAATGGACTTTTCCTCCCGCCGTTCCACCCTTTCCCGGACATTCGTCCCCGTTTTTATCCACCCTGTGAAACCGTTCTGCGGCAAATGATTTTTCATTCGCCTGCAAACGAAAAAAATTTTCTTCCTCATGGTAAATTGCATATATACGGAATATTGTTGCATAACCGGCTCGCAATATGAATATTTATTCAAAACATACGCCTAAAAGAGAGCTGAAAGCGGTTTTCCATAATCGAATTGAAATGCGAAAAGTAACAAAATGACAACTTTCCTCCCTCCATTTCGCACGAAATCGCTTGAAATGATTTCTTTTTTGTGTATATTTGCATACGGTGATACATGCCGTAGAAAGGAGCCACCAAGAACAACATACGATTTTACGAACCGATTCCGGAAACGGACATGGCACGCGTCACGGCTACCGTCGCGACGTTCAACTTCGGACGGACATCCGAAAACGGTTTTTATGCCATCAGCATTGCTACGCCTTACCGGCGGTATTATGCCTTGTGGCGCATATTCACAGACGAACGCCCTCCCCTCTTTATCCGTACGCTGGCCGATACATTCGTCATGGCCGCAGGCAAAGCCATGGACTTGCTGAAATACTGCAAGGTAACCCTGAAGTGGGTGGACAATACTTTTTTCATTCCTTATTACGAACAGACTTACGACACGCTGACCTTCGGAAAATACCGGGGCAAACGCATCGCGGAAGTCTACTACATCGACCCGAACTACGTGCTGTGGATGGCCAACCGCTTCGAACCGGAAAAGAAAAAGCTCCTGAAACTAAAAGAAACCGCACAATGTTTTGCCGTGGTACACGCGGGAACTCAGTCCCCGCGACGGCCTGCCTATCGTTCGCCCAGCCGTTACGTCGGGGAGAAAGGGAAAAACTGGAAGCCCTCCGACTGAAAATCTTATATGTCAAACAGCAAGTGGACACTTACAAGCCGGACTTTTATATTGACCAACGTATTCTGGCCGCAGACAGCCAAGGAAACCGTTATACTTTCACCGAAAAAGCGGCCGGAAGAAGCCAGACGCCCAAAGCATTGAGTTGCTTCAGCCGCCAGCTTTCGCCCGGCATGGAAATCACGCTTTCCGCCCGCGTCATGGGACATTACGAGAGTCAGGGCGTGAAATATACGCGTTTAGGATACGTGAAATACGGTTGACGGCTATTCCAAAAACCGTCACCTTACGTACCACAATCTCCTGCAAAGGGCGCTCTTTTGCCGTACGCACTTTTTCTATGGCCTCAGCCACTTGCAGTCCTTCCACGACCCTCGCCGAACACGGTGTATTCTCCGTCCAAATGGGGCGCACCGCCCACTGTGGTATAGGCCTGTTTCTGCGTTTCGTCGAACGGCACAGGCGGATGGGCGGCCACCTTTGCTTCCGCCTCATGCAACAAAGAGTCTTTCAGGCTTCCCAACTTTTCGGTTTCGCCACGACGGCGCATCAGGTACATTTCTTTGAGATGGCCTCGCGAAAGTTCCTCGTAAAGCGTATCCACCCGGCTTTGGTAAATGGCCGAATAAAGCTCCATCAACGAACTTGGCGTATAGGTCTTCCCCCCGTCACGATATAGAACTGCGTACCGCTGGAGGCCTTTTCGGGATTCACGTCATCCCCCATACGGGCTGCCGCCAATGCGCCTTTCTTATGGAAATGGCGCGGATAACGGATTTCTGCCGGAATCGTATAACGGTAGGCCGCAGTATCCACGGCCGGTTTCATTCCCCCGGGTTTGAGGGCCGGGTCTCCGGTCTGCACCATAAAGCCTCGTACGACACGATGAAACAAAATATTGTCGTACGCCCCGCACGGGCTAACTTGATGAAATTATCACGATGCTTGGGCGTATCGTTATACAACTTCACCTTCATGTCGCCCATAGAGGTTTCTATCAGTACTTCAGTCTCTTCCATTGCTTTTTCTTTTGCGGACCGCAAGACATTACAGCCATGCAGCACGCGATATAAATCATACTTTTCAAATTCCATGCAACCGACGGATGACGATTATTATCCTGCAAAAAAATAATGAATTCATGGAGTTTTTATTTTATTTTTGTGAAAAAATCCTCCCGAATTCAAAAAAAGCCGTTCCTTTGTAGTACACTATAACTGAGATTATGAAAAAAAGAATCCTGAAATGGGTAATCGGCATTTTACTCACCCCTATCATACTATTCTTCATATCGGCTACACTGCTTTATCTTCCCCATACAAGATTTTTGCCGTACGCAAGGCCACGGCCTATCTGTCTGAGACCACCGGTATGAAAGTGCATATAGGCCGACTGCGGTTGACCTTCCTTTTCGATATCGACTTGCAGGACGTGCAAATAAAAGACGGGCAGGACGACAGTCTGCTGGATGTGGAACGTCTGAGCGTGGATTTGAGTTTCGCATCCCTGCTCCACGGGGAAATTGACGTGGAAGGCATCGAACTGACCCGTGCCGCAGTCAACACCAAATCCATGATTGCCGGGTGGAAATCAAGGGAAGCATAGGACGTTTCTTCGTAAACTCCCACGGTATAGAAATCCCGCAGGAAATGGTGACGGTGAATACGGCCCTTCTTTCGGATGCCGACGTGGCCATCGCTCTGACCGATTCCACGACGGAAGATCACGACCGCCAGTTCGCCGGTGAACTGGAAAATCGCCCTTGGGCAAGTGGATCTGGTACGCACCCGGGTACGGTTCAGCATGCCGGGCGACAGTATGACCGTTTCGGGTGGAATCCTTACGGCAGCCCTGCGGAACGGTCTCATAGACTTAGGACAAGCCTTGTACACGGTGGAAACTTTCGACTTGCATGCCGATTCGCTATTCTACGACCTGCCATACGAGAAAACCGCAGAAGGACTGGATGTCAACCATATCGCACTTCGGGACATCGGCCTGGGCATCGACAGTATCACATTCGACGGAAACGCCTTGGGGCTTTCACTGGCTTTGCGCGAAACGCACATGAAAGAAAAAAGCGGTCTGGAAATCCGTTCGCTGACAGGGCACTTCAATATGGATTCCACTTTCTGCATGTACCCGAACTGGTACTTCGCACCCCGGATTCTTACATCAGAACACAAGCTGACATGGACCTTTCCGCCGTAGCCGAACAGCCCCAAGGAAAAATGTCCGCCCGACTTATGGGAGAACTGGGCAAACAGGACGTATTATTGTTTGCCGGAGGATTGCCCCCGGCCTTTGTCAAGGCTTATCCCAACTCCCCCGTCATCTTACGGTTGTCGGCCGACGGGAATCTGGATACGCTGAACCTCACGACTGTAGAAGCACGGCTGGCCGGCGCTTTCGAACTGAAAGCCGACGGAAAGATGTTCCGGTTGGCGGACTCCGTACGAAGGTCGGGACACGTGAATCTGAACCTGCGTACACGCAATCTCGATTTTGCGAGGGCATTGGCCGGAGAAGAGGCGCTGAAAGACATAGCCCTGCCCCCAATGCGACTGGACGGGAATGTGGGGCTGAACGGACAAAAAATACACTGCCGACCTCCGTTTAAGGGAAGGAAAAGGAAACGCAAGTAAAAGGAGGATTCGACGCGGCACGCATGGCCTACCAGGCGAAACTGTCCATAAAGGACCTGCAACTCCATCATTTCTTACCCAAAGATTCCCTGTACGGCCTGTCTCTCACGGCATCTGCCAAGGGCGTCGGGACGGATTTCTTCAGCCGACATACCCGGATGCAGGCCGACATGACATTAGAAAGCCTGCAATACGGACAACTGTATCTCAGTGACATCAAACTGGATGCCGGATTGCAAAAAGGCAACGGCCACGTCGCGCTCGACAGCCATAACCCGCTATTGGATATGCGTTCCAGAATCGACGCGCTGCTGAGCCGACATAATACCGACCTGACTTTCAGTATGGATATGCGCAGCATCGACCTGTATGCCCTGCGCCTGACAGACAAACCGTTCAAGGCCGGCATGTGCCTGCACATGGACGGCAGTACGAACCTGAAAAACGCTCATACGGTACACGGAACGGTATCGGATATCTCTCTCATAATGCAGGATTCGGTATTCCGCCCCAAAGATTTGGCCATGAATGTGCTGGCTCTCCCGGACACTACGTATGCCGACATTTCGGCCGGTGACTTCAAACTGCATCTTGACGGCCGCGACGGCTATGAGACGCTGATGAAAAAAAGCGAAGAATTCATGGCTGTGACCGACCAGCAACTGCAACGCCGGCATCTGAATCAGGACTCACTCAAGATTTTCCTGCCACGCATGACGCTCAATATGGTGTCGGGAAAAAACAACCCCGTGGCCAACTATCTGACGGCTATGGGCTACTCTCTCAACGAATTGAAGCTGAACCTGAATGCCGACCCCGAAATCGGCCTGAACGGAGGCGGCCATATTTACACGATGAATGCAGGAGGCATCTTACTGGATACTATACAGATGCACATCTTTCAGGATACGACCGGCGTAAAATGGACGGACGGGTGCGAAACGGCCCCAAGAACAAACAATTCGTATTCGAGTCCCGGCTGAATGCTTATCTGCACTCCACCGGAGCGGGAATCAATTTGATTTATCTGGACGACAAGCGTAAAAAGGAGTGGATCTGGGGCTGAGAGCCGACGTGCAAGACAATGGCATCAAAATTGTGTTCTCACAAATTCATCCGATTATCGCCTATCGAAAATTCGATATCAACGAGGATAACTACATATTCCTGGGGAACGACAGGCGGGTGGAAGCGGATGTGAATATGCTCGCCGACGACGGAACGGGAGCCAGGATTTACTCGACACCCAATCCGGAAGCTTTGCAAGACCTGTCTGTCAACCTGAATCATGTAAACCTAAAGGAACTGACCGCTGTCATTCCGTACGCTCCCCGCATCTCCGGATTAATGCAAACCGACGCCCACTTGATACAAACGGAGGAAAACCTGTCCGTCGTAGCCGACGTTTCGGTGAAAGACATGGCGTACGAAGATGCACCGCTGGGCAATATCGGCCTGGGAATGGTCTACCTGCCCAACAACGACGGGACGCATTTCGTAGATGCACGTATTTCGCATAACGAAGCAGAAGTCCTGACGCTTTCAGGAGCTTACAAAGACAACGGCAAAAGCGGAACGATAGAGGCGGACTTGGATTTGGCAGACTTCCCGCTGTCGTTGGCCAACGGTTTTGTCCCGGACCAGATGGCGGCTTTAGGCGGTATGGCCGACGGCTGCATGAAAGGTGAGCGGCCCGACCGACCGACCCGTCGTAGAAGGATGGCTGGCCACCAAAGCCATGAAAATAACGTCATCCGAGTACAGTTTGAACCTGCGTCTGGAGGATGATACCATCAAGGTAAGGCAAAGCCACCTGAATTTAGACAAGTTAAACGTATATTCCACAGGAAAGAACCCGCTCGTGTTCGACGGAACGGTGGATTTCGCCAACTTCGATAATATCTTGCTCGACCTGAAAATGAATGCATCCAACTTCGAACTCATCAACGCCAAACGCACCCAACAGGCATCGGCCTACGGAAAAGTGTACGTGGATGTCAATGCACGGATGGCCGGGAATCTGAACAATATCAACATTAACGGACGTTTGGGGGTATTGGGAAGCACCGATGTGACGTACGTGCTGAAAGACACTCCGCTTTCATCGGAAGACCGGTTGAGCGGCCTGGTCACGTTCGTAGACTTCAGCGATACTACGACCGTGGCTACCCAGGAAGAAGTACAGCCCATGAACCTGAACGTGATGATGCAAATCAGCATAGACCAGGGTACACAGGTACACTGCCTGCTGAGTGCCGACCGCTCCAAATACGTTGATCTGGAAGGGGGCGGCGAGCTGACCATGAACTATACTCCGCAGGGGGAACTGACGCTCACCGGACGTTATACGGTGCTGAACGGAGAAATGAAATACTCACTTCCGGTTATCCCTTTGAAGACATTCACCATCGCCTCGGGCAGTTATGTGGATTTCAACGGGCCTATCCTGAATCCTACTTTGAACATCTCGGCGTCCGAACGTATGCGTGCCACCGTGACGGAAAACGATACCCCACGCACTGTTTCCTTCGAAGTGGGGCTGTCCATCACGCGTACGTTGGAAAACATGGGGCTGGAGTTTACTATCGCAGCCCCTGAAGACATGACCGTACAGAACCAACTCGCAGCCATGTCGATAGAGGAGCGCGGGAAAGTGGCCGTCACCATGTTGGCCACCGGCATGTACTTGTTGGGAGATAATGAAAGCGGAGGATTCTCTACGACCAATGCCCTGAACGCCTTGTTACAAAGCGAAATCACCAACATTGCAGGCAAGGCTCTTGAAACCATAGACTTGAGCCTCGGCGTAGACCAGGAAACTACGGCCGAAGGAACGGAGCGCACGGATTACTCATTCCGCTTTGCCAAACGCTTCTGGGGCAACCGTGTGAGCATCATCGTGGGCGGTAAAGTGTCTACGGGCGAGAATGTGGAAAACACCGGCCAGTCGTTGATAGATAATGTATCGTTAGAATATCGCTTGGACAAGAGTGCCACACGTTACGTCACCCTATTCTATGACAAAGAGTTATGAGTCTTTGTTGGAAGGCGAAATCACCGAAATGGGAGCCGGTCTCGTACTGAGGCGTAAAATGACACGCTTAGGTGAACTGTTTATCTTCAAGAACAGAAAAAAGAATGAACCTCAACACGAAAAAGAGAAGAAATGATGAAGACAAGACTGAAGATATATTGTGGTGTGATCCTGTGCTGCGGTTTGGCGGCAGGGTGCTCAACGACCAGAACCTTCCCGAAGAAGAGGTACTGTACACCGGTATCAAAGGAAATAGACTATGGCCAAAAGTCGAAAAGAAAGCCAAGAAAAGGCTAAACAAAAGGAGGAAGAAGGAGTCATTACCTCTCTGGCCGATGCTTACAAAGCTGTAGACGACTTACTCACACAAAGAGATTTGTCTGTGCTGAAACGGAAAGAGGAATTGACTCAGGAGCAAAAGGACTCCATCGCCGCCGTGCAACGTATCGAAGAAGAGGCGTATGAAACGGCGAAGGAAGAAGTGGATGCGGCACTGGCTTACGCCCCGAACAACGCTCTGTTCGGAAGTTCGTCCTACCGTATTCCATTCCCCACCGGACTGTGGATATACAACGCTTTAGTGGGCAAGAAGTCACGCTTCGCAAAATGGTTATTCGATACGTTTGCAGGTACTCCGGTCTTCATCAGTACCGTCAATCCGAAAACCCGCGCACTCGTAGCACAAAACACACTCCGGAACTACGGTTATTTCAACGGTACCGTGGATTATGAAATCCTACCGGAAAAGAACCCCAAAAAGGCCAAAATCAGCTATACCGTCAGACCGCGCAATCTGTTTCGTCTGGACTCCATAGCCTACCTGCGCTTTCCGGCTGTGGGCGACAGCCTGATGGGAAACGTTCCGGCAACGTACCCTTTTCAGCGGTGATCCGTTCAGCGTAATCAATCTCGATGCCGAAAGAACCCGTATTTATAACATGTTCCGCAATTCCGGTTATTTCTACTACAAACCGGAATACATCACCTATCGTGCCGATACCATACAGCGTCCGGGATTCGTACAACTGCAAGTCGTACCGGCCGACGGCATTCCCGCATCGGCCAACAAAAGGTATTACCTCGGACGGACCACCGTCAATCTGTTCAATAATGATTCTTATGAACTGACCGACACGCTACAGTTTCGCGATTACACCTTATATTATGACGGAGGAAAGAAAGGCAAAATCCCTTTGCGCTTCGGTGCCCTCCGGCGTAATCTGTTCTATCGGAAAGGCATGCTCTACCGACAGGACATTATGAGCTTCGTACAACAGCAACTCTCGGAAATGAATGTTCAGCACGGTAAACCTGAAATACGTTCCGCGTGATACCACAGCACTCAACGATACGCTCGACATCGAAATCACCGGTATCCTGGACAAACCCTACGACGGGAGTTCACCACAAAGGTAACCTCTAAAAGCAATGGGCAGATCGGTCCGGGACTCTCGTTCAGCATGTCCAAACGCAATGCTTTCCGAGGAGCGGAAAAGCTGAAATTCGAAGTACACGGATCATATGAATGGCAAACCAACTCCACCGTACAGGGACGTAGTTCCGTCATCAACTCCTACGAATACGGTACTTCATTGTCGTTGGACTATCCCCGACTGATATTTCCCGGGGCACGTAAGTTCTCCCGACGCGCCAAAAACGAGCACCTCGTTTGTACTGGATGCTACATGGATGAACCGGGCCAACTATTTCGGCATGGTGTCTTTGAGCGCACGGGCGGCCTATACTTACCAAGCGCGTCCTACAATCAAACACGAATTCGTCCCGTTCCGCTTGGATTACGACGAACTGTTGAGTACAACCGCCACTTTCGACTCTATCATGAACGTCAACCAGGCACTCTACGTAAGTATGCGCGACCAGTTCGTTCCTTCCATGCGATACACTTTCACTTATTCCAGTCCGCGCAAGGCACGCAATCCGCGAACTTTCATCTTTGAAGTGAAAGAAAGCGGAAACATCACTTCCGGTATTTACGCCGCTTTCGGTAAACCGTTCAACCAAAAAGACAAGAAACTTTTCAACGTGCCTTTTGCACAGTATATCCGTTTTCTGGCTGAGTTCAGAGAAGAATTCCGCCTTACCCCCCGTACAAGTATCGCCACGCGAGTGGGAACCGGCGTGATATTCAGTTACGGAAACTCTACCGCAGCTCCTTACAACGATCTCTTCAGCGTAGGTGGTGCCAACAGTATCCGTGCGTTCACCGTTCGCGGCGTGGGACCGGGTAGCTATATTCCGGGCGCGTCGGCCTATTCCTATATCGACCAAATGGGAGACTTCAAAATCGAAATGAACGCCGAGTATCGCTTCCCCATCGTTTCTATGCTTTCCGGAGCCGTATTCCTGGATGCTGGAAACGTTTGGCTTCTGGATGCAGACGTAAACCGCCCGGGAGGAACGTTCGACATTTCAAGATTCGGCAAAGACTTGGCTTTAGGCACCGGATTGGGTATTCGTTGCGACCTCGATTTCCTCGTATTGCGTTTCGATGTCGGAGTGGGACTTCACGCTCCTTACGACACAGGAAAGAGCGGCTATTACAACATGCCGAAATTCAAAGACAGTCTGGGATACCATTTTGCCGTAGGTTATCCGTTCTAAAACGGGCTGTAGCACGGACGGCCCCTCCTGTTTTCCCAAACAGTTCAAAGGGCTTAAAAAAAGAAGCCGAAAACACGACTTTTTCAAATAAAAAAGCTATTTTTGCAATACAGAACGTAAATATTTAACTTTTTAAACGAACGAATATGAAACCTACACTTTTCTTATTGGCAGCCGGAATGGGTAGTCGTTATGGAGGATTAAAACAATTGGACGGCCTAGGTCCCAATGGCGAGACCATCATGGACTATTCTATCTATGATGCCATCCGTGCCGGTTTCGGCAAAATTGTCTTCGTCATCCGCAAAGACTTTGAAGAACAATTCCGTACACAAATCCTTTCAAAATACGAAGGAAAGATTCCGGCTGAGTTGGTATTCCAAAGTCTGGACGCACTGCCCGAAGGTTTTACTTGCCCGGAAGGCCGTGTAAAGCCGTGGGGAACCAACCATGCCGTATTGATGGGTAAAGATGTCATCAAAGAACCGTTCTGTGTCATCAACTGTGATGACTTCTACGGCCGCGACGCATTCGCCACCATCGGCAAGTTCCTGAGCGAATTGCCGGAAGGCTGCCAAAACACATACGCCATGGTGGGCTTCCGTTGCTGTAATACGCTCAGCGAAACGGCTCCGTTGCACGTGGTGTCTGCATGTACGACGACCATCATCACTTGAAAGACGTGGTGGAACGTACGGAAATCATGCGTGTGGACGGTCCTATCTGCTACAAAGACGAAGAAGGCAAATGGATTCCGTTGGAAGAGAACGTACCGGTCAGCATGAACATGTGGGGCTTCACTCCCGACTACTTCCAGCATAGCGAAGAATATTTCAAAGAGTTTCTGAGCAATCCGAAGAACATGGAAAATCCGAAAGCCGAGTTCTTCATCCCGCTGATGGTGAATAAGCTCATCAACGAAGGTACCGCTACGGTAGAAGTGCTCGACACTACCAGCAAATGGTTCGGTGTAACATACGCTGCCGACCGTGAAGCCACAGTAGAAAAGATTGCCTCCTTGGTAGCAGCAGGAGAATACCCGGAAAAGCTGTTCTAAACAAGGCTCTTTTATTTCTTTACCTAAAAAAAGAATCCTTCTTGCATGGAGTTCATCCGGCAAGAAGGATTCTTTTTTTATATTACCCGCCCTCCATCTGACTGTCACCTAAAGGCAGTCTGTTTTTTCTGCAAGATAAAGTAAAAACACAGTATTGTCTTACACAAAAAATCGTAAAATGAAGAAATCAACAATCTGTAAAAGCAAAAAAGCCGACTTCTTGTCTTTCATGCAAAATCAAATCCAAGAAAAAAGATGCGCAACAAAATCAAAACATCTGCGAACTACCAATCATCCCTGCGTTCCTTTACACATTTCCTCCAAACCAAAGGCTACTGTCGCTCTGTAAGCTTCGAATCTATCACCGAAGAATTAATCGCATCTTACGAAACCTACCTACAACACGAACGCGGTATCACTAAAAACAGCAGTTCCTTTTATATCCGCACATTGCATGCGGCCTATAAAAAAGGAATTGCCATGCTCAATCTGAAACTTCGAGACCCCTTCGGCAACGTCTATACGGGAGTAGACAAAACCCGAAAACGGGCTGTAAACATCGATGTCATCATCAAACTCATGCAATATAAGAAGCTCAATAAAAGTATGGAATTCAGTCGCGATACATTTGTATTTTGCTTCTTCGCACAAGGTATGCCTTTCATAGACTTCGCCAAACTAAAAAAGGAAAATCTGCAAAACGGACGCCTCTCCTATTATCGGAGTAAAACAGGACGCCTGCTCTCTGTCAAAGTAGACAGAATCATGAGAACCATCATCAATAAATACGCCTCTCCCCAATCGGACTTTCTTTTCCCTGTAATGAAAACCACAGAATTCCGACAGTCCGTTTACGACTCAGCCTTACGGACATACAATCTCAATTTAAAAAAGCTATCCGAATTGTTAGGAGAGAAAGCCACGCTCACCTCTTACGTCCCGAGGCATTCATGGGCCTCGGAAGCCTTAAACTTCATATCCCGATGCACGTCATCAGCGAATCTATGGGGCATTCAATGAAAAGACCACTTCCATCTATCTCACTTCGCTGGACCACCGCAATATTGATGCTGCAACAAGAAAAATATTTGAAACGGCAAATAGAAGAAGTAAAATAAAGAAAACGAATCAGGCAGTCTTCAACAAAAACTTCAACGCTCTCCTATTCAGCAATATATCCTCAATATTATTATTCCATCTCTATGCAAGAGGTGGATAAATCCGATGCAAATGTAGATAAAATACTTAAACCCACAAAATAATCGGTCTTTTTTTCTCGAAAAAACAAATGATTTACTAAAAACAAGAAAGAATAGATTTGGAAGATGGTTCTAAAGCACTATGACTCACATATAATAGACAGGCCTACATTCCCTTTTCCACCTCTTGCATAGAGAGAGAAAAGAATATGATTCTAAAAACAGGAAAGTAGAGAACATATATTTTTTAATTAATTTGTTTTATTATGAAGAAGAAGTTTATTAGTGTTGCGATGTTTTGCGCATTGATTGCCAGTTCCCCGGTTTGGGTCGGCTGCTCAGATTACGATGACGACATTGCCAATCTACAATCGCAAGTAGACGCATTGAAACAAACGGTAGATGTTTCAACCGCAGAAGCCCTGAAAGCCTTGCAAGAAGCTCAAGCCGCATTGCAGGAGGACATCAACGAATTGACAGCGGGCAAAGCCGACGCACAGGCCGTGAAGGACTTACAAAGAAACCGTGGCTGCACTCCAAACAGCCATCACAGAGAACGACATCACCAAAATCGGCGAATTGAGTTCTCAGGTCAGCGAACTGATCGCACAGGTAAATGGAATAGAAGGCGATTTGGATAAGACCCAAAGCGACCTTCAGCAACAAAAGACTGAGTTGGAAGGCAAGGTCAACAGCCTGCGTGCCGATTTGGAGAAAGCCATTGCCGACAAAGCCGACCAAGCTACCGTGGACAGCATCAAGTCTGAATTGGATACGGCCGTAACAAACCTTACCGACGTAGAAAACCGTTTGGTGGAAGTAGAAAAATGGATTAAGAACAACGGACAGGAATTGGCCAAACTGACTGCAAACGTAAGCCAGATCAACAACCTGATAGCTAAAATCAGCGAAGAAGCGGCTACGACCATTTCCGATCCGGCCATCTTGGCAGCCATCAAGGCATTGCCCACCACGGTAAGTTCACTTACCACCCTGCAACAACAAATCGGCAAAGGAAACGGAAGCCGGAAGCATCCTCTACCGTCTAGCCGCCCTCGAAGAATGGAAGAACACTATCGTGACCGAATTACTGACCGGCACGGGATACAGCAGCTTTGCCGACATTTGCCAAGACATCAAAGAGCTGCAAGAAGCATTGACGGGCAGCGGCAGCGAAACTCCGGGCGTAGACCCGAGCGACCCGGGCTTGGTTGAACAATTCAACGCACTGAAAGCCGAAATGGCCAAGTTCGACATGATTCAAAGCGTGGTGTACATCCCGGAATGCTACTGAAGCAGAAACGGGCTATTTGTTGAAGTCTTCCGTGCTGAAAGTGTACAATGAAAAGAGCACAAATAAAGACAAATACGATGAAGTGGCACAAGGCATAAAGACCAACACAATCAGTTTCCGCGTGTCTCCGGCCTCTAAAGCCAAAGACTTCGACGGAGATAATCCTAAATATACCTTGACCTTCGACGGCGAGATAATAACCAAGAAAAGTTTCTCACAAGTGAAGACGGTAGGAAAACCAAAAGTTAATGAAGAATCCGGTATTATCACATATTCCGTAGAAACGAAAATACCTGAAAATGAAGTATGGGCTGTTTGCGCTGTCATCAAGGCTGTGGAACAACCTGCCGCAGAAGGAGAAGAAAGTACAGGCGTAAAGGACAACACTGACCTGACCACTACTTACTTCACTGCTACGACAGTGGAATATAAAGTGAAAACCATTGCTGTCACAAATGACAATCAAGACAAAACAACCATGCCTTACATGAATCCGGACGGTAGTGATAGCAAGGTGGACTATACCGTAAACCGCAAAGTCGTAGGTTACGATGAATCTAATGAAGTAATCGTAGAAGACATGGTTGGTGACTTCGGCGTTCCTGCTACAATTTCTTACGAGGTATCCACGTTGACGAACACCGACACGAGCGACGACAATTGGTTCAAGGAAGAAAACGGTGTATTGATTGTACAGAAATCGAACGCTATGATTGGACGTGAAGTCACGGTTACCCCTAAAGTCCAGTTTGGTTCAATCGAAATCAAAGCACCGTCATACAAAAAAATAACCGTTACCCGTCGCGTTGTAGAAGTCGATGTAAATGAGCCCAGTGCTCCTAAAGAACTGACGTGGAACAAGGATATTCAGTTTATTGCTCTGAGCAGCGACGAAATGGACGAAATCATCAAAGCAACCGAACTGTCACGCGGTGACTTCATGGAGCTTATCGATGAAAACGAACCGGCAAACTTGACCAAACTGTGCCTGATGACCGGTAAAGACATCTTGGAAAAATGCCTGCAGCAACCGACAAGGTAGCAAACGACAACACGCTGTACATCGTCGTTCCTGCCAAAATGAATACCGGTGATGCCAAGAAACTCGATATCACATTGAAGGAAGAAAACAGCAGTACTACGCGGACCGACTCTTACATTATCCATGTAAACGTCAGCAAGATGCAGTATCCTGTCACTGTGATCGAGAAGAACCCGGTACGTTGGAACCAAGACGGACAGACCATCGAATACACTCCGCAGATTGAATGGGAAAAAGGCACGACCGACATTGTGGCTACCATGAACAATGTCTTTAATGCTAAAGACTTGTTCGCCGACTACGAAGAATTGAACAAACAAGCTAACGACCTTGGCTTCAAACTTGTTGTCGGAATCAAGGACAATGCAACTATCAAGGGGTCACTTACAATAATGCCAATAGAACACTCACTTACGACAAGTCTCAATATGAGGGTGACAACGTAAGCCTAGTAATCTACTTGGATTACAATGGTAAGAAGATTGCTGAAACCTACTGTGAAATCAGCGTACAAAAGCTGAGTGGAACCTGGAAGAACCCGACCGAAATGGCTATGACCGTCTACGATTTGTCTAAGACCTACAATGTGTCCACAGGTGCCGAGTGGGTTGACTTTGCCGGACGCACCATATGGAAAGACGGTGCCGTAGTGGAGACGACCAAAGATGACAAAGGGCAACTGGAAGTCTAAGTTCAGCAAGGATCCGTTCTCAACAATGGTATACGCCATGACTGCACCGTCATTCGCTATCGTCAATCCGCATACTGGAAAAGTTGATGACTACAAAGACAAATATGTCATTGTTGACTCAAAGACCGGCGTAGTTACGTTCGACGAAGATGCAACACAATCAGGGTTCGATGCCGCTCATACGGTAACCATCCGCATCAGTGCCGATTCTCCGTGGGGCGCAATCGAGAACATGAATGTGGGCGAGAGCGGCTACTACGTAGACGTGACGTTCACCATTGGAAAAGGTGCAAGCAACAATTACAAAGGAGAAATGTAATCCCGCAAAAGCCTTGCCCATCCGTTTTCTCCCCATCTACGGACGAGGTAAGGAAGGTTGGTCAGAGACGGTCTCCGCGAGGAGGCCGTCTCTTGTATTTATAACGTTACGGACAGCCGCGCCAGATAATCATAATGTTCCCCGTCCTGCAAGCGTTCCGCACGGAAACCGTTTTCCTGCGCATAGTAGGCCAAAGTGTCGAAGTCCACATAGAGCCACGGGAAAGGTGCGCCTTTCACTCGCTTGTACTGCATCCGGAAATCCAACTCACCGTAGTAACCGGCATTCAGGTCGATGTCCAACGCGCCGTCTTCGTCTTCATAAATATAGCGCAAGTCACTGGAATCCACCAACACGCAACCGCCGGGTGCCAACAGTTGCTTCATACGACGGAAAAACAAGGGCATGCGTTCCAGCCGCCCGATGATGCCGGAACCGTTCATCAGCATCAGCACCGTATCGTA
>VOFE01001407.1_pt1 | contig 26001 bp, 56 predicted proteins | sample 5384071 | NCBI WGS metagenome assembly VOFE01 (sample SAMN12384724, study PRJNA508395) | human gut metagenome | isolation source: healthy gut D | host: Homo sapiens
AATTTTCTGATGATTGCATGTTCCTTTGCCATCTTCTGCGTACCGAAGGAAAACACAATCGTCACAATCGAGCTCAGAGCCTCCGGTATTGCCGCAACTGCAAGTGCAACAGCGAACATAAATGCCGAACCCCACGATTCACCCTGAAATACATTCACTCCGAATATCACTACGGAAAATGCCAGGATCAGCACCGATAATTTCTTTCCGAAATCATCCAGATTCACCTGCAGCGGTGTTCTCTTTTCCGAAGTATTCTTCATAAGATCTGCAATCTTTCCGACTTCTGTCTTCATACCGATCGCAGTTACTTCATATCTTCCTCTTCCATATGTGACGAAGCTTCCGGAGAATACCCGGTTCGTCTGATCTCCAAGTGCCGCAGCTTCTTCCACTTCATCCAGATTCTTCTCTATGGAAATGCTTTCCCCGTCAGAGCACTTTCATCTACTTTCAGACTTGCACATTCGATCAGCTTTCCGTCTGCCGGGATACAGTCTCCTGCTTCGAGGATCACTTCATCACCGATCGTGACTTCCCTGGACGGGATCTGGATCACGCTGTCATCACGCACAACCTTGGCTTCCGGTGCCGATAACTGCTTTAAACTGTCCAGTGACTGCTCCGCCTTTACCGTCTGTATCGTTCCCAGAACCGCGTTCATCGTGATCACGACAAAGATAACAATTGCACTCTCCGCATCTCCGAGAATTCCTGATATGACCGCCGATACAATCAATATAATAACCAGAAAATCTTTGAATTGTTCCAGAAATATTCGGAGTACACTTTTCTTTTTTCCTTCCGTCAATTCATTGAATCCATATTTTTCCTGATTCTGCCTTGCCTGTTCACTTGTTAACATCTTATTCTCCTTTCTGTTGTGCAAAGTTATACAAAACCGTTGTGCAAAATAAAGCGTAAATCTTAATAATAAAAAAGAGCCCTTTATTGCACAAAAACTATGCAATAAAAGTCTCACCATTCCAGTTGCAGCGTACTTTTTCTTCGTCATTGCTTCCGATATCTTTTCCGATCACGACAGCAGAAGCGCCGGCTATCGCAATGACGATTACCTTCAGATACTGAAAAAGGTGCTTGATACGGAATTGGCTGCAATCGCATCCGCAGAAAGATGCCCCAATATCGCTGTCTGCATAGGAAGGGAAACTGCCCACAACAAGCTGGAAGTCAGATGGGAATACACACTTTAAAAAAAGGTTTTCCATACATTACCACTGCCTTTTCCGATAATACCATCCCGGAATTTTTCGTCAAACAATTTGACTTTTGTGTCTTTTTTCCATACGTAGAAAAGAACGATTCCCAGTTCCAGTATGCGTGCTGCGAAAGTTCCGATGGCGGCACCTCGGATTCCCATTTCCGGTGCACCGAATCTTCCGAAAATCAGGATATAATTGATTCCGCCGTTCACCAGCAGGGATATGACGGATATAAGGAATGCGATCTTCACGGTCTCCACGCTGCGGAGCATGGCCAGTAAAAGGTTGCTGATCATAAAAAAAAAATGTCCATTGTATGATATGAAGGTAAATAGTACCTTCTTATGATATCCGGTGAAGTCGTAAAAAGACCAATCAGTGTATTCGGAATACGCATGCATAAAGCGATAATTCCGGCGGCAATTGCCAGGCTGAATAACAGTGCGGCTTTTGTTACCTTTCGGATAGGTTTGGTCTGATGGCTTCCCCAGTATTGGGAGGTGATTGCAATTAATGCATTGCCGATCGCCAGTGCAATCTGATTAACGATAAAATAAATCTGGTTTACCGTCGCAGCGCCGGAAAGTGCGTTCTGGTTATAACTTCCCAGCATGATATTGTCCAGCATATTCACGCTATAGGCCACCAGGTTTTGCAGCGCGATTACTGTCATTAATTTGAAAAAGAACGATAAAAAGAAGGATCTTTTGTAAAAAAATGGTTTTTTCATGTCGTCGGTTCATCTGTAAACTGTAAAAGTATAGAACAGTTACACTATTCCTTTGCTTGGTTAAAACGTCGTTAATATACTTATTATATAAAGTCAATAGAGGATTCGTCAATCAGTAGATTTTGCAAATGAGTTCAAAAAGAGCTGAAAAGATCAGATGACCTCTTCAGCTCTTTTTTAATGCAGCGGATATATTTGACTGGAAGTTTTCTTTTTCCGACAAGTTCTACAAACCGGCTTTTTTTCCATGACGTGCATGGGCTGTTCATTGACGTGGGAGAATACAAGTGTAATTCCTTTACTCTCGCAGGTTTTTCCGGGAACAATACGTTGGTTTTACGCAAAAATTACTACGGTTACACTACGCTGTGTGAGACAGACTTTGAGTGGAAAATGGATGAAGAGTATAAGATTTCACTGCTTGTATCGTGATATTGCAATAACAGAAAGGGAGAGGAAGCACCTGAATAAGTAAATAAAAATGTCATAATCTTAATTAACAATGTCCGTGGAGATGTTTTTAGAATTACATGTAGTTGCTCAATTCTAAAAGAAAACCGTCTCCATGTATTTTTTGCTGAGAATGATAATTTGTAAACGGTTGACTTTCGGAAAAAGTTCTATATTCTTTAAATAGGATAAAAAGGTTAACTGTTCAGCAGCCTTACGGCGATATGGAAGGCGATAGAACAGGAGTGGGAGAATCTGATATGAAAAAAAAAAACGGGGGAAACAGACACTGAAAAGAAAGATGCTAAGCATTCTTCTGCTCTGTGCAATGTCATGTATTCTTGCAGTAGTGATCGTGTCATATATGACGATCCGAATGATCCAGAATGACAGTATCCAGGAGAGTATGCAGATATATCTGAGCAGATCACGCGGGAGATAGACAGTGATTATTATGACATGATCGGTATTGTCAATCAGATGAGTCCCAATGGACTTATTGGAAGTGTGACAGAAAGATATGTGAGTGCAAAGATAACTATGACCGATATTTTGAGCAGAAATCGCTCAGAGAAGAACTGATAAAACTTGGATATGTGAACACAAAGCTCCTTGGCATCGCTTATTACGATCCGAAAGAGCAAAAAGAACTGATTGGGAACTTTAACGTCAGGGTGCTGGATCCGTCATATCAGACAATCTCTAAAGTGGTAGTAGGTGCCGAGAATATCATGCAGGCTATGCATGATTCCTATCTGGGGATCAAGGAAACGCCGGTACTATCCGTGGTGCGGAGAGTTTCCTTTGGAAACAAACGGGTACTGGATATTTATGCAGAAATCGAGCCGGATATGAGTGTTTCCGATCGGCTGAATAAAGAAAAATGGCCATATACCTATATGGAGATGGATGAAAATGGCATTGTACAGTACAGCAATAATCCGGTGATCGTCCGGGGGCAGAAGCTTTTGTCGGAATTACCGGAAAAGAAGGATATGCTGTGATAAATCAGGAAGGATACAAAATCATGGCGTATCGCAGTTCCATCGGATATGTCAATGCCATTGCACTGCCGGAGAATACCTATCAGAAAGAAATGAATATGTGGAGACTGAAGTTAGTGGTTATCATCCTGGCAGCTTTTGGTATTTTTTTCAGTTCGTTTTTTACCTTTACCGGTTGATATGCAAACCCCTCAATCAGTTTCAAAAACAGATGATTCAGGTGGGAAATGGATCTTTACAAGAGGCGGAACAGGAGTATGAGATCAAAGAATTCGATGACCTGATGCACGAAGTGGAACAGATGAAGGAACAGATCAGGAACCTGATAGATGATGTTGTGGAAAAAGAAAAAGTATTCAGCGAACGGAATATGAGAAGCTCCTGTACCAGATTAATCCACATTTTCTGCTCAATACGTTAAATTCCGTTCAGTGGATGGCAAGAATGAGCAAACAGGATAATATTACGGAATTTGTACAGCGCTTAAAAAAGACTGCTGTCGTATAATCTTGGAAAAGAAGGAATGCAGACAACACTTCGACAGAAATCGATATTGTGAAAGATTATATTGCACTGGAACAGATGCGATATGATTTTGTGATTGAGATGAATGTGGAGGAAGGCAGTTATCTGGAACAGCCAACGGTGCGGATGCTGCTTCAGCCTCTGGTGGAAAATGCGATACAGTATGGACTTGGAGACGATGAAAAGATTACAATACAGGTCTTTGAGGATAATATCAGGGGACTGGCGATCATTACCATATTGGACAGTGGTAATGGCCTGACCCAGGAGGAGATCAATCAGATCAATGAACCATTTGATTATGATGAAAAAAAATGCAGCATGGGAACAGAGGAATCGGTCTGCGATATGTAAAAGCAATGCTGGAATCTTTTTATGAAGGAGAGACGAACCTGTTTGTTAATTGCAAAAAAGGCTATGGAACCAAAATTACAATTTTGATTCCGATACAGGAAGAACTTCGGAATAAAATCAAAATCACAGGATCTGGGACGGAAAAAGAGGGTATGGAGAAATGAAGGTATTGGTTGTAGATGATGATAAACTGGCAAGAAAAGGTTTGATTTCTATAATGGATTGGGGCAAATATGGATTTGAAGTTGTGGGGATGTCCAGAATGGCCGTAAAGCACTGGAATTTCTGAAGGATAATGAAGTGGATATTGTATTCACGGATATAGACATGCCGGAGATCGATGGAATTGAACTGATGAAAATGTGTAAAAAGGAATATCCGGAGGTGAAATTGTAGTCTTTTTATATGTATGAAGATTTCCGTTATGCACAGAGTGCCCTGAGACTGGGAGCCCTGGATTACATATCCAAAATAAGCTTTGATGGGGATGAGTGTGACCAGATTCTGGAACTTGTAGAAAGAAAGTATAAGGAAAATCAGTCGAAAAAGAACCCGGAAGGAGGATTCCGGACAAAAAGGCTGGAAAAAGCGTGGACGAATACCAGATGGATCTTCAATGACTGTGAGTTCAACAGACTGTGCGAGGTAACCTGGGGTGTGGAGCTGCGGACTGCCGAAAGGGTTTATTATAAAAAGCTTCCACAACTTCCAGAAACTTACAGGAGAAGAACTTGAATTTCCGTCTTTATCTTCCGTGGATGATGCTGGAATGGGTAAAAACTGGAAAGAGAATCTGTATCAGACGTGTCTGCAGACTGATAAAAACAAAGGATATCTATATGTTTGCAAGAGTGATCCTGTATACAGACGAGCATATAGAAGAAAATCTGAAGTCAGAAGAGGTAGCAACACAGATCGGAATGAGCAGAAGTTATTTCAGCACGAGATTTAAGGAGATAACAGGTGATACCTTTCATAACTATGTGATCAGCAGAAAAATGCAGGCGGCTGCCCGGAAGATGGCAAAAGGAACAGAAAACATCACCCAGATTGCATCGGATCTGGGATATGACAATTTTTATTATTTCACAAAGGTATTTTCAAAGGAATACGGATGTACGCCAACAGAATATGCAGGAAGATTAAAAAAATGTTCGATTTGATTCGGACATTTTTTTTGAATTAAAAAAAAAGACTGTGGAATCAGAAACAATATCGTCTAGTGAAAAATATGATTACAGGATAAACTATGTAAAAGAAGGGAGATTTACTCATGTACATTAAAAGGTTTGTGAAACATTATTACATTATGCTGATCCCGGCTTTCCTGTGGCTGTTCTTTTTCAGTATCGTGCCTATGTTTGGAATCGTGATGGCTTTTCAGGATTATAATCCGGGACAGGGCATCCTACATTCCAAATTTGTTGGTCTGGCTAATTTTGAGTATATGTTTCAGATGAGTGACATTGCGCAGGTTTTGCGGAATACAGTCACTATTGCGGTGGGTAAGATCATTGGAAATATTATTTTCCCGCTGATCTTTGCATTATTATTAAATGAACTGGCATTGAAAAAATGAAGCGTCCGATTCAGACAATCGTATACTTACCGTATTTTCTGTCCTGGGTTATTCTTGCAAAGATCGTGCTGAACATTTTCGGTTATACAGGACCGGTAAATCAGTTCATACAGACTGTTCGGAGGCGATGCGGTCAACTTCTTCGGCGAAGCAAAGCTTTTCCAGCCGTCTGGTAATCGGTACGGATATCTGGAAAGGATTCGGCTATAACACAGTCGTTTATCTTGCTGCTATCCTGGGCGTGGATAAATCATTGTACGAAGCGGCAGCAGTAGACGGCTGCGGACGATTCAAAAGAATCTGGCATGTAACTTTACCGGGTATAAAACAACAGTAGCACTTTGGCTATCCTGTCTCTTGGCAATATCCTGAATGCGGGATTTGACCAGATTTATAATCTGTATAACCCGTTGGTATACTCAACAGGAGATATCATTGACACATGGGTATACAGGGCTGGTCTGCAGAATCTGCAGTATTCACTGGCAACAGCAGTCGGATTATTCAAGTCTGTGATTAGTGTCATGTTGATTGCCCTTGGTTACTGGCTTGCAGATAAATTTACCGGTTATAAACTGTTTTAGGAGGTGTAACTATGATTGAGAACAAAAGTCTCGGCTCCAAGATTTTCGATGTTTTGAATGTGGTGTTCCTTGTTACGGTCACACTGATCTGTATTATGCCTGTATGGTATGTCCTCTGTGTATCCTTGAGCAGCAAGGAAGCCGTTAATGCAGGAAAAGTTGCTTTCTGGCCGGTTGGCTTCAATCTGTTCTCCTACCAGAAGATTTTGGGGGAGAAGGTGATTTTTGGGTTCGTTCCTGATATCTATTAAAAAGGGGTTTTACTGGGAACAGCTGAATCAGTATGGTATGTGTTCTTATGGCAGCGTTCCCGTTATCAAGAACGAAAAAGCAGTTCCCCGAAGAGAGATATCTTTATGTGGATCTTCGTATTTTGTATGTTATTCAACGGTGGTACTGTTCCATGGTATATCACATATGAGAAGCTACCATCTGATGGACAGTATCTGGGGACTGGTGCTGGGAACAGGACTACAGGTGTTTAATGTAATCCTTGCAGTGAACTTTTTTAAAAATCTTCCATCAGAGCTGGAAGAAGCATGTTTTGTTGATGGCGGCGGACCGTGGAGGAATCTGATATCCATATACATACCGCTGGCAAAACCGATGGTGGCAACCATTGCACTTTTTACCATGGTTTTGTACTGGAATGAATTCTTCCAGGGAATGGTCCTGAGTACAAGACAAAGCAGTTACCCACTGCAGACCTATATCCAGCAGATGGTTGTAACACTGGATTATTCTACAATGAACGTAGAACAGATCGCACAGGCGATGAAATTAAATAATCTCTCATTGGATGCAGCAAAGATATTTATAGCTATGATACCGGTACTGATTGTATATCCATTCCTGCAAAGATATTTTGTAGAAGGGTATCACACTTGGATCAGTAAAAGGATAAAAGGCAAATAAAGGAAAAAAAGAATGAAAAAAACAGTATTGATCGCATTTGTGTGCTGCAGCAATGCTGGTTTCCTCACGGGCAGGATGCGGAAAATCAGAAGAAGACACAGACAACAGAAAGAGGCGGTGGACAAGTGAGGCAGAAGGAACAGCCAAGGAAGATCTGCCGCTTTCCAAATACGCAGAGACCGTAACGGTCCATCTGGGTGGTTCTTGAACCCGAATGCCAAGCTTCCGGATGGAATGACTTATGACGATAATCCATACATAGATTTTCTGAAAGAAGATCTGAATATCAATGTTGTATATGACTGGGTTGCATCTTCCTCAGATTATAATGAAAAGATGAATCTGTGTATCGGCAGTAATACGATTCCGGAGCTGATGAATGTCAATGCGGCACAGTACAGGGCACTTCTGAAATATGATATGATCCAGCCGCTTGATCAGTATTTTGATGACTATGCTTCTGATACACTGAAAGGATATGTGGAATCCGGTGGAGAAGCGCTGAAAAAGGTTATCTGCAATGATAACGGCGAGATGATGGCGATTCCGGCCCCAACATTACAGCGGGCGGTGTAAATGAAATGTGGATCCGCCAGGACTGGCTGGATAATCTTGGTCTGGAGGTCCCTAAGAACCTGAGATGAGCTGGTAACAGTAGCAGAGGCATTCGTAACCCAGGATCCGGATGGCAACGGAGAAGCTGATACCATTGGAATTCTTGGACCAAGCAATTCAGATCAGATGAATGGAATTGGAGGAAACCAGTTTGGACTGGATCCATTGTTCAGCAGATTCCAGTCTTATCCACAGTACTGGCTGCAGGATGAGGATGGAACTGTAAAGTATGGTTCAATTCAGCCGGAGACCAGAACAGCCCTAGAAAAAATACAGAAATTGTATACAGATAAACTGATTGATGCGGAAATGCTTGTCAGAAATGACAGTAAGGAACCTCTTCTGGCTGGAAAGGTTGGAATTTTCTTTGGACCATGGTGGTGTGGCTATACAGTGGGAGATGCCACAATTGCAGGCGAAGCAGATTGGAGAGCATACTTTACACCATTGGCTGAGGACGGAGACTATTATACTCATATGGCAGAGCCTACATCGAGCTATGTAGTAGCAAGCAAGAGCTGCAAGAATCCGGAAGCTGCATTTAAGATTGTCAATTACCTGATCAAAAATGAGCAGAAATGGGTAGACGAAGGTGTTTCTACCACAGAGATGGAGTACTGCGGACTTCTATCCTCTGTACAACACCTATGACAATGCAGATGAAATTGAAGTGTCTTATGATGTTCTTGAAAAATATCTTGCAGGAGAGATTACAATGGATGATGTCGATTTCTCACGGCACAAATTGTTAAAGAATGATATGGAAGCGGTTACATGAACTGAAAAAGGAACCTTATGATGACTTCAGCCTGGATAAATGGAATCTGGACAGTGACCTTGTACATACTAATCTTCCGAGACTTGTGGCCATCCTGGTTGGAGATATCCATTCTGTAAATGAGAAATATGTACCTGTTTACAATGCATATAACGGTCAGACAGAAACCATGGAGACAAAATGGCCAACCTGAAAAAATGGAAGAAGAAACATTTGCAAAAATTGTTATGGGAAAAGCAGATATCAGCGAATTTGATACTTTTGTTGAAAACTGGAAGAAACAGGGCGGTGACCAGATTCTTAAAGAAATCAACGAAGAATTAAGTAAGTAAAAGCGATAGCGGCTGATGGTGTTCATCAGCCGCTGTTTTACGATGGAGGTTCAAAATGAGGGAAAACAAAGTAGTTTACGGACTGATCGGATATGGCGGAATGGGCAGATGGCATACGGAGATCCTTTCCAATGTTCCGAAGCCGTAATCGGTGGCATCTATGACATCAAGGAAGAAAAGAGAGAAGAAGCGAAGGAGAAGGGCTTTTCTGTATATGAAACAGAAGAAGCCATGCTGGCAGATCCGGATATCGATGTGGTTCTGATCGCTACCCGAATGACTGCCACAAACCTATCGCCATCCGTGCCATGCATGCAGGGAAGAATGTAATATCGGAAAAACCGGTGACATTATCTTCCGCTGATCTGCTGGAGATGGAAAATGCAGCCAAAGAGACAGGAAAATTACTTACTGTACACCAGAACAGACGGTGGGATGATGATTTCCTGATCATTAAAAAGCTGGTAGAGGAGCAGAAACTGGGACATGTCTTCCGGATCGAGAGTCGTGTCCATGGTTCAAGAGGTATCCCGGGTGACTGGAGAAAAGAAAAGGTCCATGGTGGCGGAATGGTTCTGGACTGGGGCGTACATCTGCTGGATCAGATCCTATATATGTACGGCGACAGAAAGATCGAGACCGTATACGCATCACTTACCAATGTCACCAACCAGGAAGTGGACGATGGCTTCACTGCTATCCTGACATTTGAAGGTGGAACGGAAGTTCTGGTGGAAGTCGGTACCAACAATTATATTTCCCTGCCGAGATGGTATGTACTGGGAGAAGACGGTACCGCAGTGATCCGGGACTGGCAGTTAAACGGTGAGATCATCCGCAAGACCGGTATGACGGAAGAAACGGTAGTACCGGTTAAGACAGCAGCCGGTCTGACAAAGACCATGGCACCGAGACGGGAAGATACCATTGTGAAAGAAAACTTACCAAAAGTATCCGGAGATATTGCGGACTTCCACAGAAATGTAGTTGCAGTGATCCGGGACGGAGCAGAACCTGAGATCAAACTGTTCCAGGTGATGCGTGTCATGAAACTGATGGAAGCAATCTTCCGGTCAGCGGAGACAAACCAGGTGATCGAATTTCAGGACCAGGTGTAACTAAGAAGATACTGAATAACTATAGATAAAAATCATAAGCAGAACAGTTATAACATAAAAATTGAAACCAGTTGTACATGTTCTCTGAGAGTGCATGTAACAGAACAGGAGGAAAAAAGTATGAAACAGATTAAAATCGGAACCTGCGTGCCGGGTACAAAGGCGGAAGAATGGTTGAAGGGATTTGTAGGAAAAGGCTTCGAAACATTTTCCCTTAATTTCCATATGTCACTGGAAGGAACAGATCTTGACAAACTGGCACTGACCACAGACAAACTCCTTGCAGGAACAGATTCCAAGATTACTACACTCGGATATTACTGTAACCCGATCCAGTACGCAGAGCACAGAAAGACACTGGAAAAGGTGATCTGCACTGCTGAAAAATTCGGAGCTACCCACGTAAGTACCTTTGCAGGAGCCTGGGAAGGAAAACCTGTAGAATCCGCATACGAAGAGTTCGGAAAAGTGTTCCGTGAACTGGCAGACCTTGCAGAAGAAAAAAAGGTGTGAAACTGGGTATCGAAAACTGCCTGATGGATGGAACCTGGGAACATGCCACCTGCAACATCGGTTTCAACCCGAAAGCCTGGGAAGTGATGTTTGAGGAAGTAAAGAATGACAACTTCGGTCTGGAATGGGAGCCGACCCACCAGATGGTACAGCTGATCGACCCTGTGACAGAGCTGAGAAAATGGTGTCAAAAAGATCGTCCATGTACATGGAAAAGATGCGACCATCGACTGGGATGCAGTAAGACATGGCGGTATCTCCGGAGCAGTTCCATTCGTATGGCACCGTATGCCTGGATTTGGTGACACAAACTGGAGAGATATCATTTCTATCTTAAGAAGCAACGGATATGAGGACGATATCTGTATCGAGGGATATCACGATCCGGTATACAACGGAGAACTGGAGATGACCGGACAGCTCCACGCACTGAACTATCTGAAATGGTGCCGTGGTGGTGAATTCACACCAACCCCATGGGAGAAATAACACAGATAATAGCTGTTCGGCACCTTCACAATGGTGCAACAGCATACAGAAAAATTAAAAGATACAGGAGGGCATTCCTATGAAACTTGGGTTTGTTACAGCAATCCTTGACAGCTGGACCTATGAAGAGATGATGGATTTTGCGTCTGAGCAGGGATTTGAGTGTGTGGAAGTGGCATGCTGGCCACAGGAAAAAGCAGAAAGAAGATATGCCGGTGTAAGCCATATCGATGCAGAACGGGTCAACCAGGATGATGCATATGCAGAGCATATCGTGGAATATGCAAAAAAATCAGGAGTGGAGATCTCGTCACTGGCCTATTATCCAAACGTAATGGCGGCAGATAAAGAGAAAAGCGCAGCCGCTGTGGAACACCTGAAACAGGTGATCCTTGCAAGTAGGAAATTAGGTGTGGGCATGGTCACCACATTTATCGGAAGGAACCAGACCAAAAATGTACAGGAGAACCTGGAACTGGTAAAGAGATCTGGCCGCCGATCATAAAACTGGCTGAGGAATGTGACGTGAAGGTTGCCATCGAAAACTGCCCGATGCTTTTCGGCGAGACCAGTGGCCGGGAGGACAGAACCTGATGACAACACCGCCGATCTGGAGAGAGGTATTCCGGATCCTGGACAGTGACCATCTGGGCATCAACTACGATCCATCCCACTTTATCTGGCAGATGATCGACTATATCCGCCCGCTTTATGAGTTCAAAGATAAGATCTTCCATGTCCACTACAAGGATATCAAGATCTATAAAGACAAGCTGGAATCCTGCGGTATCATGGCATATCCGCTGGAATACATGTCACCGAAGCTCCCGGGACTCGGAGATGTGGACTGGGGAAAATATGTATCAGCACTTACGGATATCGGATATGACGGTTATACATGCATTGAGGTCGAGGACAAGGCCTTTGAAGATTCAAGGAAAAAAGGTTGAGAATTCTTTGATCCTCAGCAAAAGAGATATCTGGAACAGTTCGTGATTTAATATAGAATAAAGAAAAAAGGACATAATATCATGACAGGAAAAAAATTGAAAACCTTTCGGCAGGAATCGTAGGATGCGGAGGAATCGCCAACGGAAAACACCTTCCGGCTATGAAGAAAAGTGGTCTCAACGGAAAATGAGATCGTAGCAGTTTCTGTGACATCATCAGAGAGCGTGCAGAGAAAAGCAAAAAGAATATGGCACAGAAGATGCAAAAAGTATTTGAAGATTATCAGGAGCTTATCAAAGAGGACCTGGATGTTGTATATGTAACCGGCAACACCGAACCGCTCCCATGCAGAGATCTCTATCGTCATGGAAATAGATGAATTACAGCAATTGCTGTCAGAAATGTCATTACAGGAAAAAATAGGACAGATGGTGCAGCTCACTGGTGTATACTTCGATAAAGAGGCGGTACTCACAGGTGCTGTTGGGGAACAGTTACCACCGGAATGGATTGTTCAATATGCCGGTTCAGTGCTTGGAGTGATCGGAAAAGATAAAATTTATGATATCCAGAGCAGATATATGGAACAGCATCCCCATCATATTCCGCTTATCTTTATGGCAGATGTTATCCATGGATGTCGGACAATTTATCCGATTCCATTGGGGCAGGCGTGCTCCTTTCATCCGGAACTGGTGTCTGAGGCGGCTTCTATAGCTGCCTTGGAGGCATCTTCAGAAGGGCTCAGGGCAACATTTTCTCCTATGATTGATGTTTCAAGAGATCCAAGATGGGGAAGGATAATGGAATCCTTTGGAGAAGATCCATATGTAAACGGGATCATGGGAAAAGCTATGGTAGATGGCTATCAGCAGAAAGCTGATACTGGAATAGCGGCATGCCTGAAGCATTTTGCGGGGTATGGGGCAGTGAATGCAGGAAGGGATTATAATGATGTTGAAATATCCCAGCGGACATTTCTGGAACAGTATGTAAAACCTTTCCGTATGGCACTAAAAGCAAAGCCAGCTATGGTCATGACAGCTTTTAATGCGATTGACCGTAAACCGATAAGCGGAAATAAGGAACTTCTTAAAGGGCTTCTGCGGGATAAGGAAGGATTTGAGGGAACTGTAATTTCAGATTGGGGCTCCATAGGCCAGCTGGAAGAACAGGGAGTGGCAGCAGATATGGAAGAAGCTGCAATCCAGGCTTCAGAAGCAGGTGTAGACATTGATATGATGAGTCCGGCTTATATGCTGTATCTTGAAAAACTGGTAGAAAGTGGCAAAATCCCGGAAGCGCTTGTTGATGAAAGTGCATTCAGGGTCCTGATGATGAAAAATCAGCTGGGGCTTTTTGAAAATCCGTTTGCCGGTCTTGGAAAGAGTGGAAAACTGACTCAGCATAACCGGGAAAAGGCATATCAGATGGCTGGCGAAAGCTGTGTCCTTTTGAAAAATGAAAAAAAGATACTTCCATTAAGTGTAAAAAAGAAAGTTATCTGGGCAGGCCCTTATACAGCGTCAAGAGAATTCTTAAGCCGCTGGTCAATTTTTGGAGAACATGAATCAGTTGAAACAATAGAAGAAGTTTTACAAAAAAAGCAGATAGAAGCAGAATGTATTACAGGATGAAATATTCTTTCTGATGCAGAGTGTAAGGTATGGCAGGTGGAGCAGGAATTGTCTGACAAGCCAAGGGATGAGCAGTGGCTGGAAACGATAACCCGGGAAGATACGGTTGTATGTGTACTGGGTGAGCATGAATCCCAGTCAGGAGAGGCTGCCAGCAGGGCGTTCCTGACTTTGCCGGAAGAGCAGCAGGTGTTATTTGAAAAAATAGCAGAACGTACAAGGAATATCGTGACTGTGGTAATTGCAGGAAGACCATTGGATCTGCGGAGAATATCAGAAAAATCCAAGGCTGTCATTATGGCTTGGAGACCAGGAACTATGGGAGCTGAAGCAATCGTAGATATTGTGTATGGCAGAATAAATCCTTCCGGCAAATTATCTGTAAGTATTCCATGGTGTGTGGGACAGGTGCCCATAAGCTACTGGGATGTAAAAACCGGACATATATTTACAGAGGATAATTCAGAAAACCGTTTCACCAGCAGATATATGGATATCCCGAATACGCCGTTATATCCATTCGGTTATGGATTGTCTTATACAGAGTTTGATATTTCGGACATTGATATCAAGACAGGACAGGATAAAAAAGTACATGTCCATTGTAATGTGTGCAACACAGGTAATGTTGCGGGGGCAGAGGTCGTTCAGTGTTATTACGAAACCTTACATGCATCTGTGGTGCGTCCGATGAAGAAAGAGCTTGTCCGTTTTCAGAAAGTCTTTCTGGATCCGGGAGAAAAGAAGGATGTAGATTTTTGTATTGATCAGGAAGATTTGTCTAAAGTTCTGTAGACGAACTGGAAAATCTGGAAATTTCGATTCATACACCCTTTGAGAAGCTGGCAATTCGCCCGACCAGCTTTGGAATCATCCCTTCTGTAACAGGAGAGACGGTTCAGATTCATCTCGACGAGCCGAAGAAATTTACGGTAGAGACAGATGGCGGACTGCATGACGCATTATTCGTGCTTTGCTCGCGTAGAATTGAGAAACCGGAAAATACGACGATCTGCTTTGAAAAAGGAAAAGTATACAATGTCGGGATCCTGACCTTAAAGCCGAACGACACGGTCTATATCGAAGAGGGTGCTGTGGTATCCGGCTGTATTTATGCGGATCATTGCGATAATATTTCCATTGTAGGAAACGGAATCGTCAATGGAGCCTGCTGGCATCTGCCGGACAGTAATGCCCATCGGTTTTTTATCTATATCAAGTGGTGCAACAATGTCCTCTTAAAAGGCTTTACGGCAGTAGACGGGCCCTCCTGGCATGTGGTTCCGGCGGCATGCGATCATGTGGTCATTGATGATATGAATATCATGTCCAGAATTGTAACAGGAGATGGAATTGATATTACGAGCAGTCAGGATGTGGAGATAAAGAATTGCTTTATCCGTTCGACGGATGACAGTATCTGTATTAAGGCACATGGCTGATTGCGGATACTTCGACTGTTCGGGATGTGACGAAGGTATATGCCCATAATAATGTGCTCTGGAATGCGGAGCCGGGCAATGCAATTGAATTAGGCTATGGGCTTCAGAGTGAGATCCACGATCTTGTATTTGAGGATTGTGATATCATTCACTGTCAGTACGAAGGAAATATGGGCGGCGCAGCAATCTCCATCCATCAGGCGGATGGCGGTCATGTGCATGACGTTCATTACAGAAATATCCGGGTAGAGCAGGCGGAGCAGAAGCTGTTCGATATCAAGGTTCTGCTCTGCAAGTACACAGCAGGTTTCCAAAGGGGAGATCAATGATATTCATTTTGACAACATTCAGGTATTAAACGGCGATATTCCGGTTTCTACGATCCGTGGATTCCAGACACCGACAGAAGAAGTACGTGTCCATGATATTCTTGTCCATGGGTTCTGTACAGACAACCCGGACGATATGCGACCATCCTGACCTGTTCAGCGAAGTCGGCATCTTCTCAGGTTTTATAAGAGAAAACATCGAAGGCAATCCGGACCGGGATGCGGTTGGAAGAAAACCTTATGAGCAGACCCATCTGAAGGCGATGGACGATCCGGACTTTAATAACTATTTTCATACGTTTTTCCGTTGCATCGGAGATAATGACTGTTTCCTTTCCAGATTTCTGGAAGAGGATGCAATCATCCAGAGAAAGGTGTCCATGAAATCAGGAAAATCTATCCGGGCGGACATGACTGGAATGTGGAGACCGTGCTTTGCAGATTTCGCACAGATGATTTTCCGGTAGGACTGTATAAAGCAGTAGAATAAAAATAACATGGCCGGGTGAGTTTGCCCGGCTATTGTATTTACGAAACAACGAGCCAAAGTCCATGCCGGCATGAGACCTTGGCGATTGCTATATACATAGATCACAGGTTATTATCCGGTCAAATATCTTCCGTGGATAGAGGAATCAGAAAGAAATATGTTTTTTAGAGTCTTTAAAAAAGAGGTTATGGATGATATAATGAGCGTTAGCGAGCCAGAAGCGTGCTTGCACGGTTATGGGGAGCGGCGAATGTCGATCATGAACGAAGTTCATGACATAATGAGCGTTAGAGACCAGAAGGAGGACGTGAGAATGTATAACGAATTTGGTGGAACTTTTAAGTAATCTTGCATTGGCGAAACACAGAAAAAGCCGTGCGATCAACGCAGAAAATCCTCATGGAGAAAAGGCAGAGGCGGTATGGCTGCAAGTCATCTGGGACCGTCCAGAAAAGGAAGCCCGTGTCTTAATGACATCGCAAGTGGTCAGACAGTGACACTGGCAGAAATGGAAGGACCTGCGCTGCGATCAATCATATCTGGATCACCGTTGATAACAAGACTACAGAGGCAGATTGCTTTGTACTGAGAGATCTTGTAATCCGTATGTACTGGGATGACGAAGAGGAACCTTCCGTGGAAAGTCCGCTGGGTGACTTCTTCTGCTGCGGATTCGGTAGGGAGTGCAATGTAAATTCTATGCCAATTGCAGTGGTGCCAAGCAGAGGATTTAACTGTTACTTCCCGATGCCGTTTAAGAAAAAAAAGCAAAAATTACTCTGGAAAATCAGCATGTCAAAATCCAATTCCGGCATTTTTCTATCAGGTAGATTACTGTCTGTATGATGAGGGGCTGCCGGATGATATTACTTACTTCCATGCACAGTGGAGAAGAGAAAAGATTACCCAGCTGAAGAAAGATTATGTAATCTTGATAATGTCAAAGGAAAAGGCCATTATATAGGAACCTACATTGCACTTACCACACTGGAACGTTACTGGTGGGGCGAGGGAGAAATGAAATTTTATATTGACGGTGATGATGAGTATCCCACAATCTGCGGAACAGGAACGGAAGATTACTTTGGAGGCTCCTGGAGCTTTGCCAAACAGGTGGATGGAAAAACGGTGGAACAGAATTATAACACGCCGTATCTGGGATATCCGTATTATTCTGCCCATGACGAGCTGATCCATAATTTCTATCATAATGATGACTGTCCGCCGATGAGAGGTTTCTATCGCTGGCATATTCAGGATCCGATTTGTTTTGATGAGGATCTGCGTGTGACCATTCAGCAGATTGGAGTAGGTTACAGAGGATTATTCGAACGTCAGGATGATGTGGCAAGCGTAGCTTACTGGTATCAGGCAGAACCACATAACAGTTTCCCGGAACTTCCAGGTAAAGAAGATCGCTGGCCAAGATAAAACGAATTGTTTTGCCTGAATATATTAATAAAAAGCAGAGGAAATCCGTTCATGAAGAACGATTTTCTCTGCTTTTTAAGTTACCAGGCATACGACAAAAAAGGTCCGGTGGGCACCTTTTAGTTGCGCGAGTAACGAGCTAAAGTCCGTGCCTGCACGAGACCCTGGCGACTACCGTGTCCCCATCTTACGCACCACACACAAAATTGCTCCGATCACATTCATGAACAAAAAAGGATTTGCCCAGATCATCCACGATGTGGAAAAACAATTTGGCACCTTCCAACGGAGCCGGGCTGGCAGGAAGGATTGGATAGGCATAGGTGGATGCAAAGGCCAGAAGAACCAGAACAACGAAACCGAACAGTCCCCGTCCCATGTCAACCTGGCGGATCTTGCCGTGGTCGGCATCCGTTTTCTGCTGGCGATCCACAGTGCCTGGATACAACCAAAGCCCACACAGATCAGTGCCCCAATCAGATAGATTCCCTGGGCATAATTCTTTTCCTGAACTACGCCGGCGATGGAGCCCAGGGTCACCCGGTTGGCTTACCCAGAAGTTCTGTGCCATACGAAGGGTGGACAAAGCCATCAGGACTACGCAGATCCACTGGATCACAAGATAAAACAGGGTGCCTCCCAGTTTTACGCTTCCGGTGGTTAAAGAAGTGGCTGCAGATAGGAGTCCGCCTCCTTTTTTTCTTCTTTTTCGCTTGGTTTTGGTTTTCTGCGTGGTAGTTTTTATAAATCGTATGCTGGTTTGTGGCAGTATTTCTGGATCTGCCGGAACCGGAGTTTGGATTTTTTTGTTCTCTTCCCGACGTCTGGCAGCGGGAGTCTCATTTTACCGGAAGCAGGACTACCGGTACCGTTGCCATTATCAGCGACTGGTTTTGATAAGTCGCGATTTACATAATCATCGAAGGACTGCCAGTCATCCACCAGACGATCGGTATCTGTATTTTTTGTGACTGAAGTATTGTCATTGGAAGCGGCCGGAAGCGGTGCACCGCAGTAGCTGCTAAAAAACGACCGGTGACTTCAGCACCACACGATGGACATTTCATAGTTCACTCCCCCTTGTTAGAATTTCAGATTTTATTGTACCACAAATACAGGAAAACATATCTGAAGATTTTTTGTGAAAATTAATGAAAAATAATTACTTTTTTGGTAAAAAGCAAGAATCAGAAAGAGAAGATTGCGTTGACACCTTATATACCGATTGGTATAATATAAAAAGACAGGGGATTACCCTGGAAAATTACGGATCAACAGCTGATAAATATAAGGAAAGGGGCTGAGACAGATGGATAATCGGCAGCTGATCATGGAAAAAGCGCTGGAACTGTTTTGTGCCCGTGGATATGATGCGGTTGGGGTGCAGGAGATTGCAGAACAGTCCGGAATTACAAAACCGACGTTGTATTATTATTTTGGAAGCAAGCAGGGACTGATGGAAACGATCCTTGAGGAGAACAGTCGTATTCTGGAAGAGATGCTGGAAAAAGCAGTGGAAGAACCGGGGGATGTCCCGCAGGTGTTATATCGTGTGGCGAGAGCATATTTTGATTTTGCGGGAAGCCACTGGCAGTTTTATCTGTTTATGCTGAGTCAGTTTTATTCCGGAAAAAATCGGAAGGATTCCGTACGGTGTATCCGCTGATCCAGAAGTATTACCAGCTTGTGGTGCGGATCTTTGAGGATTCTGCAGACCGTCTGGGGAAATATGGGCGGCCGTCAGGAGCAGTTTGCGGTTAGCTTCATGGGGGATTCTGGATTCCCATATGATGATGCTGGGAAGAGAGCAGGATGAAGAACACGGACTGGTGATGACGGATCAGAGAACGTATGAGATCGTCCGGCAGTTCCTGTACGGTATTTATTCATAACTGCGAAAGTATGGAACAGTTGCATGTATGAGTGTGAAAAATAACTGGAAAGACAGTTAAGATAAAAGAAAAAGGAGACGGGGATATGGCAAAGATGGAGTTTGGGGAACTGGATCAATATTTGTTTGGTCAGGCAACGCATTATGATATTTATAAGAAACTGGGGGCACATCCGGTAACACAGAACGGAAAAAGCGGCACGTATTTTGCAGTCTGGGCACCGAACGCAGAGGATGTTTCTGTTGTCGGCGAGTTTAATGACTGGGATCCGGAGCGACATCCGATGAAAAGACCGGACGATCGGTGTCTGGGGAGACTTTGTTGCAGGAGCGGAAGTGGGAGATCTGTATAAATTCTGTATCCGTGCCATGGACGGAAGACTGCTGTACAAAGCAGATCCTTATGCAAGCTGGTCTGAGATGCGCCCGGGCAATGCATCCCGTATCGCGGATATCACAGGTTTTCAAATGGGGGGATGCCACATGGTTGAAAAAAAGAGAAAAGAGACGGATCCGAGAAGAGCTGCTCTTTCCATCTATGAAGTACATCCGGGTTCCTGGAAAAAGCATCCGGCTTCCGATGGAGATCCGGACGGCTTCTACAGCTATCGGGAACTGGCACATGAGCTGGCAGATTATGTAAAACGTATGGGTTATACCCATGTGGAACTGATGGGTATTGCAGAGCATCCATTTGACGGCTCCTGGGAATATCAGGTTACCGGTTACTATGCACCGACCGCCCGTTTGGATCCCCGAAAGAATTCAAATATCTGGTCAATTATTTACATAAAAATAAGATCGGTGTCATTCTTGACTGGGTTCCGGCACATTTTCCAAAGGATGCGCACGGTCTGGCAGAGTTTGACGGAACCTGTCTCTATGAGTATGCCGACCCACGTCAGGGAGAGCATCCGGACTGGGGTACCAAGATCTTTAATTATGGGAAAAACGAAGTCAAAAATTTCCTGATTGCAAACGCATTATTCTGGATCGAAGAGTTCCATATAGACGGACTCCGCGTGGATGCAGTGGCATCCATGTTGTACCTCGATTATGGGAAAGAAGACGGACAGTGGATCGCGAACAAATATGGCGGTAACGAGAACCTGGAGGCTATTGAATTTTTCAAGCATTTGAATACCTGATCCTTGGAAGGAACGGGAACCATGATGATCGCGGAAGAGTCCACGGCATGGCCGAAGGTAACCGGAGATGTGGAGAAGAGAACGGTCTTGGATTCACCTGAAATGGAACATGGGCTGGATGAATGATTTCCTAGAATACATGAAGCTGGATCCTTACTTCCGCAAATACAACCATAATAAGATGACCTTCTCCATGACGTATGCTTTCAGCGAGGCGTATATTCTGGTACTTTCTCATGATGAGGTTGTCCACTTGAAATGCTCGATGATCAACAAAATGCCCGGAGAGTACGATGACAAATTTGAGAATCTGAAAGCCGGATATTCCTTCATGATGGGGCACCCGGGTAAGAAGCTGCTGTTTATGGGACAAGAGTTCGGGCAGCTGCGGGAGTGGAGTGAGAGGCGAGAGAGCTTGACTGGTATCTGCTCCGTGAGGCAAGGCATCAGCAGTTACAGGATTATGTAAGAGATTTGCAGATGATGTATAAAAAATATCCGGCACTGTATGCGGATGCCAATGGTTATGATGGTTTTCAGTGGATCAATGCCGATGATGCAGACCGAAGCATCTACAGCTTCATCCGCTGGTCACCGACGGCAAGAAACAATCTGCTGTTTGTCTGCAACGGAAAGACTACTGGGTAGGTGTACCGCAGAAGAAACAGTGTAAATTAATCCTGAGCAGTGCTGACCCGGCTTACGGCGGACAGCATCATGTGGACAATCCGGTATTCAAACCGGTCAAGGGAGAATGTGACGGACAGCCATACCATGTGGCATATCCGCTGGCTCCATACGAAGTTGCAATATTTGCATTTAATTAAGAAAAGAAATATAGATAACAGAAAACGACGGAATCTGTCGGCAGAACAATTTGCCGACAGATTTTTTGCAAGCAACGAGCCAAAATCCGTGCATGCACGAAACGCTGTACCAGGCGACTGGTATGGCTCTGTTTTCTGTAATCTCCGCTTACCAAAAGCACCTCGCGGGATAGGATCAGTGAACGGATCAGGAACATACCGAAAAAACTATGTTTATGGCGAAAATGAATTGACAAATATACATTACTTTGCTAACATGATGAAGTATGATTGTTAAAAAATCAGGCCAAATAAGGAGGAGAAAGAGTAAAATGAAAAGATTCAAAAACTTGTGTCTGTACTTACTCTGACAGCGATGCTTGCAGCAAGTCTGATAGCTTGTGGCGGAAAAGATCCGGTTGCAGAAGGTGACAGCACAGCAGGCACAACCACTGCCGACAGCAGTACAGCTACCACAGAGACTTCTGGTGACAGTACATTTACCTATGCCATCTCCGGAGACCCTACAGAGACTGTCAATGTTATCACAACATCTGACCGTTGGGGATTATCTACTGTAAAGATGATCTACTCCCCACTGTATATGAATAATGCCGATGGAATCAACTGGTTCCTGGCTACAGATTACAGCGTATCCGATGATAATCTGACCTATACATTCAAACTGAGAGATGATGTAAAATGGTCTGACGGTGAACCGTTTACTGCAGATGATGTTGTATTTACATACGAAGCCATGGAACAGGAGGATAACCTTGGATGGGCGTATTCTCAGCTGGTTTACGATCAGGAACGGTAAAAGTGGAAAAAGTGGATGATTACACCGTATCTTTCACATTCCCGTTCGTAACACCTACGGCTATCGAGATGTTAAGTCAGATTTTCATTATGCCGGAGCACATCTACAAAGATGTCACAGATTTTGAGCATAACGATTACAACATGAACTCCGTAGGAAGGTCCTCTACAAACTGGTAGAGTATCAGTCAGGCTCATATCTGAAGTTTGAAGCAAACGAAAACTACTACAAAGGTGAACCGTCTGTTAAAAATATAGTATTCCAGATCATCGAAAATGCAGATACTGCGATCCTGGCTCTGCAGAACGGTGAAGTAGATGCTTATCAGATGACACCACAGCAGGTGAAAAAACTGGATCTGGATGCAAGCAACCTGACTGCTTATTCTTACACAGAGGGTCGTGTCGGTTACCTGCAGATCAACTGCAACCGTGTAACAGACGAAAACGTTCGTAAAGCCCCTGCTGTTTGCCATGGACAGAAAAGCAATGGATGATGCAGCCTTCGAATCTGACGAATACTACAGCATTCCGTATACCTTCCTGCCAACCAACAGCCAGTTCTACACAGAAGACGGTGTGGAAAAATACGAGCAGGATGTAGACAAAGCAAAGAGTATGTTAGAGGAAGCCGGTGTGAGTGGTCTGAAACTGAAACTGGGTTACATCTCCAGTGATGCCATTACACAGTCCGCACAGGCACTGCTGATTCAGGAACAGCTGCAGGAAGTTGGTGTGACGGTAGAACTTGCCGGCGGAGACGGAACAGCCATTGCAAACGCAATGAAGGATCCGGATAACGAGTACGATATGTATCTGGGCGGTTATATCATGGGTATTGACCCGGATACCTTCTCAGCCTGTTTGAAAATGATGGTGCTTTTACAACTACATGCACTACAGTGGATACGATACCATCGATCAGCTGTTTGAGGAAGGTCGTTCTGAATTGGATGAGTCTGCAAGAAAGGAAACCTATGCAAAAACTGCAGGCAGCTGTTCAGGATACAGGTGCTTTTCATCCGATCATTTCCAACAATAAGATTCTGGGTTGTAAATAACAGAATCCAGGGTGTGGAAGATGGGACTTGTTCCGGTATATACCTTCGAGGATACTTCCAGTCTGAAAATTGCTGAATAAGTAATCATCAAAGATTAGACACTATTTATAATGAGGGCGGAATTCTTCCTGAAACAGGCGAAGAGTTCCGCTTTTTGGGCTTAAGAATGAAAAACAAAAGGAGAAAAGGTATGGCAAAGTATATTTTCAAACGTATTCTTACTGCGATCCCACTTGATCATCGTGATCACGATCCTGTGTTTTTCTCTGATTCATCTGGCACCGTATGATGCCATCGATGCCATGACAACCCAAAGATGTCTCCGGAGATGGTACAGATGATCCGTGAAAAATACGGCTATGATCAGCCGGTTTATGTGCAGTATATCCGCTGGCTGGAAGGAATCCTGAATGGAAACTTCGGCTATTCTATCGTGACAAAACGAATATTTTCGATGAGCTGGCGACAAGAATCCCGAACACGATCAAGCTGGTACTGCCGTCTTATCTGACTGCCTATGTGATCTCAATCGTGCTGGTCTGGTGGCCGGTTCTCACAAAACAAATGGCTGGACAAACTGATCGACGGATCTGTTCCCTGTGGATCGCGATGCCGACTTTCTGGGTAGCGATGCTCTTTATCTATCTGTTCGGCTATAAACTGCGGATCCTTCCGATCCTTGGCATGCATACGGTAGGCGTGAATACCTTGTCTGACTTCCTGTTGCATTTTATCACACCGTATCTGGTGCTGACACTGGCATTTATCCCGGACAATGTGCGTTATGTGCGTTCTTCCACGATCACACAGTACCCGAGGATTATGTTATGGTACAGAAGGCATTTGGTGCTTCCAAAGCAGAGATTATGTTCAAACATGTCTGTAAGAACGTACTGCTTCCGGTTATCACAAAACTGGGTATGGCCTTACCAACGCTGGTGACAGGTGCGGTTATCACGGAAACCGTATTCACTGGCCGGGTATCGACCGTATTTATCAAGGCAGTGCAGGGTATGGACTATCCGATTGTTATGATCGTTCTGATATTGTCTTCCACCCTGGGGTCCTGGGAAATCTGCTGTCCGATATTTTATACTGTGTGACAGATCCGCGTATCAGAAAGATGGGGTAATTGTATGGCAATGAATCATTCTCAAAAAACGTCTGGAAAATGTCTGGGAGGCATTAAAACACGACAAAATCGCAATATTTTCTATTATCTTCCTTGCACTGATCCTGATCTTATCCTTTATTGGCTCCAGCACTTCCACTGGAACCGAATAAAACAGATGTAGCTCATATGCTGGAGGCGCCGAGCAGTGCCCATATTTTCGGAACCGATGAAGTGGGTCGTGATTATCTGGCGCGTGTCATCTACGGAGGCCGTGTGTCCCTGCTGGTCGGCGTGCTTGCCATGCTGATGAGTGTGACCATCGGTGTCACTGTTGGGATCCTTGCCGGTTACCTCGGCGGTATCATAGATGGTATCCTGATGCGGATCGTTGACATTCTGCAGTCCATTCCGTGGCTGATTCTGGTTACAGTTATCAGTATTTTCTTCAAACAGGGACTGGTGTCCATTATTATCGTGATCGGATTCTTCTCCTGATGGAAATCGCCCGTCTGGTGCGTGCGGAGGTTATGTCCGTCAAAAGAGAGGGAATACGTCCTCTATGCGGACTTTGCCGTGTACCGTTATTTAAAATGGTACTCCGCCATCTGATTCCTTCGGTGCTGCCGACGATCATCATCGCAGCGACCACCAGTATCTCCAATGCGATCATGCCGGAGTCATCCCTGAGTTTCTTGGGGATAGGTATTCAGGAACCGCTGTCTTCCTGGGGAAAATTACTGCAGAGTGCACAGAGTAACCTGCAGAATGCCGTTTACATGGCGATCATCCCCTGGCTTTTTGATCATGCTGACCATCTTTGCGTTCAACAAACTTGTCATGATCGCAATTGCGCTGGCATGTGAACCGAAGCTTCTGATCGCCGATGAGCCTACTACCGCACTGGACGTTACCATTCAGGCGCAGATCTTGGAGCTGATGATGGAGCTGAAGGACAAGCTGGGCATGGCGATCATCATGATCACCCATGACCTGGGTATCGTGGCGAGCATGTGTGACCGTATTGCAGTCATGTATGCCGGTCGTATCGTGGAGACCGGTACCTGTGACGAGATCTTCTACCATCCGAAGCATGAATATACCAAGGGTCTTCTGGAGAGTATCCCCCGTCTGGACAGCACGAAGCATGAGAAGCTGATCCCCATCGAGGGTAATCCGGTGGATCTTTCTGAATCCTCCCGAGGGATGTGCATTCGCACCCCGCTGCAAGAACTGCATGAAGATCTGCCTGAGAGAGAATCCGCCCAAGACGGATTTTAGCGAGACGCATTATGCACACTGCTTTATGAACCAGAAAGCTGAGATGGAGGGAGGAAATACCAATGAGTGATAAGTTACTTCAGGTTGAACATTTGAAGCAATACTTCCCCGCAGGCGGCATGGGTAAAAACCGTAAGTTCGTGAAGGCCGTGGATGATGTCAGCTTTTTTGTGAATAAAGGTGAGACTCTCGGACTGGTAGGAGAGAGCGGCTGTGGTAAGACCACCACCGGACGTTCTATCTTACGATTATATGAGCCCACCGGCGGCAAGATCACATTTGACGGCAAGGTGATCCTGGACGTTGAAAATAAAGTAAAGGTAGATATGCTGCCTTACCGTCAGAAGATGCAGATGGTATTCCAGGATCCTTATGCAAGTCTGGATCCCAGAATG
>VOFE01001494.1_pt1 | contig 26001 bp, 34 predicted proteins | sample 5384071 | NCBI WGS metagenome assembly VOFE01 (sample SAMN12384724, study PRJNA508395) | human gut metagenome | isolation source: healthy gut D | host: Homo sapiens
CCATGGCAAAGCCGCCGATGATCATACCTTCGATCAGTGAGTGCGGATCGCCCTCTAACACGGATCTATCCATGAACGCGCCCGGATCTCCTTCGTCGGCATTACATACTATGTATTTATTCTTTCCCGGATTTCCCTTAGCGGCATTCCATTTGAACCAAGTCGGGAATCCCGCGCCGCCTCTGCCTCTGAGGCCGGAAGTTTTGATCTCCGCGATGACTTCGTCCTGGGTCATGGAAGTGACGACCTTCTTGGTCGCTTCGTATCCGCCTACAGCCAAATACTCCTCAATCTTCTCCGGGTTAATCAAACCGCAGTGTCTCAGTACAACTCTCTGCTGTTTTCCGATAAATTCCTTATCTTCTTCTGATATGGCGTATTCTTCAACAGGCTTTCCGCCTTTCAGATGTTCTTCTACTATTTTTTCTACCTTATCTGGCTGTACCTTGACATATCTCGTCATTTTTCCGTCGTCTTCATAGACATCGACGATTGGTTCCAGATAACAGGTTCCGACACAGCCTGTAAAATCGATTTCTACATTTACGGCCTGTTTTTTGATCTGTTCTTCAAATGCGACCTGGGTTTTCTTCGCACCGGTAGCGATACCGCAGCTTCCCTGTCCTATAATTACTTTCATCTTCGCACCTCCTAAGCTCTTTCTCTGATTTCAGCCAGGATCTGCACTACTTTATCTTTTGTTAGATTTCCGTAGGTCTCATCTCCATCGGCACTCTGAACCATCATGACAGGTGCAAGGGAACAGCATCCAAGACATGCAACGTTGTTCAGCGTAAATACGCCGTCTTCTGTCGTCTCATGTTAGTTCCTCCAAAAAGTTCTTTATCATACAATTCTTGAATTTTACTGCAGATATCCACACTGAGAGAGCCGAAAGGTTTTCTCCATTATCTTCTTTCTTCGAAGCAATATACTAAAAGGACCTTTCATAAGTGCTGTTTTCCCAGCATCTGCCCGTACTTTTGGATTTGCAAACATAAATCTTGGATACATATCAAATTTGAGAACTACAGACATATTTATTTCCCATTTCTTTGTACAAGTAATAAAACCGTTTTCTTCTGGGAATTCTATTTGCTTTCCATCTTCAAATATCTGCGTTTTTTACTCCATTTCGGAATTCGGAACGCTATGGAAGCATTAGTATCTCCTTGTGTTTCTACAATGGTCATTCGTACTTCTCCATCAAAAGGATAAGCTGTATCTATGCGTATTGCCAAGGCACCCTTGCCAAAATGCAAATTCAGATACCAGACAAATATAAACCAATATAAGCAGTCGTCTCTTTGATATAGCAGGCATAGCTTTGTAAACTGGCTAATGTCCGTGCAATGTTGGGGGCAACATGCAACAAGAAAACCAACTCTGGCGAGTAGCTTTTACGTGTGCATGATCTGGATTTTTCTTTATAACTTTAAGCCATACTTAATGGATTTACATAAAAAAAATTTTTGCCATCAAGAGAAATTCCTGAGAGGGTAATCGTATTATAAAGTGCTCTCTCCATAGTGTCAATATACTTTCCATTTTCTGTGGCCTCAAACATTTGTTGACAAAACATAGCAAGCCCGATTGATGCACAACTTTCTGCATAAGCCATATCATTTGGAAGATCGTAATCGCAAGTAAAACGTTCACCTGTTCCTGCAGAACCAATTCCACCGGTAATATACATACGCCTGTTTACAATATTTTCATACAATTTCTCACAGACATTCAAAAGTTCATCGTTCTGCTCTAATCGGGCAAGATGCGCCATAGCTGTATACATATAAACTGCACGTACAGCATGTCCTTCGGCTGAGGTTTGTTTCATCACAGGAAGGTGTGTCTGGCAATATTCTCTATCGAAAGAAGCAAATTCCGGAAAAATGTACTTTCCGTATTCCTCATGGAGTTCCTTCAGTATGTAAGGCTCGCGTCCGCGTTCCATCAAAAAAAAATTTTGCCTGCTTTAAATACTTTTCCTCGCCTGTTACTTCATATAGTTTCAAAAGAGCAAGTTCAATTTCCTGGTGTCCTGGATAAGCCTTCAATTGACCTTCGTTCTCCCCGAATACTCTGACAGATTAAATCAGCATTCTTACAAACAATATTTAAAATTCATTTTTTCCGGTGGTTTTATAATAGGCTACTGCAGCTTCAATAAAATGTCCTGATACATAAAGTTCATGTCCTTCCAATAGATTCAGCCACTTTTTATTTGGCTCTTTCAGAATAAAATAGGTATCAAAATAACCGTCTTCTTGCTGGACATGTCCAAGTAATTTTATCATTTCATCCATTTGTTCCATTAAGATACTGTGGATTGGTCACATGCTGCGCTACCACACAGATGGTTTTTCAGAGTCTCCAACCACAGTCTCTTTGTTACTTTGTTGATCAGTTAGATACCGCTTGACGGTTTATGTAGAACGAGGTTACAATCGCAAAGAAACACCAGTGGTTCTAAACAGTATCAATTTTACTCAAAGGAGATTTTTATGATTTACGTTGGAATTGATATTGCCAAAGACAAACACGATTGCTTTATTACTAACTCAGACGGTGAAGTATTATTTAAATCCTTTACCATCTCTAACAACCGGGATGGGTTTGAAACCTTATTTCAGAAAATACAATCCGTATCAGATGATTTAACCAAAGTAAAAGTAGGACTTGAAGCCACTGGACACTATAGTTACAATCTGCTTGGATATCTCTTAGATAAAGGTCTGCCAACCTACGTTATCAACCCGTTACATACTAATCTTTACAGAAAAAGTCTTAGCCTTAGAAAGACGAAAACGGATAAAGTAGATGCCCGCACGATTGCGTCTATGGTTATGTCTGATGTGAACTTAAAGTCCTACTCAGACACATCTTACCACAATGAGGAATTAAAGTCACTCACTCGTTATCGTTTTGATAAAGTCAAAAGAACGGGCAAAATTGAAAAGTTCTATTTCAAGACTTGTCTGTATTCTTTTCCCGGAACTGGAAAAACTTGTCCCTACGCTTCATATGGCATCCGTTTATGCTTTGCTCTCTGAATTCCCAAGTGCAGATGCTGTTGCAAACGCACACCTCACAAGGCTTTCCAACCTGCTCTCTGAAAGTTCGAAAGGCAGATATGGGAAAGACACTGCTGTCATGTTTCGTGACACTGCAGAAGGTCTCCATTGGTTCTCGTTATGCCTGCAAAGTCTTTGGAACTAAAACATACCATAAAACTCATTCGGGAATTAACGATTGAGATTGATGAAATCGAAGCCGCCATCAAACAGAATCATGGATGAAGAAATCCATTCTCCTATCCTTACCATTCCTGGTATCAGTTACCGGATGGGCGCAATGATCATCGCTGAAATTGGTGATTTCTCTCGTTTTGATTCCGCAGATAAGATACTTGCATATGCAGGAATGTCTCCCTCCACTTATCAATCGGGACAGTTGGATAACTGTTATTCCCATATGGAGAAACGAGGTTCCAGGTACCTCCGGTATGCCCTTTACAATGCCACAAAATATGTCTGCCATTGGGATGAATCTTTGGTGCATATCTTTCAAAAAACGCTCGAAGGCAAGCATTATAATGTTGCATTATCTCATGCCTCAAAGAAACTTGTGCGATTGATTTTTGCAATGGAGAAATCAGGAAAAGCATATCTGCCAACAGCTTAATTTTTTTCTGTAAATATCTCCTTTTAGAGTGCCCAGCGATGACACTCTGTTTGTCATGCAGTTTTCAAGGTTCAACTATATCTGAAATGCATTTCTGCAATTCATTCAAAAAGCTTTCGTTTTAGACTTGACTTTTAATAGTTTTGCCAAATCCAGTATCTGCTGAAAACATCCGGATCGTCCACAGCCCACCAGCTCACTAAATAGCCTTCTTCATCATTGTAGTCCATAAGATGCATACCCCAATCATTTTCTGGAATGTGAAACAGTTTGGTTCATCCTTTCCAGTACAATTCCGCAATACGCAAAAGTTCTAAATCTTTTTGCATAAATGGCAATCTGTACCATTTCCGCTATACCCATTAGCTGGAATGGATGAACATAACAGGACAGGTATCAAATGGCGCCTGTACCAATACTGTTAAATCCATAACGTGCTAAAGTACTGTCTTTGGGGATGGAACGTTCCACAAACATGCCCATGATGCATGAATTTGTCTGCAGCACTGCCCTCTAAAAATTCTTCATCTTTGGTGACTTCATAAAAGAAGCATACCAAACATAGGATAAAGGATGCTTTCGTTATCAATGAGTTGTCCTTTGGCATAAATGCTATCGTGTACACCTCCATTAAAGCGAACGCGATCAATAATATATCCTGTTTTTACTTTAAAATGTCCTGCTTTTATAGCTGCTTGTAAATATTTTTCCATACAGTTTTTTGTACACTCATACATTTCTACAAGCAGTGAAATGGATGTTGCGGTAGAAGATTTTTGTTCATAAACAGTATTCCCAAACCAAATAGAACGGTTCTTAATTGGCTTTCCAGTAATTCATAGGCTCTTCGCCATCCACCGTCAGGGCTCCAGGCGGTATTTAATTCGGGGCACGGGTATTTTTCGATAGCTTTCATCCAGTTTTCATGACTACGGGCCATTCTTCTTTTCTCAAGCGATAAAGTCGAAAAAGAGCTGTAACATCCTCGTTCATACAACGCAGATAAGCCCCCTCAATTTCTGTTAAACAGTCAATCACTCCTTTACGGTATTCGTAAAGAGGCCCCATGAATTTTTTTCAATTCGCCATCTCTGGCATAAGCTAAAGGCAATAAAGCCCTGTCCACCAAAAATTCATTTTTCATATCGACGTTATATAGATTATAAAAAAATGCCGGATTCTGAAATCTGCATTTTTATCGACAAAAAAAATCTGCAATTTCAAAGCACGTCTTATATACTCAGGATTCCCTTTTTCTTTTCCATAACGCAAAATATTACATGCATTCATAATATTTTTGTCCAGTAAACCCATATTGAATGATATTTTCCAACTAGTTTTCCATCTTGCGGATGACAATTTAACACAAAACCGGCCGGGCAATTTTATCTTCTTCTGAATTCTTTTTCTACATAATATTCATTTAAAGAGCGAAGGCCCAGTCAATCAGTGTCTCTATATCTGTTGGTAGGAAGGTGCCTGAGGTTTTTTCATTTATTATATAAGAAATCTTCCCCAACATGCCTGATGAAAATCTTTATACGAATTCATTTTCGATAAGAAATGCTCCTCTCCTTCGTGATAAAGAAAAAAAGCCCCAAAGGGACTGTTTTACAATATAAAGTCCGATTATCGGTTTTCATCTTCCGGTAGCAGATAAAAATATGCTTTCGAAATCCACGCTTTTTATCCTTTTCTTACAACGCCCATACTTCCGATATCTGTTTTTTGTGAAACACATTTTCCAGAACCCCATTTTTCCTCTTTTTTCGTTCTGGAATGGAATCATATTTTATAGGGCATATCGTTCTAGGCAGAAAGGCTTCTTTTTCTTTCTCATTATAGGCCATGAGCAAAGGATAGTTAAACGGTCATCCTATAAATCAGTCGTTGCGTATGAAAATAATCTTCGTAACCATCTTTCAAATCATTTTTATCAAAAACTGCCGGCGGCGCAAAGATCGAGTTGCTTCAAATGAAGGTTTTTCTTCCGGATAAAGAGTCATATCCACCAAAGGCGGATCCCATTTCCAGGTAAAGGCTTCCTCTAATAATCAATTAGTTTTTCAAGATAATAGCATTGTCTTATCTATTGCAAAATAATCTTCGAGAAATACCTTCCCAAAGTTTTTCTTTCTGAATTTTGGCTGTCGCGAATTACCCCTTTTTTCCTTCTGTCCGAATAGTATCATAGGCCTGCTGATCGTAGAGCCATGTTCTTCTAAGCCATCCCAATATTCCAATATTACAGGGTGTTTACTATTGCTAAAAGATGCCCGTTCGGATATTGCCTTATTTCTAGATTCTGTTTATTGCTTACTTTTATTTTCATTTTAACTATACTCCTTCTTTCTTTACTAACCTTTCACAGCCCCTGCCGTAAAGCCTTTTACTAAATCCTTCTGAAAAAATATTGCTAATATTACAGCTGGAATAATGAAAGAATTCCCATAGCGGACATTTTTCCCCAAAATGTCTGGAAAGACGTAACAAAACCAGCAATTCCTATAGTCATAGTTTGTGATTTGGCTGTAGAAGTTAATGCTAACGCAAACATAAACTCATTCCATGAGAACAAAAAAAGCCATTAATCCTGCTACACCAATTTGTAGATTTCGACAAAGGCATTACTCAAACTTGGAATAACCTTCCCCATGAATGGTCCAAGACCATCTAATTCTGCTGCTTCTTCTTTTCCACTGGAACTTGACTAAAAAAAAATTTTTCAATATCCATATTACCAATGTAAGTTCAAATGGAATATAAGTAACAACTAATCCCAAGATAGTATCACTCAATTTTAAATTGCGCATAAGCATGAAATATGGGATAACCATAGCAACTTGAGGAACCATACGCACAGCTGTGGTCATTCCAAATACAGGTTTTAATGTTTTGGGTTGTTTTTGCAAAACCATAGGCTGCTGGAATTCCAACTGCCATAGATACTGTACAGCTTATCAATGTAACCAAAATACTATTTTTCAGATAGCTCAAAAATTTCCTTCTCCGACAATTTCCAGATAGTGTTTAATTGTAGCTGGCCGCGGCAGAGTTCTGGTGGAATCGCAAACATTTGGACATCAGATTTTATGGATGTGATAAACGTCCATAAAATTATCCAACGATGGAGGCTACTATTAGAAGAATCGTCACTATTATGTTCATTGCTTTTCTTTTTTCATTCTTTCTCTCCATTAATTTATTACACAATAGGCTTAGTCCCATGATAAACAACATTACAAAAATTTCGCAGCCTGTTGTTTTTCCAAACTGCCCAGTCTGTAAATATCCTCTTATAAATGTAGGTCACTTAGTACTTCAGTACGACCATGGTCCAGCCGCCTGTAAGGAAAATTAAATCATAAATGTAAAAGCATCTGTCAGGCGAATGACTAAGATAATTAAAATAGTGGATTTTAATTGAGCAATGTGATTTTCCAGAAAATTTTGCCAGCCATTTGCCCCATCAATTTGTGCAGACTTCATTCATTTCTTCCGAGAGTCCCAAGCCCTGCCAGAAGAACAAGAATTACAAAAGGTGTTGCCAACCAGAGATGTTGCAACTATGATAGTTGTCCATGCTCCGTTTGACCGCTTGCTAAACCAAAAGTGGAGCTAATCTATTCCTAATAACGATGCCTCGTTGTCGAAATAAATGGTTGATAATTCCATATTGATCCCAAACAACCATCTCCATTGAAGACCAGAAACAACCGGATGCTACCATAAGAGGTAATGCAAGTATCAGTTTAAACACTCTGCTGCCCTTTGGACGCGATTGAGAAGAAGCGAAATAAAAAAATCCCAAAAGCCAGTTCAAGCATAATGGTGGTTACTACAAAGAAACAGGTATGAAAAGAATGCCTCCTGAAATTTAGAATTTTTCAAAACAGAAATATAATTTTCCAATCCTACCCATTCAAAATGATTGGCAATAATTCCGTCAGAAGAAGAAAGACTGATCATCAGGGAATACTGCCATCGGTTCCAAAAAATGTAATGATAAGAAGAATGATAGCTGGCGCTACCAGCGTATATCCTGCATGGTAACGCTTTTTTTTTCACGCATAGAAAATGTTTTCATCAATTTTCCTTTCTTTAAAAGGGAAACGGGAATGCATTTATAATTCCCTTGCTTTGGGGACTCCCATTTCTCTGTGATTTACGTTTAATTATTCCAAAATTTCGATTTTAAAGTTTCTTCTGCGGTGCAGAAAGTCCATCCTCAATACTTGTTTGTTGTGACATGATATCAGACAATGTATAAGAAAGTTCATTTTGTATAGATGGAAATTTAGGATTTTCTGTACATTCTTTGCATAATTCAATGCTTCAGACATTATTTCAATACTTGTAATATCAAATTCTGAGAGAGATTTATCCTGTTTTACAAGTTCAAGAGAGGATGCTCAGGGAACTGGATTCATATTTGTAACACCGAGCTTGGCAAGTTGTTCAGAAGAGGTTGCCCATTTGATAAATTCCCATGCAGCTTCTTGATTCTTGGAACTGCTGGAAATACCAAACCCCCATGTCCAGGATGCAGTCATTTGCTCTTTTCCAGCTGGTTGAATTGCTACCGCAAAAGTTTTCTGCAACCTTAGACTGTTCCGGATCTTTTGCCATTGCATACATATATGGCCAATTCTTCACCATAGCAACTTTTCCCTGCATGAAAAGATTGTGTACATCAGCATTGTCATAGCCTATTGAACCGGGCATTACACTTTCATCTTGGTACATCATATCCAGCATAAACTGAAATGCTTCTTTATTTTCCTTCGAGTTAATGGTTACGTTGCCCTCCGCATCTACAATAGATCCCCAGCCTGATAGAACCAATCAACTAAATGTGTTACCGGCTCGCCTGCCTGTTTTGCTTCAATAATAGTTCCATATACATCCCCATTTGTGAGCTTCTTCGCCGCTTCTCTATATTCATCCCAGGTTTTGGGAAATTCTGTGATTCCAGCCGCTTCAAAAAGGTCAGTTCTATAAAATACAATAGGTGTATGTACAAAAAATGGCAAAGAATAGATTTCTCCTTATAAGAAGACGCATCAAGCGCTGCCGGATAAAAGTCCGCCCTATCTTCTTCTGTTAATTTATCTCCTAATGGAACCAGAAATCCTTTTTCTGCAAACTCAGAAATCCACGGCTGATCTGTGTCATAAATATCAATGGCGCCACTTCCTGACATTGCTTCCTGTACAAAACGTTCATGCATATTATCATGAGGAATATCTACAAATTCCAGTTCAATTCCAGTAGCTTCTGTAAATTCATTTGCAACGCTTTTATAGTAGTCAATATTGGGTGCCCCGGCTTCAACACCAAGAACTAGTTTAGTGCCTTTCGTATTCTCTTGTAAGTTCATCTTTTGTATCCTCTGCATAGACAGTTTACGAAAGATGATATTATCATTATTCAACAACAATCCCTGCAACTAAATTTTTCTGTTCATAAAAATCCCTCCATCTCTTAGATTAATCGTTTAACTAGTTATGTAAAAAAATAGAATAATTATATATATTTTCCCATAAACATCGCTCCTTTCATTTCTTTCTTATTTCTGTGGAATTACAGAATCTCGCTTTTATAAATCTGCAAGGAAGAACAATTTTTTCTTCTCTCCGATTTTCAGATTTGATTGCTTCTAATAAAAGCTCTTCCACTTTCATATCCCATCTGTTCCAGCGGTAAGTCAATAGTAGTCAATCCTGGCCGGAAGTAGCGACTACTCTCACGATTGTCAAAACCTATTATTGATAGTTCATCTGGAAGGTTCATTCCATCCTGCAAAGCCGCATTGATAAATCCCATTGCCATTAAATCATTCATTGCAAAGATGGCAGTCGGTTTTTTGGAAGAAAAAATTTGTACTGTTTATAAGCAGAAATACCCGATTCGTACTCTCCAGTTTCCATGATATACATATTCGTCACAAACTGCAAATCCATATTCTTCCAATCCCTCTACATATCCTGCATAACGCTTTTGTGCTGGTTTTGAATCTAATTCACCCCAAATAATACCTATTTCTTTATGATGATTTTCAATCAAATACTGAACTGCTTGTTTTGTAATATTTTTGTTGTCGTAGGTTACATAGGGATGTTTGTTGGAATCATCAAAACAATATGTATAAATCAATGGCTTATCTAAATTTCTAATAAGACCACTCACATTTCGATCATGATGCGAAACATAAATAATCCCGTCTACCTGAGTGCTTTCAAAAAGTTTTAAAGAATCTTCAATACGACTTCCCCAACTCAATATTTTTGGTTATGTCTCCCATTGGTAGTTTTTAAAAGTCCCAAATTGCTTAACAGGATATGGTACCCATGGTCTTCCATATATGTATTGATCCCATTGATAATTCTGGGTGTCTGAAAAGAAGTAATGTCCTCTGCCAAAACGCCTATTGTATTTGTTTTATGGGCACGAAGACCTTTCGCAATTTTGTTTGGGACATATCCCTGTTTCTTCAACGATCTTTAAAATTCGCGCACGAGTTTTATCACTAACATTTCCTGTTTTATTTAAAACATATGAAACAGTGGCTACAGATACGCCCGCTTTTTCAGCAATTTCCTTAATGTTCATAGTAAATACACTCCGAAGTTAATCGTTTAATCTAATAGAATTATAACATCCCTTTTTAATATTCGTCAATCTGTGATTTTTAATCAAATTGATATTTAAAATTTAGTAAAATGGCTGAATTTTAAGTGTTTCAAATTTTATAACACTTTAATTATATCTGTAGATGCATAAATGAAGTTTATTAGAAATCCTAGCCCTTAATCGTAGAGGAAGTTCGATTCAACCGAGCTTCCTTTTCTCTATCATCTCATAAAGCTTTTGCCAGGCCTCCTTCATGCCTCCCACCTCGTTGATCAGCCCCTCCTGCACCGCTTCCGGCCTTCCAGCATAGTGCCGACATCCTTTACAAGCTGGGTGGTATCCAGCATCAGTTCCTCCAGACGCTCCTGCGTTGTATCGGAGTGCCGGAAATAAAAGTGGTGATCCTGTCCTGTATTTTTTCCATATTACGGTACGTCTGTGCAACACCGATGAACATGCCGTTTGTACGCACCGGATGAATGACCATGGTGGCACTTGGCACGATAAAGGAATAATCTGCTGATACCGCCATGGGTACACCTATGGAATGTCCCCCGCCCAGCACCAGAGAGACTGTGGGCACACTTAAGGATGCAATCATCTCTGCAATAGCGAGCCCTGCCTCGACATCACCGCCCACGGTATTCAAAAGGATCAGGAGGCCATCTACATTTTGTCGTCCTCGATCATGGCCAGCTTTGGAAGTACATGCTCATACTTGGTTGTTTTGCTGTGAGACGGCGCTGACTCATGACCTTCCACCTCACCAATGATGGTAAGAAGCTCCACCCGGTGCTTTTTTTTTCATTGTTGTCCAGCATCACCTGCCCCATTTCCCTGATCTGTTCGTTTTGTTCCTGCTCATTTTCCAGATTCTGCTTCTTTTCATCCTGGGTTTCTTCTGAAGCGTTATTTTGTTCGTTGTTTTCGCACATAAAAATACCTCCAAAGAATAGTCTCTGGAGGTATTATGTATCGTATTTGAAAGTTTATACATAGGGTTCTTCGACTTTGGGTCGAGCGTGGGATGCCATACATTTGCTGATACAAATTTATTCATCCCAGTTGTGCCACGTCTGTAACGTCATCATCGTCATCCAGCAGATCCAGGGTTTTCTGCAGATCCTTGATCGCTTTTTTCATCGGTAAGCTCCACGTAGGTCTGAGGAATCATGGCTACCTGCGCCTCGAGAAGCGGGACGCCGGCTGCTTCCAGAGCTTCGCGCACTGCGCTGAAATCGTCCGGAGCAGTGATCACTTCAAAGCTCTCCTCTTCCTCGGAGAAATCTTCTGCGCCAGCGTCCAGAGCTACCATCATCAGCTCGTCAGCATCCATTTCGCACTCTTCTTTGTCGATGATGATCTGGCCTTTTTTGTCGAACATGTAGGATACGCATCCCGGTGTTCCGATGCTTCCGTTACCCTTGGTAAACGCGTTACGTACATTACCTGCAGTACGGTTCTTGTTATCTGTAAGAGTCTCTACGATAATAGCAACACCGTTGGACCATAGCCCTCGTATACCGCTTTTTTTCATAGTTATCTGCAGAGTCTGCTCCCGCTGCTTTTTTTTGATCCCGCGGTCAATGGTGTCATTGGGCATATTGTTTGTTTTGCCTTTGCGATCACATCACGAAGCTTGCTGTTGTTGTTAGGATCCGGTCCGCCGGCTTTAACAGCCATAACGATCTCACGGCCAATAATGGTAAAAAATCTTACCCTTCTTGGCGTCGTTTTCTCTTTCTTGTGCTTTATATTTGCGAATTTTGAATGTCCTGACATTGCTCTTTCTCCTTTGGTTTCTTCTTTTATTTTTTCAGCCCGCACCTTGCCAATGGTCTTGTTGCCCAGTGACAGGATTTTAAAGCGGATGCCGTTGGCTGCGATTTCTTTTTCCAGATCTTTTTCTGTCGGGATATGTCCCAGCAGAGCGGTAAGATAACCGTTTAAGGTCTCAAAAGCCACGTCCCCAAAATCAATGTGCAGGCGTTTCTCCACATCTTCCAGGCTGGCGAGACCATCGATAATAAGACTGTTGTCTATCTGTGTGCGGAAGGTGATTTCGTCCTCATCGTACTCGTCCATAATATCGCCTACGATCTCTTCCAGAATGTCCTCCATGGAGACAATTCCCGAGGTCTGTCCATACTCGTCCACGACCACTGCCATGTGAAGCTTTTGCTCTGCATGGTGCGGAACAGATCGCCGATCCCTCTGGTTTCCGGGATAAACGCGGCTGTCGGATCAGCCCTGGGATTTCCTTCAATGGCTTAAACTTTGCCCAGGAATTCTTGGTCATAAATTTCAGGGCGTCTTTATAGTGTACAATCCCACGACATTGTCAATATTGCCGGCATATACCGGATAACGGGAATTCCCCTCTTCCAGCATGGCATCCACCATCTCCTGCAGAAGGATCTCCTCCTCAAAGGCAACCACGTTTTTGCGGTGGGTCATAATATCCCTGGCCTCTGTCTCATTAAAAGATATGATATTCTGGATCATTTCCGCCTCATTCTCCTGGATGACGCCCTGTTCATGGCTTCATCTACAATGGAAATGATTTCTTCCTCCGTCACCTCGTCCTGCGTCTGGTTCAGTTCCACGCCTGAGATGCAGGCTGCCAGTCTGGCGATCCAGGTGATAAACAGGTAAAGGGATACAGCATTGTCACAAAAAATGGATCACATGCAGGTAACGGTAGGCAAATTTTTTCCGGATGGTAGGTTCCCACTCTGCGAAACGTCAGAATCCCAAGAGAAGCCAGGAGGATCACCCCGAGCTGACGCTGCCAGCAAAGAGCGGGAAGATGTCTTATGTAGGGGCGGAATACCTGCACAACCCACGGCACCACAAAAATACCAAAGCACATACCGGAGGCGGTTACGATCAGCGGTATGGCGTTGACGTACTAGCAGGTCTCGCCAGTATGGAAAGAAGCAGCCTTGATTTTTGTCTCCGCCAAAGGCCTTCTTCTCCACTTCGTTTTCATTCAGATTCTGCGCAGCAGCTGCGAAACGCCCACATCGTTCTATGATCAGCACCGGACGGATGCCGCCCTGTTCACTTTGCCCACTACAGGTCTTAAGTCCGCGTAAAAAATATCCCTCTGTTTTATAACCACACAATTCACACTCCGATTCTGGTCCGGCTTATTTGCAAGCCGTATTCCTTTTTACAGATAAGTATTTCCACAATTTCTTTGTGTATACCATGCGTGGTACTTTTTTACCGAGCCTTATGTCTGACCCGGCGTTTTCCGGATCCGGGTATTTACGGATCTACTGGAAAAAGCTCTCCTCTTCTCCGCATTCCTTACCGTCTTTGATATAAACCCGCGGAACACGTTTACTGATCCCGCAGACAAATTCATAGGAAAATCTTCCGGAAAGATCTCCCAGTGTCTCCACACTGATAAATTCCTCTCCATCTCTTCCCATCAGGGTGACCTCGTCCCCGGCCTTCACCTCCGGGATATCTGTGACATCAACCATAAACTGATCCATGCAGACACGTCCGAGGATCGGAGCTTTTTTGCCCCGGATCAGGACCCAGCCCTTATTGGAAAGCTGTCTCGGATAGCCATCTGCATAACCTACGGGGATCGTTGCCATTCTGGTAAAGCGTTCTGTAACAAACGTTCCTCCATAGCTTACCGCTGTTCCACGTTCCACATTTTTCACATAGGATACATGACTTTTCAGCTCCATTGCAGGTGTCAGCTTCACAATATCACGTTCTACCTCCTCTGACGGATAAATACCGTAAATGGTGATACCGGCACGAACGACATTGAGATTTGCTTCCGGAACACGGATGATACCTGCACTGTTGGAGCAGTGACGTACCGGAATATGAACACCTCTTTTTTCCAGAAGCTCTGCAAAACGGAGATAACGGTCCAGCTGCACCAGTGCAGGAGAACGGTCGGTCTCATCCGCCCTGGCAAAATGGGTAAACATTCCCTCGATCACCAGATTCGGGATTTTTGAGATTTTTTCGATCTTTACCGCATTTTCCGGAATATCCGCATATCCGATCCTTGCCATTCCCGTATCCAGAGCCAGATGAATATGTACATTTTTTCCAATGCGTGCACCTGCTTTTGCATATTCTGCTGCTGTATTAAGATCCGATATGGTGATCCGGATATCATTGGCTGCAAGTTCCTCATAATATTCCTCAAATACAAGGCCAAGGATCAGGACAGGCTTGGTGATCCCTGCATGCCGAAGCTCCAGTGCCTCCTCTGCAGTAGCTGTTGCAAATCCCCAGATATAGTCATAGTCCTGGATCAGACGGGCAATAGCTCTGGCACCATGGCCATAACCGTCTGCCTTGATCACAGCGATGATCTTTGTCCCTTCTTTGACATTTTTATGCATTTCCTCAAAATTGTGGGCAATGGCATCCAGTGATACCAGTGCTTTTACTCTCTCGTATTTTTTCATAATCCCGACTCCTCTTCACCTATAGCTAATGCCTTGGGCAGATATTCTATGATATCTCCTGCCAGCATACTGCGCTTTCCTTTTTCAGCGGCTGCAAGATCACCGCAAAGTCCGTGAAGATAAACACCTAACGCGGCCTTTAAAACCATGGGAGGCTGTTCCTCCGTTTTCAGATACATACATAACACTGCTGCCAGGATCCCGGAAAGCACATCTCCGCTTCCTGCAGTTGCCATTCCGGAATTACCGGAAAGATTCAGATACATCTGGCCTTTCTCATCTGCGATCACCGTACATGCATCCTTCAATACGCACACAGAGCCTGTTTCCGCAGCACATTTCAGTGCAGTATCTGCGATCTCATGCTGGATCTCCTGGATCGTTCTGCCACTAAGCCGGCTCATTTCTCCGATATGCGGTGTCAGGACTACATGCTCTCCCAGATACTGGTACCACTGTGGATGTGCAGCCAGAAGGTTCAGGCCGTCCGCATCCAGGATCAGCGGTTTCTTTTTCTCCCGGGCAGCCGCCGTGAGAAACCACTGTTCTCTCTCACGGCTGGCCACTGATGTTCCAAGTCCCGGTCCGATCACGATCACATCACACCAGGATAGAAGCTGTTCATTGATTCCTGATCAAAGCGGCTGCAGACCATAGCCTCCGGAAGGAGTATCTGCAGTGGGATCCTGTTGGCTTCCACAGTCTGGATCTTTACCATTCCCGCACCGGCACGAAGTGCTGCACTGGCGCTTAAATAAGCGGCTCCACACATTCCCTCACTTCCGGTCACAAAGAGCACTTTTCCGAAGGTACCCTTATTTCCGCCGGGATCACGTTCCGGAAACAGCTTCAGATCTTTATTTTCCAGACAGGCGGCAGATGCAGTCACAGCTTCCTGCTCATAGATCCCGATATCGGCGGTAACGATCCTTCCTGCATACAGTCTTCCCGGATAAAAGCAAAGACCTCTTTTCCGGTAGGCAAATGTGACAGTCAGATCGGCGCTGAAGGCAATTCCCATTTCCAGGCCAGTATCTCCGTTCACTCCTGACGGGATGTCAACTGCGATCTTTTTGGCCCTCGCACTGTTCATCTCATGGATGATATCAGCATAATGCCCCTCGATCGGACGCGTCAGGCCTACCCCAAACACGGCATCTACTATAGTAGTATATTCACTCCACTGCGGGTTATTCACCTCCGGGACACGATAACCGGAAGCAATCTTATACTGAAGAGCTGTCTCTCTGGTCATTTTATCTTTGTTTCCGACCATATAAAACTCTACCCGGATTCCCTTCAGATGGAACAATCTGGCAACAGCGATACCGTCACCGCCATTATTTCCGCTTCCGCAGACTACCAGGATCCTTTCGTCCTTCTGGAGATACTTTTCTGTTTCCTCTACCACCTTCAGTGCCGCCCGCTCCATCAGAACCTCGGAGGGAACTCCGATCTCACGGATCGTTGTGGAGTCCAGATCCTTCATTTCTTTGCAGGTAACAAGCTTCTTCATTCTGTCTTCTGCCTCCCCTCTGCATAGAGAAAGCTGCCGTTTCCGGCAGCTTAACAATTCTTACTTATCCACATGTTCCTGCCTGTATTTGCTGAGATTATAAGACAGTGTCATCAGACTCTCGGAAAGATGAACGTTCTCTACGATCACATCATCCGGTGTCTCAAGATCGAGATGTGCAAAATTCCAGATTGCCTTGATCCCGTTCTCCACCAGGATATCTGCCATTTCCTTGGCTTTATTCTTGGGAAGTGTCAGGATCGCGATCTCCACGTTATTCTCTCTCAGGAAAAACGGAAGCTCACTGAGCATCTGGATCTCAAGTCCACGAACTGCAATCCCCTCAAGTACAGGATTGACGTCAAAAATACCAACCAGCTTAAATCCGCGCTTTTCAAAATCCACATAATTGGCCAATGCCTGTCCCAGATTACCGGCACCCAGAATGATCATCGGATGCACGGTATCCAGCCCCAGGATTTTACCGATCTCTGTATACAGATAGCGTACATTATAGCCATAACCCTGCTGCCCAAAACCGCCGAAATTATTAAGATCCTGACGGATCTGAGAAGCTGTGGTATGCATCTTTTTACTTAATTCATTGGAAGAAATACGTTCTACATTATCTTCCATCAGCTCTCCTAAGTAGCGGTAATAGCGTGGCAGACGCTTAATCACCGCTTTCGAGATTTGTTTTGTCTCCACGATAGTTTTCCTCCTTACCTTACACTAGGTTAATTATAACGAATTGACATTTTCCTGTCAATTAAAGTTGTCTATTCTGTACAAATTTCTTTATATTTTTTCTAATAATTGATTTTTTCTTTGAAATCCCGGCAGTTTCCGTTATAATAGGTGGAGGATTTTTCCCTGTTCAGGCATAAACAGGGGTGATTCTTTATACAGGAGGACAGTTTTTATGATTTTATCATGTCAGAATATATGCAAGGCCTTTGGCGAAAAAGTAATTTTAAATGATGCATCCTTTCACATTGAAGACCGTGAAAAGGCTGCTCTGATCGGATGCAACGGTGCAGGAAAGACCACACTGCTGCGGATCATCATGCAGGAGCTTTCTGCTGATTCCGGTACCGTGGTGCTTGCCCGGGATAAAAATATCGGCTATCTTGCCCAGTACCAGGATATCCACGGACATCATACCATCTACGAGGAGCTTCTTACCACCAAGCAGCACATCATCGATATGGAACGCCGTATCCGCAATATGGAACAGGAAATGAACACGGTGACCGGTGATGAGCTGAACCGTCTGATGGAAACCTATACCCGCATGACCCATCAGTTTGAGCTGGAGAACGGATACGCTTACAAAAGCGAGCTGACCGGTGTCTTAAAGGGTCTCGGCTTCACGGAGGAAGATTATGACAAGCAGATCGAAACTCTTTCCGGCGGTCAGAAAACCCGTGTGGCGCTGGGCAAGATGCTTCTTTCCAAGCCGGATATCCTGCTTCTGGATGAGCCAACCAACCACCTGGATATGGAAAGCATCTCCTGGCTGGAAACTTATCTTCTGAATTATCCGGGAGCTGTTTTTATCGTCTCCCACGACCGTTATTTTCTGGATAAGGTGGTCACCAAGGTCATTGAGATTGAAGCCGGACAGACCCGCGTATACAGCGGCAACTACTCTGCCTATGCTCTCAAGAAGGCTCAGCTTCGTGACGCACAGTACAAGGCATACTTAAATCAGCAGCGGGATATCAAGCATCAGGAAGCCGTTATCGCCAAGCTGAAATCCTTTAACCGTGAGAAATCCATCAAACGTGCGGAAAGCCGTGAAAAAATGCTGGACCGTGACAGAGGATCTGGAAAAGCCGTCTTGAGCTCCAGGACCGGATGCGTATCTCGCTGGAACCACGGGTGTTAAGCGGAAACGATGTGCTCTACGTGGAAGCGCTTTCCAAGGCCTTTCCGGGACAGACCCTTTTTTCGGACATCTCTTTTGCTGTCAAACGGGGGGAGCGCGTGGCACTGATCGGCAACAACGGAACCGGAAAGACCACCATGCTGAAGATCATCAACGGTCTTATTGAGGCAGATGCCGGCAAATTTTCCCTTGGTTCCAAGGTGCAGATCGGTTATTACGATCAGGAACATCATGTTCTGCATATGGACAAAACAATTTTCCAGGAGATCTCCGATACTTATCCGACTCTCACAGAGACTGAGATCCGCAATATGCTTGCCGCATTTCTCTTTACAGGGGATGATGTATTCAAGGAGATCTCCTCTCTTTCCGGTGGAGAGAGAGGCCGTGTTTCCCTTGCAAAGCTGATGCTCTCCGAAGCCAATTTTCTGATCCTTGACGAGCCTACCAACCATCTGGATATTGCCTCCAAGGAGATCCTGGAGGAAGCACTGGTCAGTTACACCGGTACAGTCCTTTATGTATCCCATGACCGTTACTTTATCAATCAGACTGCGACCAGGATCATGGAGCTGACAAACCAGGCAGTGGTAAATTACATCGGTGATTATGATTACTATCTGGAAAAGAAGGAGGAGCTGACCAGTACCTATGCACCGGGAAGCACTTCTCCGGAGGCACCTGCCGAAGAAAAAGCGGTTTCCGAGAACAAGCTTTCCTGGCAGCAGATGAAGGAAGAACAGGCAAAGAAACGAAAACGGGAAGCCGAGCTGAAAAAAGTCGAAGCCCGTATCGAAGAGCTGGAAACAAGAGACAGCGAGATTGACGAAACCATGGTCCTTCCGGATGTCTGCACCAATGTAGCGGAATGTACAAAGCTAAGCCGCGAAAAAGCAGCCATCGCTGAAGAACTGGAAGAGCTTTATGAAAAATGGGAAGAGCTGGCCTGACGGTCAGCTCTTTTTTATCCCCTTATGTTTTTATGGAAGCAGCATGCCGAGATGCTGTTCAAAGCATACGCCATCGTTACGGTCTGTTCCTTCCTCCACCGCATCCCGGATCGATGCCGAGATAAAGTCCACGGCCAGCTCTGCACAGGTTTTCATGGAATATCTTTTACCAGCCCTGCACTGAGACGGATGCAAAAAGATCTCCTGTCCCGGAATAGCTTCCGCCGGATTTCTCTGTGCAAATACCCAGGAGCTGTTTCCGTTTTCCAGGACAAGATTTCCCATTTTCAGAGGCTGCCCCTCCTCCCTGTGATCCACTCCGGTGATCACAACGGCAGGAAGTGAAAATTTCCGGGCAAGTCCGCACCCGATCTCCCGGATCTCTTCCATCCGCCGGGCCTCTGATGCCTTTTGCAGTTCCTTCCAGATCTCCTCCATTTTTTCTTTTCCGTAGAGAAGAAGGAGGGCTTCCGTAAGGTTCGGTGTGATCACATAGGAACGACGTGTCAGTTGCCAAAGTCTGCATTTGCAGAAGCAATTTTTCTGTATAGATCGGATAAACCGCGTCCGTCATCCCCCATCACGGATCTGTAAGGATCAGAGTATCCTTTTGACAAACAGATCAAAAAATTTCAAAAGTTTATCCTGCCTGCGCCCTCCTGCCAGGAAATCCGGTATAGATGCCGTCCGGTGAAAGCCTCTTTTTTCCATTCCAGCATATAGGTTCCATATGCTCCGTATAATCATCGAAAAAATAAGAAGCATAACCGGTCTGGTTGCTTAAAATAGCGGTGGGAAGCGGACACGCCTGGACTCCCATCACCGAGATCACCGGGATCGCTGCTGTCAGTGAACATTTTCCAAGCCCGGACAGGTCATTGATCACTGCTATTTTTTTCAAGGTAATACTCCAGTCTACTTGTTTTTTTTTTGCTATCATGTAGAATACCATATGAAGTGTGTATTTTAAAATATCTGAAATTACTTTTTTTTTTGGAAAGGACAGTTATGGATTGGAAAAAGAATATCCGCAGAGAACAAAAAAGAGCATCTGTATCTCACCGTATACCGGTATTATCAGGAGCTGATCCTGGAAGGCCGTCTCCTTCCCGGAAGCAAAATGCCCTCCCTTCGAACCTGCGCCCGGGAGTTTTCCTGAGCCGCACCAACTATTGAAAACGCATATTTTCAGCTGGCAGCAGACGGATATATTGCGGCAAAGGCACAAAGCGTTTATTACGTCACAGATATTGCCGCCCATCGTGCAGACACAAAACCTCCTGTCAAAAAGAAAAGGAAGACTGGCGCTTTATGATTTTGCCTTCCGCAGGTGTTGACCGGGAAAGCTTCCGCTTTGATCTGTGGCAGCGTTACATCAAAAGCGCCCTCCGCCAGGGCGACCGCCTTCTCTCTTACGGTGAGCCGCAGGGAGAGTGGGATCTGCGCCAGGCGCTGTGCGGTTATGTGCGGAAGCACCGGAACATTCTCTGTTCCCCGGAAGATATCGTAGTAGGCGCGGGCATGCAGAGTCTTCTTCATATTCTCTGCCCGCTGCTTCCCTCCAAAAAGACGGTCTCTTTTCCTACGCCCTCTTTCATACAGGGAAGCCGTATTTTTGAAGATTATGGGTTTGATGTACATTACAGAGATAAGGAATGCGATGTCATCTACGTTTCTCCTGCCCATATGACAAAATGGGGGGAAATCATGCCTGTAAAGCGGAGATTGAGTTGCGTCCATCTGGCCGCAGAAAAAACCGACTGGTCATTGAGGATGATTTTGAAAATGAATTTGTATACCTCCAAAAGCCCACGCCCTCTCTGTACGGACTTTCCGGCGGAAATAACGTGGTATATCTCGGCTCTTTTTCCAGACTTCTGCTGCCCTCCATCCGTATCAGCTTCATGATATTGCCGCGGGAACTGACCGTTTCTTATGCAGAAAGAGCCGCCCTTTACAATCAGACAGCGTCCAAGGCTGAACAGATCGCGCTGTGTCAGTTTATCCGGGACGGTCATCTGGCAGCCCAGACGCGAAAGCTCCGCCGCCTGTATGCCCAGAAGCTAAAAGCTCTCACGGAGGCCGTATATCAGGTCTTTGGCGCAGACTGCCATATAAAAGCCGGCAGCGCCGGAACCAGCATTGCGCTCACCGTGCCCTGCCCTCTTTGTGCAGATATCTGCCACAAGAGATTTGCCGACAGAGGGCTTCGGGTTTCCGTACAAAAAAAATTCCTCTGAAGAAGTCACACTCATCCTCCTGTTCCTCCATGCCCACAGAGGATTTTGTACCGGCCTGTAAGCTTTTGAAGGAGGTTATGGCCTCTCTTTGGTAGTCATGGGCTTCTCAAAGAATATCACCTGCAAAAATCACCCTGCCGCTGTGGGACGGCAGGGTGATATGAAATTTTGGCATCCATGAAGCGACATGGTAATCTTAATAGATGATGATCGGATATCCGGCCTCCACATAGGAATAAATAAGCGCCGCCTGATCTGTGGGCAGATTCACACAGCCATGGCTTCCGCTGCTCAAGTAGGCGCTTCCGCCGAAGGAGGACTGCCAGTTGGCATCGTGGAGCCCCTGTCCCAGAACAAAGGGCATCAATACTGCACCGGTGTCTCGTAGCCGTACACATCGCTGCTGAGCACAGAAGGAGACTCTTTGTAGGCGATGGAGAACGCGCCCCAGGTGTTTGTCTGTCCGGCGTGGGAAGTCCGGTCACTACCCTGGTCTCCGTGATCAGCGCTCCGTCCTTGTACAGCCATAATTGCTGGCTGTCAATGGAGAGCTCCACATAGCTTCCCATCAGATCGTCCGTTCCGTTTCGCTGAAAGCCTCTGTGACTGTACACCGGTTCTCTGGAAACCACCTGGCCTGTCTTGATCTCGAGAGAAGCTGATTAAATTCTGCCTCTTCATCAATCCAGTAGCCGTATTCGTTGCCGGAGATTACAATGTCAGAGCCATAGGAGGTATGAAAATTTCTTGGCACATAGATTGTGTTGTATTTTGCCCCCAGCTCTGCAATATAGGCCTTTATGGCTGCCTCATCCAGAGAAATCGCAAGACCGTCGATCTTTACCCAGGAGCGGAGCAGTTCTTTATCCACAGTCTCTGTCACACTGCCGAAGGTGTAGGTGATCTGCGCGCCTGTAGGCCTTGAGGGTATCGTTAAGCTGCGTAAGCTGCGTCACCAGTCCCTCCTGGTTTTCCTGTACCTGCGCCGGTTCATAAAATGTGTCATCAATGTTGATATGTACGTCTCCGGCCAAAAGATTTTCCCGAAATTCTGTCCCACAATACCTTCCGTGTTCCGGAACATCTTCTGCGCGTCGATCTGATTTCCCAGAACGGAATTTACGATTTCAAAGATGCCGCTGGATGCATTGTAGGCAATGTAGGCATCCTTTGAGCTCTCCCGGGAATCATTCCCGCCGAAGTGACTGACGTCAAGCGCTGTTCGCAGCTTCGCCCCGTCCTCTGTCGTATCAATAAAGACAATATAATTGATCCAGTCCTGGAAGCCATACCGGCAGGAAGGTTTTTTTCCTTGATTTCCGTAAGCTTTTTTGGAGACTTTCTTCGTTGAGAGAATAGCCCGCGTCCCCAAAAAAAAGAGATCCTGTAAAGCTCCTGTCCGTTTTCCTGAAATACGATCTGCCTTTCCTGAAATTTTTTCTGAAAAAGCTCTGCCGCATCCTCCACGGTCTTCCAGCTCACATCCTCGCCGAGAACCATGAGATTGCAGCCCAATGTCCGGTAGTCCATGATTTTATGAACGATGCCGTAGCCGCCCAACAGCAAAACAAGCAGAAGCAGAATCCTTAAAACAGTCTTTTTCCAGTTATGTTTTCTCCGCTCCTTCTCTGCCCGCGCAGCCTCAAAGCTCCTCTGCAACTGACAGTTCCTGTACATTATTTTCGTTATCTGTCATGTAATCTTCTCCGCAATATGTAAATTGTTAAATGAATCATAACAGGATTTTCTCATATGTGCAAGGGAAGTCTGTAACCTGCATTATCCAATTTTACATTGCCGTTACTCCCGCCGTTCGTCCAGCATATACAAAAGCGCGTTTACGATACAGGCTGCGATATTGCTTCCGCCTTTTCTTCCCCGTGCCACGATATATGGAACATCCGCTTTCATGATCAGTTCTTTGGACTGTACCACGTTGACGAAGCCTACCGGGACGCCGATGATCAGTTCCGGCCGAAAGCCCTCTTCGATCAGCTCAAAAGGCGCACCAGAGCTGTTGGAGCGTTTCCGACAGCAAAGATCAGCGGCCGGTCAAGCCCGGCAGCCTTATCCATACTGGCCGTTGCCCGGGTAGTGCCGTTTTTCTTCGCAAGGTCTGCCACATCCTCATCTGCCATAAAACAGTACACTTCTCCTCCAAAACGAGCCAGCGCCCGCTTATTGATGCCCGCTTTTGCCATCTGGGTGTCCGTCACAATGCAGGCTCCCTTTTTCAAAGCGGCCAGCGCCTTGTCTACCGCTTTTTCTGAAAAATACAGATTCCTGGCGTAAGTCAAAATCTGCGCTGGTATGGATACCGTTTGACAATGGCCTCCGTTCCCGGCATCAGAGGAGTATCGCCCAGTCTCCTCTGTGATTATTTCAAAGCTTCTTTTTCGATTTCCATGGGCTTTACATTTTCCAACTCTATCTTCATGCTTTTTGTCCTTTCTGCTGTCAGCGGCTTCAGACACCCGCGTTAAATTTTAAATTTTTTCCATGTCCAGATGCTTTCTCAGCGCGTCTGCCAAAATATCATACTGCGTCTCCTTAAAAGCCGCAAAATCCATTCCGTCATATCCGACACATTGATCCCCTTTTTCTCTCCCAGCACCTGGAGCATTCCTCTGGCAAAACTTTTCTTTGCCGGCAAATACGGTATCCATCGGCAGGAGTCCCATTCCTTTGATCGTTCCGCCGGCTTCGACATGCAGCGGATCGCTCAGCGTATCTCCGAGCATCTGGTAGCCGCCGCAGATTCCAAAAATGAACGTCTCCCGCCGCCTTCGGAAACTTGCTTCCAGCCCGTTCTGGCGCATCCATTTTAAATCCTCCATGGTATTCTTGCGTGCCGGCAGAAGGATCAGATCCGGATTTTTCAGTTTTTCCACAGAGCTCGACGTAGCGGAGTGACACGCCTCAAACTGCTCGAACGGGTTGAAATCCGTAAAATTGGAGATGCGCGGCAAACGTATCACTGCAATGTCGACCGCCGATGCTCCTCTTTCGCTGGTCAAATCGGTCGTCAGACTGTCCTCGTCTTCCACTTCGATGTGGAGATACGGCGCCACCCCGACCACCGGAATGCCGTTTTTCTTCCAGCATCACAACGCCCGGGTCCAGAATGGACACATCGCCCCGGAATTTGTTGATGATCAACTCCTTTTACCCGCCTGCGCTCATCCGGCTCCAGAAGAAGCTACGGTACCGTAAAGCTGAGCAAAAACTCCGCCGCGGTCAATATCTCCGGCGAGGAGCACCGGCGCATTCACAAGTTCCGCCATCCCCATATTGACGATATCATCGGCTTTTAAGTTGATCTCCGCCGGACTTCCCGCACCTTCGATCACAATGATGTCCGTTCTTCCAGTGCTGTGGTACGCTTTCAAGAATGTCCGGCACCAGTTTTTTCTTATAAGCAAAATAATCCCTGGCACTCATATTCCCGATCACTTCGCCGTTCACAATCACCTGGGAACCAATGTCGTTGGTTGGCTTTAACAGGATCGGATTCATCGCTACCGTCGGTTCCATCCCCGCCGCTTCCGCCTGCATCACCTGCGCCCGCCCCATCTCAAGCCCTTCTTTTGTGATAAAGGAATTTAACGCCATATTCTGTGATTTAAAGGGTGCCACCCGGTAGCCGTACAAATCCTCGGTCCCTCAAAAAAATATAGTTGGCCGAGGACGGATATACCACAAAGCCAAGATTTTTGAATTCCTGCTTCATGGATTTCCGCCTGTGAAAAACAAGCTGTCGTCCCTCCGCCACATACGCTTCCTCTTTCATGCCGCAATTCCCGCCGCCTGCCATAACAGAGAGGTTCCAGGGCTGTACACCTGCTCCATTTTTCCAGAAAATCTTCGTTTCCGCTGAGGCCATAGCCAAGCCGCACGCCCGCCATGGCATAACGCTTGGTAAACGCTTTCAGAAGAAACAGATTCGGATACTGCTTCAGATATTCCTTAAGAGTGTATTTTTCCGGCTCCTTCACAAAATCCAGAAAGCATTCATCCACGACAAGCAGCGTATCCGTGTTCCTACATTGCTCCAAAATTTTCAAAAGCAGCGTTCGCTCTGTGAGAAGCCCGGTGGGATTGTTGGGATTACAGAGAAACAGGACGTCCGTGTCCTTTCCGATGCCATGGGGAAGGATCTCCTCATCCAGGAAAAATCCGTTTTTTTTTCAGGGGATAATAGACAACTTCACAGTCCCTGTCCGCAGTGCCTGTTCGTATTCCGCAAATGCCGGAACTGGAATCAGCGCTTTTTCAGGCCTTGCTGCCTGGCAGAACGAAAAGATCAGCTCTGCTGCTCCGTTTCCGCAGATAACCTGAGAAGGATCGGTATCCTCATAGCGCGCGATCGCCTTCTTGAGAGGCTCATACCCAACCTGCGGATAATCTCCAATGTGTGAGAGGCTGTCTGTGATCGCATCCTTTACGCTCTTTGGCGTTCCCAGGGGATTGCAGTTTGCGGAAAAAATCCAGGCAGCCCTTGTGGCTGTAAATATCGCCTCCATGTATATGTCTTCGTCATATGTTCACTCCTGACCAATGTTCTAAAATTCCGATATCAAAATTTGGGCGTTGTACTTAAATCCACAAAATCAGTGCCATAGCTCCTGCAAACACC
>VOFE01001735.1_pt1 | contig 26001 bp, 41 predicted proteins | sample 5384071 | NCBI WGS metagenome assembly VOFE01 (sample SAMN12384724, study PRJNA508395) | human gut metagenome | isolation source: healthy gut D | host: Homo sapiens
GCACTTTGCTGGCACAGCATGTTTCCTTTCTCAAGGACTTCTTCCGAGCCTATAAGGATTTCAGCGATGCCCACATCGACACCATTGAGATTATGGTGTCCAAGCTCTATGCGAAATGGGGAATCACGGAGCGAAGCAACTTCCGCCGCATGCGACCGGAAGACTATCCGATCCTCTCTGACCTCTATGACCTGATCGAAGAAGAATTCAAAAGCTACGATCCAAACGCTCATCTGCTCTATACGGAAAAGCTCCTGCAGGAAGTGCTGTTGGGACTGCATTCCATGTGCAAGGGCGCTGATGCACAGTTCTTCAATGGACATACCAATATTACCTCCAGCCGCTTCCTCGTTTTCGGCGTCAAGGGAATGCTGAGTGCCGCTAAAAATGTCCGCAACGCTATGCTGTTCAATGTGCTGTCCTTCATGTCGGATAAGCTTTTGACGGTCGGCAATACCGTAGCAGCACTGGACGAGCTGTATATCTGGCTGTCCAATTCCACGGCCATTGAGTACATCCGTAACGAATACTCCAATCCCTACGCAGGCGGCTATCATTATACACCGGAGGATGTGTCCTGATGGGAAAGATTTTAGACGAATATATTGACGATCTCATATTAGCTGAGGATGATCCCGCCGCAATCTCTGAATGTGTTCGGGATACGGTCTTAAAAATCAATGCCCTCAATGAGGAATGTGGGCCGGTCTTTTGATTGATACTTGGCGAAGGGAAAGGCTTTGTAGTTTTATCAACTCTGCCGCTGAAATAGCAGGGCTTTACATGAAAAAGACCACACCCTGCAGCACAGGATGTGGTAAAGGCGGTGGTTAAATGGAGATGCAGGGTCAGGATTTCGGAATTGAAATTGAAATGACCGGCATTACAAGAAGCCGTGCCGCAGAGGTAATTGCCGAATATTTTGGCACAGCCAAGGAATATGAAGGGGCACCTATTACGATGTTTACTATGCCCGTGACAGCGAGGGGCGCAAATGGAAAGTCATGAGCGATGCCAGTATTGACTGCCAGAGAAAAGAAGGCTGACGGAAAGTAAGTGCTGATAGAAGCTACAGCGTGGAACTGGTCAGTCCCATCTGTCAGTACAAAGATATTGAAGCTGTGCAAGAGATGATCCGAAACCTGAGAGAAGCAGGCGCTTTTGTGAACTCCTCCTGCGGCATTCACATCCACATCAACGCCGCCCTTTGAAGCACCAAAGCTGCGCAATCTGGTCAACATCATGGCAGCCAAGGAGGATATGATTTATAAGGCGCTGAAGGTTTCACGAGGCAGAGAAACCAGCTACTGCCAGAAAAATTGACCCCGTCTTTTGGAGCAGATGAATCGAAAAAAGCCTGCCACATTAGAGCAAATTAAACGTCTCTGGTACAACGGCGGCGATGGCAGCCGTGAACATTATCATTCCAGCCGCTATCGCTGTCTCAATCTGCATAGCGTGTTTCAAAAAGGCACGGTTGAATTCCGTGCTTTTAATGGAGACTTGCATGCAGGAAAGATTAAAGCCTATGTCCAGTTCTGTCTTGCCATCACCGCACAGGCGCTTAACCAGCGTTCTGCAAGCCCAGTTAAAACCCAATCCACCAACGAAAAGTATACCTTTCGTGTGTGGCTTTGCGGCTTGGCTTGATTGGGGATGAGTTCAAAACAGCACGAAAGCATCTGCTGGATCACTTAGAGGGTTGCATTGCATGGAAAGACCCGGCACAAGCAGAAAGACAAAAAGAACGGCTGCGGGAAAAGCGTGAGGCGGAGCGAATCCAAGCCGCGGAGGCAGAACAGCAGCCAACTGAAGAAATTGTTTTGGAAGCGGAGGATGAAGAATCCCCGCTTTTACTATGTCAATGTGAGGGAGTTCATATGAAAAACAAACTGTATATTGCCTACGGCAGCAATCTTAATTTGCCGCAGATGGCTGGAAGATGTCCCACCGCCAAGGTGGTTGGGGCTTCTGCAATCAAGGATTATGCCCTTGTGTTTCGGGGAGGCAGGCAGGGCGCAGTGGCCACGATTGAGCCTTTGCGAGGGCTCTTCTGTTCCTGTTCTGCTGTGGAAAATCACCCCGGAAGATGAGGCTGCTCTTGATATTTATGAAGGCTTCCCCGGTTTTATGGCAAAGAAACCGTGGAGCTTTTGCTGGATGACAAACCTGTTCCCGCTATGGTCTACATCATGACTCGGGACACAGGCTGGGCTATCCGTCAGATTTTTATTACAATACCATACTTGAAGGTTATAAAAGTGCAGGATTTGACCCCTCTGTTTTAGAGCAGGCAATCGATTATACCGAGCAGCTCATGGGAAGCGAGCCGGAGTCGGAACAGCAAAATCTGTTCGGCTTTGATGGCCTCAAATGGTGGTGATGACATGGCAGATCCCGCAACCATTACGGCTGCTTCAAAAGCCGCCGCTGCCGTACTCTTGGATGAACGCACCCGAAAAACCATCGGATGGATCATCGCCGCCATCCTGTCCCCGCTCATTTTAATCATCGTGCTGGTCTGCGCCCTGCTCTCCGGCACTGCAGACCACAACAACACGGCAGTGGATCTGTGCTTTCATGGCGGTGTGATTCCGGGAAGTATGCCCGCGGATTACAGAGAATACATCGGAGATATGCGGCAGAGCTTTACCCTCATAGACGGAGCCATAGCCACCGTCAGCGCAGATATGGAGGATAGCAGCAGCCTTGATTCCGTGCGAGTCAAGGCGATTTTTATTCTCTGTTCTTCGGCGCAGAATCTCCTCCCGGTTGGAACACCGGAGATATGTGGACTGCTTTGTCACCTACGAGGAACGAACCCGCACTGTAGAAAATGAGGACGGCACAACCTCGGAAGAAACCTATACTGTGGCTGTTCCCATTCGGGGAGCTGGCTGTGGTATACGCAAATATCACTTCCGCCATAGGCGTATTTGCCACACATGAAAGCCAGGTTAATGCCACGGAGATATACTACCGTGTACTTTACGGTAGACCGGTGCCCACCTATGGCGATGAGTTCGACCAATGGTCGGACGGTTCTGCCCTTTCGTCCGCGCCGTTTATCGGAGCGGACGGTTTCTGTTCTCCGCTGGGTGAGGACTGGCGGAGCATGGTCACCTCGGAGTTCGGCTACCGCAAAGACCCGTTCCAGGGCAGACAAAGGACATGGCGGCATTGATCTCGGCGCACCAAAAGGCACCTCAATCCGTGCCGCACTGCCCGGCACAGTCTATGTAGTCCGCTATGCAAACAGCGGCTACGGCTATCATGTGATGATCGATCACGGCGGCGGCTTCGTGACCTTATATGCCCACTGCTCCAAAATCTTTGCCACCGAAGGACAACAGGTGGAGGCGGGAACGGTGATTGCCGAGGTGGGTTCCACCGGCCGCTCCACAGGAAATCACTTGCACTTTGAAGTCAGAATTGCCGGCGAAAAGCAGAATCCAAGAAGCTATCTGCCATGATAAAAGAAAGGAAAGGTCCTATGAAAGAAAACATGATCAGAGTATTGAAAATTGAGCCGGAGCAGGCGCCCGCAGTAAAGGAAATTCAAAATGACCTTGCAAGCCTGCAGGCGGAGGTGGGCGGTCTGATTGAATGCATCAGCTTTCCCAACGGCTGTGTTGTAGTCTGCAATGAAGAAGGTAAACTAAGAGGAATGCAGCCCAACAGACGGTTGGGCGCGGATATTATCTATATTCGTTTCTTGTCTGCGACACCACCTACGACGGAGATTTCACCTCTCTCAGCAAAGTAAAATTGCAGAATTCTCCCAGCTTTTTTCCGAAATCCCTGCATTCAGCGGGCAGGAACCAGAGCTTGAACCCGGCATAACCTTTTATCGGATTTCATTATTAAGGAGGCTCCACATTATGAAAAAAAGAAACCGTCACCATACAAATGGAAGCGGAAAAACTCCGTGCGGTCAAACGCTATATGGAGAAAAAAGGATGCAAATTTAGAAAAGGAACTTGGCGACTCTTTGCAAAAACTTTATGAGAGATACGTACCAGCTACCGTCCGGGAATATATTGATGAAAGCGCAAATGAAAAATCCCCTGCATCCACTTCACCCAAAAGCAGAAAGAAAAAAATGAGAGCAATCCCATCCTCGAATGACGCTCAAAACTCAGCGGAGCGTTAAGGCGCATGGCTCCCACCCCAGTTGCCAACCTGTTGCCCCTGTCAGCCCCTGTGTGGGCTTTTGCAGGGGGGAGGTGGCAGGTTTACCCAAAGCACCAACTAAAACCGATTGTGAGGGCTTTGTGGGGAGCAACAGAAAACCACCATCCAACGAAAGGACGCAGAAAGCCCATGCGTTCTTCACGGTCGAAAAGAGAGCAGGATAAGGCGGGTGGTCGCAAGCGCCTCCCGCCGTCCACTTCGCCCAGCAGTGCTGGGCGTTTTTGCACTTTCCCGTGAGGTGGTCGGATTGGGGTTTTGGCACGGTCAAGGTGGTCGGAATTTACGATAATGCAGGAAAGCAAAGGATTTGCACGGTCACCTCATAGGTGGACGCACACGAAATGGAGGCTTTACCATGAAAACAACAAGGAACGAACAGCAGTCTGGCTCTATCCCGAAACCATGGATCGTCTGGACGGTTGGATGAATAAGGACAACTGCAAGAGCCGCAGCGAATTTATAGAAAAAGCGCTCTGCTTTTTTATATGGGCTACCTTGGCACCGAGGACACCTCCTCCTATCTTTCCAAGGCACTGCTCATCCATTCAGGGCACTCTGCAGAAAACAGAAAATCGTGTAGCCAGCAATCTTTTCGGCTGGCGGTGGAAATCAGTATGATGATGCATCTGCTGGCGACCACGCTCAACATCACGGACGAGGAACTGCACCGGCTTCGCGGGCGCTGCGTTGCCGAGGTTAAAAGACCAGAGGTAAAATCCGTCTGGACGATGCGGTGGAGTTTCAGAGCAGCCCTGAGATTGAAGAATAATGGCTCGCATTATTCTCAAGTGTCCTTATCTTAAGGGAAGCGAAAAACTGCCGCCCATCTGAACAACCTCGTCAAATATATAGCCACCCGCGATGGTGTGGAAAAAATAAAAATGGTCGTGAGCTCTGGCACTCTACCAAAAAACAAAAGGAGCTGATTACACAGATACTCAAGGAGTTTCCTGACACCAAAGATTTATTTGAATATGAGGATTACTGTGAAAACCCGGACAGGGAGAACGCCTCTGAGTTTATCGCCATTGCACTGGAGCAGCATCTTAATAAGATCGGCGACCGGGAAAAGTATCTGGACTATATTGCAAACCGTCCCCGTGTTGAAAAGTTTAACAGCCACGGCCTGTTCACGGCCGGGGATGAGCCGCTGATTCTCAATCAGGTTGCGGATGAGATATCCGCATATACCGGAAATGTGGACGCCGATTATTTCCCTGCGCCGTGAAGATGCTGCCCGGCTTGGGTATGACAATGCCCTTGCGTGGAAAGCCCTGCTTTCCTCCAAAGCTATGGAGCTGGCTGAAAACCTGAAAATCCATCCTGATCATCTGAAATGGTATGCGGCATTCCACAATGAATCCCACCATCCCCATGTCCATATGGTCTGCTACAGCACCGACCCAAAGAAGGCTACCTCACCCGTCAGGGCATTCGAAAAATGAAATCTTCTCTTGGAAATGAAATTTTCCGTCAGGAGCTCATTCCGCTCTACGCAGAAAAATCACAGCGGAGGGATGACCTGAAGGAACAGGCTGTCCAGTCCATGCGGGAGCTGATCCGGCAGATGAAAAGCGGCATCTTGGTGAGTGACCGTATGGAGCAGCTCCTCACACACCTTGCCGAGCGTCTACAAACGGTAAGTGGCAAGAAACAGTATGGCTACCTTAAGGCAGGCCTGAAAAATATGGTGGACGAAATCGTGGATGAGCTGGCACAGGATAGCCGTGTCTCGGAAGCCTACCATCTGTGGTGGGAAACCAGGGGCAGGATTGAATCCATCTATACGGAAACAGCCTCTGATCCGCCGCCCCTTTCCCGCTGTGATGACTTTAAGACCATCCGCAACATGGTCATTCAGGAAGCCCTTCAAGTTAGCAGCGGCACCATGACCTTGAGGAACCGGCATCTGTGGAAACCGCTTTGCCGGAGGATACCACAGCCGACGATATTCCTTCGCTTGATGTTACTTCGGCGGATGAAATTGCAGAGCCGGTATATGATTTTGAGGAACAGCCATCCCAGCGAACCCCTCCCAGCAAGGGTAAGTCCCCCGATTCATGGTGGACGGATGAATATAAGCTGGCAAAAAATATCTGCATGGTGATGAGGACGCTGAAATCCCCCAGGATGTGGGGCAGGCGCTCAGCCTGTTTCTTGAGGAAGCGGAAAATGGAAATCCCCTTGCCCTATATGATCTTGGCCGTATGAGTGCGGATGGGCTCGGCTGTGAAGCAGACAGCGAAAAAGCCCATCAGTGGTATGCTAAGGCCCTTGCTAAATTTCATGCGGCAGAGGAAGAAAGGCCGTGGAAGTACACTGAATACCGTATCGGCAAAATGGTTGCTGCGGGGCTTGGTACAGAGCAAGACTATCTGCAGGCGGCGGATTGGCTCACCCTGTCTGCAGATGAGAATTACAAGTACGCGCAATATTCCCTCGGCGGCTTGTATTACCATGGCAAAGGTGTGGAGCAGGATCATAGGCAGGCGTTCCATCTCTACACTCAGGCGGCAAACCAGAGCTTTCCCTATGCCAGTTTTGAGCTTGGTAAAATGCTGCGGGATGGAATCGGCTGTGAAAAAAATCAGGAATATTCTAACCGCCAATTTGAGGAAGCCTTTCGTGGCTTCACTGATCTGGAGCAGAAAAGCCGTGACGGTAAGCTCCAGTATCGCCTTGGCTGGATGCTTCTAAATGGTGTCGGCACGGAGAAGGATATCCCTGAGGCAAAAAATATTTTGAAAAAGCTGCTACGGTGGGAAATCCCTTTTGCCTGTTACCAAATTGCCAAGCTGATCCTATCTGAGCAAAATGCTAACCCGGAGGATGTAGAAAAAGCCCTGGGCTATCTCAGGCAGGCCGTGAATGCCCAAAACCCCTATGCCGTATATTTTCTCGGAAAGCTCTATGAAAAAAGGGACAACACGTTCCGCAGAATACTTCCGAAGCAGTACGGCTCTTTCGTCTGTCGGCCGAGCTGGATAATGAGTATGCTGCATATCGGCTCGGGAAAGCTCTACCTTGGGGGCGAGGGTGTCCTCAATGATGTGGAGGAAGCCCTGCGATGGCTAAATTTTGCCGCAGACAAAAAGAATCAGTTTGCGGAATACGCCCTTGGCATCCTCTATTTCAAAGGAGAAGATGTTACAAGGGATATTCCCAAAGCCCTGGAATACTTGAAACGATCCGCTGCACAGAGCAATCAGTTTGCACAGTACCGGCTGGGCAAGATTTATCTCATGGGCGAGGATGCGCCAAAGGATGTGCCAGCAGCTCTGCAATATCTGAATGCCTCCGCCGAACAAGGTAATCAATATGCTCAGTATGTTCTCGGCAAGCTGTATCTGATGGGAAAGGATGTTCAAAAGGATAAGGAAACTGCCATTCGGTGGTTTACCCTTTCGGCGGCTCAGGGCAATGTTTACGCTCAGTTTTTCCTTGACCACATGGACAGCTTTAAAGACCCCTCTGTCCTGCTGGCGGGCACACGGCTTCTGCATCACATGAGCCGTGTCTTTGTAGACAACGCCCCGCCGATAAAACCCTCCATCCCGCAGATCGACCGCAAACGGCGGCTCAAACTCAGTGAAAAAGCGGGCGGCAGGTCACGCCAGAGGTGATCATGAGCAGAGCATGTCGCTATAACGATTGGAGGATATCATGAAAAAGCAGAAACAAAAATCAATCAGCAGCCAAAAAAATAGAATGAACCAGAAACAGCACCGGGTAGAAAACGCCCGGTGCTTTTCATAGAATCGGCTGCCGCCACAAATAGGAGGTGTTCCCATGGGTGCATATATTCACTTTACGGATGACCAAAAATACCGGGCCAACAATGTAGACCTTGTGGATTTTCTCCAAAGACAAGGTGAAAAGCTTCTTCCCAGCGGCCGTGAAAAGCGATTGGACTCTGACCGTAGTATCACTGTCCGGGGCAACCGGTGGTATGATCATTCTACGGAAAGCGGCGGGTTTGCCATTGACTTTGTGCGGCAGTTCTATGAGCTGTCTTATCCTGAAGCCGTGACCACGCTGCTGGGCGGTGAGCAGGGTGAAATCTACAGACCGGCCAAGGCAAAGAAAGAGGAATCCAAAAAACCTTTTGCACTTCCGCCGGCTCATACGGATATGCGGCGTGTCTATGCCTATTTAGTTAAAACCCGTCTCATCGACCGGGAGGTGGTCAGTTTTTTTGCAAAACAGAAGCTGCTGTATGAATCCTGCGAGAAATCCAAGGACGGTACTAAGAAGTACCACAATGGAGTTTTGTAGGTGTGGACGAAAAGGGCGTTGCCAGGCACGCTCATAAGAGAGGGCTTTATACCGAAGGGGTCAGCTTCAAGGGAAATGTGGATGGCTGCGATCCTCGTTACAGCTTTCACTGGATTGGCCAAAGCGATGTGCTGTATGTTTTGAAGCTCCGGTGGATATGCTCTCATACATCACGCTCTACCCAAGAGAGTGGAAGCAACACAGTTATGTAGCGCTCTGCGGTGTCGGAGGACAGGCAATGCTGTGGATGCTGGAACAATATACGCAACTCCAACAGATTTCCCTCTGTTTGGATAATGATGAGGCCGGGCATAAGGCAAGCGAACGGCTGGAAACTCAGCTTTCCGAAAAGGATATGCATCGGAGCGGATTCTATCACAGGGCAAGGACTGGAATGACGATTTGACAGAGGCACGTCAAATGCAGGGCGGTTTTGAAATGAAGATGGCATAGGAAAAGGTGGAGGCGGTCATTTTTTCGACTGTTCCACCTTTCTAAAAAACTTTATTTATCCATATTAAAGGGATACCCGTTATAACAATTGAATAAGGGTTTTACGGAATTTAGGTCGATCTTTTTACTATAATCGACCTTGAAAAGATTTCGTATGCCCATACCAATACACCTTCCATTAGCATGGACCATGTAAGTTAGCGTAAAAGGTATAACCCATTTGCAAATTGCAGATTCCATAATGGAGCTTAAAACCATATTTTTCTGAATTGGCAATATCATCGGAATAAAATTTAATTTTATCCACGGAAAATGATAGGAATTAAAACAAAAGTTCCCATCTTTTTCTAACAAGCTTAATAATATGGGGCTGATCATTTGGGAAATCGTCAGCAAGCCGCATGGAATCCCTTTCGAAATGTCGAATTTTCTTTCCATTCAAACATCCGAAAATACCCCAAGAGAAATCCAAATCTGCTCTGGAATTTAAAGAGCCAGGTTACTACACCGGTTGAATAGATAATTTCTTTATCAAAATGATATTTAACAAAGTCAAATCTTGCATTTCTGTGCCAAAAAATTGCTACCATCAAGGCGAAAAGGATGATTCCAGGCATTTTTAAAGAATAGAGATAACCTCTCACAATTTCGAAAGGGAATGACTTATATAAAAAAGACGGCAACGAGCAGGACGTCTGGTTCCCCTTGACCAATTGCGGCAAATACAGTGTTGTCATGTAAAGCAAAATCAAGTTTCAAGTTGCCCTGTTAACTGGTTAAAAAATACATGCAAATTAACGGCTGGATTACCCTTTTCACAAAAATTAAAACTAAGTTTTTTGAGTTCAGCCAGGAACTGCTTCATTTCCATGCAAGAAAAATCGTTTATTTTTTCTCGGCGTGAGCCTAGCTTTTAATCAGCATACAAATTAATACCGAGAGAAACAGGCCGGCGGCAATTGGCAACTTACATTATCATTTCCATGACTTGACCATCAAAAAGCTTTTAGATGTTTCTCCATATTACATCACTTTGATTTTACAAAACAAGGCTAACCCTTCCGATTGACAAGGTTCACCGTCTAAAATTTTTCAGTTTTTAAAATATCATTTCTTTTATCAGCATAATATTCGGATAACGTCATATTCCTGTTTGTGCAACACTTTGTTTTAGGAATACCACAAAATATGCCAAATCGAAAGGAGAACCCTATGTCATCTCAAATCTATATGCTGAATTGCCGTAGCCGCCGTGATGTTTCTCGTCATCGGCGGTCTTTCTCTTTTAGCACACTATTATTACACGCTCAGCGGAATCAAATCCCGCACAGTAGGTGACGGTCAGCATGGTACAGCACGGTTTTCCAAAGCGAGAAATTAAAAATACCTATCGGCACATCCCCTTTCAACCGGAGCTGTGGGAGGCAGGGGAAAATCTCCCTGTGGTTGCCGAGCAGGGAATCATCCTCGGAAGCATAGGAGCCAAGAACAAAGTGACGGCACTTGTGGATACCGATGATGTCCACTGCATGATGATTGGTGCCTCCGGCGTAGGTAAAGACGGCATTCTTCTTATACCCCAATCTGGAATATGCCTGCGCCTCGGGTATGAGCTTTTTGACCACCGACACCAAGGGTGATCTTTATCGCAATTATGGCGCCATTGCACGTGATTATTACGGCTACCGTGTAGCGGTCATCGATTCGTAACCCCACTCCGCTCAGACGGCAACAATATGCTCCATCTGGTCAACACCTACATGGATCAGTACCCTTGCTGATGAAAACAACCTTGTATCAAAGGCAAAAGCGGAAAGTACGTAAAGATTATCTCCAAAACCATCATCAATGCCGGCGGTGAGAATTACGGCCAAAATCAGTTTTCTATGATGCTGCCGAAGGACTTTTGTCCTCGGTCATCCTGCTGATTGCCGAATATCTGCCACCCACTGAGGTGGATGGGAAAAAGGTGGACTGCCGTCATATCATCAGTGTGTTCAAACTGGTACAGGATTTATTATCACCCAGCAAAGTAAAAGGTAAAAGCCCGTTCCAGCTCCTGATGGATAAGCTGCCGTCCGACCATAAGGCCCGCTGGTTTGCGGGTGCTGCCCTCAATTCCGCGGAGCAGGCCATGGCATCGGTACTCTCCACCGTACTATCCCGTTTAAATGCCTTCCTTGACTCCGAGATGGAACAGATACTCTGCTTTGAAACAGCTATTGATGCGGAAAAGTTCTGTAATGAAAAATCCGCACTGTTCATTGTGCTTCCCGAAGAAGATCTGACTAAGTATTTTATGGTATCCCTTATGATCCAGCAGCTTTACCGTGAAATCCTTGCGGTGGCCGATGAAAACGGCGGCAAGCTAAAAACCGTGTGATGTTTTACTGCGATGAGCTGGGAACGCTTCCGGCTATTGAATCGCTTGAATTAATTTTCAGTGCATCACGTTCACGCCGGCTTTCCATGGTGCCCATCATACAGTCCTTCGGTCAGCTCGAAAAAACTATGGTAAAGAGGGTTCAGAGATCATCGTAGACAACTGCCAGGACACCATCTTCGGTGGCTTCGCACCAAACAGTCAAACGGCGGAGGTGCTGTCTAAGGCGCTGGGTAGCCGCACCGTCATGAGCGGCAGCGTAAGCCGGGGAAAAACGATCCCAGCCAAAGCCTGCAGATGATGGAGCGCACCCTCATGACGCCGGATGAATTGAAGTCTATTCCCCAAAGGCAGCTTTGTCGTTATGAAAACTGGCACCCATCCTATGAGGACAAAGCTGAGGCTGTTCCTTGATTGGGGCATTCGTTTTGGAGAGCCTTATACAGTGGAGGAAAAAGCACACCGGAAAGTGGTCTATGCCGATAAGAACACACTGGAAGAAAACATCGTCCGCAAGCACATGGCATGCATCATGGTGGATGAAGATACCGGAGAGATTTTAGAGTCGACAGCCGGGACAGGAACCCTTCATACCCCGGTAGCAGAATCCACTGAAAATGCTGTGCGCCGACGCACTGTACTCAAAACCTAAAGGGGGGATATCCATGAGTTACTTTTCAACCATATCTCTACACACTGCCTCGCCCGATGAGCTTCCCCACCGGGCGAGGACTGTTTATATATATCTGTGTGACCGTGCCGGAAAAAGTGCGGACTGCTGGCCTGCTGTAAAAACCATAGCCGCTGATTTTGCAGCTCTCACGCAGCACTGTCAAGCGTGCACTGCATGATCTGGTCAAGGTGGGGCTTATTGAAAAAAAGAACCTCGCTATCGGGAGAATGGGAGTAATACCAGCAACAGGCTTATTTTAAGAAAATAACAGGCTGCAGCAAAGGAAAGTCGGATTTTCCGCCAAGGGAAGAATGTCTTTTTGCTGAACCCAGGTGCGGTTCACTGTGGACCCACCAGAACTTCCCACTCTAAGAAAGGCTTATTACAGAAAAAAAGAATACAGTATATTTTTTTATGTTTTAACGGTCAGTCAACTACGAAAGAACAATGACTTAACCTCTGGGCGATTATTCGGAACTATTTGGAGTAAAGCAAGTGCATATCCGCAAGATTAAAAGTGGAGACAGCACTTACCCTATTTTTCTGTTTCTGAAGATATGCAATGTGCTTGAAACTCAAACAGATATGTGCAGGAAGATTTAGTGGATCAGAATTCGTTAATCACATATATAACTGCGAAGAGCGATGATAGTTGCAGACTTGTAGACAAAAAATTAGGTTTGCAACTTCATAAGGTTTAACTTGGGATAGGCAATAAAAAATCTTGACCGATTGGTTTATTGTGATTATGGTATAAACCGAATTGGTTTTAGGGAATTTTGATGAGGAGGCAATGATATGGAAAAATTTTTGAATTTACCTGTAGAAAAACAAAATATAATTATTGATGCCGCATTAAAAAACTTTTGCAGTGCATGGATATAAGAAAACATCTATTAGTGATATAGCCAGTAGTGCAGGTATTTCCAAAGCAATGGTATTTCATTATTTTGGCACAAAGAAAGAGCTCTACGTATACTTGGTTAACACGTGTGTGGGCAGCATTAGTACCGAGGTTATAGAGAAATTTGATGAGAGTATTACAGACTTATTTGATCGGATTGCATATACATCTAAGCTTAAAATGAATTTGATGAAAAAACATCCTTATGTCTCTTCGTTTATTCAGAGTGCCTATTTTGAAAATGATGATGAAGTTAAGGAAGAACTAAAAAACTATTTTAGCAAAGGTGACGGCAGAACCATCGGAAAGAAAAATGGCTTTTGATGGTGCAGATTTTTCGAAAAATTAAAGATGATGTTGATCCAAACCTTGTCATGAACATGATTGACTGGATTTCGAGGGCTATATGAGCAAAATGGCAGGTGTGGGAGAAAGTGATCTTGATGAATTTTATAAGGTGTTTGAAGAATGCCTGAGACTTTTAGAAGAAACTTTTATAAGTGATCATTAAAAATGAAGGAGGGAAAGTTTTATGAATTCATATGTGCTTAGTTTTCAGGAGATCGATAGACATAAGCTCATGGCAGTTGGGGGTAAAGGCGCCAACCTTGGAGAATTATCCAGAATTGAGGGAATACGAGTACCGGAGGGCTTTTTGCATTACGACCGAAGCATACAAAAAATAATCAACGAAACACCGGAATTAGACTCATTGTTGGAGCAATTGTCCCTGCTAAAGGCAGAAGACAGACAGAAAATCAGTGAAATCAGCGGAATGATTCGCAGGGTTATTGAAGGAATCATTATTTCAAAGGACATTGAGGAAGAAAGTCTTCATTATCTCGCAAGGTATGGTGAGAACAATGCTTATGCCGTGCGTTCCAGTGCCACAGCGGAGGATCTTCCTACGGCCTCCTTTGCAGGGCAGCAGGATACTTATTTGAATATCAAAAGGAAAAGATTCGATTCTTAAGCATATCAGTATGTGCTGGGCATCACTGTTTACCGATCGTGCGGTTACCTATCGCATCCGCAATAACTTCGATCACAGTAAGGTCTATTTATCTGTCATTGTTCAGCGGATGGTATTCCCCCAGGCATCAGGGAATTATGTTCACAGCAGATCCCGTCACCTCTAACCGGAGGGTGTCATCAATAGATGCTAGTTTAGGGCTTGGTGAGGCTCTGGTCTCCGGCTTGGTCAATGCAGATATCTATAAAGTAAGAGAAGGCAGAATTGTCGATAAAAAGGTATCTACCAAGAAACTTGCTATCTACGCCATAGAAGAGGGCGGTACGGAAGAAAAGAGATTGAGACTGAACACCAGAATATGCAGACCCTGACAGACGAACAGATTTTACAGCTGGAGCGCATGGGAAGAACCATTGAGTCCTATTTCGGGAATCCACAGGATATCGAATGGTGCCTTTTACGAAAATAAGTTTTATATTGTTCAAAGCCGTCCCATCACCACCTTTATATCCTGTATCGGGAGGTAAAGGACGATAAGAACCATGTATATATCTCCTTTGGTCATCGACAGATGATGACTGAAGCCATGAAGCCATTAGGACTGACATTTTACCAGGAATGGATGAAGCGAATAACCGGTTCAGAAATGCCTGAAATGGGTGGAAGGCTTTATATGGATATGTCCAATGAGCTTGCTTCACCTTTCATGTCCAAATTTTATTTAAAAAGCCTTGTAACAGTGGATGTTTTAATGCAAAAATGCCTTATACAATCTGATGAAACGAAAGGATTTTGTCAAAAATTTATATCGGGGAAAGACTTCTAAATCTGGAGCTTCCATGTGGCTGAAATGGGGTATTGATACCGTCAAAACCTATCGCCGAAACGACCCAGAAATCCTTAGAACCCTGATTGCCCAAAACGAAGCCTTCATACACAGCAGAGAGTTAAAATTTGCAAATTTATCAGGGATTGAATTGTTTGACTTTATACTCAAAGATTTTGAAGAAAGAAAGAATACACTTTTTTAAAGGGTATGGAGCTGTTTTTTCGGGGAGCCTACGCCTCATCATGGCTCAATAAGAACTTGCAGAAGTGGTTGGGTGAAAAGAATGTAGCGGATGTTCTCGCTCAATCGATATCAAATAATGTTACATCCGAAATGGGGACTTGAACTCCTGGATGTAGCGGATGTCGCAAGGCAGTATCCAGAGGTTATTGAATATTTTGAGCAAGCAAATGACGATACCTTTTTTGACGACTTGATGAAATTGAAAGGCGGAAAAGCTGTAGCTGATTCAATTAAGTCCTACCTTAAAAAAATACGGTATGCGCTGTTCTGCAGAAATTGATATAACCAGAACTCGGTGGAGTGAAAAGCCGACAATACCCTTCCAATGATTCTCAATAATATCAAGGCATTGTCCAAATGCACACAGCGTGAAATTTGAACAGGGACTGCAAGAAGCAAAGCGAAAAGAACAAGAAATATTAAAGCATCTGGATAAACTGCCTGGCGGCAAAAGAAAAGTCAAAAAGACAAAGAAGATGATCAGTGTTTTACGAAATTTTGCTGGTTACAGGGAATACAACAAGTATTCACTTGTCTCTTATTTCTGGATCATTAAGCAAGCCCTGCTGAAGGAAGCCGACAATCTGGTGCAAAAAGGTATTGTTCATGAAAAGGAAGATATCTACTATCTGACATTTTTGGAGCTGTGGGATGTGGTCAAGACAAATCGGTTAGATTATAGCCTTATAACAAAAAAGAAAAGAGGAACATGAGGTTTTTGAGAAGCTGACACCTCCCCGTGTCATTACCTCCGAGGGTGAAGTGATATCCGGTGAATACGACACAGGCAATATTCCGCAAGGTGCTTTAGCCGGTGTGCCTGTCTCATCCGGAATCATTGAAGGCCGGGCACGAGTCATTTTAAGAATGGAGATGCCGACATAGAGGAAGGTGATATTTTGGTCACCGCCTATACGGACCCCAGCTGACGCCGGTGTTTACATCCATTAAAGGTTGGTGACGGAAGTGGGCGGCATGATGACTCATGGTGCTGTGGTTGCCAGAGAATACGGTTTGCCTGCAGTAGTAAGTGTGGAAGATGCCACCAAGTTGATTAAAGACGGACAAAGAATACGGATAAACGGGACAGAAGGCTATGTGGAACTTCTGTAGGGTGCTGAGATGATGAATAGAAAAAAGAAACCTCTAAATACAAATTTTATATTCTTAATGCTGGGGAGAATGGTGTCCGATACCGAGCAGGAATACAGGCGATGATTATACCTCTGTATATCATCGACACCGGTGGATCGGCGGCGACAGTAGGCCTATTTTCCTTCCTGTCTCTGATACCGATTCTATTGATTTATCCCTTTGCCGGTGTTGCCGGAGACAGGCTGAACAGAAAGAGCATTATGGTGGGAAACAGACTTAGCCAATGCTTTGATAATACTGGGTTTGGCTTTTTGCTGCCTATTCGGGGAAAATGAGTTTGGTCTTTACTGTTTGCTGTGCAGGTTCTGACATCCATATTATACGGTTTTTTGATCCGGCTACCAAAGGCATGTTGCCACAAGTAGTGCCGAAGGAAGAATTGACAAAGGCTAACTCAACTGTCGCATCACTTAGGATTTTTTCCAGTTTACTAAGTCCTGTGATTGGTGCTGCTGTCTATGCAAGCCAAGGCATTGCGGTGCTATTTTTAATCAATGGGATTTCATTTTATTATCAGCCGGCAGTGAAATGCTGATAAGGTACAAACATATAAAAGGGATGTAGTCGTTGGTGTGTCAGGGTTATCAAGGATTTGTCCGAGGGTGTCAAGTTCGTTTTGGTAACAAAGTAATTGGTAAATTATGTGTTTTTTTCCCTGATGCTATTGGCTTTAATTCAACCGATATTTTCTGTTGTGTTGCCTCTGTTTTTCAGAACCCGTCTGGAATATTCAGACCCTCAATACGGTTACCTTCAGGTAGCCATTGTATTTGGAGCACTGCTGGGCAGTATTTTTAGTGGGTACGCTGTTTAACAAAGGGAAAGAAGTAACCAAATCGTTGCTTACTGGCTGCAGCCTTCTCATGGGTACAATGTTGGTGTTTACAGTTTGTTATTTCCACAGACTGTATCGGCACTGGGTAATGGTACAATGATATATTTTGCCTTGTTTGCAGGAATTCTCAGTCTGTTGAGCGTTGCGATTATCTTTATAAACGTTCCAACACAGACTATTATTCAAAAGGAAACTCCTAACGAATACCTATCCCGTGTGTTCTCAATCGTTGAATGATCAGCAAGGGCGGCATGCCCTTTGGCGTTAATTATATGGAATTATTCTTACCGGAGTTGAAGTTCATTGATGATACTGTTAGCTACATTATTGACAATTTTAATTTCAGTTAAGTTTATTGTCTCGTTCGTAAGAGTGTATAGCCAAGAATAAAATGGTGTGATTGTATGCCCTATAGGAGGTCATAATGGAAGTAATAGAATGGATATTATGCCCTGTTTGCAAAAGTAAAACTCGACTTAGAATACGGAAAGATACGGTGTTGGAAAATTTTCCTTATTTTGTCCGAAATGCAAACAGAAACCTTAATTACAGTACGAGAATTAAATATTTCTGTTATCAAAGAGCCAGACGCTTTGACGCAGAGCCGATAACCCATAGATTTATGGAGGTTATAGGCTTTTTCTTTTTGGTAATGACATTCCCGCTTTCGGGTCAAGATGTCCACTTACTGTTCTGCCGATTTGGACAGGCAAATAGTCACAACAAAATAACAAAGCCAAGGGCAAACTCGATGAAAATCGGGACGCAAAGCCATAGGGTCTACGGCGTTTTATAAAAACGCTACGATAGCCTGGCTGCCAAAAACATGCGGAGCCTGCCCTCAATATACACTGAGAGCAGGCTCCTCGTATATCTGTTGGTTTTTGTCATAAAAACAGGAAATCAGGGATATTGGCTTTTGCCACTTTGGCAAGAGGGTGTCCCCCATGAACATTAATATTTGTACTTTTTTGGAGGTGGAAAGAAGGCAAAAGTCCCTACATACCACTTCCTGCACCCACAACTTTATATAGCAATTTCAAAAGTCACATTTCGTCCAGGGCGCAGTGCTGACTTTTCTTTCGACGATATTCCTGCCTGTTTTACAGTTTATCCCAACAAAAACAGTTTAACGGCCGAACAAGAACCAAATTACGCTGCCGTTGTTTTCTCCGCTTCTGACATTTTGACTCACTATCAAAATTCAGAAACGGAGGACAAGCCGTATGGCAGAAAAAAAAAAGAATATAAAATTAAGGTACAGGGTCAGCCTGTATCGGTCAATGAAGAAGTATATCTGACCTATTACCGCATGAAACGTCGCGAAACCCATCTTGAAGAAAAAGAGATACCACAAACGGCGTGTTTTATTACAGCGCTTTAGATACCGAAGGAACCAATGGCGAGGATGTAATTCTGGACCGATCTTCCTCTCCGGTAGAGGATATGGTAGTGGACAAGCTAATCACCGAAAAGCTTCACCGATGCCTTGCCCAGCTTGCCAAAGAGGAACAGGAACTCATCTCTACCTGTTTTTTAAAAATAAAAGCGAGCACCAACTGGCGGCGGAAACTGGAATTCCACGCATGACACTCCATGATCGAAAGGTTAAAATTCTGCGTACTTTAAAAAACTTATGGAAAAGTAAAAGTTTTCCGTCCAACCCCTCACAATTTCGGCTTAGTAGTGAGGGGGGTTTTATTTTTCCTAATGCTCTTTTGAAAAATTTCATATCCGACGACCTGAATACATTAGCTGATAATCTGAAAAGGAAAAGCGACTCCGAGGGATGCGCCAAGACCACCTGTAGGACGGCGATGAGAACATGAAAGCAACATGATGTTTCTTCTTTCTGTTTATGATTTCATTTTCCAGCCTATCAAAGACGGCCAAATAAGGTGCAAAGCGGTACCCATCCGACGGTCAAACAGGCTGTGGCAGCCTGTCTCGCAATGACCCCTGTCAGCCTATAATGATACTTCTGTCCAGTCACAGCCCCACAAGACCTGGGGGATCACGCAATGAGGGCAGCCGGCAGAGATCCCTGGCGGGGGTGGAATTCCTACGATGCGGTGAAGCCAGCCGCAGTTCAGACCGTCGCCCTGTGAGTCCGATATAATCCGGGCTCTGTGCTTGGGGGAGTAGTGTCGAATAAAGCACAGAAACAAAAAAGTCTTAATGTCAGAAGCGATGGGGATCGCTCTGCCTGTGGATACTCTCACAGTAAAACTACTTTTGCAAAGCGGTCCCTATTTTTTGTGCCATTAAGAAAAACAAAGAATCGAAACCAAGGAGGTGCAAATTTGAACGCTAAAATGCAAGCCATCAGCCGTGGCGATATCTTCTATGCCGACTTAAGTCCTGTTGTGGGCTGCGAACAAGGCGGTAGCCGTCCTGTTCTCGTACTTCAAAATGATGTTGGAAACCGGTATAGTCCAACAGTCATCATCTGCGCCATTACCGGAAAGCCGAAAAAGCCCTTGCCCACCCATGCGGTCATTGCCGGAGCGGGCAGATTATCCAGAGAGTCATTTGCACTTCTGGAGCAGATACGCACCATTGACCGGATACGGCTCCGGGAACGGATTGGCAGGCTGGATGTACATGAGATGGAGAAAATAGACCAGGCATTGATAATTAGCGTCGGACTTGCTCCGGCGCCATTTTAATTTTTGGAAGGAGGACATTCATATGAATGCTAAAAAGCCATGTTTGAAAAATACCCGGATGTTGTTGAGGTAGATCAGCTGGAAATGCTCGGCGGTATCAGCCGAAAGCTGGCATATAAACTGCTTTCGGAAAAAGAAATACATAGTGTTCGAATTGGACGAACCTATAAGATTCCGAAGGCATGTGTCATTGAATACCTACTGTGCGAAGAAATGTGTCATATCAAGATTGGCTAATTTAAGCTTGCCTGCCATTGACTAAAGCGTAGAAAAGTCCATTGGATTGTTTCCGCCTATTATGATAGCTATATCAATCCTCGTGTGGTATTGTGATGGTGTCAATGGTAGGCAAATAAGCTGTTATTTCAAAGGAGGATAACAATGATAACAGGATGCCTACAAGAAAAAACAACACATACTATGCCGTTTTATACATAAAAAGTAGACGGCAAGAGAAAAAACCAAATGGATTCCCACTGGGTTGCCGGTAGAAGGAACCAGCGACAGAAAAGCCAAGAAAGCCTTTGATCAAATCCGCTTGGAATATGTACAGGAGCAGGAGGAAATCCAACGCAGGGAAGCAGAGGAACGCACCAGAGAACTTATTGAGGGGAAGCAAAACCCGCAAGCCAAGGTGTTATTCATCAACTACTTACAGAAATGGCTGTTGCAATCAAAGCCCACATTAGCAAGAAGCACCTTTAATGGTTACAAAAACAATGGTAGACGGGCGAATCAAAAGATACTTCACAGAGCTGGATATCAGCTTGGGCGAAGTGCTCCGCAGCATATACAGGATTTCCATGACTCTATTTTCGAGGAAGGCTATACACCAAACACTGTAATTCACTACCATGCAATCCTGCGAAAAGCCCTGCAGAATGCCGTTAGAAGGACATCATTAAAAAGCAATCCCGCTGATAAGGTAGACAGGCCCAAAAAAGAATGTTTATAAGGCACAGTTTTATTCAGCAGAAGAAAAAAGGATCTTTTTGATGCGGTAGAGGGCGATCCCTTAGAGATATGTGTGAAATTGGCGGCCTACTATGGACTGCGCCGGAGTGAAGTCCTCGGATTAAAATGGGATGCAATAAACCTTGAACAAAAGACCATCTCCATTAAGCATAAGGTAATTGAGGAAACGGTAGATGGCAGATCAGTTGCTGTGGGTGAAGATGTACTTAAACAAAATCCAGCTCCGCACACTTCCATTATTGCCATCGGTTGAAAAGCTGCTGTTGGCAGAAAAAGAAAAGCAGGAAATGTACCGCAAGCTATTCAAACGCTCCCTACTGCCGAGATTATCTGGACTACATTTGCCTCGACCAGGCGGGAAAGCTCATGCGTCCCAATTATGTAACGGGAACATTTTAGCTGGATACTTGAAAAAACGGTCTGAAGAAAATTAGGTTTCATGATCTCAGACATTCCTGCGCCAGCCTGTTACTGACAAATGGTATATCCATGAAGCAAATCCAGATATGGCTTGGGCACAGTACCTTCTCTACAGCGGATATTTACTCACATCTGGACTTCCATGCACAGATTGAATCGGGGCTTGTAATGGACGGAATGTTTGACAGAAACCGAGTGGACGTGCCGACCGGACTTGAAGATGAATAAATTTCTACACACTTTTCATCGAAGTGCGAAAAAGCCTTATATGACAAAGGGTTATGGTATGAAGGATTTCTACAAAATCATCAAAAATGCCCCCAAATGAGGGCGTAGAAAAAAGAGCAAAAGGAAGAGCCTGCTGCGGACATTGACCGCAAACAGGCTCATGGCGGAGAGAGGGATTCGAACTGGCCCTTGCAGTGCAAGCAGTTTTCGAGACTGCCACCTTCGACCTCTCGGACATCTCTCCATTATTTATTTTTATACACTAAGCCCCTTGCGTAGAAGCGGCAAAGTGTAGAAAAACCGTAGAAATCGCTAAAAAGCTAAAAGTACAAAACTCCGCAAACCACACACACGACTCAAGGGTTTCCATTATCAGGCGACTGACCGAGTGGTTCGGTCAGGCTCGATTTATGAGGCACCACTTCGATACGCCTCTGTTTTAATACACCGGGCCTTTCAGAAAAAGTCAGGCAGGGGTGTAGAAAAACCGTGAAATCGGTAGCTAAATTTTCAGAATCCCGCATAGGCCCAGCGAGCTCGAGGTTTCCCGCATTCAAAGCAACTGACAGTTATGGATTTCGAGTGCGGATGCTTCAGCACTGCGGTACATCTCCGCATTGTAGTTACGGCTTCGTTTTGTACGCTAACTGCGCTGTGCCTGTCCTAAACTGTTCTGAATTTGTCACCCATTATTTTAGTATTATTCGGTTCCTTTGTTACAGTTCAGCTTCGGCTAAACCGTAACAAAGGATGCACACACATCTAAACGACGCCGTCGCGCCGCGGCTTCAAGGTCGCAAAAAGCAGCGAAAACACCTCGCGGAATACTTCATGGCTGAAACTGTTGCGTTTCACGCTCTCTTATCAGTTACGATTCTTCCCTGGTGACAGGGTTCAGCAGTAATCGGCGCCGCTGCCATGCTGTGTAATATGGGCTGAAGAGTGTCCACATGCTTCTGTTACATCATCTGAATGACGTTGGCCGCACTTAAACATCACCATGTCAATGTAGCGCACTCACCCAAAGCATATAGTTGCGATACGACCGTGTGATCCGGTAAAATCAAAGCGGACCTCTCCATCAACGAGGACCATCCGCGCACGGTAAGCGCAAAGTCCCACTTTTATAAAATTTCGCCATCCACGCTTTTACGCCGGATGGTACGCGGATGGATCCGATCCGATAATAGCAAGTCCGGATACCTGCAGGAGTTCCTCCGGCTTTCCTCGGCAGTCAAATTTCGACGGGCTGCATTTCAGAACATCTGATCTGACGACTGGCGGCCTCCACAACACACACTATGTTTTCGTGAGGGAAATGCGGCAAACGATGTATGCATTATGTAATGTTTCCTGTCTGCTGATATGAATACCGGATTTCCGCCTCCGTTGCTAAGTCCTATATCCTGCTCACAAAACCATGCGGTATGCATCGGCGATCAAATCTCCAGGACTAATATCAGGCACGTTTCCCCGATCAGCGTAGATTGTCCGGTTGCCGGGTTCGAGGTCGACCAGATTGTAGTCACCGAGTGCCGAGAGCCACCTTCAGTGTGTCTGGTACATGTTTCGTCACCGCCAGCCGCGCATCCGTTGCACCGATCGACCGCCTTCCCTTCACCTGCATTGGTCAGGACGCTGCCGGGTATTACTCATTTCATTCCCGTCCACAGTGCAGACGTCCGTTCTGTAAATACCAGAACTTCTGTTGGCGGCATAAAGCTCCGTCCAGCGGTCATGTATAGGCCGAGGAGCTCTGGTTTTGCAATCCCGGCTCGGGAGATCTCCTTCCTGCCAGTATAAATTTCGCCTGCGTTGAATCTCCGGGAACCTGGGCAACCAGCTCCGCTAAAGTGGTTCCGTCTGTTTTGAGGTGTCATCACTTACCTATATTTTTCAAGCTTCGTCCCCGTCTGAGGTGATAAAGGAATGCTCCTGCCTCTCTATTTTTCACCATGTAGCAGGAACCGTTTCATGAGAATGGCCGTCCAATTAAGGCGTCGAATTTCCACTCGTTGCGGCAACCACCGGTCGGTGACCAGCGCTCTGTTATCCGTTCTCACCGAGGTGGCCGGCAATAATATAATCCGCACCTGCCGCCCTGGCTGCGTCCACAGTCTCCTGGATCCGGCTGTAGAGTGCCTCGCCTGTATTGTCCTCACAGAATCCGTACAGATAATTCCGGCCCCATCCTGAAAATAAGCCGGGGATGATTTGGTAAACTCTCCGGTGCAGATCCGACAAGCCACCTGCGTGTCTCCGTAGAAAACATCTTATATGGGGCAAATACCCTTTCCCGTTGCCAGACTTATGTAAAATTGCAGGAGTAGTAACCACAGTCAGCTTCCTGCCAATTCCAGGAATCTGGGCATCCATGATCAAATTCATGATTTCCCGGCACGGCAAAATCATATCCGACATATTCTTGATATCAATCAGATAACCGCCGTCCGACAATGTTCCGATAGAGTGCTCCTGGATCGCGTCGCCTGCACCAGTGTCACATAAGGGGCGTCTCCCTCTTCATCTGCCTCTTGTAAAGAGCCAGTCCGGCGTAACCGATATTATCATCAATACCGCAGTGCATCATTGGTGTAGAAATTACAATATCCTGCGACCGGATTGCCGTTCTTCATTCCCTGCCCCGGGCCTATCTGGGCTCCCTGCCGCTGTCAGCGGGGTTCCGCGATAAGGAGCAGGCCGTTAAAAGAGTCAAGAAGCAGAGAAAGAAATCTTCTCTTTTCTTTTTGATTCGTCATATTACCTCCTATAGCCGTATTTTGTAGCTTAAATGCAAGTATATCATATTGGATGCCGGAACCTGAAGTTTAACCAGGTAAATGATATGTAAAAACCACATAAAAAGACGGTTTGCAGGACTCTGCGGAAATTATGCCACCAGTCCCCTGCAAACACGTCTTCTATTTATTCTTCTATTTTATGAAAGTATGGGCAGCAGGGCGGACAAACTTATCCTGCCGTACCGGCTATTCGTTGAAATAAGCGTCAATACCGTTGGCTATTCCCGCCGCAATCAGCTCCTGAGAGTAATCGTCCTGCGCCATCTTCTGGTCTTCTTCCGGATTTGCTCATGAAGCCCATCTCAATAATCGTCACCGGTATTGTGCACCAGTTAATACCGCTCATGCTGTCGGTCTCCTGCACACCTCTGTTCTTGAATCCGGTTGCCGCACAGACGTAATCCGTTATCTTTGACAATGGCTTTTAGCATGGATTCCCGGGATTTTTGGCCGTCTGGCACATGGACAATGTTCCGTGTACGCTATTGTTGTCCAGCGAATTATGAACCCGCACAAGATGGAAGCGCCGCTCTTGTGGCTATCTCCCCCTCTCGCATTGCTTAAGTTCACATCATTCGACTCTCGTATCTAATGACCTTGTATCCGCGTTCTTCCAGAATCCGCCCTAAGCTTCTGGGACACCGAAAGCGTCAGTTTATATTCCGGCAGTTTCGTGCTGATCCCTCCGCGCCGGCCGCCACCTTGGCCTTCATTGTCGATGAGCCGGGATCCGATTGGTTTTCGGAATTCCCTTTAGCCTGATGGCCTGCGTCGATGGCCACGACCCGTCCGCCTGCAGCCGCTGAACCATCCGCGCCGGCCTGCACCGGCGCTGGTTTCCAGCGCCATCACATTCTCGCCGCCTGCTCCCGTCGGATCCTCTTTGGAAGAATTCAGACATGACATAGCATTCCTTATCCTTGTATACTACCCTGCTCCAGCCATCGCTGTATCCGGTTCTCTTGATGCTGTCGCCTGTATTAAGCTGTGTTACAATGCTGAACTGCGTTCCGCATCCCTTACGGACAACATATTCTCCATCATAAAATACCAAAGCCTGTCCCGGAGTCATGGCTCTTTGCGGTTCTTCAAACGTGCATCGGATCAGATCATCGTCAATCTGCTCGATCAGCGCCTGTGCTCCCTGATGTGCATAGCGGATTTTTTGCCTTAAAATGCTGTTTTCCTTTAAATCCGGTACCGACATAAAGTTGATCCGGTCTGCATAGACTTCCCGCACAAAAAGATCTTCATTATCTCCAATGACCACTTCATTCGTTTCAGGACGGATTTCCGTTACAAAGACCGGTTTTCCCATAGAAAGATTTAAGCCCTTTCTCTGTCCAATGGTATAGTGGGTAATTCCCTTATGTTTTCCAAGAACCGTTCCGTCTTCTAAGACAAAATTCCCTTCTTTTGCGACACTGTCTCCAATCTCGCGTTCAATAAATCCGGCATAATCGCCATCCGGTACAAAACAGATGTCCTGACTGTCCGGTTTGTTTGCCACACGCAGATTGATCTTTTCAGCAATGCTTCGTATCTCGTCTTTCGTATAATCTCCCACCGGCATCAGGGTATGTGACAACTGCTCCTGTGTCAGATTATACAGCGCATAGGTCTGGTCTTTTTTGGCTGTTACGGAATTCTTGATGGCATATCTGCCATTTGCAAGCTGCTCGATTCTGGCATAATGTCCGGTGGCAATGTAATCTGCTCCGATATCGAGACTCCTTTTTAACAGCGCTTCCCATTTTACATAACGGTTGCAGGCAATACACGGATTCGGTGTTCTTCCTAAACGATATTCGCCGATAAAATAATCCATGACCTGTTCTTTGAATTCCCGCTTAAAATTCATGACATAATAAGGGATTCCAAGTTCTCCTGCTACTCTTCTTGCATCATCCACAGCACTCAGTCCACAGCATCCGCCGTTTTCTTCCTGTATCTGTATACTCTCGTCCTGCCAGATCTGCATCGTAACTCCG
>VOFE01001831.1_pt1 | contig 26001 bp, 44 predicted proteins | sample 5384071 | NCBI WGS metagenome assembly VOFE01 (sample SAMN12384724, study PRJNA508395) | human gut metagenome | isolation source: healthy gut D | host: Homo sapiens
CGTTCGCCCACCATCTGATGGCGTATGTCCAGATGTTTTTGCGGGATATCCAGCGGCTTCTCGACTGTGATAAGCGCATTTTGGACACCATGCCTTTAGGCTGCGGCGCGGCTTTCGGCACCACCTATCCCATCGACCGGCAGATGACGGCGGACTTGCTAGGCTTTACCGGCATTTCCCAAAACAGTATCGACGGCGTTTCCGACCGGGATTATGCGCTGGAGCTGGCAAGCGCACTGTCCATTTTATGATGCATTTGTCCCGTTTCTCCGAGGAAGTGATCCTCTGGTGCAGCTGGGAGTTTAAATTTATGGAACTGGACGACGCGTTTTCTACCGGTTCGTCTATCATGCCGCAGAAAAAGAACCCGGATATCACCGAGCTGATCCGCGGGAAGACCGGCCGGGTCTACGGCGACTTGATGACCCTTTTGACGATGATGAAAGGTCTGCCGCTGGCTTACAATAAGGATATGCAGGAGGATAAAGAAGCGCTGTTCGACGCGGTGGACACGGTAAAATGTGTGTTTCCACCTTTATCCCCATGCTCAAGAGTGCAAAATTTTAAGCGAGAATATGCGCCATGCCTCGGCAAAAGGCTTTATCAATGCCACCGACCTGGCGGATTATCTGGTCAAGAAAGGACTGCCCTTCCGGGACGCGCACATGGTCTCCGGCCAGCTGGTGGCTTACTGCATCGAACATGACACGGTGCTGGAAAAGCTGAGCATGGAGGAACTGAAAAGCCATTGCGATTTGTTTGAAGAAGATGTGTACCATGCCATTTCGCTGGATACCTGCGTAAAAAGAACGCAGATCTGCGGGGGCCTGCCCCGGAGGAGGTCAAAAAGCAGATTGCCTGCGCCAAAGAAACGCTGGCCGCGCTGCTGTAATCGTTTTACCGTGTTGCCGGCCTGAGAGGAGACAACCGAATGGAAGCATCTGTTAAAATGATCCGATCTGACCGGCGAAGAAATCACGGAGATTCTTGATCTGGCAGATCAGCTGAAAGCGGAGAAGAAAAAGGGAATCCCTCACGAGAGGCTGAAAGGGAAAACGCTGGGAATGATTTTTGAAAAGTCCTCTACCCGAACCCGCGTCTCCCTTTGAGACTGGGCTGTTCCAGCTGGATGGCATGCCCTGTTCCTGTCCAGCCGGGATATTCAGCTGGAGCGCGGCGAGTCGATTAAGGCGACGGCTCGAGTGCTCAGCCGCTATGTGGACGGCATCATGATCCGTACCTTTGCCCAGTCGGACGTGGAACAACTGGCCGAATTTGCTTCGGTGATCAACGGACTGACCGACTACTGCCATCCTTGCCAGGTTTTGGCGGATCTGATGCGGACGGCTATCAGCCACCCGCAGGCGCTGGCAGTAACTGCGGAATATGGCGATCATTTCACCCTGACCAACGACCAGTTTACCGCAGCGAGAGACGCAGATGTGATCTTCACTGACGTATGGACCTCCATGGGACAGGAAGCGGAAACCGAAGCCCGCCAAAAAGCCTTTGCAGGCTGGCAGGTTAACCGGGAAATGATCGCCTGCGCCAAGCCGGATGTGATGCTGCAGCATGCCTGCCCACATGAACAGGGAAATCGCTGAGAATGTATTCGAGGAGCATGTGGACGAAATTTATGATGAAGCGGAAAACCAGCTCCATGCGCAAAAAGCGGTGCTGATTTTGTGCATGGAGGACAAATAACCTTTGACAGACATCTTTTTGATAGAACATTCCTCTATTTGCCCAAAGAAAAAAGAGCCTTTCGGCTCTTTTTTTCTTTGGGGGAGAGGAAACCAAAAGGAGCGAGAACAAACCAAGAAATTACCGGTATTTGAGAGAAAATGGTATGCGGTTAAAGTGCACCACGATATAGAAAGAGGGTGACGCATAAAGTTTTGCCGATATGGCCGTTTTGCCTTATAGATGATGTTATGGACTGTACTGTGGGCAGATACATGAGCGGTTTGTTTCGCTTTTGGCATGAAAAAGGCCCGCACCGGCACATCCGGGGACCCCAAAACAGTGATGGATGAGAAAACGCTTTGTGCCAATCAATTTTCCTGCTCTTTTTGAAAGGCGATCCGCTCATCGCCATTTTCCAGATAGATCGTACCGCAGACCCGATAGCCGTTTTTGATCAGCGCTTTTTGCATGGGGATATTATTCCGGTGGGTATCAATGCGGATATTACCGCACTGAGCAAAGCACCATGCCAAGCAAAAACTGGCAACTCCCCGGGTTCCGGGCGCTGAAGTGATGCGATGGACAACGCCATAGGCCGGTCATTGAGCCAACTGCCACCGTCAATCCGGTGATAGTTTGGCTCGTCGCCCAAGGCAAAGTAGAAGGTGCCGACGATGGCGCTTCCGTCCACGCAGACATAGCTGCCGCCACTGGCCATATCCAATGACAACTGGTCGGCGCCAGGATAGCCGTTTACCCATTGATCGGGATTTCCGTTTTCCGCCATGAAACAGCGGGCTGCATCGTAAAGGGCGAGAACCGCATCCATATCTGCTGGTTTCGTGTGACGAATTTCCATTTTAACCCCTCCTGTCTTTTTTTATCCTACATTTAAATGCCCTTCTTGGCATAACCTGTTTCCGGTTGACTTTTCCGGAACCCGCTGCCAAGGATAACAGAAAAGAGATCTACCTGGATACGTCCTAAAAACATGGTGGCGATTAAGAGCAGCTTAGAAGGCAGATTGGCGATCGCAGTAATGCCGGAGGACAGACCCACGGTAGCGAACGCCGAGGTGGATTCAAACAAAGCGTCTACAGTGGAGGCGGTGACTCCGCCGTCATGGGTCGTATAAATAATCACGCCGCTGGCCAGCAGAACCGCCAGGAACCCGATGAACACAACGGTCAGAGACTTGTTGACCACCTGCCGCTTGATTTTATGCTTCATAATAATCGTATCGTCGTAACCCCGTGCTACCGAAACGGCTGTCATAATCAGCACCACGATAGTGGTTACCTTGATGCCGCCGCCGGTGGAACCGGGCGCGGCGCCAATAAACATCAGACCGATGGAAAGAACCTTACTGATCTCGTTCATAGAGGCGATGTCAATGCTGTTGAAACCAGCGGTGCGGGTGGAGACCGACTGAAAGAAGGCGGCATTCAACTTTGCCAGACCGGGAGATTGCCCATCGTGGCAGGGTTATGCCACTCCAGCGCGGCAAAACCCAGAGTGCCGATGAAAAGCAGGCAGGCGGTGGAGAGGAGAACCACCCGGCTGTGCAGCCGGAGTTTTTTGCTTTTATGGTAATGCAGCAGATCAAACAATACCATGAATCCCAAACCGCCGATGATGATGAGCGCCGAAACAACCAAAAGCACATAGCTGCCGTTATAATGGATCAAGGAAGAATAAGGCCTCCCGGCTCCAACAGGTCAAAACCCGCATTACAGAATGCAGAGACAGAGGTGAAAACAGAAATGAAAATTCCCTCCATCCCATACTTCGGTTTAAAAGCGGGCAGTAGCAGCACTGCTCCGATAGCTTCTACTGTCAAAGAGATACCGACGATTCCTCTGAGAAGCCGGGGCGTATCCTCAAAATTGCTGGCACTGGTGGATTCCTGAGCCAGCTGCAGGGGTGCGAAGTCCCAACTTCCGCCGAATCAACAGATTGAAGAACAACGTCAGCGTTACCAAGCCCAGGCACGATCTGGATTAAAGACAGGATAACTCCCTGCCCGAAAAAGGTCCCAGTGGGTATAGGTATCCACCACAATCAGGCCGGTTACGCAGGTGGCCGAAGTGGCGGTAAACAGCGCATCAAAAAAATTGGTGACAGCTCCGTTTTTGGCAGACAGGGGAAGCATCAAAAGCAGAGTGCCAGTGATGATAACGCCCAGAAAGCTGCCTGCAATTACCCGGGCGGGATTGGCAGACAAGGAAAATGCTTTTTTGCATGAATAAAGACGTCCTTTCCCGGAAAACGCTATTCCGGCAACAGAATCTTCTTGGCTTTGCTAATCAGATTTTTGTCATTGCGAAAAAGTGACCCAGGTATGGGCCTGCTCCAGAGGAATCCAACGGGTTTCGCCGATCTCCTCCTCCTGCCGGACCACGTGATCGTTTCTGGCGTGTCCCAGAAAATAGACCACCTGCTTTTTGACATTTGGCTTTGGATAATATTCCACGCTTTGGCGGAAATCCCCTTCCAGGTCGATATCCAGGCCGGTCTCTTCCTTCACCTCCCGCAAGGCGGTCTGCACCTCGTTTTCGCCTTCCTCCATATGCCCTTTGGGAAAGGACCAGTGGGTGCCATGCCGGTGTTTGATGAATAAAAGTTCTTTCTGGCCGTTTTGCGTGATGCGGTAGACCAGTGCACCGCAGGATTTTTCCCGCTTCACAGGAGAACCTCCTTTTGGCTCTTTGTTCCGCCTGCTGTAAACGGAAGCAATGAGATCGAAGAAATGCAGCATACAGAAACTAATATAGCATATTTTCCCCGGAAAGAAAAAGAGAAAAGAGGGAAAAGAGGGATTTTTTAAAAGGACGATTCCTATGAAAGCGAAACTGTGGTATAATAACCGCAAAGCAGAGAAGAATACGCGATTCAGTGGACTTTTTCACCGTTTGCCCGGTGGTTTAAGAAATGACAGCAGCCAAAAAACGCGTTTTAAGCAGCAGTCAAAACCAAAACCTGAAGGAAACGGGAATACCGATTTGCGGGATGAAGCGTTGAAAGACTGTGAGAATAACTACCTGAACGGCTTTTGGCCCTTCAAAAGGCAGCTGTCATGTGCCTGTCCGACGATAGATTTGCCGCTTTTTTAAGCGGCTTGCCCGATAAAGAGAAGGAGGAACCGCTTTATGACCCCATATCAGAATATGCCGCCTGCGGGTTCACCGCCCGGATATCAGCCGCCAGTGGTACCGCGCCCGCTGCAAAACCCCGCCTACGTCCAGGAAAAAGAGGTGTCTGCGTCAGTCTGCCAATTGTTTTGGCGTTGCGGCGATTTTGTATTTTGTCATCAACATTTCCGCCAGTCTGTTTCTGGGATTTTTGATTCAACTGTCCTATCAGTTTACCGGGCGGCAGTTGTTTGGCAATTCGGAGGTTGCGTATTATTTGTTGAATATCGGCGTTTATGTCCTGTCTTTTTCCGTCGCCTTTGGGGCATACCTGCTTTTTTTTGAAGATGCCGTGGCGGGTTGCGGTCCCATTAAGACCGGTGCGGGCCGGAACCGTATTGTTGAGCATTCCCGCAACATTTGCTCTTTCGGTGATCGGATCAATTTTGACCTCCCTTTTATCTTTGCTGTTTTCTGTAACCGGCTATCAACCGGTGACCAATGATGTCGTTACGCCGGTGACGCTGACGGGTTTGGTGCTGTATTTTTATCCTGCTGGCAGTGCTGCCGCCGATTTTTTGAGGAAATTGCATTCCGAGGAATTCTGATGCAGTCGCTGCGCCGTTTTGGCGATGGATTTGCTCTGCTGGTTTCGGCTTTGCTGTTCGGCCTGTTTCATCTGAACATGATACAGGCCCCCTACGCTTTTTTGCTGGGGCTTTGGTTTGGGTATCTGGTGCTGCGCACCGGCTCGCTTTGGATTTCGATGGTACTGCACGCCTGCGTTAACTTTTCTGCCGGTGTGATGAGCATTTTCATGAACGGGATGGGGGAAGAGACACTCATTCTGGTAAATCTGGTTTATATTGTGTTCTGGATTACCACAGGTGTGGCGTCAGTACTGTTTTTGATTTTACGCGTTCGAGGCCCCCTGCGGCTGTATCCCTGCCCAGACCTGGTTGCGTGGCGGCCAGAAGGTGGGCGTATATTTTCATCGGTGGCAATGATTTTTGCTTTGTTGGTGATTCTTTTCTTCATGGTTCAGAATTTTGTGAGGGTAGCATGAGCGGGGAGACAATACACGAACGGTATATGCGTTTGGCGCTGGAAGAAGCCAAAGAAGCAAACCGGCTGGGGGAAATTCCCGTGGGTGCGGTAGTGGTCCGGCGCGGTCACATATTGGGTCGTGGGCACAATCTGCGCCAAACCGGACACAGTGCTTTCCCATGCGGAAGTGCTGGCGCTGGAAGAAGCCTGCCGTTTTGTCGGTGATTGGCGGCTGGATGGATGCGATCTATATGTGACGCTGGAGCCCTGCGCAATGTGTGCCGGAGCTGTTCTCAACAGCCGGATCAGCCTGAGTATTTTACGGCGCGGCAGACCCCCAAGGAAGGAGCGGTATGCGGCATGCTGCGCCTGTTTGACCTGCCTTATGGCAACCGTCCTGATTATGAAGGCGGTGTGCTGGTCCGGGAATGCGCCGAACTGCTGGAGTCTTTCTTTGCCCAGCGGCGAAAAAAAAATAAAAGAACAATTTTGAGTGTTTTTGCAAAAATGGATTGATTTTTTGTTACAAAAAGAATATTTTAGGAAATAATCTTCATTTTTATTCCGGAATAAAGGGCTTGTTCATAATTTGTTCACCATTTTATAACCTCTTATGATATAATAAGAGACAGGAAACTGTATTGTACTGTTTCCGGTCAATCCCCTCCTTTATCATCATTTCTTCTTTTTTTATTTGCCCGCAGGCCCGTTGCCTGCGATTTTTTTTTGCCCGAATTTCCACTTTCTCCACATAGATTTCCACAGAAAAAAAGGCTAGCTTTATGCGGAAGAACAACGTTTTACAGCTTTTTTTGTATTTTATGTGGAGAATTTTTTTTTTTGTTTGTGAATTGTTGAAAATTTTGTGGAAAGCGTGGAAATCCGAAATTGTTTGCAAAAGTATTACGCAATGTAAAAACCGCTATTTTCAGTACGAAGAGTGTTCGTAAAATGGAAATAATGGGGCTCTGTAAAATGTAGTACCCACTATAACCTAGTGAAAACAATTGTGTGTATCTCCTTGTAAGGGATGCTTAGCAAAGCATGGGCTTGAAAGAATGGGGTTACTTCATATTGCCACGATGGGAAAGACACATGAAGAACAACAGCAGCTGTTTTCGGCGATTGATATTGGGGTGAGAATGTGGAACAGAAAAAATTTTGAATTTTTCCTGTTTGAAAATTTTGATGCGTCAGATATCCTTACTGAAAATAATCCTCGCACATATCTGAATCATTCCATTACAGGATTTTGTCCGATGTTGTAAATGCTGTCCCTTTTACTTGTAGGTATCAGGATATGTGCAGTCAATATACATCTGAACGCATAAATAACTTAATTAAAATTGGTTTGTTCCGGACGGTGAATGATATGCTTTTGTTGGATTCTACCGTTATTGTTCGGGAAGATATAAAGAGTATTCGAGATTGCTTAGAGGCAGAAATCACATGTTTGGCTGATAAAATTGTTTGTAAGCAAAAAGAGATATATTGCTGCGTCGGTTCTATTAAGAATGGTTTTGATGAAAAAAATGAACCTGTATCATTTGTTATGCGGTGCTGTATTTGACGGTGATTTTTTTGATTATTTAAGGGAAAATCAATTGCTTACCACATCTCGTTTGCATACATCAGGTGTTGATTATATCATTACCGTATATGAAAAATGTCCGGAATTAAGTGTTTTTCAAACCATCTCTTATGCTCTTACAATCGTTTTTGTGACGGTACACGGGCATTGCAATCTTTTGGGGATGCAGACGGCAGCAGGGTGGATTTCTACCGTTTCAACTGTCAAAAACAATTAGGAGTAGCTGTTCCTGCGCCAAAGGAAATAAACCAGATATGGAATAAGGCTTCCTGTAATCATAATTTCAAGTCCTATGTTTTGAATGAACTCCGGGTCTACGATGAGACTGGATTTTGTGACCGGGACTGTATGCAGCTTTTTGAATACTTTGGATACATATCTGGCAATCAATATACGGTTCCTGTTTTTCGCCAGAATGCCAAATCCATTATTCAACGACTATCTAATATTGTCATTGATTTTATTGGCATTGATATAAAGAAATTACTCAGTGACTCACCCATTATGTTCCAGCTGTATTGTCGGCGGCATGGTGTCCCGAAAGAAGAGGTGGCCAATGAAGTATACCATATGATCTTTGGTATGCTGAATGAGGAACTGGTATCGAGAGGGTTTGTTCAGATGCCAGACTTCCATGTCGGAGAAGGAAGATATTTAAAATCTATTGAGCTTTATAATAATGAATCGAGTACTTGTTAAAATTACAGCACATCTAAAAGAAAATGGCACGACAAAAAGTCGTGCCATTTTCTATTTTAAACCGCTATTCTCGATAGGGAAACAGCGGTTTTTTTGATGCTTTTTAAAAATAACAGCAGAACTCCCCGGCATAAGGGGAACAAGACTGGGAATCCGGATAGAAAAAACAGTAGAATATTGTTCACTGCTTTGTAAATATTCCAAAAGAACCATCAGCTGCTGTGGGGAATCGGTAGAGACGGAAAAACTAACGGCGTTATAGGAAAACCATATTTTTTTCAATTTGGACATTGCGGGGCAGATGCTGAATCAGGCCCCACAAACCGCCAATATCATAATTGGGCAAAAAAAGTCAAAGGCAATAGCACTGTCCAAAAAGGCGATGGAATAATCGCAGATAATTTGGTAAGTTTTTTTTCAAACAAAAGCTGGTTGGCAGAACGAATTTCTTCACCGGTTTGCAAAAGGAGCTCTTTGGCTTTGGGTCCTCCCTGACTATCCAGCAGAGCATTTGCGCAAAAAGCTGCCGCCCCAAAGCACAGCCAGGGGCCAGCACCGGTGGCAACAGGATCCGCAGGAGAAAAAGGCAGTTTTCTTTTTGTGCCACCGAAAAGTTCCTCCTTCCCCCTTGCCGGGCTCACGGTGCAGTTAAAAGTTATCGGTTTCGTACAAAATAGCCGAAAGGGCAGCCAGCGGTGCCGTTTCGCACCGAAGGATCCGATTGCCCAAGCTGGTACAGGTAGCGCCAACCTCTTTAGGGCCAGATGGGCTTCTTCCGAAGAGAACCCTCCTTCGGCACCAACAAAAAATGCCGATCTGTGCTGCCGGCGCACACAGGGCCTTTTTTAAAGGCAGGCCGCCTTTTTCGTAAAGAAACAATCCCTTTTCCATGGAACCCAGCGCCTGCACCGCCTGCGAAAACGACATCAGGGGGCAAACGGTAGGAATACGGCTGCGGCCGCACTGCTTGGCGGCTTCCACCGCGATTTTCTGCCAGCGTGCCAGCTTTTTATCCATGGATTTTTCGTCCGGGCGGGAAATACACCGCTCGGTGAGAACCGGAACGACCTCACTCACGCCCAATTCCACTGCTTTTTGCAGGATCCACTCCATCTTATCCCCTTTGGGCAGCGCCTGGAACAGACGAATGAAAACGGTCGGTTCCGTTTGGGAAGGCTGACGGGAAAGGATTTCCACCGTGGCGGTCGTCCCGTCGGCCTGCCGAAGGATCCCGTTGTAGTCGGTGCCACCATCGCAAAGGATGAGCGTTTCACCGGCTTCCATCCGCAGGGAACGGCAGATGTGCCGGGCGTCCTCTCCGGTGAGGGTGACAAAATCTCCGGCAGGCGGGTCGATATAAAATCTGGGCATAGACTATTCTCCGCAAACGGCAGCGCAGCGCCACCCATCCGGCCTCTTCCCGGCGGTCGACGATTTGCATACCGCAGTTTAGAATGGCCTTTTGCACTTCTACCGACCGCTCATCGATAATGCCGGAAGCTAGGAAGTATCCGTTCGGCTTTAAAAACTGCCGGATGGACGGGCACAGCCGGATGATGACGTCCGCCACAATATTGGCGCAGATGACGTCATACTGTCCGCTGATTTTATCGGTCAGATCGCCCTGGACAAAGTGGGTGCGGTCTTCCACCCCATTGAGGACGGCGTTTTCCCCGGCGATTTTGGCGGCCAGCTCGTCGATGTCTACCCCGTCGGCGTGGGACGCGCCCAGCAGCACGCCGCAGACGGCGAGGATACCGCTGCCGCAGCCAACGTCGAGCACAGTGCAGCCGGACGTGACCGATTGCTCTAGAAGTTCCATGCAAAGGCGGGTGGTGGCATGGGTCCCAGTGCCGAAAGCCATGCCCGGATCCAGCTTGAGGATGATGTCGCCCGCCTGCTTTTCATACTCCTCCCAGGAGGAACAACGACCAAATGCTTGCCCACCTGAATCGGTTTATAATATTGTTTCCAGTTGTTTTCCCAGTCTTCTTCCAAAAAGGCTGCCGCAGCTGATCTCCAGCCGGCCCATACGGCCTCGGCATCGTCGGCTTTCAGCGCGCGCACCACAGAAGACACTGCCGCCAGCGTTTGAGCGCCCTGTACGTTTTTCGGCAGATAGACGATCACCCGGGTCTCGGCGTCCTTTAACGCCATCAGGCTGTCGTCCACATAATCCCAATGCGGGGTTGTTTCCTCCAGAAATGCCTCAAAATCCTGAGCGTCCTCTACTGCAAATCCGTTAATGCCCAGTTCCAGCAGTTTTCCGCACAAAAGCTCCACCCCTTCAGTGGAGGTATAGATGGAAGCCTCGGTCCATTCCATTTTCCGATACCGCCTTTCCTCTTTTACAGTACCTTTTATTATACACATAATTCTGCGTAGGGTAAAGGGGAGAATCTGGGGCGGATTGTGCTGAGGAAAAAAAGATGATAAAATGAAAAAGGGGGAAATGCCAATGCTTTCATTCGTAAATGACTATTCGCAGGGCGCCCACGAAGCGATCCTCAACCGGCTGCTGCAGATCAATCTGGAGCCGATAGCGAGAGGATACGGGGCAGACCATTACTGCGAGTGCAAAGGAAAAAAATCCGCGCGGCTTGTGAGAGTCCGGCGGCAGATGTTTTTTCCTGACTGGCGGAACCCAGACCAACGCAGTGGTCATTGACGCACTGCTGGACGCTTATGAGGGGGTTGTGGCGGCAGACACCGGTCATATTAGCGTGCACGAAGCAGGCGCCATTGAGCGCACCGGGCATAAGGTACTGACCTTGCCTCATCACGCGGGGAAAATCAACGCCACACAACTGGAGGAATATCTGCGCGTTTTCTGAAGGATGGGAACCATGAGCACATGGTCTTTCCGGGGATGGTTTATCTGTCTTATCCCACGGAATATGGAACTTTATATACCAAAGAAGAATTAAAGGCCATCTCAAAAATCTGCCGGGCCTATGAGATTCCGCTGTACTTGGATGGGCCCGTTTGGGTTACGGCCTGGCCAGCCCCAAGCGGATGTAACACTGCCGGACATTGCCGCTTGCTGCGATGCGTTTTATATTGGCGGCACCAAAGTTGGTGCGTTGTGCGGGGAGGCGGTGGTCTTTCCGCGGGGCGATGCGCCCAGGCATTTTCTGACGCAGGTCAAGCAGCATGGCGCGTTGCTGGCAAAAGGCTGGCTGCTGGGAATCCAATTTGACACGCTGTTTACCGACCGGCTGTATTGGCGCATCAGCGAGAATGCCATTCAAACAGCCGGGCGGCTGGTGCAGGTGCTGGAGGAGGCAGGCTTTTCCTTTTATCTCAAGTCTCCGACCAATCAGCAGTTTGTAATTTTGGAAAACCGGCAGATGGAACGGCTGGCCAAGAAAGTGGCGTTCAGTTTTTGGGAAACATTGGATGAAGACCACACTGCGGTGCGTTTTGTCACCAGCTGGGCTACCGACCCTCAGAACCTAGAAGCGCTGCGGGAAATCCTGGCGCAGGAAGCAGGGCAGAAAGCGTAAACACCAACGTGCAGCAAATAGATTCGGATTATACTCATCCGAAAGGCCCGTAGTCTGACGGCAGCGGACCTTTTTTTGTTTGGCGTTTTTGCTCTTTGTTTTCCTCTTGCATTTCAAGTCGGAAATGATTACAATGAAAAAGGCCGCGTCCGGCCACTTTAAAAAGCGTGCCGTAATCCACCCGGGGCAGTCAGTCGCAAGAACCTGACTATAAATAAAAACTACGAGAGGAAACAGAAAATATGAAACATTTAAACGGAAGAGCAATCGCCGTATCGGCGATGATCGCCGCCGTCTACACCGCTGTGAGCCTGGCTTTGTCCTTGTTCTCGTTCGGCGTGATGCAGATTCGGGTGGCGGAATGTCTGACCCCTTTTACCGGTATTGTCCCCGCTGGGGATCTACGGCGTTACCGTAGGCTGCCTTTTGACCAATATTGTGGGCACTGTGCTTAGGCCTTACCATGCCGGTGGATATCCTGTTCGGCACACTGGCAACCGCAATTGCCGCGGTGCTGAGCTATCTTTTTACGAAATGTGCGCATCAAGCGTTTGGCGATTCCGCCGCGCTGCCGCCGATTTTAATCAACGGACTGATTATCGGTCTGGAATTGACCTGGCTTTCCGGCAGTTTTCAGTGGGATGTGTTTTGGACCTGTGCGGTCTCGGTGACGGCAGGGCAGATTATCCCCTGCCTGGTGCTGGGAGTTCTGCTGGTTTGGATACTGGAAAAGAAGGGGCTTGATCAAAAGCTCTTTGGAAAAAATAAGCTGCGCTGCTGAAAAATCGGGTGGCAGCCTCCCGGTAGGGGAGGAAAGAGGCGCGGCGAGAAAACGAAAAAAAAGGCTTTGGGAATGTTCCCAAAGCCTTTTTGTTAGAGGGTAAAACGGCTAAAATGAAGTATTTTAGTCAAAATTGATTATAAATAGGATAATATAGATGAATTGTTTCATATTGTATATGATTTATTCGCCCATAACAGTGATGTAAACCTTGCGGCGCTGAATGCCGTCGAATTCACCGAAGTAAACATCCTGCGCGTTGCCGCAGACCACGTGCCCGTCCACAATGGGAAACACGGCGTGGTTGCCGCAGATCATGGATTTCAGATACTCGGCGCGTTGCAGCCGATGGCGCCGTAGGAGGGCAAAAAGTGGTTGTGATTGTACGAGTCGAAGGTGGGACCAGCCCTCGAGTTTTCTTTCGATATCCACTTCCAGGCAGGCCAGACTCTCGTTGACCAGAATACCGGTGGTAGTGTGGGCGGTGATAGCGTAAACGACGCCGTTTTGAACGCCGGATTCTCAACCGCTTTGAGGATGTCTTTGGTAATGCGGATCAGCTCAAATTCTTTTTTTGCTGATCAGTTCAATGGTAGTGGTTTTGACCATGACTATTTAACCTCCATTCCCAGCCATTTGAGTGCGTTGCCGCCCATGAGTTTGGCGCGGGTGTCCGGCCGCATCTCGATTTTTTCCAGACCCTGCATCATGCGCTGGCTGCGATGGCGGGGGATTGTTGAGCCGAACATCACCTTATCCGCAAAGTTGTGCTCGAACCAGGTGGGACCCCAGGTGCGGTTAAAGATCTGATCCATAAACACAGCAGGAGAGTCCATGGGGATGGCGGAGGTGTCGGTGTAAACGTTGGGGTATTTTAAGCACAGCATGGCCGTTTCCACCGCCCAGGGCCAGCCGAAGTGGCCAGGCAGATGCGCAGCTCCGGATATTTCACCGCAACCTCTTCAAAATTGATGGGTTCCGCGTATTTGATGAGACAATCCGGATCCCACGACATTCCGGCATGGAACATGATGGGCTTATTATACTCCAGGCATTTTTTATAGATGGGATCCATCATGGGATCACCGGGGTAAAAGGCCTGCTTGGAGGGGTTGGGCTTTAAGCCGGCCAGCTTCTGGTTTTTGAACGCGTGATCCAGCACCTCCAGTGCATCAGGGCGGCGGGGGTCCACGCTGGCAAAGCCGATAAAGCGGTCCGGCGCGAAATCGACCAGTTGTTTGATCTGGTCGTTGGAAACGATCCAGCCGCCGTGGGTAGTGGTCAGATCCAGCGGGAGCAGCACCAGACGGTCGATGCCGAAGGAATTCATCTGGGTGAAGGTAACTTCCTCAGAATTTCCGCCGCCGCTGTTGCCGCCGGAGGGTTTGCCTGTCATAGCGATGGGCAGGTTGGATTCATCGTATTTTCTCTGGAATACCTTATCGCGGAATTTCCGCTCCTCCGGATCCTGGGAAATCAGGCTGTACCCGGTGGGATGAACATGTACGTCAATAACCATATGTATAATCTCCTTTTAAAATTCTAAATTGTATTTGATTTATTCGCCCATAACAGTGATGTAAACCTTGCGGCGCTGAATGCCGTCGAATTCACCAAAGTAAACATCTTGGGCGTTGCCGCAGACAACATGGCCGTCTACAATGGGGAAGACAGCATGGTTGCCGCAGATCATGGATTTCAGATGGCCCGGCGCGTTGCAGCCGATGGCGCCGTAGGAGGGCAAAAAGTGGTTGTGATTGTACGAGTCGAAGGTGGGGACCAGCTCCTCGAGTTTTCTTTCGATATCCACCTCCAGGCAGGCCAGACTCGTTGACCAGAATACCGGTGGTAGTGTGGGCGGTGATAGCGTAAACGACGCCGTTTTGAACGCCGGATTCCTCAACCGCTTTGAGGATGTCTTTGGTAATGCGGATCAGTTCAAATTCTTTTTTGCTGATCAGTTCAATGGTAGTGGTTTTGACCATGACTATTTAACCTCCATTCCCAGCCATTTGAGTGCGTTGCCGCCCATGAGTTTGGCGCGGGTGTCCGGCCGCATCTCTAGCTTTTCAATGCCATGGGTGTGGTTGCGTGGATTGTCGGAGCCATACATCACCTTATCTGCAAAGTTATGCTCGAACCAGGTGGGCCCCCACTCGCGGGTAAAGATATGGCGGAAGAATACTTCCGGAGAATCCATGGGAACAATAGCCGTGTCGGTGTAAACGTTGGGGTATTTTAAGCACAGCATGGCCGTTTCCACCGCCCAGAAGGTTAAGCCGAAGTGGGTAAAGGCAGATGCGCAGCTCGGATACTTCACCGCAACCCCTTCAAAGTTAACCGGACGAGAATATTTGATCAGGCAATCCGGTTCCCATGACATGCCGGCGTGGAACATGATGGGCTTATTATACTCAGGCATTTTTATAGATGGCATCCATCATGGGATCGTCCGGATAAAAAGCCTGCTTGGAAGGATGAAGCTTCAACCCGGCCAGCTTCTGATTTTAAACGCGTGATCCAGCACCTCCAACGCGTCGGGGCGATAGGGGTCCACGCTGGCAAAGCCGATGAACCGGTTTGGCGCTGCGGCGACAATCTGTTCTATTTCGTCATTGGAAACCACCCAGCCGCCATATCGGGTGGTAAGATCCATGGGAAGAAGCACAAAGCGGTCGATCCCTCGTGATCCATGCGGGTGAACAAAACGTCAAAGTTTTTGTTTCCGCCGCCGTTGCCGCCGGAAGGTTTGCCTGTCATAGCAATGGGGGCGGACAGGGCATCCTGCGGACGCCGCTGAAACACCCGGTCACGGAAAGCGCGGGATGCGGGATCCTGTGCGACCTGTGGATATCCGTTGGGATGAACGTGTACGTCAATTACCATTTGTATAATCGCTCCTTTCCAATACAAATCAGGGCGAGCTTTGCGGAAAGTTCCGCTTACCGATTAGTACGGATCAAACATAGCGACGATCTTGGCGGACAGATCTGCGCCTTCTTTTTGGCATTCGGGGATGGATTTTCCTGTCATAATTCCATGCATAAAGCCTGCCAGGAAGGAGTCGCCCGCCCCAACAGTGTTGACGACCTTTTCCGCTGGGGTAATGCCCGCGCTGTAAAATTCTTTTCCGTCCCAAACCAGAGAGCCGTCTTCGCCGAAGGTGGCAACGACCAGAGGGGGCCGAGGCTCTGATATTTTTTCATCAGCTCTTTGACATGCTCATCCCGCTGCGGGTAAGACATGAAAGCGTAGTCGATATTTCGAAGCAGGGTTTCGGTTTCAGTGTGTCTTTCATAAGAAGTCGACAGGTCAAAGATGATTTTGCATCCGGCCTCCTGCAACTCGGCCAGATACGGATACAGCACCTTGGAAAATTCAGTATGGACATAGTCGTAGCCTTTTAAAAATTCAACGTCATCTCTGGTAAGCTCAAAATCGTCCATGACGCCGGGGATATTTTTGACGTGAACCCGGTCGTTGTTTTCGGTCATCTCCATAATCATAAAGGAGGTCTCCCCGGGCAGCACATGCAGATGGGAAGAATCTACCCCATATTTTTTGAGTACCTCAAACATTTCCTCTCCGTATTTGTCTGGAAGCCGACTGCGCTGACTACGGCACACTCCACACCCATTTTGGCCAGATTGACCAGTGCGTCAAAGCCGTTGCCCGCAGGATAATGGCGGTTGTCCAGGTTGGCGTAGTTGTCAACACAGGTAAAACCGGCAGTTGCAATTTTCATCGTTTTCCCTCCTGTTTTCGTTATGCCTAATTTTTTGGAAGATCAGGGCTAACTTCATCTTATTATAGAGGAAAAGGGCTGTCAATTATGGAGAAATGACAAAGAATTTCTATTTTTTGTGGGCTTTGTAATAGACTTTTTTTCTTTTATTGCAGGATCTTGCTATGGGTTTGGAACCTTTTGAGGATTGGTTCTGGAAGCACGGAGAAAAAAAAAATTTTTTTGGCAATCTGGCAGGCGTAAAAGCAAAAACCAGCGCTGCATGTAAGCGCGCTGGTTGAAAGATTTATTGAATGAAAATAGGCAAAGCTCCCAGTATAGAAAAAGAGAGCGGATCAAAGCGCTCTCTTTTGGAGAAAAAATCTATGGGTGTGGAAAAATTTTCCTTGAGACGGGCAATCCTGTTACTGCTGCCGTGAGAAAAGCTTTTTCCAGCCGCCGCTTGCTGCGGGGATGACACTTCGCTGCAAGAAAATGATGCGTTGTATCACCCCGGTTACTGGGCGGTATAAGTTTCCACCGTCACCGACAGGATGGAGACTCTTCCAAAGGCCGATCGTTCTCGTCGGTGGCAACTGCTGCGATAGCATCTACCACCTCCATTCCCTCTATTACCTGGCCGAAAACCGTATGCTGGCCATCCAGCCAAGGGGGTACCGCCTTCTGCTTCATAATACTTGGCGATGGCCTGCTTGTCAACGCCATTGTTTTTCATGGATTCTTTCTGCCCCTCCCGCAGCTGAGACGTTTGGACGATAAAAACTGGCTGCCGTTGGTATCAGAGCCGGAATTGGCCATGGACAACGCGCCGCGGAAATGGAAAAGCCGGTCGGAAAAACTCATCCTGAAAATAGCCGCGGTTGCCGGCTACATCGGTATAAATGCTCTTGCCGCCGGTACCGGTGCCGGTGGCATCGCCGCCCTGAATCATAAAATCGGACATGACCCGGTGAAAAAGAAACGCCGTCATAATATCCTTCTTTGGCGAGTGTGAGAAAATTTTCCACCGCCATGGGCGCCTGTTCAGGGAAAACCGCAGTTTGATGGTCCCCAGAGAGGTTTCATCACGGCGATATCCTCCCCCTTTTGAGGGGTAATTCCTGCAGCAAAGGCTCGACGCGGTCTGCTCGCAGCCAGTCAGCGACAAGAGAAAAAGCAATGCGGTGAAGAGAAAACAGAAAGTTTTTTTCATAAGAGGTCCTCCTTAAGATGATAACAGCTGGGAATCCTGTGTAATACAGCCGTCCTGAATGCGGATAATACGCGGTGCGGCGCGGGCTACATCCGGATCGTGGGTGATTAAGATCAGTGTGCGGCCCTGCCGCCACAGGCTGGTGAGAATATCCATAATCTGCTGTCCGGACGCCGTATCCAGGTTGCCGGTGGGCTCATCTGCCAGCAGAATGGGCGGCGAGCCGGCAATTGCCCGGGCGATTGCAACCCGCTGCTGCTGGCCGCCGGAAAGCTGGCCTGGCCGGTGTAAAATCCGCTGGGCCAGACCTACCTGTTCCAGTGCCTGCGCCGCCCGGCGGCGGGAGCGGGGCACACCCCGATACAGAAGCGGGAGTTCCACATTTTCCAGTGCACTCAGGCTTGGAATCAGGTAAAAGCTTTGAAAGACAAAGCCGATCTGTTCATTGCGGATATGGGAAAGCTGCCGGTCGCTGAGTCCGGCCACAGGCTTTCCGTCCAGCAGATATTCTCCCTGCGTGGGAAAGTCCAGGCAGCCCAGCAAATTCATCAGCGTGGATTTCCCGGACCCGGAATGGCCGATGATCGCAGCAAATTCTCCGCGGTGAATGGAAAGACTCAACCGTTTTAAAGCGCCGACCTGGGCATCGCCTACACCATAGATTTTGGAAACATTGGTCATCTGAATGAAAGGTTCCATTACAATCCCGTCCTTTGACAAACTCCTTAACAGTATGTCCCGAAAGGACGCAGATTTTCAGGCAGATAACAAAAAAGACGAAATCGGAATGATTTCGTCTTTTGGTGACCCGTACGAGAATCGAACTCGTGTTACAGCCGTGAAAGGGCCGTGTCTTAACCGCTTGACCAACGGGCCGATTTATCTTCAATCCCAAACAGGATAGAATACACATGGTAGCGGTAGGTGGATTCGAACCGCCGACACTGCGGGTATGAACCGCATGCTCTAGCCAACTGAGCTATACCGCCACATTTTTTTGCGCCCAATATCAGGCGAAGACTATTATATCCAATATGACGGGGTTTGTCAACAGTTTTTGCGATTTTTTCTGTGGCAAAAGGGAAAATCGAAAACATCAGTATGCCAACAGGTGGCCGTACCGATCGCAGTGAGAGTTTTGGAAAAGAGCGCATCCTCAATAGGATGTGCCGGATCCCTCAGTTTATGCGCGGTCAAATGCCGCCTGTGCCGCAAAGCATCGCTGCCCGGACCGGTATCCAGCCAGGTACCAACTGTCCGGGCCGATTTGGCACCCAGTGATTTGCAGCGTATCACCCAACCGGGCTTCATGCTCATACAGCAAAACGGCGCTGCGGAGAAAATGGCTGCGCTGCCAATCCCCCGGCAGAAAATCACAGAGAATATCGCCATACACGGCATTATTCACATGGCGGTTGCCGTCCAAACCGAGTAACGGATTGGCCGCTGTCCCAGCGGGAAAGCATCTTCCGGTGCGCGGATGTGGCGGCGGGCAATTTCTCCGTCAAAATCGACTCGATCGAACGGATAGTCCCAACCAAAAGCAGAGGGACGCAGTACCTGATGAGTGTCATAGTCGGCCAAAATCCAGGCAGCCTTGCCCAAAACCATAGGATGGCCTTCTACTGCCAGCTGTGTCTCCCGTAGGAAAAAGGCGCCTTTGGAAGGATGGGGACGGGTATAGGCCGTCACCTTTTGTTCCGGCGCAGGACTGCCGGAAAACACCACCTCCACTTTGGACAGCAAAAAAACCTGGCGGTTTTCCATCAGTTTTTCATAAGGGTAGCCCAATGCGTCCAGATGGCGGCTGGCTGCATCTTGCATATGGCGCAGTGCGGCGGAGAGTTTCATCCGCCGGTGCAGATCTGCTTCGAGGCAGAAAGGGTAAAGGTGTCTTCGAAAAATGCCATAAGATTTCCTCCTGCTAAAGCAGCTCCTGATCGCCGCACAGGCGGGCGGCCAGAGCGGACAGGTCATCTTTGTCAAAAATTCCACTGCAAGTTTTTTGTTTTTGCCTTTGGCGGTAATAGTGACCTGCGGCCCAGCACTTGGTCAGTGCCAATTCCAATTCCGTGTAATACCATCCTTTTCCGGCTGGACACGTTTTTGGGGCTGGTTTTGAGCGGACTGGGCCATTTTTTTCTGTTTCCCGCACATTCAAGTGCTTTTTAAGAGCGGTCTGTGCCGCTTCGAGAATAGCGGCCTCATCCTCCAGTGCCAACAGTGCCCGGCCGTGGCCGGCAGACAATTTGCCTTCTTGAATCCATTCGGCTACCGGTTGCGTCAATGCCAGCAGCCGCAGGCTGTTGGCAATGGCTGGACGGGATTTTCCGATGACCTTGGCAACTTCCTCCTGGGTCATCTGGTATTCGTCCATCAGCGACCGGTAACCCAGCGCCTCTTCCATCGGATTCAGGTCCTGCCGCTGCAGATTTTCGATCAGCGCCAGTTCCATGGTTTCGTGGTCGCTTAATTCCCGGATGACCACCGGCACTTCGCTCAATCCGGCCATGCGGGAGGCGCGCCAGCGCCGTTCGCCGGCCACCAGCTGATATCCGCCGGAGGGAAGAGGTCGTACCAAAAGCGGCTGGATTACGCCGTGCTCCCGAATAGAATCGGCCAGATCAGCCAAAGCTGCTTCGTCAAATTCTTTTCTGGGCTGGCTGCGGTTAGGTTCGATTTCAGAAATGCGCAGCGTGACTGGTCCATTATCGGTGGTATTGTCGATAAACAGCGCGTCCAGGCCTTTGCCCAGGCCGCCTTTTCTGACTGCCATAAGTATTTTCCGCCTTTCTGCGGGTTAACCGCGGTTTTTGGATAAAAATTCTTCCGCGAGCTGGCCATAGGCGATAGAGCCTTTGGAGGTTCGGTCAAAATAAAGAGCAGGCTGTCCGTAACTTGGCGCTTCGGACAAACGGACATTTCGGGGGATGGTGGTTTTTGTAAACTTTCTGCGGAAAAAATTTTTTCACTTCCGCGACTACCTGCATGGTCAGATTCAACCGTCCGTCATACATGGTCAGCAGCACCCCTTCCAAATCCAGGGTGGGATTGTAAAGCCTTTTACTTGTCGAATAGTGGCTACCAGCTGGCTTAATCCTTCCAGAGCATAGTACTGCACTGGATGGGAACCATCAGCGTATCACTGGCGGCTAGGGCGTTGAGGGTAATCAAACCCAGAGAGGGGGGACAGTCAATGAAGATAAAATCATAGCGGTTTTTCACCGGAGCCAGCGTCTTTTTTTAATCGCATTACCGATCCTCCATCTCCACGATCTCAATTTCCGCACCGGCCAAAGCGATATTGGACGGCAATACATCCACGTTCTGAAAAGAAGTGGAAAGAATAATATCCTCTGCTTCGGCAGTGCCGATCAGCAGATCGTAGGAAGAACGCATCAGACTGCGCTTGTTGATGCCGAATCCGCTGGTAGCATTGCCCTGTGGGTCGATGTCCGCCAGAAGGACTTTTTTCCCTTTGCACCGATCCAGGCGGCGAGATTTACAGTGGTAGTCGTTTTTCCGACGCCGCCCTTTGATTGGCGATAGAAATAATTTTGCCCATAAAAGCCCTCCTGTATGCTTGCCGGAAAAACCGGCGTTCCATTCGAGAAATATTATAGCACTGAAGAGTTATCCTTTCAACCAAAAAGGGAATGTTTCACGTGAAACATTCCTTTTCAGTAGTTATTTTACAGTGCGGCCAGAAACAAACAGGGATTGTCCTCGTCCCAAAAAGTGGGAAATACCTCCAAGGGGAGAAACCCTTCTTTACGGTAAAAGCGCGGGGTGCCGTCATAAGGCGGATAGTCGGCAGATTCATCCAGGGTTTTTACTGTTAAAAAACAAAGTTTTCTTTGGCGCACCAATCCAGAATGGCCTGCACCAGCTGATGCCCGAGGCCTTGGTGATGATAAGGCTCCAATACGCCGATGTTATAAATATCAGCTGTATAAGGATTGTGAATCTTTACAGCGGCGAAAGCCACTGGTTGGCCCTGATCCAGTACAGCAAAAAAGGGTAGTTCCGGTGTGTTTTGGCCTTATAGTCAATATCCTCCGGTGGAGAAAACCACAGAGGAAGCTGGTGCATAACAGAAAGCGTGATGGACTCTTTTAATTCGGGATCGGTGATGAAGGAAACATTCATGCAATCTGCCTTCTTTCTGTATAAGATATTGTCAGTATATCAAAAAGAAAAAGACCCCTGCAACCCCATTTCGGCTGACCGGCCGTGAACAGGGGAAAGCGGGGCTTTTTCTCGGTTTGGGAAAGCTTTTGTGATGGCGGGGCAGGGAAAGCCCCGATGAATCTATCAAAAAGCGGCGAGTCGCCGCGATTGACCATATCAGGCAGGTTTGGCGGTTGGTCGCTGTCCGGGCTCTTTTGGAATGCGGATGGTCAGTTCAATGAATTCGCCCTGATCCTCCCGGGCGGACTGGACGGCGAGACCCGCCTCGGTCATGGTTTTAACCGCTTTGTCAATGGTGTTCATAAACAGTCGGATATCTTTGCAGATAAACAGCCGGGTAGGTTTTTCATTTTTTGCCGTGCCAGCAGAGTATTGATGTACTGTTCCGCCTGGGAAACTGTCATGCTTTTCTTACAGATTGTCTTGGCTGCCGCCAGCTGCGCAGCTTCGTCCGGCAGCTTCAGCAGAGCGCGGCCATGCCGTTCCGTAAGCCCATTTTGGCGTATCAGCTCCTGGACGGGAGCTGATAGCCGCAGAAGGCGCAATTTATTGGCCAGGGTGGATTGGGCCAGCCCCAGTTTAGCAGCCGCTTCTTCTTGAGTCACACCCCAATAGCCAATGAGGCGGCTGATCCCTCTGCTTGGTCGAAAATGTCCAGATCCTGCCGCTGTAAGTTTTCAATCAGCGCCAGTACCGCTGATTCCTGTGCAGTTTTTTGACAATGGCGGGAACGTGAGTATATCCCAGCAGCATACAAGCCCGGCAGCGCCGCTCACCGGCTACCAACTGATATTTGCCCGGCCTGCTTCCCGCACGGTTACTGGCTGCAAAAGTCCGTTGGCGGCAATGCTTTGCGCCAACTGCTGCAGCGCCTCATCCTCGAAGCGGGTGCGAGGCTGTGCCGGATTGACCATAATCTGACTTAAGGGGGAGTGACCGTACTCGGTCTTTCCCGAGATTTGCAAAAGCCATACCGTTCCCTCCTTGTTTTGGCTTGTCCTGTGCTCTATGATCACCATAACACAATTATGCACAGGATTCCACTGAAAAAATCGCAAAAAAAGCCGGTATTCTGGGAATACCGGCAGGATTCGACATTATGCCAACGGGGATTTTGCCATTTTGCAGCGTTTCAGGGGATATTTTGTCGAAGTTTGCGATATTTTTTTTGATGATTACCAGGGTTCGGCTGCTTTTGCCATCGGGCAGAGGTAAGAGATACGATTACCAGCTGGCCGCCCAGCAGATGGATGGCCTTTTCAGCGCCGGCGGTCTCTCGCGGCCGCGTCGCCCCCTTGAGAGAATAAAACATACCGCCGGGGCTTTACAGCGGCAGACAGTATTCAGAAAGTTCCCGCAGGTTCGCTACCGCCCGCGCCGTGTGGCCAGATCAAACTGCTCCCGGTGTTCGCCGGCGTCCGCCTTCCTCCCTGCGCGGCTGTGGATGGTTTTGCCGTAAGATGCGCATTCGGACGCACACCTCCAAAAAGGACAGCCGCTTTTTCAGAGAGTCCAGCAGGGTAATCTGTAAATCCGGCCGCCAAATCAAAAGCGGAATCGCTGGGAACCCGGCGCCGGTGCCCACATCGATAAGCGAGGCGTTCTGTGCACCGGAGCGGGATAAGGGGGGGAGAATGCTGTCTAAAAAATGCTTGATCAAAATGCCTTGCGGATCGGTGATAGTGGTGAGATTCATTTTTCTGGTTCCATTCCACCAGCAATTCGGCGTAGCTCCAGCTGTCCCAGCTGCTCGTCGGAAAGATCTATTTTATGTTGGGCGAATATGTCTTTGGCTCGGGTCAGATCAATCATCTGCGGTTTCCTTTTTGCCGGTGTTCCAGCCAGATGAAGCAGCACCGAAATATCCGCTGGAGAAACGCCGGATATCCGCGATGCCTGTCCCACGCTGCGGGGACGGATTTTTCCCAGTTTTCCGCTGCTTCCAACCGAAGGCCGGTAATAGAAGCATAATCGGTATCTTCCGGCAGCAGTCGGGCCTCCAGCCGGCGCATCTGCTCCACCTCCAGCCTGCTGCTTTTTGATATATCCTTCGTATTTCAGCAAAATCTCCGCCTCCTCCGCTACGGCGGCGGGCACCGGCCGCTGCGGGTCAAAGGGGGCCAGATCTTGATAAGAAACCTGCGGCCGCCGAATCAGTTCTCCCAGCTTAAAGCCGGTGGAAATAGGAGATGTTTCACGTGAAACAAGCAGGTCGTTGAGAGCGGGGGAAGGGGCGACGGTGGTGGATTCCAGCCGTGCGACTTCTTCTTTGATTAGCTGCTGTTTGTGCAGGAATTTTTGATATCGCTCTTTATCAAGCCGATTTCATATCCCAGCGGCGTCAGCCGGGCATCGGCGTTATCCTGCCGCAGCAGCAGGCGGTACTCGGAGCGGGAGGTCATCATACGGTAGGGGTCGGAGCAGCCTTTGGTCACCAGATCGTCGATCAGAGTGCCGATGTAGCTGTCTGCGCGTGTCAGCACAAACGGAGGCCTTCCCTGAAGGCGCAGGGCCGCATTGATGCCTGCGCCAGGCCCTGGGCGGCAGCTTCCTCATAGCCGGAAGTGCCGTTGAACTGACCTGCGCCGTACAGGCCGGGGATGTCCTTAAATTCCAGCGATGGCGCAGCTGCAGCGGGTCGCAGCACTCATATTCAATGGCGTAGGCGGGGCGTATAAATTCCACATGCTCAAAGCCCTTCATGCTGCGGTACATGGCAATCTGCACATCCTCCGGCAGGGAGGAGGACATTCCCTGGATATACATCTCATCCGTGTCAAGGCCGCAGGGCTCCACAAAATCTGGTGGCGGTCCTTTTCGGCAAAGCGGACCACCTTATCCTCGATGGAGGGACAGTACCGGGGGCCGATACCGTCAATGCGCCCGGAGTACAGCGGCGAACGGTCCAGATTGGCCCGGATAATGTCATGGGTGTTCTCGTTTGTGTAGGCGATGTAACAGCACACCTGGTTTTTCAGTTTTTCGTGGTGTCGAAGGACATGGGTGATGGCTCGTCCCCGTCCTGCCGCTCCAGTACGGAGAAATCGATACTGCGCCGGTTGACGCGGGCGGGGTGCCGGTTTTAAAGCGGCGCAGCTGCACCCCCAGCGCTTTCAGGCTGTCCACCAATGCATTGCTGGCGTGGGTGCCGTCCGGCCCGGAGGAAAACGACGTCTCCTACGATGTGGATGGTGCCGCCCAGAAACGTTCCGGTGCACAGGATAACGGCTTTTACCGGTATCTGCGCGCCCAGCGCCGTCTAACCACCGCGCAAACGCCGTGCTCGTCCCTTTTATCGCCACAATCTCCGCCTGTTTTAAAAACAGGTTGTCCGTGCTTTCCAGCAGCTTTTTCATGTAACCGTGGTAGCGCGCCCGGTCGCTTTGCACCCGCAGGGAGTGCACGGCAGGGCCCTTCCCCTTGTTTAACATCCTGCTTTGCAGGAAGGTGGCGTCCGCCGCTTTTGCCCATCTGGCCGCCCAGCGCGTCGATTTCCTGTCAGGAGATTACAGCTTTCTTTATTTTCCCACGCAGAACTGGGCAAATACCGCGTCCACGACCGCGTCGGAGGCTTTTTGCCCGGTGAGTTCCAAAATGGGCATCCAATGGCTTCGTCCAAGCAGACGGTCACCGCGTCCAGCGTAATGCCCGCTTGTACTGCCTGTACCGCTTCCCTCAGAGCTGCCGCTGCTTTTTTTCAGGCAGCCGCGCTGGCGTTCATTGGCCAAAAGGGGTGCCGCCGGGTCACATCGGACAGATGCAGCAATTCGGTAATAGCCTGCGTCAGCGCCTCGGCTCCCTTCGCCTGTACGGGCGGAAATTTCCACTTTTCGGCTGACAAGGCCTGATAAGGCCTTGTCGTCGTCAGCCGAGGCGGCAGGTCGGATTTATTGAGCACCGCAATGGCAGGCCGCCCAGCCAGCCCAGTCAGCAGTGATAGGTCACCCTCCGCCAAAGGCTCGGAACCATCAAAGCACCACCAGCACCAGCTGCGCCGATTCCAGACGTTTTCTGGCCAGCTGAACGCCGGCCTGCTCTACCGGGTCGTCGGTGTCCCGGATACCCGCCGTATCCGCCAGCCTGAGGATGATCTCACCGGCCAGTACTGTTTCCTCCACCACATCCCGTGTGGTGCCGGGGATAGCGGTAACAATGCTCTTTTGCGCGCCGGCCAGTAGGTTCATCAAGGTGGATTTTCCTACATTGGGTCGCCCGATGATAGCGGTGTCCACGCCTTCACGTAGAATGCGGCCGGCGTCGTAGCTGTCCAAAAGCGTCTGGCATTCTTCGAGGCTGCGGCGCAGCGATTCTGCCAGCGGGCCGGGTTCTACCGATTCCATATCTTCGTCCGGATAGTCATTCCAGGCGGCCAAATGAGCCGCTAAATCCACCAGACCGGCGGCAATATCATCTATTTTTTGCGAAAGCACGC
>VOFE01002070.1_pt1 | contig 26001 bp, 34 predicted proteins | sample 5384071 | NCBI WGS metagenome assembly VOFE01 (sample SAMN12384724, study PRJNA508395) | human gut metagenome | isolation source: healthy gut D | host: Homo sapiens
TGGGTACATTCTCAAAGTCACTGGCTTAAATCAGATAAAATGAAAAAGACTGTCTTCAAAAGGCAGTCTCTTTTTAGGAATTGATAAAATTATGTAAGTTTGTAGCAGAATACTGAATTCTATTCAATGAAAACATCATTAACAAGATCAGGCAAATCTATCCGGTTTCCGACGAAGCACTTCAAGGCATTGCAGGCAGATATGCAGGTAAGATATTACCCTAAAAATACTTATATAGTGCACTCGGGGGTAACGGACCGTCTGGTTTATTTTATTGAAGAGGGAGTTGCCCGTTCCGTATTCCACCACAACGGACAGGATACCACCACTTGGTTCAGCAGGAAGGCGACGTACTTTCGGTATGGATTCGTTGTATTACAAACAGCCGTCAGTAGAGAGCATTGAAGCTCTTTTCGGATTGCAAAATCTATGTCATCCATATAGACAAGCTGAATCTTCTTTACGAAAACGTACATCGATATAGCCAACTGGGGAAGAATCCTGCATCAGAATGTAAATAAGGAGCTTAGCCACATGTTTGTGGAGCGCCTCCAGCTTTCGCCCAAAGAACGCTACGAACAGTTCAACCGTCGCTATCCTGGATTGATAAACCGGGTGAAGCTGAAGTATGTGGCTGCTTTTCTGGGTATTTCCATCTATACACTTAGCCGGGTGCGTGCCCAAAAATAAGTATTCGCCGGTCTTTTTTTGCTTTTGAGCAAAAAAACTTCAGATGGCAAGCTGTATCTTTGCCATCTGAAAATATTAACTTACTACTAAGAAACAAATGTCTAATACCCCCTCAGCAGCATTTTCGGATACCAAGGCGCATTACGATCTTCTGGACGGACTTCGTGGTGTAGCGGCCCTTATGGTGATATGGTATCATATATTCGAAGGCTATGCTTTTGCAAGCGATACCATGATTACAACGTTCAATCATGGATATTTAGCCGTGGATTTTTTCTTTATCCTTTCAGGTTTCGTTATCGGCTATGCCTATGATGACCGTTGGGGTAAGAGTCTTACAATGAAAGATTTCTTTAAGCGTCGTTTGATACGTCTTCATCCGATGGTCATTATGGGGGCTGTTCTGGGTGCTATTACATTCTGTATTCAGGGTTCCGTGCAATGGGATGGAACACATATCGGCATCTCCATGATAATGCTGTCTCTGCTTTGTACGATATTCTTTATTCCTGCCATGCCGGGCGTAGGGTACGAAGTTCGTGGCAACGGTGAGATGTTTCCGTTGAACGGGCCTTGCTGGTCGTTGTTTTCGAGTATATAGGTAATATTCTTTATGCCTTGTTTATCCGTCGCTTATCCAATAAGGCGCTGACTGTGCTCGTTGTATTGTTGGGAGTGGCATTGGCGCTATTCGCAGTCTTCGATGTTTCCGGTTATGGAAATATAGGTGTGGGCTGGACGTTGGACGGTGTCAACTTTGGTGGCGGATTATTGAGAATGTTGTTCCCGTTTTCTGTGGGTATGCTTATGTCGCGTAACTTCAAGCCTATGAAGGTGAAAGGTGCATTCTGGATATGTACTATTGCGCTGATTGCTTTGTTCTCAGTACCCTATCTGGAAGGGTCGGAGCCGCTTTGCATGAATGGTGCTTATGAAGCATTTTGTATTATCGTAGCTTTCCCCACCCTTGTATGGATAGGAGCATCGGGAACTACTACGGAAAAAGTCAACTCAGACTATGTAAGTTCCTGGGAGATATATCTTATCCGATTTATGTGATACATTATCCGTTGATGTATCTGTTCTATGCATGGCTGATTAAAATCAACTTTTACTTTGGGAGAAACCTGGCAGGTTGCTTTATGCGTTTATGCCTTGAATGTAGTGTTGGCTTACCTGTGCTTGAAGCTGTATGATGAGCCTATACGAAAATATTTGGCTAAACGGTTTTAAAGAAGAAGTGATTACGCCCTTTCAGGGTTCAGGTCGGGGCTGAGATCGCGATGCCCCACTACTCTAGTACACATTATTTTTCATAACCTTTCATTTTCAATATAATTATGGGTCGCATGATATAATCTTTAAGAAAGGAAGCATTATAGTATAAACTGGAATCTTGCCTGCAATATACTAAAATTCTTGTCGCTTATCTTCCGAATGTGTTTTCCGGGGATTACATAACTGTAGTTTACTTTAATCCCTATATGCTTGTTTATGTAGTAATTCAATCCTAGAGAAAGATCCTTTTGTGCTCCGCCTAATACTTCCGCAGTCCGGTCGTTCATATCTACGATATTGAAACGTCCGCAGAGTTCGAGCGCACGGCCTATAGGGCGGGCAGGACATGCCAGAGCTGCATCATAGTCATAAGTATCTCCTATCAGGAGCCACGAACATTGCGCGTATCCACCCTGTCCGGTATAGTCGGCAAGGCCATTCCTGCGTTTCACTTGAGTACGGATATATTCGCTTTGAAGGAAGAATTTTCCGTAATAGATCAATAGTTCAGTACCCAACTTCACTTGATGGCGGGCATTATCCACTTCCGCATAAATCAGGTTACGATTGTCGATAGTACTCACTCCGGCAGATTTATAGACAAAGGTATTCCTGTTATCATCATCCGGCAAAGCACCATCGGGAGTGCGATGGATAGCGGCAATGCCGAGATGCAGTAGCTTTCCAGTTTCATTTACAGGTCGGTAAACAAAACGTCCGTCTACGGCATAACCTTGCGAGGTATTCTTTAAGTTACTGATATCGTTGTCGGTAAACAATCCTCCGCAAGCATAATAATGCGTGGCATTGTAAGTGTAGGCAACTCCCAGACGCCGACTGTTGGTCATGGCAAGCACAGAGCCGGGTGACTGATGGAAACGTAGGTCGAAAGTGCTGCAAAGCATATCCATGGTGAAAGGTTCGTAGAATTGCCCTACCTGGATGATATGCTTACCGGAAGTGTAAGTGGCGAAAGCATCTTTGATAGAAACCTTGCTGCCTACATAACCTATTTCCACTTTCATGTCCCAGCGCTGGTAAGTGGCCTTCATGCCTACGCGCGCAGATCATTGAATTCCATACCGTTACCGAAATGATTGTCATTCCTGAGATAAACACCGCCATCCATAAGCATGCGGCCGGTTACTTTGTACTGTAATTTGTCGGAGAGAGTTTCCTGTGCTGTGGCGGTCAGAGAAGTGACGACCGCCAGCAGGCACAGGGAGGATTTAGAAAGGTAATTCATTAGTAAGAAGTTTGTTGGACTACTTCTATCAGACGTGCGAAATCTTCAGGATGTACATCTCCGATGTTGCCGATGCGGAAAGTATCTGCCTGGGATATCTTTCCCGGATAGATGACGAAACCTTTTTCTTTCAGTTGGGTGTAGAAAGAGGTGAAGTCGAAACCAGCTTTCGGGTAAAGGAAAGAGGTGATGATGGGCGACTGGAATTCGTCCGGCAGCAAGGTTTTGAAGCCGAGTGCGCGCATTCCTTCTACCAATATGCGGTGGTTTTCGCAATATCTCTTGTGGCGGGCGGCTACTCCCCCCTCTTCTTCCAGTTCGGCAAGTGCCTGCTTGAAGGCTCTTACTACATGGGTGGGTGAAGTAAACCTCCATTTGCCATGTCCCTTTTCCATCGTCTCCCATTGGTCGTAAATATCGAGTGAGAGTGAACGGGAAACACCTTTGCAGTGTAACAGTTCGGATTTGCGGGCTATGATAAAACCGAAACCGGGAACACCTTGGATACATTTGTTGGCACTGCTGATCATGAAGTCGATACCTAATTCATACATATCCAAAGGGGCACACCACCGAAGCTGCTCATAGCGTCTACAATCAGCTTTTTGTTATGGAGCTTCACAATGTGGGCAATCTCTTTGAGGGGTTCAGGATACCGGTAGTGGTTTCGCAATGCACCACGGCAACGTGGGTGATATCTGAATTGTTGGACAGGTAATCGTCTACATAGTCAACGGAAACCTGTTCGGTTTCTTCGAAAGCAAGCATATCGTAGTTGATGCCGTGATATTCGGCAATGTGGCCCATACGGTCACCATAAGCGCCATTGCTGAGGATAAGTAGTTTGTGCTTGGGTGATAACACTGCCGATAACAGCTTCCACGCAATAAGTGCCGCTTCCCTGCAAGAGTACGGAAGTGTATTCGTCGGTGGCTGTAGTGGCAAGGGCAACGAGGGATTTGCGGATTTCTTCTACAATGTGTACGTTATAGTCGGCATCCCATGTACACCAATCGGTCATCATGGCTTCTTTTACGGTTTCTGACGTGGTTAATGGGCGGGGGTTAATAATAAATAGGGTTTCATATTGGTTTGATATTTAAAAGGATTAATGATTCGTATTCAGTTTATGATTGATAAGTTCTATGATTTTGGGAAGCTCTTCGATGCTGTCCACCACATAGTGGGCGCCTGCAAGAAGCATGCGCTGTCTGACTTCTGCTTTCCGGGCAGTGAGCGTTGCGGGAGACATTTGTTCTACTTCCTCCTGGGTTAGTCCCAGTTCGTTACTGCCGAGTATACGCCGACGGTCCATGCTTTGGCATTGATACCCTCCTTGATGTCGGCGATGGTATCGCCGTACTTCAGAACACAGTCTGTTGAAGGGATGGCAAGATCGATCATGTTTTGGTAAATCATATAAGGGAAGAGGACGTCCGGCAGGCAGGCCGTTGGGAGTGACACACTTATCGGTGGTGTAACCTTTGCGGGCTGCATTGGGGAGCACTACGTCCATCATGGCTTGGGTGTAGCCGGTGGTGGAACCTATTTTGATGCCTTGTTTTCTCAGTTCGTTCAGGGTATCGATGACTCCGGGAATGGGGTCGGTGTAGTTTGCGGGGAAGCAAAAAGGTATTCCTCGAATTTGGCGTTCATATCTGTTACGTCCTGTTCGTTCCGAGGGACGGTGATAGAGTTTCTCAAACTCCTCGCCTACTCCGTCCATCTTGAACAGTTCGCGGATGTGGTCTATCTTGGCCATTCCCATGGGCGGCGGGCTTGTTCCATCGTGATGTTGATGCCTATTTCATTGAAGGCTTTCAAGAAGGCGGCTACCGGAGCGAAACATCCGTAATCGACGGCAGTTCCTGCCCAGTCCATAATGATACATTCAATTCTTTTCATATTTACTTGTTATTTTATAATGAGTTGTTTAATAATAAATTGGGGTTTATCTATTTTTTGTAAGCCTTTTAGGCTACCTGCAAAACTTGAATTATTCATCTGTTGAATTATTGCTTATTGCGATAAGATGTTCTTATTTCTCTTACTTTTTAGCTGGGCATCACAGAAAATGCAGATTGTAACATTTCCGGTTTCTCTTCTACCGCACGTCCCGTGCGCAGGAGTTCTTCTTTCTTATGTCTCTGTACCAGATAGACAATAGAACAGCTGAATGCTACGGTACAGATTATTCCTACATAACCGGACATCTGGTTGTAAAAATCGAGCCAATTGATATCCGTATTAAAGAATTCCTTGAACATCAGGACGAGTACAGTACCAGTATATCCGATGAAATCAATCGTCACAATAAAGAATCCTACATTTCCTTTTATCTTGAAGCATGCTATGAAGCGGTCGAAAATATGCTTTGAAAACAAAGGTAGGCAATGTAAAGGCTCAGGCTTTGGATGAACAACCAAGTCACGGTGCTGAGTTGAAGCGTATCGTAATTGAGTGATACGAAACTCATGGTAGCCGTTCCGGCAACCACCATACTCAAGAGGATGACCAATACTTTGATATTACTCTTTACAAAGACCATCATTCCGAAAAGTGCCAGGATGATAAGAGTAACAACACTGTCGATCTGTGCAAACAGCCAGGAAGAATGTCCGCTCATGTCGATAATCTTCACCAGAAATCTTCTTTAATATCCCGGAGGATAACCAACAGAAGGTTGGCTACGAACAGGAGGATCAATACAGGCATGAAGTTGCGGAACAGTTCTTTGCGTTGTTTTCCGTTGAGAGTGACACGCTGGCTCTTTTCGGCAATGTCTTGTTGGGTGGGTTGCGGCAGGCGATTCAGGTGTAACCCAACAGGGCAAGTAATGGCAGGGCAAAGGCGCCGATGAGAGCGGGCATCCAGAACTCTCCTACATGCAGGGTGTTCATAACGAACAGTCCGATAGATTTTGCCACGCCGGAGCTGATGACAATACTGATGCCCAAAAGGCTGGCAAGAATATCGGTGGTGCGTCTGCCTTCGATGAAGCTGAATATCACGCCCCACATACAGCCCAGCGACAGGCCGTTGAAGAACATGGCGAAGATATTATAAGGAGCGGGCAAGAGTCCGAAGAGAACCAGGGAGAGTTCCGCAACCAGAATGGAAGCCAGGATGAACTTCATGCGATGCTCCTTCTTTAATTCGGAGATCAACTTGATACCGACAAACTTGGCGATGAGGTAGCCCAGAATCTGGACGATGGTAACCAGTACTTTATAATCCAACCGAAGGCATCCAGTCCGTCGAAGGAGGCAGCGGTGAAAGGTTTGCGAAGCGCATATACTAAGGAGTACGAAAGAAGCGCTGCACCTCCTGCCCAAAGTATGAATACAAGATCGGATATTTTCTTGTTTGAGAGTAGTTCCGTTTTAATGTCGGTAATTGTTTTCATTTTATTCTCTTTTTGATTTCGAGGGCAAAAGTAGAAGGATGATGTTACAGAAAAAATGAATATTTATTATTAATACATTTAATTATCGGATAGAAAATAAAGTAACATTAATGTAACATTTATGCAATCGGAATATAACACAAGTGGGTGTTCTTTGCAAATTAAAACCAAAAACACTTACAAAATATGGAGGAACTATTAGAGATATATAAGCGGATAGAAGATCTGCGTAATAAAGGGGTGAAAATGAAAGATATAGCTGACAAAAACGAATATGCCTGCCAGTGTGCTGTCTTCTCTCTATTCAAGTGTGCTGCCCACCTTTGCAAGATCGGTAAAGAAAGGAATGACGGCAGAAGAAGCATTGGACTATGCTCTGTCTCAGGTGAATAATGTTTCGAAGAAACGTTTGCTCGGCAACCTTGCTGAAATGAAAGAGCAGTTGCTGGAACTGGAACCCGTGACAACCGGTAACCAGAAGGAAATTCCATTCGTCAGAATGTTGACCGAAGAGATGAATCATTCGGCACAGGAAGTGTATAATTATAGTGGTATATATATAAGTTATAGTCTTTCGTCTTCGAGCGATTGCCTGAAGATGGAACCGTATCTGATTAGTGCCTCCGAAAACAATGACTATGTACAGGTGACTCATATGAGCGCTTACAACACAACGCACCGGGGGATCGGGTTATTAAATAATCATCAGAATGCATATATCATCTTCAACGAAAGGGAGGCTCCGCAGCTTGCATTATTCACCATCTATCTGCAACTGCCCATGTACGACTATCCGTCTATGCTGAAAGGGCTTTATCTGAGTCTGGACTATAACCGGAATCCGATAGCCCGGCGGATTGTTTTCGTGAAATATTCCGATAGCACCAGCATGGATGATTTTATTGAACTGAAAGGCGGACTGCTGACCGAGGAAGAACTGACACCGGAGCAAAAGGTCTATTTTGAATATACATGCCGGGGCGGGGATTATATAAAAACGTGTACGGTGCCCTCCCCTCACCTGAATAGTGATGATCTGGAAAGGGAGAAGAAGATGCTGAAACTGTGATTCTGCTAATAAGAATAGAACGACGGTGTGTCTTTTGTTACGGTTTTGCAGTTTTTCTTATCATCTTGCTTTGATATTGAAAGTTTTTTAGTATGTTTGCCGCATTATTAATGAAAAACACGTCTTTTCAATGAAAAGCAAGATTTCCTATTTATTATTCTGGTGGTGGTAGTCTTTCTACCCTTCTTTTTGAGTGACGCGGTTTATGACTGGTATAAGTCGTTCAATGCTGCACATGGCATGGTGATGAGCTTTCTGAAGTTTGCCATTCTGTCTTCGTTGGGCGAAGTGCTGGGATTACGAATCAGTGCGGGGTGTACAACCGGAAGGGCTTCGGTATTATTCCGCGCATGGTGGTATGGGGCATACTCGGTATGGGAATCAATGCCGCTATGATTATCTTTTCAAAAGGTGTGCCGCAGTTCATGGAGTATATGGGAATGGCAAAATGCTGCCGCAACGTTTACAAGTGAAGCGATGTCTCTCGATAAGGTGCTGGTGGCGCTGGCCATATCGGTAACGATGAACACAATCTTTGCTCCGGTATTCATGACTTTCCATAAAATAACAGATACGCATATCCTGATGTGCGGCGGTTCTATAAAGAGTCTTATCACTCCCTATTCCGATGACGAAAATCATCACCGGACTGAACTGGAACGTTCAATGGAACTTCGTTTTTAAGAAGACAATCCCGTTCTTCTGGTATCCTGCACACACCATTACTTTCATGCTTCCGCCGGATATGCGCGTATTGTTTGCGGCATTGTTGGGCATTGTGCTGGGAGTATTGCTGGCAGTGGCGGCACGGAAATAGTTTTTTTATTACCTTTGCTTCCTGCTAAACTAAAATAGATGTATGAAACTATATAGTAGGCAGGAAGCAATCGCACGTATGAATATGCTGGCAGGCTGTTCAAAGTCGTTTGTTTTTCTGATTGATTATTCGCAGGAACAGGTTTATGTGGAAGAGACGGCAAAGGTCTCACGGGGGAGTTGATATATAACCTGAATGGATTTACGAATGAAACAGTTGCCGGTTTAACGGATGAATTGTTTCCGGAGAGTTTGCCGGAACAGATAGAATGGATCTCACAGCCTGTTTCTTTTCAGGAATACAGTCGTGCTTTCGGACATGTGAAAAGAATATTCTTGCCGGAAACAGCTTTCTTACGAATTTAACTTGCCGGACTCCGGTACAAACCAATCTGACTTTAAAGGATATATATTGTAGCTCCCGTGCTTTATATAAAGTATGGGTAAAGAATCGTTTTGTTGTTTTCTCTCCGGAGATTTTTGTTCGGATAAAGAAAGGGACTATCAGCTCTTATCCCATGAAAGGTACGATCGACGCTACCCTGCCCGATGCCGTACAAACCTTGATGAACGACGGGAAAGAAGCGGCAGAACATGCTACGATTGTGGATCTGATCAGGAATGATCTGAGTATTGTGGCATCTCATGTCGGGTGGAGCGTTATCGCTATATAGATGTGTTGCAGACAAATCGGGGACCGATATTGCAGACCAGTTCGGAGATATGCGGTGAACTTCCAGAAGATTACAAACGGCAGTTAGGTGATATTCTTTTTCAGTATGTTGCCTGCGGTTCTATTACCGGTGCACCCAAAAAAAGAAGACGATGCAGATTATTCGTGAAGCTGAAGGATATGAACGGGGGATTCTATACGGGAATAACCGGATATTTCGATGGAGACAATATGGATAGTGCCGTGATGATACGTTTTGTGGAGCAAGAGGCGGACGGAATGTATTTTAAAAGCGGTGGTGGTATTACTTTCAAGAGTGATGCCCACAGTGAATATGAAGAAATGAAACAGAAAATATATGTGCCGATTTATTGAAACGATACAAGTACGTGACGGTAAGTTGCAGAACCTTGCCCATCACAATCGTAGGATGAATGAGACGAGACAAGCGGTTTTCGGAATGGCGGATCAACTGGATATTCTGGATTATACAGGAGATTGTCCTGAAAGCAGTTTTTATAAATGCCGGGTAGTTTATGGCAGAGAAGTATGTGAAGTGGCATTTTCCGCTTATACAATGAGGACTGTACGTTCGCTCCGGTTGGTCGGTTCGGATACGATTGATTATCGCTACAAGAGTACGGAACGGAAGGAACTGGAAGCATTGCGTGCCCTGCGCGGCAATCAGGATGATGTATTGATTGTCAGAAACAATCTTTTGACGGATACTTCCATTGCTAATGTGGCGTTAGAAAAAGAGGGAGTCTGGTATACACCGAGGACTCCCTTATTGAAAGGCACAAAACGTGCATTGCTGTTGGAACAGGGGGTACTGACGGAATGTGATATTCCGTCAGATGAGATTTCCTCCTATTCACATATCGCTTTATTTAATGCGATGATTGATTTTCAGTCTCTGGTTCTGGAGATTAACCGGGATACGGTTATTCGTGTTTGATACTATCTACCGGATTATTTCTTGCTGCCCGATAACTGTTCAGGCATACTGTGAGCAGGGTGATGCAAACCGTGAAGAACAAAGGAAGCAGGAAATGAAGGATACCAATGTGTACATGGTAAGCAAATTGTTGTAGCCAATAATTCATCAGATAGCAGACAAGGGGTACAATGAGTATAAACGCTATACCTATGTAGTACAGGAACGGGCGGTTGACAAGCCATAATATTTGCCCGAATGATGCACCGTGAATCTTCCGAATTCCTATTTCGCGTATACGTTGTTGGATAGCATAATGGGTGATGCCGAACAATCCGAATAGTGTGAGGAATAAACTGATTGATGCATACATCAGCAGGATGCGGGAAAAGTCGGTGACTTCCTGATTATTGGAGATCAGTACCTGATAAGGGTCTTCATAATTGAATGGAGTACCGGGGTATTTCTTTTCCCATAATCCGCGAAGATGATTGATAACTACTGTGCGATCTTGTTCGTCAAACTGTAAGGTCAATGTGGTATAGTTATCTTGTGGCATTTCGTGCAGGATCATTCTCAGTGGAAACACATTGTTTGTGAGCGAATATTTCTTGAAATCTTTCATGACACCGATAATAGTACCTTTCTCACTCTTTTCGGGCACGTATTTAGAGATCGGTTGTCCCACCGGATCTTCTCCTTCGGGCACAAGATAGCGAATGAAGGACTCGTTGATGATGACCGGCACAGAGGTACGGAGTAATAAATGGAATGTTTGTTTGGCATCCAGCAAGTCGAAATCGTATATATCCGAGGAAGTCCGAGCAGTTTTTCATAAAGTTCAAGCATCAGAAGGTCATTCTTCTCACCATTTTGGCGGGGAACGGCCATACTCATGGTATAAAGGCCTGATTGGGAAGATACAACAGACTTCACTCCGGGGATGGATTTAATGTCTTCTATCCAAGCGGATAAAGGGGATTGCCGGGAGTCGCCGATTCCAAACTCAACGATTCCTTTGTAGCGGCTTCCCTCCTGCTCTATCAGGTCCATTTGGCTACGGATTATCATAAAAGCATTCTTAGCAGTCCGATGGAAATCATGAATTGTAAGGTGACCAGTGCTGCTACAATGCGCTGTTTCTTACGACCTGTAAAGAAGCTGCGGTAACGGCTTTCGGACAAGGTCTGTATCTTCCGGCTCATGTATTCTGCCGGAACAACGGATAGAATGATGACAAACAGCAAGATAACAGGGAATACCTGAACGGAGAAAAGATAGGAGAAGAACAGATGCGCGGATATTGTTGCATTGAATACTGCTAACAGGTCGCTCATCAACAGAATGGATAACAAGAACGCTGTAATCACCATCAGGAAAGTATCGGCAAAGAGTTGCCAACGGATTTGACGGTGGCTTGCACCTAAAAGGCTTTCAATGTGCAAGGTGCGTATTTGCTTCAATAAGCGTGAAAAACTGAGGTTGATATAGTTGAAGCAACCGATGAACAAGATTAATAAAAGCAGATAACAGTCCGACGCTTAACAGGGCCTTTTGCCGATGCTCGATACACTGGTTGCTATCTTGTGTGGTAGTGGTAAAATAGGATTCTTGTAAAGTCTGGGTACGATAATACCCTTTGCCTAATAAAGTAGGAAGCTCGGTTGTATCGAAGCGTTGGCGAAAGGCGTTGAGGTCTGTTCCTTCTTTGAGAAGTATCGAACAGGTGATTCCTTCGGGACTTTTTAGATGCGTGAGCAAGTCTGCCTGCAACATGCTTTGCGGTGGCAGGCGGAAGACGGCGGCGATACGGTAGGCACTTTCGCCGGATTGGGGGATATCCAGCAGCTTGCCGAGGCAGTCGGTAGTACCGAAACAACGTTCGGCCAAAGCTTGGCTGATGGCGATGGTTCCGGGGTGAGTCAATACTTCTTCTATTTTTCCTGCAAGGGTTTCGATGGGGATAAACTTGGGCAATGTGCTGTCTGCCGATAGCAGGTTCAGTTCGGAATATTCTTGGTCGCCCACACGGATTTTTGTGTGAGTGATAGCTTGTGTGCGTAGTGAAGCTTCTATCTCAGGGAATTGTGAGATGATTTCGGGGACAGATTCGTGGTATACGAATGTTCCCTGCATTTCTTGTTGTGCGAAAGGTAGTGTTTGTGTCAGCCGGAGGATACGGTCACGGTTGGGGTTGTTATACTCGATGTTGTATTCGTATAGGACGAAGGCTGTCAGTAGGTTGGTGCAGGCGATACCGATAACCAGACTGACAAGAGAAATAGTGACGAACAATTTATTTCGCCACCAGCTACGCAGGACAAACTTCAGAATGTACATGTTTAATATCTTGATATGTTATTTGAAAAGTAGGTCAATCTGTTACCCTTGTGTCAAAAGATGTCTTCTCTTGACACAAGGGTGTAGAGAAAAGATTCTTCGATTTTGCCCGAGGATGACAGGAATTGGCAGAGTAAAAAGCGTTTACAGACTCACCTCTGTCACCACCTGTCCGTCGAACAGATTAATGATACGTCCTGCAAAACCGGCATCGTGCTGTGAGTGGGGTTACCATGACGATGGTGGTTCCTTCTTTGTTCAGTTCATTCAGCAGTTCCATCACTTCCTTACCGTTCTTGGAGTCCAGATTACCGGTAGGCTCATCGGCGAGGATCAGCTTCGGGTTGGCCACTACGGCACGGGCAATGGCGACACGTTGTTGCTGACCACCGGAGAGTTGCTGTGGGAAGTGTTTGCTTCGGTGTGTAATGGCCATGCGTTCCATAGCTGTTTCCACGCGACGTTTGCGTTCGGCGGAAGGAATGCCCATATAGAGCAACGGCAGTTCGATGTTTTCGTATACGTTCAGTTCGTCAATCAGGTTGAAGCTTTGGAATACGAAACCAATGACACCTTTACGCAGGCTGGTGCGTTGTGCTTCAGTGTATTTGGATACTTCCTTTCCATTGAGGTAGTATTCCCCGCCCGAAGGATTATCGAGCAAGCCGAGGATATTCAGCAACGTAGACTTGCCACATCCGGAAGGTCCCATGATAGCCACAAACTCGCCATCTTTCACTTCGATGTTCACATTGTTCAAAGCCCATGTTTGCACTTCTTCTGTCTTGAAGATTTTTTGCAGGTTTACTGTTTTAATCATAATAGTGATAATTTTAATTAGTAATATTGTTTATTCATTTTTTATTATCTCGGCTGGATTGATATGCATGATCCGGTAAATTTTATATGCGGTGGTGAGGAATATCATGAAGGCTACGCTGAAGAATAACAGAATTCCCCAATCCAGCCCTGTATACATTTCACTGTACCTTCGCCTATTGATAGCAGCATCAGTCGTACCAAAGGATAAGCAACCGCAAAAGCCAGCAGGAAAATCACCAGATAAGCTTTACCGAATATACCGGCAATGATCCATGGGGTAGCTCCGTTGATTTTACGAATGGCTATTTCCTTCTGTCGGCTGACTGTGTCCATGGAGATGGCCGAATAGATGCTCAGTACGACCAATAGTATACTTACAACGGCCAGGATTGTCATCGCCACTTGTGTCATATACATTGATCCCATCATCGTTTGTTTATTATCAGATAGGGAGCGGATTTCAAGAGCAAGGTTGTGGGTACGTAGTTACGACAGATATCAGTGATGCGCCGGATACTTTTGGCAGCGTTTGTACCCGGTGCCAGCTTGACATAGAAATACCTGAAATGGTTGCTGGGGAAAAATACCGAACCGATGGTTCCTCTTCCCTGAGTTTCTTTATAGAGCTCTTTGAAAATACCGATGATGCGGTAACTCTGGCCCTCAATCTCTACTCTGTCTTGCACGTTGTCCTTATCCAGTTGTAGTCTGAAAGCCTCACTGACATAAACGGTACCTTCTGCATCTCCATTCACTTCTTTTCCTTGCAATGGGATCTTCAGGAATTTAAAGTAACTCGGAGCTCCCATTGCTATGTTAATCATGACCTCCGATTGGTCAGCTTTCTTATAGGTGCGCATAAAATGATTTCCACTTTGCAAATCATCTGTCATGGTTAGTGTCTCTATACACTCCGGCAATGCTTGAATATCAGATAATATAGGGTTTATGTGCTGCCACATACGTTGACTGTTCACCTTCAGGAAATGATATTTTCTTCTTCTTCGGATGTAAGCGGATTGTATGCCTGACCGAACGCTTCGTGCCACACCATATTGACGCCAAGTGTACTGCCCACAAAGAAAATGGCAATGCCTAATTGCAACCACATCATAATTGAACGGAAAATATGACGGCTACGGTTATTGTTGATTTGGCTGATTATGCTCACTTGCCGTAAACGGCGGATAGGAAACCATATTACGAGCATACAGATCATCAGAAGTGCAATATATATTTGAAACTGTACAACGTAGATAGATGACAAGGGCAAATCGGGCATATCATGGCTTAGAATGTATATTTCCGCAAGATTTATCATGAGTTCCGTTAGAACCAGAGATAAAAGAAATGCAGTGGACATCATCCAAAATACTTCAGCAAAAAGGAGCAGAAACAGTCCTTTTATCTCGGATCCCATACATTTGCGAAGCGCCACTTCACGCTGACGGTTATAGAACATCTGAATGATGAACTTAAGGAAATTAATCAGCCCTGAAACCAGGATAAGTGAGGCTATGAACAGTATTAGAAACTGCACCATTGTCAGTTCCTTATCTTGCCGCATACTGAACATGGCGTGAGGGTGCACTGTATCTTCACCCCGTTGCCACGTTATGGACTGTAGACTATTGTTTAGCATTTCCATAGTTGCCTTAGGCGATAGATAACCTTGTACACTCAAGGCGTCATAAGTCATGATTTCATAGGAGAAATAACAATCGATTTTGGGGTCTTGCAGTCCGTTATCTTCCACTACATTCACGACTTTAAAGCTCTGTATTGTATTTTCCGCTATACTTTGTGGGTTAGCAAGGCGTATGGTTGTTCCAATGGGATTTGCAGTGCCGTACGCTTTGCTCGCAAAATTATGGGATAATACCACTTCATCAGGTGCTTCGGGAAGTCGGCTGCCATGTAGCAATTTTCTGTTGTTATAGGAGAAAAAGTTACTGTTAACCCCTCTATAACCTATCAGAAAAGGTAAGTTACGTTGTTCGTTATCAATGACTTCTATTTCCGTAGAATTGTTAAAGGATTGTATGGTCAGGTATTCCAATCCACTGATAGATTGCTCTTCCAGTCGTTTTATTTCACTGGTTCGAAAAACAGAATTTTGATTTTGGCTGACTGTTATTCTTATCCGTCGCTCGCTGTCAGGCAAGTTTTCAAGTTTACTCCATTCCTGCATGAAAAAAGCATACAATGGTATAGCATACGATTCCCACTGCCAGGCAAAGGGCGGAAATGAAACTGTGAGTCTTGTACTTCAGCAGATTTCGTAGAGCAACTTTCAAATAATGTAATATCATTGTTCTTATTCGTTTTTAATTACTTCCGCCGGATTGGTTCTTGCTATTCGCAAGATACGGAAAAGTATTGTAAAGCCTGTAATAAAAGTAACAATCAAGAATATACAGAGCCAGAATAACAGACCGCAGTCAAAGAATACCGTATACATTTGTTTCCATAACATCAATACAACATATACAAGCGGGAATGCAACGATGGCACTACACAATAACAAGATAATATAAAGACGGGCAAACAACAGGATAATCTGCGGAACATCCGCCCCGTTTACTTTACGGATAGCAACTTCTTTCTGACGTCGTTCTGTATCGAGTGTGATGCTGGAGTATACACCTAACAGTGTGATAATAATGCTGATAACGGCAAAGAACAAAATAATGTCTTTCAGATTGCACTCAAGAGCCTGCGAAACATAGATATCATCCGAGGAATGTTTTAGCCTGATAAGTTATATTTTCAGGGAAGCATCTCGCGGTAGACTTTCTCAATCCATCGGGCTACTTCCTTTTGCTGGCCGGATGACTCTTTATGTAACAATGGCCTATGTAGACTGAAGGATCATAAGGCAGGAAAGCATATCCACTACTTCGGTTATATACATCGGCCTGAAAAGGTGCGGATATTCCACAGATTGTGTAGTCGGTATTACCGCTATACAAGTTCATACCGATTACATCTTTCTTCTGTATCTGCTGCCAGACATTATCTACCACAATATCTTTTTCCGTTTGAGGAAGTCTTCCTTGTTCTATGGGAATATTCATGAAAGAGAAGAAATTGGCGGGTACAGCCATGACACTAATATCAACCCAGGAGTTCTCATTTCCCTTTTCGGTCGTTAATCCATTGCCTGACATCCCTTGCATATAACTGACATCTGATAACAGAATTTCTTTCACTCCGGCATGTTGTTTAAAACACTCTATCAACGCCAACTTTTCCTCATTCTTCATAAAGGGATAGTCCAGGGGAATACTAAGAATCTCCGATTTTTCTTTTTGACTTAGCGTATGGATTAAACTATTGGTCGTTTTCTCTGCTTGCAGATATAAAGCAGCCGTCAGGGATACAAATACCCAGCAAATAAAGAACTGGATACCCAGCATAAGGTTGCGTCCCCATTGCTTACCTCTGCGTTTATTGTTTCCATAAATACCTGTTTGCACGGTAATACGACGAATACGAATGGAAACAGACAAACATATAAGGACGCAGAGTATGATAAGAAGAACGATATATTGCAAAGCATGTATTAAAAGCGTTTCAGAGGTAAAAGTCATAGCAAAGCCCGGCAAAGAGAAATTCATGTGATTTCCTAATAATTCTATGCCTGATAATACCAATATGGAGGATATGGATATGACAATCAACGACTGTGTGAATAGCAAGCAGAAAAGTTGTTTCCAGTTGCATCCTATCATTTTCATGATACTGTATTCTTTAGTACGATTGAAGAAAGAACCGATAAGGAAATGGAAAAATTGATCAGCCCTACTAATAATATCAGTGTACCTACAGTTCCGGTAACTAATCCCAGATAGGAAGCACCTTGTTTTTCAGTCTGGTTCCCATACTACTGGCAGTGACAGTGTAAGCTTCGCCATACAAAGTATAAGTATAGTCTCTTTTTTGAGAATTGCTTTTCTAAATCGGTACATGTAGTTTGTGGTGATAACAACACATAGGTATTTGCTCCCGTCATGTTATACCGTTTGGGACTTTGTAGAAGTCCTTCACTATCGTTTACGGTCAGCATATCTATGTTTTTGCATAAAATCCAAACTATTGTTCAGAGGGATATCTTTCATTACTGCTTGAATGGTGTAGACGATACCTCCTGTTTTTGGGGTACTTTCAGGAGAAGTATTGAGCCTTCTCATGAGAGTCATATGTTTGCCGATAGCACTTTCTGCATTACCGAATATTTTAATGGCCATAGATTGACTCAGGATGACGGAGTTAAGAGACTGACTTGCCATTTTCCAATGTCCTGCTACCATTTCCGGAGTGAAGATTTTATTGTAGCAAGTATCTATTTCAATCGTTTCAAGTTCATAAGGTAGCGTCTTTTCGGGGATAACTCTACATGATAAGGGCGTTCGCGAGGATAGGTTACGGATGAAATGGCTTCCGTTTCTCCCAAAGACCATGTACGCAAATCTTCGGCCAAAGGAACTGGAGAACCGGAAAAATATCTGTCTGCTTTGCCGTCATAGAGATTTAATTCTGCTATGCGATCATGATTAGCAAAACAATGGTCTGTGCTTTCTACAAAGCGACTGCAATATATGCAGACACAGAAGCAGAGCAAACCTACTGCCAATCCGATGATGGAAATGATATTTTGTGTCTTATGCTTACACAAGTTTCTGAATGCTATTTTGAGATAATGGAGTATCATGGTATATACATTTTATATTTTATATATTCAAAACTTATGCCAAGTATGTAACGTTCTATTTATTAATGATATACTGATTTTTGTTATAGGGTATTGGTGTGCTATAGTGCACAAAAATAGTGCATATTCGCACATGGATTCTATACTTACTCGATCTTTATTATATCCACCGGATTTATTTTGCAATTTTCAAAATGCGGAATATGACAGTAAGTAAAGTTATGAGAACTATCCCAATAAATATGCAAATCCAAAAGCAGAGACCGTCATTGAAGAAGACAATATACATTTGTTTCCATAATTGCAGTATTGTGTATAGTAGTGGAAATGCAATCACCGCTGTTATTATTAATATCCGGACATACATACGCAAGAACAGATAAAGTATTTGCCGTAGTCCCGCACCATTAACTTTACGGATGGCTACTTCTTTGCATCGGTGTTCAGTATCAAGGGTAATGGCTGAATATACTCCCAGTAAAGTAATGATAACACTTACTATTGCAAAAAATAAGATGATATTCTTCATTTTCGATTCCAATCCTTGTATTTCTTCCAAATCTTGTTGCAGCGTACTGATTTGTGGGGACAAAGTGTATGGAAGTGCTTCACGGAGCACTTGGAATGCATACTCTTCTACGGCTTTTACTTGAGCTGGCAGGCATTTAATGTAGCAATATTCTATGGGTCCTTCCATCTTAAGTGGCAAGAAAGCCATACCCTCACTTCGGAAAAGACTCTCGCTCTGGAAATATACATTGGTTATAAATGAAGATGTAATGCCTTTGACGGTATAGCCACCGTTAAAGTTATACAAGATGTTGCCTAAAATAGGTTTGGGAATCCGTTTTTCTAAAACGTCATCAATTACCATTTCTGTATTGTTTTGCAGATTATTGCCTTTCAACAGAGGAATATTCATGAAATGGAAAAAATTGGGAGCTGCATATATGAAACTACTGTTGATATTAGAATCCCTGTTGTTCTCTTCAGATTGGAATCCGGTAATAGAAATTCCACCGGCATAATTGTTATTTGACAATAATTTCTCTTGCACACCCGAATGTTGTGCTATACGTTCTGTAATGGCAAGTTTCTCTTCATTTTTCATGAAGGTGTAGTTCAGAGGAATACTGAGAATACATTCTTTCTCTTCTTTTGAAAGAGTGCCAAAAAGCGTGGAGGTTGTTTTCTCTGTTTGTAAATAAAGGGATGCTGCCAATGTGACGAATATCCAGCAGATGAAAAATTGAATGCACAGCATAGTGTTCCGTATAAAATGTTTGCTCATACGTCTGACATTGCCTTTGATCCCTTCTTGAATGGATATGCGATGGGTATATGCAACAGTCAGTGTACAAATGAGCAAATTCAGTAGAAATATCAGTATAAGATATTCGGAACATTGCTTCATTAGTGATGTTTTGTCTATTTCCAATGTAAATACTACTAACGTAAGATGAAAAAAGGGAGCCAGTAGTTCAATTAAACAAAAAGTAATCAAAAAGGCTAATAAGATAATCAGTGCCGACTGAATGAAAAGCTGTGATAACAGTTGGTGGTTACTGCTTCCTAATACCTTACGGAGACTATATTCGCGGCTACGGTTAAGAAATGAGCCGGTAAGGAAATGGAAAAAATTAAGAAGGCCGATAAGTAAAATTAGTATTCCTAATGCAGTGGTAACACTGATAAAGTAAGGGCTGAAGGTTGCACTATAGGCTCCCTTCCCCAATGCAGTTGCACCAATCGTATTATCAGGGAATGCATCGCTGGATAGATTCAGTTCGCGAAGATGATCCTCCAGTTGTTGTACACTTTTCCCTTTTTGCAATAAAGCGAAAGTGGAGCAACCGGTCGTAAACTTTCTACTTTCACTCTGGAACAAACCTTCACTATCATTTAGCACTAATAAATCAATTCTATTGCAAAAATTCAAACTGTTATTTTGTGGTATATCTTTTATGATTGCCCTGGATAGTATAGACAGTGCCACCTGAACTTGTGGTAGCATCTGGTGAACTCATTGTTTTTTTGTCAGTACCATACGTTTACCGATCGGATCACCATTTTCACCAAAAACCTTGCGTGCGGTGCTTTCCATCATAATAATAGCATTGGGAGTATGGACAGCAACATCCCAGGGGAACCGGCTATAATCTTCGGAGTGAATACTTGGCGGAAACAAGAATCAATTTCGATAGTTGACATTTCAGTAAATGGATATTCCTTTCCGTCTTTCATTTCTATATTGTATGGACGTGGATCAGCATTAGCGATGTGTGTTAAAATGTCCACTTCATTCAATGGTATATCCTGCAATTGCTCAAAGACTGTAGCAGGAGTTCCAGAGAAGAACTCCCGTTTGAACTCTTTAAAACAATATCGGCAATATGATCATGATTTTCAAAACATTGGTCAATACTTAGAAAGAAACGACTGCAATACATGCATATACTGAAGCAAAGCAGACACACTGCTAATCCTACGATACTGATAAGATTTTGCGTTTTTGTATTTAAGCAAATGACGTATTGCTATTTGAAAATAGTGTTGTAACATTTTTTTTATGGGTATTATATATGTATTTATTCACTTTTTATCACTTCTGCCGGATTCTGCCGTGCTGCCTGCCATACCCGCCAGCCAATGCATAACAGAATAAGTAAACCTATCCCACTAAATATAGCCAGATATATCCATGCACTGATTGTTGTTTGTTCTATATAACTTTCCAGCCATTTTTTCATCAAAGCGTATCCTATAGGAAATGCCATCACTGATGCCGCAACGAGTAATATAAAGTACTCTTTTACAAACATAGCAAGTATTTCTTTTACAGACGCTCCATTTACTTTGCGGATGGCTATTTCTTTGCGCCGCTGCTCGCAACTTAGCGTAATGAAAGAGAATATTCCGAAAGCGGCAATGAGTACGCAAATAATTGAGGCAAAGCCAAAGCAGCTTCAATAATAACGTTTCGGATTTCAGGAACTTAGAATATTCCTCTTCTATATTGAGAAGAGAATGATATTCATTATTGCCAGTTGAGATTTTGGCATATACATCATCTACTCGCTTTTTAAGATCCTCCCATGTTCCTGCGCGATATTTTTATCAATATATCACCATAGTTGGTATCGGAATCGGAACCTCCCAGACCTCCTTTATTGCAGAATAAAGTAGGTGCTGCCAGAATTGTAGGTGCTGTGATATGGAAGTCTTTTACAATTCCGACGATTGTAACTCCTTGGTGAATATTGATTTTCTTACCAATCGGATCATCTAAGCCTAATCTTCTTGCACAAGTCTCGTTGATGATAGCCTTATCCGCATCATCCGGTTTTAGCATTTCACCTTCTATTAGTTTCAGGTTGTAGAAATTGATAAATTCTCTCCCTTCTCTTATGCAGATGATATCTACTCTATCTTCCTTATCTGTGCTTTTCTTTCCTTCCCAACTGTTTATCCTGTAAGTCAGTGTACTATATCTTGGAAATAAAGGTTCACATCCTTTCAGTGTCTCTACAATACATGGCATCTTATCTATTTCGGCACTGACGACAGCATAAGATTCCGGAGAAACATATTGTCTTAATACTGCTGTATTCTTTCTTTCCCAACCAATGTCACCATTTGCCAGATGATTGAGTTGTTTCATAAGAATGCTTACGCAAAAGATAAATAAGATACATATTATCAATTGGAATACTATGCTGCATTTACGGAACAGGAATAGATTGCCGGATTGCCTGTAGTATCGGCGGACAATAAAAGGTATTAATAGGATATAAGATATGAAAAGAATACCTGCAAAATAGAGGAATGACTCTCCATAAATATTTCCATTAATTTCGGACAGCTCTCTGAATTTCGGAAGCGATAATTCGATAAACGTCATTCCTAAAAGACCGGATAAAAGCAGCACAAATAAATATTCAGTACCAAAAAGTATGAATAAATTCCGAATGGATGAACCACAGACTTTTCTTAATTCAATTTCCCGGTTTCGTGTGCGCATACGGGTGATAAACAAGGAGAGATAGTTGAACAATGCGCAAAGTATAATCATGCCGCTTGCTATGGAGAAAAGTACTAAATAATTAAATTTAAGGGTCAGTTTTTCATTTATGGCAGAGTAATGGTATTGGGTTAATGGAATTATCTTATATTTTTCGAGAGGTTTGGGATACCATTGGTTTCCGGATTCGTAGTTCTTCATTTTTTCCTGAAAAGATATAGCATCCACTCCTTTACGTAGCCGAACGTAGGTTTGAAATCTATGTACTCCCCCATTCGCTTTTTTTCTTTTTGAAATTGTGATGACATTGTCCATGCGGCAAAATAGAGATTACTATGTTTCTCTACATTTTTCAGAATGGCACAGACTGTCTTAGGTGTATCATTTGCCTCTATCTCTTGTCCTAAAACTTCAGTTGAACCGAATAATGACATTGCAGTCTCCTCAGTTAATGCAATTTTATTATCAGAATAAAGGAATTCCATGCTTCGGATAATATGGAGGTAGGTTGGAACACCTCTAAAAATGTGGAGTCGGCATACATGCAATTAACTTTTGCCGTTTTCCCTCCTTGGTTTTCAGTCCTGTTTCTCTTTGGTAAACTGCACATGCGGCTTCTACTTCCGGAAATTCTTGCCGAAGTGTAGTAGCTAACATATATGAACTGTATGTGCTGAATGTTGATTCACTAAAAGTGGCTTCTTGATAAAGCAAATGAGTTCGTTCCACACCTTCGTAGAATTTGTCATACGTTATTTCGTAGTGTATCCACAGATTTGAGAGTGCAAAGCAAGTAAATCCTACTGCCAAACCTATAATACTAATAATACTCTGTGTTTTATATTTCAGTATATTACGAAATGCTATCTTGCAATAATGCTGTATCATGTCTTTGATTTTTCTATTATTCACTCTTTATCACTTCTGCCGGATTTTGCCGTGCCGCCTGCCATACCCGCCAGCCGATGCATGCAAAAATAACAATCATTATGCCACCGAATATAGCAAAATATATCCAGGCACTGATAACTGTCCGTTCTACATAGTTTTCAAGCCAAAGCTTCATCAGCACATACCCTACAGGGAATGCGATGACGGCTGCAATGGTCAACAAAAGCATGTATTCTTTCACAAACATAATAAGAATATTCCGGATTGTAGCTCCGTTCACCTTGCCTACAGCTATCTCTTTGCGCCTTTGCTCGCAACTCGAAGTTATCAGAGAGAAGATACCGAAAGCAGCAATAAGTACACAAACCACGGCAACAAAACTCAACAATTTCACCAAAGCATTTTCTGATTTCAGATACCCGGCATATTCTTCTTCTGTATTGAATAATTTATATCTTACTTCCGGATACTCTCGATTGAATATACTATCAATCTGTTGCTTTAGTTCTTTCCATTTGCCATCATGAAACTTGATTAGTATTTGTCCTTTCCCTATAGAAAATCCGGAGTTTTTAAGAATATCTTCTGTAATTAGAGTATAAGGCTGTACCGGTTCTGTTGGAGCTGTGATGTGGAAGTCTTTGATTATGCCTGTAATGGTCCATGCTCTATTATCCAGATAAAGCTTCTTTCCAATCGGTTCACTCATTCCAAGTGCTTTTACTGCCGACTCGTTAATCATGATTTTATTAGTTTCTGTTGGTTTTACCATTTCCCCTTCCAGCAGTTGCAGATTGTAGAAAGATACGATCTTTTCACAATTCCACAAACTCAGCATATCTATGCTTTTCATACCATCTTCTTTCCCATCCCAATTTTTGAAGCTTTGTGAAAAACCTGATGACTTGGGCAATAAACAACAATGTCCGGTTATGACCTCTTTTGTGCATGAGAATTGCTTTATCTTATCAGCAATGGTTTCAAAATCTTTATCCGGATATAAAAGATTGATAGAAGCTATATTTTTTCTTTCCCATCCTAAATCTGTATTCGTAAGAAAATAGATTTGCTTCATCATCACTATTATACAGAATGTGACAAGAAGCCCTATCGCTAACTGAAATGCAATGCTTACTTTACGGAGCATATACTTATTTCCGGTATTCCGGATGTGCGACCGCCTGATGGCGAATGGCACTAACAAAAGCAAAGACAGTAAGAGAATTCCCACAAAATAAAGCAGTGATTCTCCATAAATATTTCCGGATACACCGGACATTTTCTTAAAGGCAGATAAGGCCATCTCAACCAAAGCCATACCCAATATGCCAGATAGTAATATGATGTACAAATATTCTATAAAAAGTAGAATAACTACACCTCCGATGGAGGAACCGCATACTTTTACGCAGCTCTATCTCACGGCTACGAATTCTCATGCGAGTAATGAACAGAGAGAGATAATTGAAGAGAGAACAAAGAATCACCAAAGCTCCGGCTACGGAAAACAGTATCAGATAATAGAATTGAAAAGACTTGTATCTGTTAATTGATGAATAGTGATACTCGTCGAGTGGAATTAGCCGAATATTTTCAAACACTCCGTGAGGATCTCTTGGATCGGCTTTCGTTTCATTTGCAGCAAGCTTTCTCTGAAAGGCTATCGGATTGGTCCCTTTACGTAACTTGATAATGATTTCGAAGCTTCCATTATACCAATCATTCTGCCATTTGCGAAAGTATTCTCCTGCCCCCAGCAACCGAATGTCATATTACTGTGATTGAGATTTGCGAGAATGGCGCAAACCGTCCTTGTGTCGTCGTTGTAGTTTTTAACTTCTTTACCCAGCACATCCACAGAACCGAACAAACGCATAGCTACATCTTCTGTTAAAGCTATCTTTTCATCTGAATACATAAAGTCCATACTTCCTGACAGAACGGAAATATTAAACATATTCATAAAACATGAGTCTGCCTGCATTTCACATGTCCTTACCACACGACCGTCTGCTTTAACATCTGTTTCCCTGTCCCCATCTGGTATAGGCACACGCTGCTTCTACTTCAGGAAAATCATTTTTCAGCAGAGTCGATGCCGGGTATGGCATGGAAGTGGAGTACCCGTTTACTCCAAATACGCTTTCCTTGCAAAGGATATACATCCGGTCTGCTCCTTCGTGGTAAGCATCATACGTCATTTCATAATGTATCCACAGGTTGGCAAGGGCAAAGCAGGTAAAGCCGACTGCCAGGCCAAGGATACTAATAATACTTTGTGTTTTATATTTTAGTATATTACGAAATGCTATTTTGAAATAATGTTGTATCATAGTTCTACATTCTCTCATATTTCATTTACTTTTGATGGCTTTTATAGAATCTTTCATATTAAGGTTTCAAATTTTGTGCCAAAATTGTAACTTGTTGCTTATTAAATATTTGCCTGGTTTTACAATCTGAAATCAGTGTGCTATACTGCACAATAATAGTGCATATTCGCACAAATGATACATTTAAGACCATAGAGGGTAGCTATAGGCTCTGACTATAACTTTTTAACTCTTGATGGAGTGATAATTTAGCTGCGAATATATGTCTCGTTTTTTCTTTTGATAATTAGAAAGACGAGGCTTACTTTTCTCTAAAGCGGCGTGTATTAAGTAAAACTATGGATAAAGTAATACTCTAATAATTACCAGTTGTATATCAGTTGGTTACATCTTAAAGAAAGACAAAATGTGTAGTATGGAAGGGTCAAAATAGGGCTGGGGTCACTTATAACCCCAAATTCTGCTCAAATGAATAAAACATCTCAAATGGATGTAAAATAAAAGCACTGACGTAGCGGCAAATTACTAAGAAATCAGATTTTATAATTCACTCTTTATCACTTTCGATTCACTTTTCTGTCTTTTGCATTAAATATTTACCCATTTAAACTCGTTCATATTGAAATATTCCGAATCTACGGGAATTTGTTTTTGCAAAAACCGCATAAAGTCAACTAATTGCGTATCAATGCAATACCACCTAATAGAATTAAAAATCACCTACAAATGGGGTTATAAGTGACCCTGACCCTATTTTTGAACCCT